>CAAGKR010168788.1_pt1 | contig 11502 bp, 6 predicted proteins | sample 2556971 | NCBI WGS metagenome assembly CAAGKR01 (sample SAMEA5207829, study PRJEB30636) | soil metagenome | biome: forest; feature: boreal; material: soil | place: USA | collected 2011-09 | depth 1 m
AATCTCGCGAACATTCTGCTGGTCGCCGCGATCGAGATAGCCGGCATGGCGGTGGCATTTCCGGTCGGGATCGGACTCGCGCTGATCATCGGCGTGATCGTCAATTACCGCGCCGCTCCGGTTGGCAACGTTGCCCTGCTTGCCGCGGGCGTCGTGCTCGTGATCCTGGCGATAGTCCTGGATGCCCTGGCATATCGTCGATTGCCGGCCGCGTCGCCTGGCGTAGGAAACAAGGGCAGTGCCAAGGGGCTGTTGATTTCAGTGGCCTGCGGTGTGTTCATGGGAATGTTCTATCGCTTCGTTGCTGCGGCGATGTACGCAGGTCCGGCCGACGCGGTGAACGGCAAGATGGGACCCTACGCGGCGGTCTTCGTGCTCGCAGTTGGCATCCTGCTGAGCAGTTTCGTCTGGAATACATTCGCGATGAAAAAGCCCTTCGAGGGTGCCCCCGTCGGCTTCCGCGACTACTTCACGGGGAGCCTCGGCACGCACTTGGCCGGCGTGCTGGGTGGCGCGATCTGGGGAGTGGGCATGTCCTTCAACCTGATTGCCTCGGGCCGCGCCGGCTTTGCGATTTCCTATGGGCTCGGCCAGGGCGCCACGATGATCGCGGCATTGTGGGGCGTGTTCATCTGGAAAGAATTCCGCATGGCGCCTCCCGGCACCTCGGCCTTGCTGGCGGCGATGTTTGCGAGTTTCCTGACTGGGCTCGCGCTCATTGTCTTGGCACGAACGCTGTAGCGCTGCCACTTAGTTCAGGGTGTCGCCGGCGGCGACGCAGTAACGACCGGCCGTTCCTGCCAGCCGCCGCCCAGAGCTGCGTAAAGATGGACCATCGCGCTCAGGTTGTTCGCATAGGCCTGAGCGAGCGTGAGCTCGGCCGTGAACAGTGCGCGATCCGCTTGAATCACATCGAAGTAGGAGGCATAGCCAATCTTGTATCTCGCGAGGGCGATCGCGCGCGCCCGCCGCAGGGCTTCGACCTGATTCGCTTGTTCGCGGTCCTGCTCCCCGAATTTCTGGTAATCGATGAGTGCATCGGCCACATCCTGGAAAGCGGCCTGCACCGTCTTCTGGTATTGATACAGCGCCTCGCGCTTGCGCGCATCGAATATCTCGACCTGATATAGGTTCGACTGCACGCTGAGCAGAGGCTGGATCAGGCCCACGCCGACGCTCCATTCGGCGGCCGGCGCCGTGAACAGGTGGCTAAAGGGCACCGACAGCGAGCCGTCGCTGCCGGTCAGCGAAATATTCGGAAACAGCGCGGCCTTGGCCACACCGATTTCGGCATTGGCGGCCGCCAGCCCCTGCTCGGCCTGCGCCACGTCAGGCCGCCGCGCAAGCAGTTGCGCTGGCAGACCGGGCGGAGGCCGCGGAGGCGCTTCTGGAACGGCCTCGCCGTAGCGCGCTCGGCCGACCAGACCCGGATTGTTACCCAGCAGCACGCTGATCTGATCCTCGGTCTCGGCGATCTGGCGCTCGATTTCGGGGACGGTCGCGCGGGCAGCGGCGAGATCCGCCTCGGCGGTGGCCTCATCGAGTCCTGTCGCATAGCCACGCTCGTGCTGGGCATGCGTAAGCTCCACGAATTTCTCGCGCGACACCACCGTACGCTGTGTGATCACGAGTTGACTATCGAGCGAAATGAGCTCGAAGTAGGCGTTGGCCAGCGTCGCCACCAGGGTCACGCTGACGGCGCGCCGGGCAAACTGCGATGCGAGTAGATTGGCCCGCGCCGCCTCATTCATGCGTCGCAATTGTCCCCACAGGTCGAGCTGGTAGGACGCCAGAATCTGCACCTGGTCCTCGTTGTTGATCCGCGGCGCGCCCGGCACCAGCGCGTAGCTGGAGGTCTTGGCGCGGGCGGCGCCCGCATCGACCGACACCTGCGGCAGGTAGTTCAGCCGAGTAGACCCGAGCTGCGCCCGCGCTTCGTCGATTCGCGCCACGGCAATCTTCACGTCGTAGTTGTTCTTGAGCGCCGTCGTGAGCAGCTCTTGCAGGTCTGTATCCGCATAGACCTCCCACCAGCCGCTGTCGCCGACGGACGCCGCGTCACCGGCCGCGCCGGTCGCGGCTGGCGCAACGTCGCGGTATTGCGGCGGCACGTCGAGCGCCGGCCGATGATAGTCCGGCCCGACGGCGCAGCCGGCGAGCAGCACGGCCGCGGCGCTGCACAGCCGCTTGCTCATGCCGAGGGCTCCGCGCCGGCTGCCGGCGCGGGCGTCGCGCGACCGTGCGGCCTGGAGAAGCGGTCAACGAGGCCCTGCAGAACGACGTAGAACACCGGGACAATGAAAATGCCGATCATGGTCGCAGCAGTCATGCCGAATACCACCGTGGTGCCGAGCACCTGGCGCGATGTGGCGCCGGCGCCGGTCGCGATCGCGAGCGGCAGCGCGCCCAAGATGAACGCGAACGACGTCATGAGGATCGGTCGCAGGCGCAGCCGCGACCCCTCGATCGCCGCCTCAATCAGCGGCATGCCGCGCTGATGCGAGAGACGCGCGAACTCCACGATGAGGATCGCGTTCTTGGCGGCCAGTCCGATCAGCATCACCAGACCGACCTGCGCATAGATGTCGTTCGCCATGCCGCGCATCGACAGGCCCAGGAAGGCGCCGAACACGGCGAAGGGGATGCACAGAATGACCGCGAACGGCACGATCCAGCTCTCGTACTGGGCAGCGAGCACCAGGAACACGAACACGAGCGCCATGGCAAACACATACGGTGCTTGACTGCCCGCGCGCTTTTGTTGGAACACCGAGCCCGTCCAAAAGTAGGTGAGGTTCGTGGGCAGTGCCTTGGCCAGCGATTCCATGGCGTTGATCGCATCGCCCTGGCTGTATCCGGGGGCGGGCGCGCCGTTGACAGTCACGGCGCGGAACACGTTGTAACGCTCAATGTAGGCGGGGCCACGGGTTGGCTTGATCGACACCAGCGACGATAGCGGCACCATGTCACCCGCCTGTGTGCGCACGTACAGAGTACTGACTGCGTCGGGCAGCGTCCGCGCCGAGGCCTCGGCCTCGGCGGTCACGCGGAACGTGCGCCCGAACAGGTTGAAGTCGTTGATGTAGTTGCCGCCCAGGTAGGTCTGCAGTGCGCCGAAGATGTCGGAGATCGGTATGCCGAGCTCACGGGCTCGATCACGATCGACGACGTATTCGATCTCCGGGACCCGGTTGTTGAACTGGGTCGAGACGCGTGCGAGTTCCTTGCGCTTGTTGGCCTGCGCAAGGAAATCGTCGATCTCAGCGGTGAAGTTTTCGAGACTGCCGCCCGAGGTGTCGGCGAGCATGAACTCGAAACCGCCCGCCTGGCCGATGCCGGGAATGGCCGCCGGCGCCACGATCACGACATTGGCTTCCTTGAGCGGTCCGAGGAGCTTGTACAGCCGCTCCATCAGCCCCTGGACCGAACTCTTCTGACCCGGGCGCTGCGACCAGGGTTTCAGTGGAATGAATCCAGACCCCGTATAGGGCGTGTTGACCTGGGCGAGGAGGTTGAGACCGGTGATGGCCAGCATGCTCTCCACTTCCGGTTGATTCTGGACGATCGCGCGGATCTGCTCGAGCACTTTCTCGGTACGTTGCAGCGACGCGCCGGCCGGCAGCTGCGCCACCATCAGCATGTAACCCTGGTCGTCCTCGGGCAGAAACCCGCTGGGCCGTTGCCACATCAGGAACGCGAGCGCGACGACGATCGCGCCGAACACACCGAGCGCTACGCCCACGCGGCGTATGGCATGGCGCACAGTGCCCGTGTACTGCTTTGTGGCTTTCTCAAAAAGACGGTTGAAAGCGGCGAACCCGCGGCCGAGCAGTCCGGCGGATCCGGTCTCGGAGCGCGGTTTCAGCAGCAGCGCGCACAGCGCCGGCGTGAAGGTGAGCGCGATGAACGCCGAGATCAGGACCGACACTGACAGCGTCAGCGCGAACTGCTTGTAGAACTGGCCTGTCAGCCCGCCAAGGAAAGCCACCGGCACGAACACCGCCGTAAGCACCAGCGCAATTGCGATGACCGGACTCGACACGTCCGCCATAGCCGCCCGAGTGGCCGCCAGCGGATCGAGACCCTTCTCCTCCATCTTTTCCGTCACCGCCTCGACGACCACGATCGCGTCGTCGACTACCAGGCCGATGGCGAGAACCAGCGCAAACAGCGTCAATGTGTTGATCGAGAAGCCGAGGGCGACGAACACCGTGAAGGTGCCGAGCAGCGACACCGGTACCGCGAGCATGGGTATCAAGGTCGCCCGCCAGCTCTCCAGGAAAAGAAATACGACCAGGAGCACCAACGCTGTGGCGATGAACAGCGTGATCTCGACTTCTCTGATCGATTCCCGAACGAACTCCGACGTGTCGAGCGGAATCGTGTAGCGAATGCCCCTCGGAAAATGCTGCGCCAGGTCTTCGAGCGTCGCGCGTACTTTCTTGCTCACCTCCAGGGCGTTGGCGTCAGGCAGCTGATATACGCCGAGCAGCGCCACCGGTTTGCCGTTCAGGCGACTCGAGCGCGTGTAGTCGGTGGCCGCCAGTTCGATGCGCGCGACGTCGCGCAGCCGGACGATTGAGCCGTTCGGGCCGGCCTTCAGGACCACATTCTCGAATTCTTGCACGCTGCGCAAGCGCCCGTGCACGGTGACCGTGTAGGTCATCTGCTGTCCGGGCGGCGCAGGTTCGGCGCCGACGATGCCGGCCGGCGCGACCACGTTCTGTTCGTTGATGGCGCTGCTGATGTCGGCGGTGGTGACGCCCAGGCGCGACATCTTGCCCGGGTCGAGCCAGATGCGCATACCGTAGTCGCGCGCGCCGAACTGCAACACCTGACCCACCCCCGGAACGCGCGCGAGCGAGTCGAACACCTGCAGGGTCGCGAAGTTGCTCAGGAATAGGTAGTCGTAGCGCGGGTCCGACGCCTCGATGGCGACGAAGATCAGCGGCTGCGGCTGGCGCTTGGTGATGGACACGCCCTGGCGCAACACGTCCGGGGGCAGTTGCCGCTGGGCAATGGCGACCTGATTCTGCACATCGACGGCCGCGATGTCCTGGGCGGTGCCGACTTCGAATGTGACGTTGAGGGTGTAGGACCCGTCGTTGGAACTGCGCGAGTCCATATAAATCATGTTGGGGACGCCGTTCACCTGCGTCTCGATCGGTGCTGCCACCGACTGCTCGATGGTCGAGGCATCCGCACCCGGGAAGGTCGCCGATACCACCACCGAGGGTGGCGTGATCTGTGGGAACCGCGCCACCGGCAGCAGCAGGAAGGCGATGAGGCCCGCCAAAGTGATGACGATCGCGAGCACCGTCGCGAATATTGGACGGTCGATGAAGAAATTGCTCACGAAGCGCGCGGCTCCGCGGCGGGCGTAGCGGGCGGTTGGATCCGCACGGGCGTGCCTGCTTTAAGTTTCTGCGTGCCGTCAACGACCACGACATCGCCGGGCGCGAGGCCTTCCTCGACCACCCAGTCGCTGCCTTGCTGCTGGCCCATTTTGACGTCGCGCTGCTGTGCGGTGCCGGCGCTGTCGACGATCCAGACGTAGTTCTTGTCCTGCAGGAGCTGCACCGCGCGCTGCGGCAGGAGCAGCGCATTGGGACGCTCGCGGGTCGCGACGACCACCCGGACATACTGCCCGGCATGGAGGAATTGCTTTGGGTTCGGCACCGTGAGGCGCAGCGCAAGCGTATCGGTTCTAAGATCGACGGCGGCGTCGACGAAATTCATCGTCCCGGGCAGCTCGTACTCACTGCCGTCGGCGAGCAGGATCCGGAACTGGCGCTGACTTGCGTTGTGCTGGTCGAGCGGGCGGCCGAGCTCGCGCTGCACTTGCAGCAGGCGCTGTTCCCCAACGCTGAAGTTCGCGTACATCGAATCGGTTTGGTAGACCGTGGTCAGCAATGTCGTGTACGCGGTGACCACGCCGCCGATGCGGATCAGCGCTCGGCTCATGACACCGTCGATAGGTGAGCGGACCTCGGTGTAGCCAAGATTGAGCTCGGCGGTCCTCACCGCTGCTTCCGCAGCCTTCACCTGGGCCTGCGCCGAGTCATTCGCAGCGACCGCCGCATCAAGCTCCTTTTCGCTCAGAGCGTCGATCGCAGTTAGCGGGCGCGCCCGGGCCAAATCACGCTTCGCCTGTGCCTCTGCCGCATGCGCCAGCGCGAGCCCCGCCTGGGCCTGTGCGAGCGCAGCGCTGTAGGGTTGTGGATCGATTTCGAACAGTATCTGTCCGCGCTTGACCGGCGCGCCCTCGAGCGCCGCCTGCCGATACAGGATTCCCGCCACCTGCGGTCGGATCTCGACCGTATTCGATGCTTCGAGCTGCGCGGGATACTCCTGCGTCAGCGACGTCGGTTGCGCCCGCATCGTCAGCGTCGCCACCGGTTGCGGTGCCGGCGGACCGGCCGCCTTGCCCCCGCAAGCGGCCGCCACGGCCGACAGAGCCAACACCAAGATCCATGAGATCCCATCAAACCACGGCGTTGCGGGATTTGCCGACAGGTGCGACGCAGGCGCGGCGCACCCGGTTGATGCTTGAGTGTCGAGGCGCATAGCCAGCCGGTGTCTAAACTGCGGGAGCGTAAGCATAACGCGAGGGCGCGACGGTTAGTAGAACTATGCCCCCTTACCGTTGCCAGTTCTACTTATGGGAGTCTTTTTTGCCGCTGAAGGCCACAGCAGGATCGCGCGGCGTCAGCATCAGCAATCGCCGCTCTCGCCATGGCTGAGCGACGCGCCGGAGCGTAGGATGGCGAGCGCTCGTTGGCGTGATCGCTGTCGCAGGGGATGGGACGCGCACGGGCGAAGCCAAAAATTGCACGGAGAGGGGATGAGTGCGACAACCATTGATGCGCCGGGCATTCGAAGCGAAAGCCAATATTTTTACCTCTGGATGGCAATCGGCTTTCTAGTGGTCGCGTTCGGCGGATTTACTCCTACCTATTGGTCGAAGATTGCCGCAGGCAACTTTCATGGTCCGGCCATCATTCACGTTCATGGTTTCTTGCTGTTCGGCTGGGTCTGCTTTTTTTTCCTGCAGACGGCGCTCATTGCGACTGGGCGCACCATGGATCATCGCAACTGGGGATTGGCGGGGATCGCGCTATTCAGCTTTGTGCTTTGCTCAGTATTGGCGGGGCAGATGGCCATACTGAAGGCCGCGGACGCCCGCGGAATGGGGGATGCGGCGCGTCGATTTTCGGCGGTCGCGCTCTGCGCATGGCCTGTCATGGCGGGCTTCTTCGCCATGGCCATCGCCTATTCGCGCCGGCCGCAGATCCACAAGCGCTGGATGGTGGTGCTCCTGACCGGAATGATGACGCCGGCCATAGCGCGGGTCTTTCTCACATTGTTCGCCCCGCCGGGCGCGGACAATTTACCGCCGCCGCCGTTCGTTTCCATACCACCGGCGCTGGTGGCGGACTTATTCCTGGTCGTCGCCATCGTCCGTGATTGGCGAGTGCTCGGAAAACCGCATCCCGTCTATGTTTACGGCGGACTTGTGCTGCTCGCGCAGCAGCTGCTGACGGTGCCATTCGCCGCGACGGCCACGTGGATGCAAATGGCGACGGCATTCGAGCGGCTGGCGGGGTAACAGAGGAGCCTGACGCATCGCGCGCCTTTTGCCCTGGCTCACGGCCATGATTTTTCTCAGAGCCGCGATCGCGGACACCGAGACTGCGGTCACTGGATTGCAGAGCGACGTGGTGTTTTCAGACTACACTCCGCTTTCGAGCAGCGCAGAATTACTGCGTCGTCTCCTCAGTCCATTGAACGCACTTCAGGTGGGTAAGAAGTTGGCGCACTCGGCCGTGGCGCTTCGCGATCAACCGATCGACCTGGCGCGGGAGAGATTCACCGTCTATGTTCCTCCGCAGCCTGCGGCCCGAGGGTTTGGGGTATTGGTGTTCGTGCCGCCGTGGGAAAACGCAATGCTGCCACGAGGTTGGGCCGCAACACTGGATCGCCACGGCATAATTTTCGTCAGTGCCGCGAATTCTGGAAATGAGTCGAACGTCCTTGATCGCCGTGAACCGCTGGCATTGCTGGGTGTGCATAACATCATGCAGCGCTTCCGTGTGGATTCGGAGCGTGTCTACATAGGCGGATATTCCGGTGGATCGCGAGTTGCGATGCGTCTCGCGCTCGCTTATCCGGACGTCTTTCGGGGCGCATTCCTCAATGCCGGAAGCGATCCTATTGGCGACGCGCAGACGCCGCTGCCGCCGCCCGAAATATTCTCGCGCTTTCAGGAGACGACGCGCATCGTATATATCAGCGGTCAAAATGATGCTGCCAATGTCGACAAGGATGCCGCCAGTACACAGTCCTTGCTGGAGTGGTGCGTGTTCGATTGGTACGCGGAGCGGTCGGTGTGGACGGGCCACGAGGTGGCGGGCCCCGCTGTCTTTAGCCGGGCGCTCGACATGCTCAATAAACATGCGGAGCCTAAGTTGGCCAGATTGAACAGCTGTCGACTGCGCATCGATCAGGAATTGGAGAAACAGATCGATCAGACAAACGATCTGCTTGCCGCTGGCAACGTCGACGGGGCTCGGCGGTTGCTTGACAAGATAGATACGCACTATGGTGGTCTAGCCGCGCCGCGAAGTGTTGACCTTGCGATAAGGCTGCAATCGCTGCCAAAGGTACCCTAAATTTCGCGAAAGCATGTCTTTGTGCAAAAGGAATGCGATACTTTGCCTGTCGCGCCGGCCAAAATGGGGAACTGCTTGAAGCAGATCAGAAGAAACGACGCCGACCCGTTGGTCGAAGGTCTGGGGGGCGCGAAGGGGGAGCTATGAGCACTCCGGGCATTGGAAGCCAAGTAAATCAAAATCTAGGGAGATAATGCATGAAAACATTGCTGACACTGGGGGCCGCTCTGGTCCTCGTAGGAGCGATCAATGGCGGCACCGCCAGGGCCGCGGCGGCGGCCGCGGAAAATGCCGCTCCGAGTGAAGCGGCCACCGAGCTCGGCGAAGTCATCGTCACGGGCACACGCCGTACGGACCGCACGGCGGCGGAATCCTCGGCACCCATCGACATATTGAGCGGCTCAGAGCTCGCGGCCCAGCCCACGGGCAATATGCTGGACACCCTGTCCAACCTGGTGCCCTCGTTCATTGTCGGACAGAACTCCATCTCCGATGCCTCGAGTCTCGTGCGGTCGCCCTCCTTGCGCGGTCTGCCCGGAGACGAGATGCTGGTGATGCTGAACGGCAAGCGCATGAACCGTTCCGCGCTGGTGCAGGTCTATCAGGGCGGCGAGACCGAGCTCGCCTTCGGTTCGCAAGGCCCGGACCTGGCCTCCATCCCGTCGATCGCCGTCAAGTCGCTGGAGATTCTGCGTGACGGCGCCTCGGCGCAGTACGGTTCGGATGCCATCGCGGGCGTGCTCAATTACCAGTTCAAAACCGACTCCACAGGCGCCGAAATCAACGGCCGCTGGGGCGAATACTTCCCGAAAGATTACGCGCGCGACGGCGGCGACGGGCAGATCGCGCTCAACGTCGGCCTGCCGCTGGGCTCACAGGGCTTTGCCGATTTCAGCATGGAATTGGCCAAGAATGAGCAGACGGTGCGCAACCCGACAAGGCCCTCGGCAGTGGCGTTCGCCGCGACCTACCCGAACCTGGCACCGGAACTGCCGCACTACCCGGGTCCCGTGCAGCAGTGGGGCACACCGCCCTCGAAGAGCGTCAAGACCTTCCTCAACACCGGCGTCAGGCTCGACAACAATGACGAGATTTATTTCTTCATGAACTGGGCCGAGATTTATACCAACGAGAGTTTCAATTACCGCTTGCCCAAGACGGTGACTTATCAAGGGACGACTTACGCCAATCATCCCGCCTTCAACAATATTTACTTGGATCCTTGCACGGCGGCCTACACCGGTTGCCCGGCGGGCGGTTGGATTCAGGATGCCAACACGTTCAACTTCGACTCAGTTTATCCGGCCGGCTTCACGCCGCGCTTCTACGGAAAAGTCGAACAGTTCTTCGGCGCCGTCGGCTACAAGGGCGTCAATCGCTGGGGCATGAACTTCGACATCTCGGGCTCGACGGCCACGAACTCTCTCGCCCTGTCGCTGCAGGATTCCATCAATCCCTCGCTCGGGCCTCTATCGCCCACCAGCTTCTACGACGGTAAGTTCGAGCAGGGCGAAAGCAACTTCAATGTAGACGTGAGTTACCCATGGGCGGTTTCCTGGCTGCCCAAACCGATCTCGTTGGCTGGCGGCCTCGAATATCGGGTCGAGAACTACCGGCAACTTCTGGGTGACGCCGCGTCCTACGCAGCCGGTCCGTACGCCTCCCAGCAGCTCTACTCGTGCGTGGCCACGGTCTGCGCGCCGAGCGGTTCCGCCTCGCAATCGACGGCCTCGAACGGCTATGGCGGCATCAGTGCGCCGGTGGATGCCTCGCAGGCGAGCTACGCCGGCTATGTCGATATCGAGGCGGATGTAACCTCGGCTCTCACTCTCGGGGTGGCCGGTCGCGTCGAAAACTACGCCTCCTTTGGTACCACGGAGCTCGGCAAGTTCCAGGTTCGCTTCAAGGCCACCGACTGGCTGGCGCTGCGCGGCACCGCGAGCAATGGCTTCCATGCACCGACTCCCGGCCAGTCGAATGTGGAGACGCTGAGCACGACCTTTATCCCCGGCACCACCACTCAAGTGCAGATCGGCACGTATCCGGTGACCAGCGAGATCGCCAAGTACTATGGTGCGGTTGCGCTGAAGCCCGAGAAGTCGACCAATTTCAGCGCCGGCCTGGTGTTCACGCCAATGCAGGACCTGCTGGTGACCCTCGACGGCTACAGCATTGCGGTGAAGGACCGCATCGGCATCTCGCAGACCTTCAACGTGACCCAGGCGGACATCAACAAGCTTGCCGCCCTGGCCTATGTGGGCGCCGGCGGCACGGTGCAGTACTTCACGAATGGCTTCGACACCAAGACCAAGGGCGTGGACCTGGTCGGCACCTACGCCTTCCACATCGGCGATGGGCGCCTCGACACTTCGTTGGCCTATAACTACAACAAGACTGACGTCACCAAGTACAACCCGAACGTGATCAGTCAAGCGCGGATCATCGACATTCAGCACTATGCGCCCAACACCCGCGTCAACCTGGGGGCGAAGTACACGCTGGGCCCCTTCCACGCGGCGCTGCAAGAGAACTACTACGGTACTTATCGCGACCAGAATGACTACCCGGGTCAGCTATTCTCGGCCAAGTTCACCACCGACATCGATTTTTCGTACAACCTGTGGGAGAACGTCACCGCGGGCATCGGTGGGAAGAACATCTTCAACGCCATGCCTGATGTGGTCGAGGGCGTGAACCCACTCACCGGGGGCTTGGGCGACGGCGAACGGTATCCGCGCACTGGCGGCCCCTTTGGCTTCAACGGGGCATTCTGGTACGCACACATCGGCGCGAAGTTCTAACGAGGACGGCAGGGCCGCCCGAACGCGGG
>CAAGKR010464123.1_pt1 | contig 11501 bp, 10 predicted proteins | sample 2556971 | NCBI WGS metagenome assembly CAAGKR01 (sample SAMEA5207829, study PRJEB30636) | soil metagenome | biome: forest; feature: boreal; material: soil | place: USA | collected 2011-09 | depth 1 m
CCTCCATCTCCAGCACAGCACCGCCTATATAAAGAATTGCCTACATCAATCCTCCTTCAGCGTTCGTGACACACGGCTGTCGCACAAACCAAGGCGCTCGTCGGCCTTTTGTGCGTTTGCGACAAGGTCTCGATTCCCGGGTGGATCATTTCGGTCGCGGAGGTACCGCTCCGGCCGCCTGAGCCGGCCTCACGAGGTCCGCGAAACTGGTCGTTGTCTAATCCTTACAAGGGACTTGGTTTGTGCGACAGCCACACGCGGTTGCAGCAGCGAGCCGTAACGTCTGACCGAATCGAAAGCAGCAGCGGGCCGGGCGTTCAGCGGGACCGGGGCAGATCGCCCGATCAACGGCCGCTCGGGTTCTGGCTTGCACCAATTCGGGCTACATCGGCGGTGCGGATCTGGTGGCCGCCTTTGTCCGGGAGGGGCCACGTCGTCGTGCCGGTCGACGTGACTGGTTCATCGCGAAACGGGCCACGGGCAGGTCGGCATCGCGCGCGCCAGGGCTTGTCAGAGCGTGTCGTTCGTGCCTATGTAGAGCTTCGGACCGAGCGACCGGCGCGGCGCTATCGAGATTCGCGCGACGGCAGCGCGCCCGCTATCTCCGTCGGACTCCCGTTCGCATGGCAATGCACAACTCTGGCCAACGCCGCCGGCAACTGGCTGCATGCTCATCGGCGGCGAGCACCGCTCGTCCGAAACTTGCGTCGGGTGATCGGCCTGGTGATGTTCGCGCTCGCGATGCAGCAGTTCGGGCGCAACCGAGTAACCGTCGATGGTTGCCGGCCCGCTCAGGCGGTCAGTTCTGCGGGTGCGGACGCGAGCGCGGCCTCGATCGCGGCGATGAGCTCTCTGGCCGAGGCGGTTGTGAGCTCGACAGCGACGCGCGCCGACGGTCCCTTCGCGGGGTTGGCGAAGTCGACGTTGAGCGTGTGCTCGGCCATCGCGTGCACGGGATGGTCGAAGTAGACCGTGCCGTCGGTGACGTGAAACCAGCTGCTGTCGGGTCCCTTGGCGCTGCCGTCGATGCTGGTCTTGATGGTCGCGTAGGTACACATGCTCAGCCTCCGAGGTGGGTGTTGTAGAACGCAGCGATTCGCTCCCAGCCGTCGTTGACGGCCGCCACGCGGTATGAGGGCCGGTCGACGGCGAAGAACGCGTGGCCGGCGTCGTCGTAGCGGTGGAACTCGTGCGGCTTGTCGTTGGCGGTCAGGATCTCGTCCAGCTCGTTCACCTGCTCGGGGCTGGGGTAGGAGTCCTCGTTCCCGAACAGCCCCAGCAGCGGTGCGCGCAGGTTGGGGAGCTGGCCGACGAGGTTTGTCACTTGAAGCGGGAAGCCCTCCGGGGGCGTGCCGACGACGAACGCGCCATAGCAGTCGACCGCGGCATCGAGGTCGAGGTTGCACGCCGCCAGCACGGCTTGCCGGCCACCGGAGCAGTAGCCGATCACTCCGACCTTCCCGTTCGAGCTCGGCAGCGACCGCAGATAGGCGGCGGCCCCGCCCACGTCGCCGATCAGGCGCTCGTCCGGGACGCCCCCGTGTGCTCGTGCGGTCGCTGCGGCGTCGTCGGGGGCCGCTCCCGGGGCCTCGCGCCAGTACAGATTCGGGCAGATCGCGTCGTAGCCGAGCTCGGCGAACCGACGCACGATCTCCTTGGTGGCCCGGTCATAGCCGGGCATGTGGTGGATCACGACCACCCCGCCGCGAGCGCCGGCAGCGGCGGGGCGAGCGAGATACGCCTCGATCTCCTCGCCGCCGTGACCGGCGATCCGCACCGTCTCCGCCGTCATCGAGTCGCCCATGGCGCGATTCAATCAGGCCGAACGGACCGGCGTGCTCTACCGGGGGCTCAGCGACGATGCGCGGCACGTTTGGCGGCGACCTCTGCGGAGGGGACGACGATCACGGGGCGGTCGGCGTGTTGCAGCACGGCGTGGGACACGCTTCCCAGCAGCAGCGACTTCAGCCCGGTCAGCCCCCGGGTGCCGAGCACGATCACTGTCGCTTTGACCTCGTCGGCCTCGGAGAGGATCGTCTCGGCGATCGTGGCGCCGCGGCCCCGGGTGCGCGGCTGCGGGTTCAGGCCGGCGTCCCTGGCTCGCTGGACGCCCTGATCGGCCCGGTCGCGGGCGGCCCGCTCGGCCAGCTCGTCCATTCGCTGTGGATCGATTCCATCGAGCCAGACATCCATCCCCGCGCCGGCGCGGGCGATCACCGTGACGGACGGCTCCCAGACGGTGAGCACGGTCGCGGGCTGGCCGGGCATCAGCTCGCCGACGCGGTCGATCGCGGCCTGGGAGTCGGGGGATCCGTCGTAGCAGATGAGGATCATGTGATCGTCCTTTTCGTGGTCAGGGTGGCTCATGGCATCGGGCCCGGGGCGTGTGCACGGGCGTGCTCTGCCTCAAGCTCGGGAGGCACCTCGCCGGCGACATATCGGGTGCCGCGCGACCACGAGGCGATCGCTGCGAGCAGGCACGCGGCGATCGCGAATGCGAACGCGGCGTGCAGCCCTGAATGGAACGGGTTTGAGATCAGCCGCGAAAAGAACGACCGGCCGGTGAGCGTCGCCGCGTTGGCTGCCGTAAGGTGGCTGAGCACGTGCGCGCCGAGTAGCTGTTGGAGCGGGTTGTAGCCGAGGAAGGCGGCGAACAGGATCGATACCGGGGGTTGGTGGCTGACCCGTTGTGCGATTGACGCGGACACGCCGTGGGCTGTGAGCCCGGCGGACAGGTGGGCGGGTAGCGAGGAGGCCAGCCCGGCGATCATGAGCGTGAAGAAGATTCCGATCGAGAGCACCTGGGCGAAGTTCTGGAAGGTTTGGTTCATGCCGCCGCCAGCGCCGCGGTCCTCGGGTGGGAGGCTGTTCATGATCCCCGCCCGGTTGGGGGATGCGTGGTGCTAGGGGCCGCCAGCGGTTATCCGGTCGGGGTGTGTCGGCGCTCGACATTGCTGCTGTGTATGCGGGTTAGCCGCAATACTGTCTGCGGATCTGCGAAAAGGTCCTATCGGACCCACCTTGATCGGCAAAAGGGTCGGATCATGAACGAACACGAGGAAACCAAAGAGCTCGCCGGCGACGACCGGCAACTGGTGGACCTGGTCACAGCGGTGGACGTTGACCCAAACCTCCACACGGACCTGCGCATGCGTCTTCACCGGGAGATCACCGCGCTGCTCCGCGCTACGCGCGAGGATCAATACGGCCTTGCGGGCCGCGAGGTGCACCAACGGGCGCTCGAGGCTCACGGCGATCACCTCCCGGATTTGCTCACAGCGGTGCTCGTGGACCCAAACCTGCACACGGACATGCGCATGCGCCTTCATCGTGAGATCCCAGAATTGCTGCGTACCATGCACGACCGCCCTGTCGAACACGCGGAGCAGCAGAACTTAGGCCAGCCCGTGCAACCGCAGCGTCCCCCCGCATTGACCGCTCAGCGACCGCCGACCGCTTCCCCTCTGTCCGGCGTGACGGTGCTCGACGCAATGCATCCGGGTGTCGTCACGTGCCTGCCGGACGATGGTTTGGCGACGCTCGCTGCGATCATGGTCACGCACGGCATCCACGCGGTGGCGCTCGCGTCGCTCGATCGCGTTGCGCCGCTGATCGTGACGGACCTCGAGCTGGTGCGAGCGGCGCTCGAGCGAGCCGACGCCCGTGCCGCCGAGATCGCCCGCGAGCCGGTGGCGAGCTTGCCCGCCGATGCACCGCTCGATCAGGCCGTGACGATGATGGCCGAGAGGTACGTCGCGCACCTCCTCGCCACCGAACCGGGCTCCGGTGCCCCGGTGGGAATCGTCTCCAGTTTCGATGTGGCGGCCGTGCTTGGCGGACAGGAGCCCCGCGTGGCGCGCATGCTCCGGCCAGCGCCAGCGCGACCGTTGGTGAGCGCGCGTACGCTCAGTCAGGTGCGCGTCGGCGACGCCATGCATCCCGGCATCGCCACGTGCCCGGCCGATGCGCTCCTTTCGACGGTGGCCCGGAGCATGGCTGAGCATCGCGTTCACTGCGTCGCCGCCGCCGGCATCGAACGTCCTGGCCAGCATCTGACCTGGGGGCTGATCACCGATATGGACCTCGTGCTCGCGCTGCACCGCGGCGCGCTCGCGCAGCCCGCGGCGACGATCGCCGCGACCGAACCGATCGCTGTCGACGAGGATGAATCGCTCGATCGCGTCGCCGCGCTGATGGTCGAGCACGGCACGAGCCACATAGTGGTGGTCGGGAGCTCCGGCCTGCCCTCCGGCATCGTCTCGACGCACGACGTCATGGGCGTCCTTGCCGCAAACGGCTAAGTTTGGTCCGCTCGGCCGTCAGGTCACGGCTGCCGTGCTTTCCGCAGCGCGCGGAGCGTGCCCAAGGCGGCTCTCCAGTTCGAGAATCGTTTGGGTCGTCTTGATCACCGTGTCGGGGTTGAGGCTGATCGAGTCGATCCCGATCTCGACCAGGTACTCGGCCATGTCCGGGTAATCGCTGGGAGCTTGTCCGCACAGCCCGGAGTGGATGTGGTTGCGGGCGCAGCCCTCGACCGCCAGTCGGAGCATCTCCTTGACGCCTTCGTCGCGCTCGTCGTAGTCGAAGGCGACGATCTCCGAGTCACGATCTACGCCGAGCGTCAGTTGGGTGAGGTCGTTGGAGCCGATCGAGAAGCCGTCGAACCGCTGCGCGAAGCGATCGATCAACAGCACGTTGTTGGGAATCTCACACATCGCGTAGACCTCGAGGCCGTTCTCCCCGCGGCGCAGGCCGAGCTCCGCCATCCGCTCCAGCACCCGGTCGGCCTCCTCGATCCGGCGCACGAACGGCAGCATCAGGATCACGTTCGTGAGCCCCATCTGCTCGCGCACGCGCTTCATCGCGCGGCACTCCAGCGCGAAGCCCTCCGCGTAGGCCGGGTGCGCGTAGCGGGAGGCGCCACGGAACCCGAGCATTGGGTTCTCCTCGTGGGGCTCAAACTCGGCGCCGCCGAGCAGGCTGGCGTACTCGTTGGTCTTGAAGTCCGACATCCGCACCACTACGGGCTTCGGCCAGAACGCGGCGGCGATCGTGCCGATCCCTTCGGACAGGCGTTGCACGAAAAAGCTCTCGCCGTCCTCGTAGCCGTGGGTCAGGCGCGCGAGTGTTCTCCGCGCCTCCGGGTCGGTGACCTTCTCGGGGTGCACCAATGCGAGCGGGTGGGCCTTGATGTACTCGCTGATAATGAACTCCATCCGCGCCAGCCCGACGCCGTCGTTGGGCAGGAACGAGGTCTTGAACGCGAGATCAGGGTTGCCGAGGTTGACCATGACCTTCGTGTGCGGGCGGGCGAGCTCGGTCAGTTCGGTGCGCTCGATGTGGAACGGCACCTCGCCGCTGTAGATCCGGCCTGTGTCGCCCTCGGAGCAGGAGACCGTCACCATCCGGCCGCTGAGTAGGGAAGTGGTGGCGTTTCCGGTGCCCACGACGGCCGGAACGCCGAGCTCGCGGGCGATGATCGCCGCGTGACAGGTGCGACCGCCGCGGTTGGTGACAATCGCGGCGGCGGTCTTCATCACCGGCTCCCAATCCGGCGTCGTGGTGTCCGACACGAGCACCTCGCCTGGCTGAAATTCCGACAGGTGAGTCAGGTTCTCGATCAGGCGGGCAGCTCCGGAAGCGATCTTCTCGCCGACTGCTCGGCCCTCGATGACAACCTCGCCGTGGCCGTCGAGCACGTAGCTCTCGAACGCGGTCGCCTTCCGCTGCGAGGCGACCGTCTCGGGCCGCGCCTGGACGAGGTAGAGCTTGCCATCGATCCCGTCCTTGGCCCATTCCATGTCCATCGGGCGGCCGTAGTGACGCTCGATCTTGATCGCGTAGTCCGCCAGCTCGAGGATGTCCTCGTCGTCGATGCAGTAGCGCTCGCGGTCGGCCTTCGGGGTCGGAACGTTGCGGGTCGTGTGCTTGGTCTCACCCTCGACGTACACCATCTTGACCGCCTTGTCACCGAGCAGCCTGCGGAGCACGGCGCGGTGCCCACTCCCCGGATGACCTGCACGAGATGCGCCTGCGGCCTGTGCGCGCCGGCGCCCGGCGCGCGCTGAGCGGATCGGAAGAGGTCCCAGCTGCATCGGTGGGAAGCGCACAGTCAAACGCAGGCGAAGTGAGGATCGCCCCGCCACGGCGCCGCCACGGTAGGCCCGAGCCCTGTCGCTGACCGCGGTGGCTTCGCGCGCGGTGAGCGTCCCGGTGGCCGCGGAGTCTCGTGCCGCGGAGCTGCGGCGCGAGATCGCGTACCACGATCACCGCTACCACGTCCTCGGTGACCCGCTGATCGGGGATGACGAGTACGACGCCCTGCCCGACGAGCTGTGCGCCCTCGAGCGCGAGCACCCCGAGCTCGCGACGCCGGGCTCCCCGACCAGCGGGTCGGCGGCGCGCCGGGTGGCGCAGGAGGGATGGGCACTGCGACTCGAAGCAGTGTCACCTCGCGAGGCACGATGGCACTTCGACACATCCCGATCATTGCGATGGATCCGCGTCGCTCCTAGCGAGGCCGGCCGGCTGATGCCCTGCTCAGGCTCGCTGGAGAGGTCGGGCTGGTCGTGATCGGGTCGCGTCGCTGGGGGCCGGTGGGGCGTATGCTGCTCGGCAGCACCGGTGAGGCGCTGCGCCCCGACGCGACCTGCCCGGTGCTGTTGGTGCGCCCATCGGCCTGAGTCCAGCTTTGGCTGTCACCGAACCCTCTCCCAGCCTCGATCCGACCGAGGCGTCAGAACGGCTGCTGCGAAGGCTCAAGAGCAGCGTCGACGGGCTGACCCCGCGCGAGGCGCAGCGGCGGCTGCTGCAGTACGGGCCCAACGAGTTGACGCGGCGCGGGGGACGGCGCTGGCCGCGACAGCTTGCGCGCCAGTTCACCCATCCGCTGGCGCTGCTGCTCGTGGCCGCGGCGGGGCTCGCCTGGATCGCGGGGATCGTCGCGGTCGCGCTGGCGATCGTCGTGGTGATCCTGATCAATGCTGCGTTTGCGTTCATTCAGGAGATGCAGGCCGAGCATGCCGTGGAGGCCCTGGCTCAGTTCATTCCGGCTCAGGCGAAGGTGGTGCGCGAGGGACGCCACCAGGTGATCGAAGCTCGCGAGCTGGTGCCCGGAGATGTTCTGATGATCGAGGAGGGCGACCGGATCTCCGCCGATGCGCGGCTGCTCAGCGGCGGGATCGAGGTTGATGCCTCGGCGCTGACCGGCGAGTCGATGCCGGTGTTCCGCGCGGCCGACCTGCTCGATCACGGCGTGCCACTGCTGCAGGCGCGCGACATCGTGTTCAGCGGCACGACGTGCACCGAGGGGGAGGCGCGGGGACTGGTGTTCGCGACCGGGATGGGGACCGAGCTGGGACGGATCGCCGCGCTGTCTGAGCGCGTCGACATCGAGGAGAGTCCGCTGGACGCTCAGGTCCGGCGGGTGGCGTGGCTGATCGCGCTGATCGCGGTCATCTGCGGAATCGCGTTCATCCCGATCGCAACGCTGGTCGCCGGCCTGTCACTGTCCGCCGGGGTGGTGTTCGCGGTCGGTCTGATCGTCGGCAACGTCCCCGAGGGGCTGCTACCGGTGATCACGCTTGCGCTCGCGGTCGGCGTACGCGAGCTGGTCGCTCGCGGAGCGGTGGTCAAGCGGCTGAGCGCCGTCGAGACGCTGGGCTCCACCTCGGTGATCTGCACCGACAAGACGGGCACGCTGACCGAGAACCGGATGCAGGTCGTAGGCGTGTGGACCGAGGCTGGAGCGATCGATCCCTCCGCCGCCACCAGGGACGCCGCGCCGCCCGCATTCGGGCGGCTGACGGCGGTGCTCGCGGCGTGCAACAACGCCGAGCTCGATACCCCCGAGGGGCCCACCGGCGATCCGACCGAGATCGCGCTGCTCGAGTTCGCCCGCGCGCAGGGAACCGAGCTCGACGCCAAAGCGCGCGAGGCGCAGCGCCGACGCCACTTCCACTTCGACCCGGTGCTGAAGCGGATGAGCACGGTCGACGAGCGCGCCGGCCGGCTATGGGTCGACTGCAAGGGCGCTCCCGAGCAGGTACTGCCGAGCTGCGCGACGATCCTCCGGGGTGACGGTCACGAGCAACCGCTGAGAGCTGAGGAGCTGCAGGCGGTAAACGACGCGCTCGACGCGTTTGCCACGAAGGGGCTGCGCGTCCTGGGGATCGCCGACCGGCGCCTCGAGCAGGGGGCGACGGCACCGGAGCGCCGCGAGCAGGCCGAGCACGATCTCTGCTTCCTGGGCCTGGTGGCGATGCTCGATCCCCCGCGCCCCGAGGTCGCCGAGGCGGTCGCGCGCTGTCACGAGGCGGGAATCCGGATCATCATGATCACCGGCGACCACCCCGTGACCGGCGCCGCGATCGCGCGGGAAGTCGGGATCGGGGACGAGTCCTCACCGGTCCTCACCGGCGAGGAGCTCGAGCGGATGAGCGACTCCGAGCTCGACAAGCTGCTGCGCGAGGGAAAGGAGATCGTGTTCGCGCGCGCTTCTCCGGAGGCGAAGCTGCGGATCGCCGAAGCGCTGCAGGCCGAAAAGGAGGTCGTCGCGATGACTGGCGACGGCGTCAACGACGCGCCGGCCCTGCGACGGGCGGACATCGGCGTGGCGATGGGTCGCTCGGGTACCGACGTCGCCCGCGAGGCCTCGACGATGGTGCTGACCGACGACAACTTCGCGACGATCGTGACCGCGGTGCAGAGCGGTCGCCGGGTCTACGACAACATCCGCAAGTTCATCCTCTACATCTTCGCCCACGCCACCCCCGAGGTCACGCCGTTCCTGTTCTTCGCCCTCAGCGGCGGCCGGATTCCGCTGCCGCTCACGGTGCTGCAGCTGCTCGCCTTCGACGTCGGGACCGAGACGCTGCCCGCGCTTGCGCTGGGGCGCGAGCCCGCCGAGCCGGGCCTGATGCAGCGGCCACCCCGCCCCCGCTCCGAGGGGGTGATCCAGCCGCCGATGCTGCTGCGCGCGTGGCTGTTCCTCGGCCTGATCTGCGCCTGTCTGCAGATGGCCGGTTTCTTCTTCGTGCTGCTGAATTCCGGCTGGCACCTCGGCGCGCCGGTGGGTCGCGGGCATGCGCTGCATCACGCCTACGTGACCGCCACCACGATGACGTTCTTCGGGATGATCGCCGGGCAGATCGGCACCGCGTTCGCCGCCCGCACCGACCGCGCGTCGCTGCGGTCGGTCGGCGTCTTCTCGAACCGGCTGCTGCTGTACGGGATCGGCTTCGAGCTCGTGCTCGCGGCGATCCTGATCTACGCCCCGCCGTTCCAGTCGCTGCTCGCGACAGCGGCGCTCAGCCCCACCGACCTCCTGTTCGCGCTCCCGTTCCCGTTCATCGTGTGGGGCGCGGACGAGCTCCGGCGCTACCTGATCCGGGCCCGAGCCTCGCGCCAGTCAAGCGCGGTCAGACCAGCACCCGCCGCCTGAAGTTCCGCAGACCGAGCGCCGTGAACACGACGCCGAACGAGATCGGCGCGGATAGGTGACGTCCCCACGGGCCTGATCGGCGTCGTGATGCTGGCGCTGGCGATGCAGCAGTTCGGGCGAGCCGAGTAGCCACCCGTCGACCCCGGCCTGCTGAGCGCCTGAATGGGACGAGCGCCGTATAACCGCCATCCGCTGGCCCCGCCGTTGCTGGTGGGACTCGCCGCGCTGCTCGGTCTGCTCGTGGCGCTGTTCCTGCTGAACGCGATCGAGTACGCCTATCGCCGGATCGGGATCGGCCGGGGAGCGCTGTTCGCGCTCGTGCTCGCCTCGCTGCTTGGCGGGGCGGTCAACATCCCCGTCGCCCGCCTGCGGGGCGAAGCGACCATCGGCGGCGGTGAGATCGTGGTGTTCGGCGTGCGCTACCGCCTGCCGGCGGTGCGGCGTCCCACCTCGACGATCCTGGCCGTCAACCTCGGCGGCGCGGTGATCCCGACCGGGGTGTCGCTGCTGTTGCTGATCAAGGACGGCATCTGGTGGCAAGCCGCCGTCGGCGTCGCGTTCGTCGCGGTGCTCGTGCACGTGATCGCCCGGCCGGTACCCGGGCTTGGCATCGCCGTTCCCGGGCTCGTTCCGCCGCTGCTCGCCGCGAGCATCGCGCTGATGATCTCGCCGCACGCAGCGCCGGCGGTCGCCTATGTCTCCGGCGCGCTTGGCACGCTCACGGGCGCGGACCTATTCAACCTCCGTCGCCTCGGCGAGCTCGGTGCCAGCGTGGCGTCGATCGGTGGCGCCGGCACCTTCGATGGGATCTTCCTCAGCGGGATCATCGCAGTCCTGCTCGTCGGCCTCTGAGCTGCCTGAGGACCGCAGCGAAGACCGGGGCGAGCCCGATCTCCTCAGCGCTGGTGGGCCGCCCGCTGTTGTGCGACCGCAGGCGAGGGGATGACGATCACCGGACGGTCCGCGTGCTGCAGGACGGCGTGCGACACGCTGCCGAGCAGCAGTGATTTGACCCCTGTCAGCCCGCGTGTCCCGAGCACGATCGCGCGCGCTCCGATCTCGTCGGCCTCGTCGAGGATCGTCGCGGCGATCGTCGCGTGTCTGGCCCGGGTGCGTGGCTGGGCGTTCAGACCGGCGCGCGCTGGGCACCCTCTGCGGCTCGCTCGCGGGCGCTCTCCTCGTAGGCCTTGTCGATCCGCTCGAAGTCAATCTCCCCTGGTATGAAGCCGAACCCGACGCCGGTGCGTGCCATCACGTCGACGAACGGCTCCCACACCGACAACACGGTCGTCGGCTCGCCGCCCATCAGTTCGCCGGCCCGGTCGATCGCGGACTGCGCGTCATTCGATCCGTCGTAGGCGATCAGGATCACGTCCTCGTTCCCTTCCCTCGTACACGTTCGGGGTCGCACGCTACCCGACCCGAGATGCTCGACCGCTTAGGGTGATCCGCAGATGCCTGAGCCAATTCGTTCTCGAGCGGGGCTCCGACCGGATCGGGCCGGTGGTGATGGTTACAAGTGGGTGGCGTTGTCGAATACGACGCTCGGCACGCTGTTGGCGACGATCGATGCGTCGATCACCTTGATCGCGATGCCGGACATCTTCCGTGGTATCGGTCTCGATCCGCTCGCGCCGAGAAACAGCTTCTACCTGCTGTGGATGATCCTTGGCTTCCTGGTGGTCACGAGCGTGCTGGTCGTGAGCCTCGGTCGACTGGGTGATCTGTTCGGGCGGGTGCGGGTCTACAACCTCGGGTTCGTGATCTATACGGTCGCGTCGCTGTGCCTGAGCGTCGACTGGCTGACGGGGCGTTCGGGCGCGACGTATCTGATCGTGTTTCGCGTCGTGCAGGGGGTCGGTGCTGCGTGCCTGCTCGCGAACTCGGCGGCGATCCTGACCGACGCGTTCCCGCCCGACCAGCGCGGCTTGGCGCTGGGGATCAACAACATCGCGGGGATCAGCGGCCAGTTCATCGGCTGCTGCTCGGCGGCCTTTTGGGGCCGATCGACTGGCGGCTGGTGTTCCTCGTCTCCGTCCCGATCGGTGCCTTTGGAACG
>CAAGKR010360499.1_pt1 | contig 11499 bp, 10 predicted proteins | sample 2556971 | NCBI WGS metagenome assembly CAAGKR01 (sample SAMEA5207829, study PRJEB30636) | soil metagenome | biome: forest; feature: boreal; material: soil | place: USA | collected 2011-09 | depth 1 m
ACTCGGCCAGCTCGCCGGGGCTCAACTCGTCGCCCAGCGCTTCCGGTGGCGGCAGAAGCCCATCGCTGGCCGCGACCCAGACGTGTACGTTTGCCAGCCCCAGCCGTTGCTGCCTGCCGCCTACCCCACCCACTGGCCTGGATTGCTGCAAAGACCTGTGTGTAGCACCGCCCATCCGGCGTGTCAAGCCAAGACCATATCCGATGTAGTAGTTCTGAGAATACGTCACCCCTGAACGGTTCTGTGATTCCGTCACGCCATGAATGGAGGCCGGATCACCTTGACCACGTCTGAGCAGCGTCGCCTGATCGTCCTCAACCATTTGGAGTCGGGCGCCCTGGTCAACGCCGAAGCCGCCCGGCTGCTCGACCTGTCAGTGCGTCAGCTGCAGCGGATGAAGGCTGCCTACGCCGAGTTTGGAGCGGCGGCTCTGTCCCACGGCAATCGTGGTCGCCGTCCCGTGCACGCACTCGACCCTGAGCTGGCGCGCAAGGTGGTGGAGTTGGCGACCACGACCTATGCCGGTTTCAACCAGCAGCAGCTGACCGAGCTCCTTGTCGAGGAGCACGGCTTGGCCATATCCAGGCCCAGCGTCCATCGCATCCTCAGCGCGGCCGGCGTCCCGGCGCCACGTAAGCGGCGACCGCCTCGGCACCGACGCCGGCGTGACCGCGACCCAAGGCGGGCATGCTTCTCCAGGTCGACACCAGCCGGCACGACTGGCTGGAAGGGCGGGGACCCGACCTGAGTCTGGTCGGAGCCATCGACGACGCGACCGGAGAGGTGCTTTGGGCTCGCTTCCGCGAGCAAGAGGACGCCCAGGGCTACTTCGAGGTCATGCGCGAGGTCGTCCGGCGGCGGCGCATTCCGCTCGCCCTCTACGCCGACCGCCACTCCATCTTCGTGGTCACAAAGGACACCCAACTCACACTCGAGGAAGAGCTCGCCGGACGCCGCCAGCCGACCCAGTTCGGCCGTCTTCTGGACGAGCTCGGGGTCAGCCTCATCCTTGCCCGCTCACCACAGGCCAAAGGTCGCGTGGAGCGGCTGTGGGGCACCTTCCAAGACCGCCTCGTCAGCGAGCTTCGCCTTGCCAACGCCCGCACCGCGGGCGATGCCAACCAGGTCCTCGAGCGCTGCCTTCCCCGCCACAAACGCCGCTTCATGGTCGCCGCGCAAGACCCCAACCCGGTGTGGCTGCCGTGGCCGAAGAATCGTCGCTTCGACGAGTCCTTCTGCTTCAAATACCGACGCGTGGTCGGCAATGACAACACCGTGCGCTTCGGGCCCCACCTCATCGACAGCCCTCGAACTAGAGACCGCAACAGCCACGCTCATGCCCGCGTCGAAGTCCACGAGCGCTTCGATGGCACCCTCTGCATCTTCGCCGACGGCGCGTGTCTCGCCAAGAAAGTGCTGGCCGACCACAAGGCCCTCTACCGCGTCGCCGACCACTCCACGGCCGCTGACCTCGCGCCCGTCGCCATCATGTCGAGGCCCAAGGCCGTCAGGCCTCCGAGCTCTACACCACAGCCGCCCGCTGCGAACCATCCCTGGCGGCGAGCCCTTGTAGGCTCACGATGACAAATTCACTGAACCGTTACGGCGACGGAAGTCTCGGAACTACGACAGCCAAGACCATATCCGACGGGGAGTGAATGACACAAGCCCGCAACCTGATCGGCACCTCCCGCCGACCGCGCTGTACTTCGCGTCCCGGGTCGGGGATGAGGATTCGGGCAGGCGCTACCCCGAATCATTCGCACCCCGATACGCGCTCCGCAGGCGAATGCTGCCATGGAGCGCTGGTTCGCCAGCCTCGGTGGGAGTGCCTAGAAAAGCACGAAACCATCCTGCCGGCCACGGCTGAGATCTGCGTCTACCTGTACGAATCGGCCGCGTAGAGAGTTCACAGGCCACCGCGGACTTTGGGCCGCAGGCCATCACGCACTGTCCCGGAGTCGGTTCCTCGATGACGTCAGTCGCCAGGCTCATCAGTACGGCCGCTTGAGGGCCTGGTCTGAAAGGCCAAGACGCGAGGTTGTGCGCACGGCGCCCACGACCTCCGCCCGACCATGGAGCCTGCTCCCAACAAGCCTCGAGAACTGGGCTGGGTGGCGGATTCGCGCAGCCAGCAAGCCGAACAACATGGCGATGTACTGGGACAGCCCGCCAAACGACAGGTACTCGGCGGTAAAGCCAACCAGGAGGATCGTCACGACCGTGGCCAGCGAGACCGCCCCGAGACGCCGCAGCCACGGATCAATGCTGTCGCGACAGCGCCATGCGCTGACACCAACACTGGACAACATCAGGGTCAAGAGACCGATGCCTACGAGCCCGGCTCTGAAACCAATCCGGAGAAACTCATTATCGACAAAGTCAGAGAGGTAGGGGGGAAGCTCGCTTGGGATGAGGGTGCCTGTGCCAAACCAAATGTGCTCCGCCAGGACGGGCAAGAAATAATACTGCCAGTTTCGGATGCGCGTATCGATATTCTGGATGCTCCCAAGACTGATGGCCGATGCATCGATTCGGGCGCTGACGAAGGGCCATAGGATGGCGAGAGCAACCACCCCCGCAGCGACGCTGACCCACATCAGCCGCGGCACGTAACGTGAGTACCAGATCACGATTGCCGTTCCTAACACCAATGCAACGGCCGGCGCCCAGGTCAGGCTCGCAGCCAGCGACGCCAGATTCACCACCATCACGGTGGTCAACCAGACGCCATTGACCCTCGAGTCTTTCTTCTTGGCCAGCGTCATTGCCAGGATGAAGTTGAGCATGGCAAACGCTCCAACAGCGCCGTAAACACCCAGAAGTGATGTGGGCCTGTAGTCGGCCGAAAGCGTGCTATCCAGAAGCGGATTATCCGGGGGAAAGTACGTACTGACCAGAGCCCGGATGCCAGACGGGAAGTCTTGAAGCTCCAGGATGGCAATAACTCCCACGATCACACTCGTCAAAAGCGTTAACTGCAGGAGCCACTTCAAGTGGTCGTCCGACGCACGTAGCTGCGCGAAGCACAGATACACGGCGAGAAACTGCAACGGCCCCAGGACGGCACGCCACGTATCGAAGTCCATGTCGGCTCGCGCAAGAAATAGCACCAGCCAGGGGATCAATGAAGTGCCAACCGCGAAGCCCGCGATCGCGAGATCGAGCCCGATGAATGACGCAGACGGCCTGGTCAAGAGATAATGAAGAGCAAGGCCGGCAAGGACTAAGAGCAGGATGGCCTCGTTGGGCCGCAGAAGCGGGATCACGGTGTCGCGGCCCAACGCAGTCGTCAGTGGGACTCCGACCGCAAGCAGCGCACAGCCAAAGATCGGACGGCGTGCGGTGAGGGCGATGATGGCGGTCGCGCCCACGAGTCCGGCGATGAGAATCAGCGCGGTCAGTTCAGGTGGTCTGCCCCTGCCCTTCGCCGACGGCCTCTCGCGGAGCGCTGTTGGGCAATGGTCCGCCCGTGGGGGCGGGTGAATCGGCATGGACAAAGACCCTCGCATCCCCGAAGTCAACGTGTTGGCTGTGACCCGAGGGCTGGGTGGCGCCGGCCTGCGCGGACGTCCTGCTCCGCAACGCATCTTTGGTCAGCAGCAACGCCGCAGGAGTGGCCACACCTACTTGCCGCAGCAGCCTGGCGGCCAGCTGAGCGTCTCCAAATCGCGTTCGTCCCGACCTCGCCACGAGGATGGCCACGTCGGCAACGTTAGCGAGCGAGATGCAGTCGGGACCTGTCTGCGGAGCTGGAGCGACGACAATCACGAAAGCGAAGTCTCCGCTCGCGTCAGATAGGGCGGTGCGCACCTGGGCGAGCGATAGCGCGTCGATAATTCTCGTCGAGGCAACAGGCAAATCCAGCGCCTGCCGGTCTCGCTTCGCAGAATCTAGCACCATCACAAGAATGGGACTGCCGTCCAATCTGACTGCGGCCTCGGCGAGTCCCACTGCGGCAACAGTTGCATCGTCTCGGCCCGAAGCCCCGGTGACCAGGATAGTTCGTAGGCGGGGGTAGCGCTTGCGCAGGTGGGCCCAGACCACGGCATACGAGGCATCGACGTCTGAGTGAGGCCCACGAAATCGGTCTAACATGCCACGACCAACGGGACCCCCGTCGCATCTGAAAGACCTTCCGCGCTAAAAATGCGGTCGTCAAACCAGTCCACAGCCAGGGCGAGGATCCCTGCGAGAACCATTCCGACAACCAGACCTGCCGGCAGATAGAGCTTCGGATCGGGATCTGTGGGTACGGAGGGCACCCCCGCAGCCTCGACCGTCGCCAGCTCGCCGTCCAGCCGAGACTCCTGCTCTGCGACTGCCTCCTGGCGCGTGTACACCGTGGTGTACTGAGCTTGCACGACGGCCAGCAATGCCGGTTTCGTGGTCGTGGTGATTTCGTTGCGCAAGCTGGCGAGCTCGCCATCCAGATAGGCTTTCGTAGGCTCCAGCGCCGCGGCAATCTCGGCGCGTTCCTCGACTATGAGTTGCGCGGCCAGAAGATTTGCAAGCAGCGCTGCACGACTTGGACTGGCGTCGGTCACGCTGACCGCCAGTAAGTCCGTCCCCTTCACCGTGGCTAGTGTGGCGTGAGCCTTCAGCGAGTCAAAGGTGCACGAGCCGCCGGCCTCGGCGCAGACGCGATCAAGAACCGTGACCGTGCTCGCCATCTTTGTGTAGTGCGCCGCCAGCAACTCTCCTGTGGAAACCGTCGCGTTCAGGTCCGCCGTCGGGGCGGTGGCTCGCTGATCAACGACCAGGAGCGCAGTGGCCTGGTAGGTCGGCGGTTTGATTACCGTGATCAAGGCGGCGATGGCAACGCAAGCAATAACCGTCAGCACAATCCACGCGCGACGACGCTGGAGGACCCCGAACACCGACTTGCCCTGGCGTTGTGTTTCGTCCATCGTTTCAGGCCATGATTGTTGGATTGCTGCTGGAGCCCGGCGGGTGATCGAGGTGGATGGGCCCGGCGGCCGACCCTCAGTTTCGGTCATCAGAAAATTGTAGCCTCACGGCTCAGGCTCTCTCGCCGACAAACCCTGACGCCGACTGTTACTCGCTTGTGACCTGGTGGCGCCCCCAGCCCAACGGTTCGCTTGGGGCAGCCTTCGGTATCCTCAGGGCCTTATTCAACCCGGCTGCTCACATCCGGCGAATTGCACGCCCGCCAGCCGAACCAGCTCGGCCCTTTCCAGGCACCAGGTCGCGTACTTTTCCTCCCTCAGCGCCCTGGCCTCGACTCGAAGCTCCTTTTGATGGGACAGCGCGTACTCCACTCCCGCGGCAATCGAATCAGGGGTGTGATCGACAAAAACGGTGCCGTGGGTAAAGTAGCGCCGCAAGGCGGAAGTGTCCGACGTGATGAGAGGCTGCTCCATGAACATGGCCTCCCACGCGCCTTGGAGGATGGTGTCTTCCCGGGTCGTCAAAGTCAGAATGGCAATCGCATCTCGAACGTGTGACCAGAAGTCGTTGGTTGACAGGAAACCAGTGAACGCGACGTTCGATGGATGGTTCTCCAACCAGGCTCGCCGAGCGCGTTTAGTATCGCCCGAGATGCGAAACCGGACTCCGGGAAGGCGAGCGGCCGCATTTAGGACCTTTGGCACCTCTTCATCCTCCCCAAAGACTCCGATGACGAAGACATAGGGAGCAACGGGCTCGGCTGAGCGAACCGCCGCCGCAGCTAGCGTTGGGGGTGGGTCGCCCACGATGATCCCTTTGGCCGGCCAGGAGACAACTTCGTTTAGGTGAACGGGGTTCGTGACAATCACACCCGCGGCGTGCCGTCCGAAGAAACGCTGCATGGGCAGGCTCCAACGCCATTTCGGGCTGTTAAAAACGCCAGAGTGGCAGTCCATCAGGTATCGAGCCCGCTTGTGTAGGCAGTACAGGAATACCGCCGCCACCGCGAACATCGGTGGGTCCATGACAAACACCACCTCAGGTTTCACCCTGTAGAGTCGGCGCAGCGTGCTGATGAATTGGGGTCCGTACTTGACTGCGGCAGAGATGATGTCCCGCTGGCTGAGATAGCTGACATAGATCGGCGTCAGCCCCAGGCGGTCGATGAAACCCTGGCTGCGTCCGTGGTAGTCAAGCCAGGACACAAAGGCACCTCTCGTGTGGCGCCGGTCCGCCGCCGAATCAGTCACCAATGATAATCAACCAGCGTCAGATATGGTGGGATTGTTCGGACGCCCGCGTCCTCGCCCCAATTATCTAGGCGCTTGCTCCCAATGATGGACGGGAACGTGATGCCACGCATTCTACAGACCCAGGGTCGCGTGATTCAGGCTGAATCTCGCGAGTTCCAAAGCGGAAGGCACTGGCTCCTCACAGGGAGTGCCGCCGGCAGGCAGCTCGTCAGAAGGCCATGACCGGCTACAAGGTCGTGATGGTGGTGGAAAGCAACGTCTAGCGTCTCTCGACGCGTTTCCAGTGAACGACCTTGCGAATTACATCCGGATCCAAGACGGTCATTTTCCCAAAAGCCGGGCCGAAGGGGAAGATTCCCTTTGTGGCACCGTAACGGAATCCGTAAGGCGAATTTGAACCCGGGAGACGGGGCCGGTGCCTCCAACACGCTCAGACTACCTAGCCACTCTGAATAACATCCGCGAGGAGAGCCGGGATTGTCAGCGCCACGATTTGGATGTCGAGCCACAGTGAGCAGTCGCGGAGATACTTCAAATCCAGTGACATCATTTCGTCGGCTGAGAGGCGGTCGCGCCGATGCACTTGCCAGAGGCCGGTGATTCCGGGCAAGAGCTTCTGGCGTTCGAAGTATGCGGGCGCGTAGTAGGCGAGCTCATACAGGATCGCCGGACGCGGGCCGACCAGGCTCATCTCGCCTCGCAGCACATTGATGAGTTGGGGTAGTTCATCCAGGCTGGTCTTCCGCAAGAAGCGACCCACCCGCGTGACCCGGGAGTCGCGTTGAGACTTATACCCTCGCGCCGAATCGTCAGCCGCAAACCAGGCGGCCGCCAGCTGATGGTGCGGAGCCGGGTCCGAATCCACATGCATCGAACGGAATTTCCAGATTCGGAAGTGCTTGCCATGGCGGCCGATCCGGTCTTGCCGATAAAAGGCTGGGCCCCGGCTATCTGCGCGAACCAACAAGGCCAAACACGCCATCACAGGGGAAAGCACGACCAGCAGAATCCCACCGATAATCAGGTCGAACGGCCGCTTCCACGGCGTGCTGGGGATGACGTCGCCAGCCGGATCTACGGCAGACCTGGGTTTCCGAATGGACCCCGTACGCCGAAAACGACGCACTGCATCAACCGGCCATCACGCCCTGGGCTGCCCCGGTCGCGATCGCAGGCGGGGCACCGGAAGCCGTCTGGCCAGCGGAGGCTCCAGAGGTAGGCTCGGTAGGCGCGGCTTCACTGCAGAATCTCGGCTCCAGCTCGTTCATGTTGAGCAGGTAATCGTCGCCGGGCACCCGGAGATCGTACCTGAGTGATGTGCAGACACAGCGCCGCTGATTTCCTCAATGTGCCACCTCAACGGTCGCTATTGCGTTGACCCACTGGTACTCTGCTAGGCCACATGACGTTGCGCGTTGGGTGATCAACCATCAACTGGCTTCCGTCATCGCGGCGAAGGTTTGTGGAATGGTGACGACCTCATCCCTGGTATAACGCCACCGATGCATCAAACCGCCGGACGAATGCACCTGGCGGGAGCCCTGTCTCCGGCGGGGCCGTAGGCCCCGATCGAGTGCGCGTTGGCAGTCCGATAGTCGATATGGGCACAGACCTCAACCACCGACGTTCGTGATCCTCCAAAGGCTCGCCGGCCATCGAGGGCTTATTCGGTCGTCGGCCGTCGTTTTTGCTGGTAATTCGACCGCGCGTCTTCTGGGCTTTCTCTTCTCCATCGCCGCAGCCCGCATCCTGCCGGCGCAGGACTATGGCCGCTTCGCGGTCGGGCTGACGGTGGCTTCGATCGCCGCAATCCTGGTCGCGAATGCCCCCCGAGGGCTTTCACGTTTCCTGGCCCGCTCTGACGCCGACCGGCGACAGCAGGACATCTACTTCAATAACTGGCTGATTGTCGTCGCACTCACGCTTGGCCTCAGCGTCGTGCTCCTCGGTCCCATTTCTCTCCTGGCCGGCCTGAGCGGGTGGATGATCCTTGCGGTGGGGGCCAATCTTTTGGGAGTGGCCGTTTTTGAGACCTATCGCGAAGCCCAACGGGGGTTGCGCCGCTTCAGCGCCATGGTGGTCTTCTATCTGGCGGCGAACCTGATTCAACTTGTCGCGATCCTTCTTGCCGCCAGTTTGGGATGGCGCTCTCCGCCGCTATTTGTGACGATTTATGGCCTTTCGAGTCTCGCCGCGCTGGCCTTGATGCAGAAAGCCAGACCCATCGCATTGAGCTTTCTCCGTGAGGCTCTGGCCTGGCGCCGAATACTGTCCATTGTTCGGTTTGTTCGACCGCTTGTCTTCCAAACTGTCTTTTATGCCATATGGTCGGGGGCCGATATTGTGCTGGTCAGTCGTATTCTCGGGCCGACCGCGACCGGCAATTACGCTGCCGCCAAGACCCTGGTGATGGTTCTCGCGTTGGCCCCTCTGGCCATCGGCATCGTGACAGGTCCCGAGGTTGCTCGGCTCAGCCAGCACGGCCAGCAACGTCTACGCCGGTTCGTTACGGTTGCCCTGCTGTTCACCGGCGCCGTCTCCGTGCCAATCGCCGTCGGTCTCGTGTGGTTCAAACAACCGATCATTCTTTTGCTTTTTGGCAGCAAGTATCCGCTTGCGTCACGACCTCTGACTGCACTGGCCGTCGGCATGACGCTCTTCGGCTTCTCTCTGGTACTCGAGAGTCTCTGGGTTGGCCTCGGGCACCCCCGGATCGCTGCCATCGCTTCCGGCCTTGCCATGGTGTCCACGGTCAGCCTGGGACTCATTCTGATCCCGCGGATTGCTGACGCGGGTGCGGCGATCGCATACGCTGCCGGCTCCGCGGCCCAACTCGCCGTCATCGGTTCCTTTACAGTGTGGGCGCTGTATTCGGGGTCGACCATACGAGCCCAATTCTCTCCCGACCGGGGCATCCTGGAGTCGTAGGACCCCCGCTGTCTTGAGTTGCGTGCCCCCACAGGCAAACGTGTGTCGCGGGCTGGAGTTCCAAATCGGAATCGGAGTCGTTCAATTCGTGCGAATCGCCAAAGATCGACCGTCTGTGGGCAGTAACTCGGGAGGGGACGGCTCGCTTCCAGGGTTATAACTCAGGCGGTCTGTCAGCTCCATTAGTTGGGAGTTACCGCGCCGGACCGCTTTTAGGGAACGAACCACGACGTCGTACATGTGCACATCTGGCCGCCTGCGCAGCACGCTGGCATGTGGGTGCGGCCTGCGGGACCAAAGGCTGCTGCAGAGCCCGCTGCGAGGAATAGTACGTTGTACCCATTGACATGGGATTTTCCCTAGCCCATTGTCCTGCGTGGGCTAAGAATCCGGCAGAAGCGCCCCCTATCTACGTTGGGTTTTCGGACCTTGTAGTTGGATCGCTCAATGATTCGTTTTTCGTCGAAAGGGGGAAGCGTGGTGGCTTTGTCGCTGAGTGGCGGACACGTCGACGCATGCTGGCGAGACGCCCAGCTCCGCAGAGATCGCGTCGAGGTAGAGCCCGTGGGGCTGACTTGGAAAGCCGCCCTCACCATTGAGGCTCTGTGGCAGCAGCGCGCCCGATAAGTGCAGCGAGTGATTTCGCACAACGGCAACGTAGCTAGCCGCACCCGCGTGGGTCCCGCACGTCGGCCCGTCCGCGTCGGCGTAATTGGCTGCGGCTACTGGGGGCCGCAGATCATCCGCAACTTCAACGAAATGCCGGATGCGGAGCTCGTTCTGGTTGCGGAAACGCGGTCGGATCGACGGGATTACGTCCGTCGTCATTACCCGAAGGTCAAGACTGTCGCCGATTATCGTGCGCTACTGGAAGCAGACATCGACTGCGTAGTTGTGGCCACTCCTATCCACACGCATTACGAGGTGACTCGGGACACGCTGCTGGCAGGCAAGCATGTCCTCGTCGAGAAACCGTTGGCCGGATCCCTCGCCGAGGCGCTCGACCTCATGCGGCTTGCCGAAGAGCGAAAGCGCGTCCTCATGGTGGGACACACTTTCGTTTACAACCCGGCTGTCCGAGCGCTGCGCAAGCTTGTCGACGGGGGACAGCTGGGACGAATCTACTACGTCGATGCGGCCCGGTTGAATCTTGGTCAGTTCCAGCAGCATGTCGACGTCATGTGGGACTTGGCGCCACACGATATCTCAATCTTGCTCTACATCTTGCAGCGGAAGCCTGTGATGGTGAGCGCCCGCGGAAGCGCCTGCGTCCAGCCCGGCATTCATGACGTCGCGTATATCGAGCTGCAGCTGGAGGGGGGTGTCAACACCCAAATCCACGTCAGCTGGCTTGACCCTTGTAAAGTGCGGCGCCTCACCATCGTCGGTGATCGAAAGATGGCGGTCTACAACGACGTATCGCTTGCGGAAAAGATCCGCATTTACGACACGGGTGTACAGCCGCCGATCACGGACAATTTCGGAGAATTCCAGCTCTCCTACCGTTACGGCAAAATGGTTGTTCCCTACATCCCTTGGCGCGAACCCCTTCGGCTGCAATCTGACCACTTCGTGCAGGCGGTCCAAACGGGGGCCACGCCGCAGACGGACGCGGCCCAGGGGGTCGCAGTCGTTGCCGTTCTCGAAGCGGCCAGCTTCTCGCTCGCCAATGGCGGCATCCGGGTGCCCATCGACCTTCCCGCTGACATTGCGAGGAGGCTCGCGAGGCCAGACGTGCGTCCCAGCAGGCTTACAAGCCTCGGTCGGAATCACGGTCGCCGTCAGGCGACCCTTGTCAGCCCAGCAATGGCGGCGAGTTGAAAAGAGCTGCGAGGATGCTCACCGAAATACCTGATGCCCGCACCGCGGGGGCATGGAACTACCCCGGGGATATGACCGTCCCGGAGCTGGTGGCCGCACGTGCCGCGGAGACGCCCGACGCGACGGCCGTCGTTGCAGGCAACCAGCGAATCACGTACCGGGAATTGGACAGCCGTGCCAACCAGTTGGCCCACCACCTTCACGCCCTTGGGGTAGGTCCCGACGTCCTGGTCGGGCTGTGCTTCGAGCGGTCCGTAGCGCTGGTGGTTGGGGCGCTGGGAATCCTCAAGACGGCGGGCGCGTACCTTCCATTGGATCCGGGCTACCCACGCGAGCGCCTCGCCTTCATGCTCCAAGATGCCCGATCACCGGTCCTGGTGACGGAACCGCGACTGGCAGCGTCGCTTTCTGAGGGTGCGTGGCGGCTGGTCAGCCTAGACGCCGGTGCAACATCGCTTGCTCCTGGGGACCCGCAGCCTCCAGACTGTCGTGCCGCAACAGACAACCTTGCCTACGTCATCTACACGTCCGGGTCGACCGGCCGTCCCAAGGGCGTCGAGATCACGCACGACGGTCTGTTGAATCT
>CAAGKR010044931.1_pt1 | contig 11498 bp, 11 predicted proteins | sample 2556971 | NCBI WGS metagenome assembly CAAGKR01 (sample SAMEA5207829, study PRJEB30636) | soil metagenome | biome: forest; feature: boreal; material: soil | place: USA | collected 2011-09 | depth 1 m
GGCGGCGCGATTCGGCTCGTCGGCGCCGACCGCATGTCGACCGCTGCAGCGGTGGCCGGAGCGTTCTTCCCGACGCCACTCACCATCGGGATCGCCAGTGGAGCGACGTTCGCCGACGCTATGTCGGGAGGCGCTTACCTCGCCCGCTTGGGAGGTCCGGTTTTGCTGACGTACCCGACGTCGTTGCCGGCATCGACAAGCAACTACCTGAGCGCGGTTCGACCAGGCCTGGCAAGCAGCAGTCTCTTTGGAGGCAGCGCGGCGATCTCGAACACTGTGCAGACGACGATCGATCAGTTGCTCGGGTTCTGATCGGGCGCCGCTACTTCTCGTCGACTGCAGGAATTCCGAGCCCTCTTGTCGTCCAGACACCCCGGAATTCGTGCAGTCGTGCAGAGGCCGACCCGAAGGCTCCGGAGCCTTTAGTCGAGGTAGTCGCGGAGAACTTGCGAACGCGACGGATGCCGCAGCTTCGACATCGTCTTCGACTCGATCTGGCGGATTCGTTCGCGGGTGACCCCGTAGACCTTGCCGATCTCGTCGAGCGTCTTGGGCTGGCCGTCGGTTAAGCCGAACCGCATCGAGACCACGCCGGCTTCGCGTTCGGACAGCGTGTCGAGCACTGAATGTAGCTGCTCCTGCAAGAGCGTGAACGAGACGGCCTCAGCGGGCACGATTGCTTCGGAGTCTTCGATGAGATCGCCGAACTCGCTGTCGCCGTCCTCACCAAGTGGCGTGTGCAGGCTGATCGGTTCGCGACCGTACTTCTGCACCTCGATGACCTTTTCCGGCGTCATGTCGAGCTCGGCGGCGAGCTCTTCGGGGGTGGGTTCGCGACCGAGGTCCTGCAGCATCTGGCGTTGAACTCTCGCGAGCTTGTTGATGACCTCGACCATGTGCACGGGGATTCGGATCGTGCGGGCCTGGTCGGCCATCGCGCGCGTGATCGCCTGCCGGATCCACCACGTTGCGTAGGTCGAGAACTTGTAGCCCTTGGTGTAGTCGAATTTCTCGACCGCCCTGATCAAGCCGAGGTTGCCCTCTTGGATCAGGTCGAGAAAGAGCATGCCGCGGCCGGTGTAGCGCTTGGCGAGCGACACGACGAGGCGCAGGTTGGCTTCGAGCAGGTGATTCTTGGCGCGCCGGCCGTCTTCGGCGATCCACTCGAACTCCTTGCGGAGCTTGACGGTGAGCTTCTCGCCGGAGTTGAGCTTCTCCTCGGCGAACAGGCCGGCCTCGATGCGCTTGGCGAGCTCGACTTCCTGCTCGGCGTTGAGCAGCGGCACCTTGCCAATCTGCTTCAGGTAGTCCTTGACCGGGTCTGCGGTGGCACCCGCGCTGACCAGCTGCGCCTGCGGCTCGCCGTCATCCTCGACGACGACTTCGGTCGGCTCGTCGTCGTCCTCGACGTCCTCGACCGGCTCACCGGCGACGACGATCGCGGCAGGGTCGACGGGATCGACGACGTCGGCCACGATGTCGACGTCGATGTCGACCTCTACGTCGACAAGATCGACCTCCAGCACCACGTCGTCGGCGAAGACGTCGGGATCAAGGTCGGGATCGACATCGGCGACACCAGCAGCCATCTCGACGGGATCGGCCACGAGTGCGACCGGCACGAGCTTGGCAGGTTTAGCCGCCCCCGCCGTCTTGGCCGCAGCCCGGCCGTTGGTCGTGCTTGCGGACGGGTTCGTCGCGGCGTTCAGATTGCCCCTGGCCTTCGTGGTTGCTCCCGTGGTTTCGGCGCTCGTACTGGCGTCATCGGTCCGGCTCGTCTGTCTCTTTGCAACTCTGGCGGTTACCGCCGCGCTCTCCGATACCACGCTCGTCATCCTGACATCTCGGCTGGCGGATCAGCGGTGGACGGTGCGCGACCGGGCTCGCAGCCATTGTAGCCACGGTCGCGACCGCGCCCGGCCCGGTCGCGTCCAGATGCCTCAAGGTTAACCGGTCGGCCCCTGTCTTCAGGCACCGGCGGCCACGTTTTCAGGCGCCGGATCGCCGCTCAGCCCACGAGCCCGTCGTGAATGGCGAACACCGTGGTCGTGGTCGATCCCTCCAAGAACGGTCGCAAACCGGCTCGGACGTCGATCATGAGCGGATTCGGCGTATCCGCGAGAACCTCCGCCTGGCGGGAGTACAGCCGCACGTCGTGATTTGCCACCACATCGTGCTCGTCGACGGCGAACAGGTAGGTCAGGCGATCAACGCTCTGGTGGTCGGTCGGCGGGTCGACAGCGTCGAGATGGGTCACGATGTCGTTCACATTCTCGATGCTGAGCACGCGGGTGCCACTACCCGGCGCCACGGATTTGGCGCTGATCGGGGAGCCCGCCGCGACGACCTGCGACACCCGAACCCTCGCGCCGTTAAAGGCGGGATCACCGGCGAGATCCATCGCGACGATGCCACCCTGGCTGTGCCCGACCAGCAACACCTGAGCGCCACGCGGGACCAGCGCCGTATCGAGCGCTTCCCGCACGCACGTCGTGTAGTTGGTCCGAACGCCGACCAGGGCGCCGACCGCTCCGATGAGATCTTCCGGGTCGGGCGTGCTGGCAAGATGTCGCATCCCAGAAAGAACAACCACGTACCGAGCGACACCGTCGCCACCCACCACACGCTGAACCGCGATCGACGCTTCGGGCCGAGTCTCGAGATCGCCGATTTCGCTGAGCATCGAGGATATGGACGTCGGTGGCTGGCTGCCCCACGCCGGTGAGTATCTCGATATCGAGACACTTCCTCCGCTGCGTTCGCTCGATGGCACCACGGCAGCGAGCGGGACGCCGAACACCGGATCGACCGACAACGGCCGCTGCGCCACTGCATCGAGCCGGAAGCGAGATGACGGCGCCAGCAGTTCGAGAAGTGATGTGCTGAAGGGCGCGCCGTAACCGATCATGGCGTCGGCCAGCGTGATTGCGCGGTGCGCGGTTGCACTGGCCGCCCGCGCAGGATCACGCGAAGCGGTCAAGGGCAGCATCAGCAGCGAAACCTCGAGCGCCATCAGCGGGCGCACCGGCAGGTCGTCGACCAACTGCTCCTTCATGACGACAGCGCGGAGTAGCGCGGAGTCGCCTGCCAGCTTCGTGGCCAGCACGGCGAGCCCATGTGGCCCGACCGCAGCGGCCACAATGGCGGCCTCGCTGCGGGCAGCGCCGGCCGGGTCGAACACGGCGTTCGTGACGATTTCCCGCGCGATCGCAAGCTCTGCGACGCGGGCCCCGAGACGGCCGAGCGTCAGCGAAGCCTCCCCCCAGACCGACGACATGCGCCTGAGTTCCTCGTAGTCGACGACAACGTGGCTCACAGGCGGCTCACAGGCGGACAGCGGAGCCAAGGCCATGCACGACTCGCCCGGCGTCTACCGCAGCGACCGCCGCCGCATGCTCGGCCGCGAGTTCGAGGCGCCTCAGCCGTGCCTTCTCGGCCGCGACGTCGCCGGAGAATCGGAGCACATCGCGCGCGGCGCCTCGCAGCACGTCGGCGGCGTGCTCACACTCACGCCGCCGATGATCGACCTGCGCTCGAAACGCATCGGCTGCGATCGACGTCCAGACCGCTTCTGCAGCAGCCTGAACGAGCTGAGAGCCCGCCATCTCGACTTGCGTCGCGCGCTGGTTCAGCTCGACTGCAATCGCCTCAATATCCGACACAAGCCCGCCATTCGTCACGCCCACGCGGCAACCGACCGCGACGAACCTACGAGCGAGTCGGCCGACAAACGCGTGCGGCACAGTGCGCAGTGGAAACGCAACGGGGGTTGTGGAGAAATCTCACGCTGCAGAATCACCGCTCGGCGGGGTCAAAGCTGCCTCGGGAAACCTCAGGGGTCGTAGCTGGTTAGGGAGTCTGAGAACGTGCTGCGGCCTTCATCTCTTTCTTGAACGCACGGACCTTCTGCAACGACTCAGAGCTCGTGACGTCCGCGACTGAACGGAAGCTGTCCTTCTCACCGTACGGACTGGCAGCTGCACGCCACCCGGTCGGCTGAACACCCCGTTGTTTCCCCAGCAGGGCCACGAAGATCCGCGCCTTCTGCGCGCCGAATCCGGGCAACGCGGCCAATCGCGCGTGCAGGTCGGCGCCTGACTTCGCACTGCTCCACACCAGATCCGCACGGCCGTCGTAGTCGCTGACGAGCCGACGTGCGAGTTCTTGCACGCGACCGGCCATCGCTCCGGGGAATCGGTGAATCGCCGGTGGCCCGGCGAACATCTTGGCGAATGCCTCCGGGTCGTGATCGGCGATCTCACCCGCGTCGAGGCGCGTGACGCCCATCCGCTCCGCCAGCACGTAAGGCCCCGCGAACGCCTTCTCCATCGGAATCTGCTGGTCGAGAAGCATGCCGACCAGCAGCGCCAGCGGGTCGCGATCGAGCAGCGCGTCGGCGTCCGGCTGCTGGGCTAGTTGCAACACGGGAGAGACGCTACCGCGCGTGCGCCCCGCTCGCAGCGTCAGTGGTCAACAAAGTCGCCACCCTTGGAGCCGGTCACGAGCCTCTCGATGATCGGCTCGAGGATCAGCTCCATCGCGAAGCCCATCTTGCCACCCGGGACGACGAGCGTGTTCGCCCGCGACATGAACGAGTCGGGGATCATCGTGATGAGGTACGGGAAGTCGACGCCCTTGGGATTGCGGAACCGAACGATGATGAGGCTCTCGTCGAGCGTTGGGATATCGCGGGCGATGAAGGGATTCGACGTATCAACCGTCGGCACGCGTTGAAAGTTGATGTGGGTCTGAGAGAACTGAGGGGTGATGTACTTCACGTAGTCGGGCATCCGGCGCATGATCGTGTCGACGATGACGTCGGCAGAATGCCCGCGATCAACGCCATCGCGATGAATCTTTTGGATCCACTCCAAGTTGACGACCGGCACGACGCCGATGCCCAGATCGACGTAGGGCGCGGTCGCGATCGAACCGTCGGCGACCAAGCCGTGCAGACCCTCGTAGAAGAGCAGGTCGGTGGCCTCGGGCAGCTCCTCCCAGGGAGTGAACTCGCCGGTGGCGAGATTGGCGCCCAACCGCTCGTTGTGATGCGCGGCCTCCTCTGCGCTGTGCAGGTAGTAGCGCCGCTTCCCGCCGCCCGTCTCGCCGTATCCCTTGAACAGCTCCTCGACCTTGTCGAAGTGATTGGCCTCCGGGCCGAAGTGACTGAAGTGCTGCCCCGACGTTTCGGCGGCGACCAGGGCGTCGTTGAACTGTGCGCGTGTGAGGCTGTGCAGACTGTCGCCCTCGACGACTGCCGCTTTGATCGATTTGCGGAAGAACATGTGCTCGAAGGCCAGCTTCACGGTCGTGGTCCCGGCGCCGGACGAACCTGTGACGGCGACGACGGGATGTCTCCTAGACATCAGTGCCCTCCTTCGGCGACTCGTCGAAGACTCGGCTCGCCAACAGGTCGGCAGCCTCGAGTGTCATGAGTTCGTCACGACCCACTGTCCCAGCCTGCGCTACGAGCCGGTTCGCCTGCCGCAGCCGAGCACGGTCGAGCGCATTGCGCACACTGCGCGCGTTCGCGAAGCGGGGTTGAAGAATGCGGCGTCCGAGATATTCGCGCAGTACAGGGCGAGTCTGCTCCGACAACACATACCCGTCGCGCGCAACCATCAGATCTGCGATCGCCATCAACTCGTCGACGTCGTAGTCGGGAAAGTCGATGTGGTGTGCCACTCGCGATCCAAGCCCTGGGTTCGAGGCGAAGAACTGATTCATCCGGTCTGCGTAACCAGCGAAGATGACGACCAGGTCGTCGCGCGAACTCTCCATGACCTGCAACAGGATCTCGATCGCCTCCGAACCGTAGTCACGCTCGTTCTCTGCCTTGAACAGGTAATACGCCTCGTCGATGAAAAGCACTCCACCCATCGCGCGCTTCAATACCTCCTTGGTTCGTGGTGCCGTGTGACCCACGTACTGCCCGACGAGATCGTCCCTCGTGACCACGACCAGGTGACCACGCCGGGAGTAGCCAAGTCGGTGCAGCAACTCGGCCATCCGCATCGCGACAGTGGTCTTCCCGGTTCCCGGGCTGCCGGTGAAGCTCATGTGCAAAGACGGCCGCGAACCGGGCAGATCGAAGCGCGAACGCTGGGTCTCGACCAGGAGGAGAGCGGCGATCTCGCGAATTCTGGTCTTGACCGGAAGGAGGCCCACCAAATCCCTGTCGAGACCGGCGAGAACCTCCGCGATGCCAGAATCCGCAAGAGCCGCGCTCAGATCCACCCTCGCGTCGGCAGCGAACTGCGGGGAAGGTAGTTCGGCGTCGGAAGGCAGTTCGGCGTCGCTGGGCAGCCCGGCGTCTCTCGCCAGACCGAAGCTCGCGCGGGGCCTGGCGTTGCCGTTATCGCCTTGGCTCATGAGTCGCCCGCGTACCGGCGTCCGACCGGTTGCTCGGTGGCATAGGCATGCGTCGTATAGCGGATCCGGCGGTCGCTAGCCTCCTGGCGGTCGAGGCGGTAGCCGGGCTCGTCGGCCGGCCGCTGCACGATGAACGACAGCGCTGTGGTCTGCCGGCCGAGCCGCGCGTCGTAGGCGTTGAGCTTGACGTAGCACCGTGGATTGGCTGCCCGGCAGGCGTTGATCTCAAGCAGCACACCCGCAGCGTCGGCGACGTCGAACATCGGAAGTCCCCACATCTCCCAATAGACGTTGCGCGGGTGTGGGTCGTCTGTGAACTCGACGGACAACGGCCACCCGTTGTCGATGGAGTACTGGATCTGCGCGCTGATCTCGTCGTCGGTGAAGTCGGGCAGGTAGGAAAACGTTCCCTGCGTTATGCGCATGTCGACCCCTCAGCCCGTAGTCGGCGTCGCGACGACATCGGCCGTGTCGGTCGACTCGTAGTTGAACGTGATGTCGCCCCACGTGGCCAGCGCCATATCCAAGGGCCTGTTCTTCTTCGCCGCCTGCCGCAGAATGTCCTCTCCCTCGAGAAAAAAGTCGCGGCCCTCGTTGCGGGCTTTGATGATCGTCTCGAGAGCGAACCGGTTCGCCTCCGCGCCGGCCGCAATACCCATCGGGTGCCCGATCGTGCCGCCCCCGAACTGCAACACGACGTCCTCGCCGAGGTAGTGCAACAGCTGGCCCATCTGCGCTGCATGGATACCGCCAGACGCAACTGGCATAACTCCCGGCATTGACGCCCAGTCCTGATCGAAGTACAGCCCCTTCGCGGGATCGGCGGCGATGGTGTCGAGCCGCAACGTGTCGTAGTAGCCCGCGATCATGTTCGGGTCGCCCTCAAGCTTGCCGACGACGGTGCCGGCGTGGATGTGATCGACGCCGGCCATCCGCATCCACTTGGAGATGACGCGAAAGCTCACGCCATGGTTCTTCTGCCGCGTGTACGTGCCGTGGCCCGCGCGATGCAGGTGCAGGAGCACCCCGTTGCGCCGGCACCACGCCGCCATCGACTGGATCGCGGTGTACCCGATCGTCAGGTCGATCATCACCACGATGCTGCCTAATTCCTTCGCGAATTCGGCGCGCTCGTACATCTGCTCCATCGTGGCCGCGGTGACGTTGAGATAGTGGCCCTTGATTTCCCCCGTTTGCGCCTGTGCGCGGTTGACCGCCTCCATGCAGAACAGGTATCTGTCGCGCCAGCGCATGAACGGCTGGGAGTTGATGTTCTCGTCGTCCTTCGTGAAATCGAGCCCTCCGCGCAATGCCTCGTACACCACCCGACCGTAGTTGCGCGCCGAGAGCCCGAGCTTGGGTTTGGTCGTGGCACCGAGCAGTGGACGGCCGTACTTGTTGAGGTACTCGCGCTCCATCACGATCCCGTGCGCCGGCCCTTGGAACGTCTTCACGTAAGCAACCGGAATCCGCATGTCTTCGAGACGTAGGGCCTTCAAAGGCTTGAAACCAAAGACATTGCCAATGATGGACGACGTGAGATTGGCGATAGAGCCTTCCTCGAAGAGGTCGAGGTCGTACGCAATCAGCGCGATGTACTGACCGGGAGTTCCGGGCACCGGGTCGAGCTTGTAGCACTTGGCCTGATAGTGCTCGTGGGCCGTGAGCCGATCCGTCCACACCACGGTCCACGTCGCCGTGGATGACTCCCCCGCAACGGCCGCACCTGCCTCGCGTGCGTCGACGCCGTCTTGCGGTGTGATGCGGAATGCAGCAAGAACGTCGGTGTCCTTGGGCTGGTAGTCCGGATCCCAATACCCCATCTGTGCGTACGGGAGGACGCCGGCCGACCAGCGCTCGTCGGAGGTGGGCTGATCGGTCGTTCGAGCTGCCATGGCCGAGCTCCTTCGAGGGTTCGGGTGCCACCCGAACCGGGCACCGTGTATCGACAACGTTCCTCGGCCGATACGGCCGTGTCCATCAAGTATTCTGGCCACATGCTGAACCTTTGGGTTAAGTAAGGTGACGCCGGCCAGACTGCGAGCCTTGGTCGCGGTTGCGGAGACGGGCTCGGTGCGGTCGGCTGCCGCGCGGCTCGTCGTTACCGAGTCGGCGGTCTCGTCAGCCATCTCGGCATTGAGCCGCGATCTCGGCTTCGCGCTCATCGATCGCGATGGTCGCGGAGTGAAGCTCACCCCGGCCGGCCAGACCTACGCCCGCTACGCGCGGCGGATCCTCGGGCTGATCGACGAGGCCCAGTCGGCCGCGCGAGGCGCTGACGACCCGCGCCGCGGCAGGCTTCGGCTCGCGGCTGTGACCAGTGCCGGCGACCAGTTGCTTCCTGCGCTGCTCGCGAGCTTCCAGCAGCGTTGGCCCGACGTAGAAGTCACCCTCGACGTCGGTCCGAGCGTGCGCGTGTGGTCGCTGTTGACCGAGCACGAAGCCGATGTGGTGCTCGCGGGCAGACCACCACGGCCGGCGGCCGTCACTGTGCTTGCCACCCGCGCGAACGACCTCGTCGCGGTCGCGAGCCCAGAACGCGCAGCAGGGTTTTCGTTGCAGATGACACCGTGGCTGCTGCGCGAAGCGGGCTCTGGCATTAGGGCAACGGTCGAGGCCTATCTGCTCGCCCAGCAGGTCGACCCCCCACGACTGATTCTCGGCTCGAACGGGGCCGTCATGACGGGCGCCGCCGCCGGGCTTGGCGTGGCACTGGTCTCGCGCGAGGCCGTGCGCTTCGACATCGATGCGGGGCGGCTGACGGTAGTGCCAATTCCGGGGACGCCGATGCACCGGCCGTGGCACGCGGTCTGCGGGCTGGACCCGACCCCGGTCGTCGGGTTGTTCGTGAAGTGCGTACTCGCTGCGCCTGACAAGCCACGCTGGCGCAGTGCCGCAAAACCCGCCGGCGTGGGTGGATCGAGCAGAGGGTAGGTCAGTACCACCCGGCGTCCGGCAACTGCTCTCCGACGGGAACCTCGACGTCGAGCACGTTGCCTGGTGGCGCCAGCGGGCAGGCCCATGCGGCGTCGTACGCACACGAGGGGTGGTAGGCGAAGTTGAAGTCGAGCACGATCGTGCCTCTGGTCGCGTCGCTGCCGAGGTCGGCGCCCTTGGCGGTGTCGATCAGGTAGCGGCCACCGCCGTAGGTCGTGCGGTTCGCCGTCCGATCGCGCAGCGGTATGAACAAGCCACCGCCGTAGCTGCGCAACGCCCACACGTCGAGCTGCCCGACGTCCGGAATGCGCACGATGCCGACCCGCTCGAACGGCACGATGCCGTCGGTGCCTGTCGCGATCTCGATATGGGATTGCTCGACGTCGGTCTCGATAGCCGACTCGAAACGCCATGCCGGGTCGTAAGCCTTGACCGGGACGCCGATGAACGCGTCACGCCGATCGACCGCAATGGGCGACTGCGGATGGTGCGCGAACAAGTCGTCGCGCTCGGCTGACCACAGCGCGTGCGCGCGCGCGTGATCGGTAGCCGATCGAACCTTCGCGTAGACGGCATGCACGCGCCGCCGCCAGTCGAGCAAGGTCAACCCGTGATCGTCCATGACGCCAGTCTGCCGTCAGTTGCCGCGGCGACCCGAGCAGCCCTCGCCTTGTTTCAACGTGGGACCGCGAATGGTTGGTGTCACCGATCAGGAGGCCCCGAACTGGCGGGCGTGTGGGTAGCGGCGTCGAGGGTGCCTTGGGCTGCGCGGATCCCGCCCGGATCACCGCCGGGACCGCGTAATGCAACGGCGGCTATGACGGCGGCGAGCGCGCCAAGCAGCGGCGCAATCAGGTAGATCCACAAGTCATGAAGGTCGCCGCTGATGAAGGCCGGGCCCAGCGAGCGGGCTGGATTCATTGAGGCGCCGCTGACGGGGCTGGCCCACAGCCCGGCCAGCGCGATGTATCCGGCGACGCCGAGCGCGGACAGCGGGCCTAGGTTTTGCGCGGTGGACGCGGTGCCCAAGATGGTGCTCACAAGACCGAGCGTCAACAGCGCTTCGGTCACGAACGCTTGGGTGGTGGTGAACCCGCTGCCGGGCAGCGTCGATCCGAGGTGCGCGACATTGCCGAAGGTGAGCCGAAGGACCCACGCCGCGAGTAGCGCGCCGAGCAGTTGCGCAAGCACATATCCAGGTACTCGGCGCCATTGAAAGTCGCGACGCAACGCGAACGCGATGCTCACGACTGGGTTCAGGTGCGCGCCGGACACCGCGCCCATGAACAAGATGACGGCTAGTACGGTCAACGCTGGCGCGGTCACGGCCGCCGCGCGCCCGATCTGCCCGTGCGATCGTGCGTCGATCACCGCACCCCCGGCCCCCGCGATCACGAGCAGGAACGTGCCGAACAACTCGCCGAACAACCGGCGCCATTCGTAGTCGAGGTTAGTGAAATCACGCGCCCAGAGCGGCTCCCGCTCCAACAGCTGTGCGCCGACGATGCCGTGGCGACGCTGGACCATCTCCTCGGTGTGATCGCCAGATGCGACGTTCGGCGCCTCACCACGTTGGCCAGTCATCGCATCGTCGTCTCGGCCATACGCTGATCGTGCCACCATTACTTCGGCCAGTTAACCCATCGAGACTGCACCGGCAACTCGAACGACATCACTGCGGCATTTTCGGACGGACTCGACCAGCCCCAGACCACCGGCTACCGCTCGGTGGCCGGATCGGACGCGAACACAAGTCCGGCAAGGCGGACGGTTGCCTCGCCGCTGTCAACAGATCCATCGCGGCTACCCACCGGGGCCCGCCGATCGAGTCCACCTGCATTGCCGCGCATCTCGGCGCGGCCAGTCAAGACTTGATCGTGCAGCCGGGGCGTTGCTAGAGCAACGGAAACGCTCCACGCTCCGAACCTTCGGCTGTCTGGCGTCGTCCGACCCACGCGGGAGCTCCGAAGGTTCCGAAGGTGGGCGGCTGGACGGTACGGCGAGTGGGTGGTGGGCGGCCGGCGAGGTGCTGGCGTGGTGGGCGGCCGGCGACGTGCTGGCGTGGTGGGAGGCCTCAGGTTGCCAGGCGCACCAAAGCCGTGACCACGCACGCGACGGTCACCACGACGAGGAACGGCGCCCGCAACCGCACCGCCACCACCGCCGCGACCAACCCCACGGCTCGCGCA
>CAAGKR010067439.1_pt1 | contig 11498 bp, 9 predicted proteins | sample 2556971 | NCBI WGS metagenome assembly CAAGKR01 (sample SAMEA5207829, study PRJEB30636) | soil metagenome | biome: forest; feature: boreal; material: soil | place: USA | collected 2011-09 | depth 1 m
CCATTGTGCGCGAGCCGCAGGAACTCATCCCGCGTCTTGTGATCGTCCCTGAACGCTCCGCGAAGCGCCGACGTGATCGTCTTCGAGTTCTGCTTCTGTACACCACGCATCATCATGCACAGATGATAGGCCTCGATCACCACTCCCACTCCCAACGGGTTGAGCACGCTCGAAAGCCCCTGAGCGATCTGCTCCGTCAGCCGCTCCTGCACCTGTAGGCGCCTCGCATACACGTCCACTATGCGCGGGATCTTCGACAGCCCCACTATCCGCCCGTTCGGGATATAGGCGATATGAGCCTTCCCGAAGAAGGGCAGCATGTGGTGCTCGCACATCGAGTAGAGCTCGATGTCGCGCACCATGATCATGTTGTCGTGTGCTTCCTCGAAGATCCCGCTACCCACCACCTCTTCGGCACTGCTCGCGTAGCCCGAGGTGAGCCAGCTCATCACACTCGCCACCCGGGCCGGTGTTCTCAACAGACCCTCGCGATCGGGATCCTCCCCCAGAAGCTCGAGCTCACGGCGAATGAGATCCTCGAATTCGGGGGAGGTGCCTACGCCCTCGATGCCGTCACTGTCCGGTGTATTCGACATAGTTGTTCTCGGTCTCCCACAGAACGAGCCTGGCCAGACGGCCGGGCTTCACCCGCGGAAGGAGGATCTTCCAGAATGCGACGATGATGTTCTCGGACGTCGGGATGATACCCTTCATGAAAGCGACATCGAGATTGAAGTTCTTGTGATCTACTATGTCGATGATCTCCCGCTTGACGAGCTCCTTGAGGCGGGAGAGATCGGACACGTATCCCGTTTTATCTTCTACGTCACCTTCCACCGACACGTCGAGGGTATAGTTGTGCCCGTGCCAGTTGGGATTGTTGCACTTCCCGAACAGCTTCGAGTTCTCGGCGTCCGACAACGCCGGGTTGTGGACCCGGTGGGCGGCATTGAACCGCAAGCGGCGGGTGACTGTTACGCGTGGCATGTTTAGGGTAAGATATCGTTAACGAAGAAGCTCCGCCGGTTGGATGGGCGGAGCTTCAGAGAGAATGGGACGGAGAGGTTTTTTGAAGCCCGGTCGAATGTCTGAGGTCCTCACCCTGCCTACCGCCTTCCCCGCACTGGGGCATGACGTCAGCATGGATTATTGCACCCACCCGAAGGACTTGTTGGCTCAAAAAGTGAGTTCTCCGCCCCAACGAATACGCCTCTAGAAGTTTGCGGCAACTGCTTCACTTACACTCTGAATTTACCAGTCGTCACATTCACCGTCAACGATTTTAAACATGGATCTAGGCATAATTGCTGCTGTCGTGATGCTTGCGGTTTGGGCATTCGTCACCTTCACGACCGCTGCTCCGGGATGGATTCACGTACTGCTCATCATGGGCATGTTTCTCCTGATCTACCGGATCACGGTCCGCGGCACCCGCGGCGTCGGCCCGAGCCGTAAGGACTGATGCGGGACAGCGGGCCGTCGTTCTCATACGGGAGCGAAGGGCCCGCAACCGCCGTTGCCGAGCAGCCTCTGCCACTCTCGACGGACAAGACCAGGCCGGTTCTGGTGACGGGCGCGTCGGGGTTCGTCGGAACTCACACCTGCCGCGAGCTCACGAAGAACGGCTGGAAGGTGCGAGCGATGATCCGCGACCAGACCCGCGCCGCGACGTCGCTTGGACAATTGCCGGTGGAATTTCGCGTCGGCGATGTGCGCGACGCGACTGCGCTCCGCAGCTCACTCAATGGATGTGGGGCGGTGATTCATCTCGCGGCGATCGCCATCGAGAGAGCCGGCGAGAAGTACACCGAGTCCAACACCGTCGCGACGGAGCGACTCATCTCTGCCTGCAGAGCGGAGAACGTGCAGCGGCTCGTGTACATGTCGCAGAATGGCGCCGACGCGAAGTCGCCCTACGCGTTTCTGCGCAGCAAGGGAATCGCGCAGGATTCAGTGAAGTCGAGCGGACTCAGGTGGACCGTCCTCCGCCCTTCCGTGATCTTTGGGCCCGAAGATGAGTTCGTGAACGTGCTCGGCCGATTGATTCATCTCATGCCGAAGATTTTTCCGCTGCCCGATGGCGGAGTCGCGCGCTTTCAGCCGATCGCGGTAGACGATGTCGCGCGAGTCGTGCGCCTGTGCCTGGAGAAGAAAGACTCGGTTGGGCAGGTCTATGCGCTTGGCGGCTCGACGCCGTTGACGTTGCGCGAGATGACCGAGCGCATTCTTACCGCGATGAACAGGAGGCGGCGCCTCGTACCGGTACCCGTAGCACTGCTACGTCCCATCGTCGCCCTTGCGCAAAGAATTCTGCCGAATCCGCCCGTCACATCGAGCCTGCTGGATCTGCTCGCGCTGGACAACACGGTTCTCAGGAACGCGCTCACGGAAGTTTTCGGAATCGTGCCCGTGCCATTCGCCGCGGACGAGTTGCAGTATCTCAGACGGATCACCGCGAAAGAGGCTTTCCGGTCGTTGTTCAGTCGCCGTTGAAGCTCACGGAATATGAACACACCACTGTCTCGCAGAGAAATGCTCAGGAATGCCGCCGCAACCGCCGCGATGCTCGCGCTCCCTTTCCCCCTTGCCGCGTGCGGATCGGGGGACACGCCTCGGGCTTCGGCCACGAGTGGGACGCCAGCTGCGCCGCCTGACGCAGATCACGCGCGGCTCACCGCCTGGACCGACACGCTGCGCACTGAGGGCCTTGCTCGCCCGGACGTGCCCATCGGCCGCAGCGCCACCCGCGTCGGCGAGCTCGCGATCGGGACGCCGTACGAGGCGTATACGCTCGAGGCATACCTTCGAGCCGGCGGCAGTCCCACCGGCACCGAACCGCTGACGCTATCGCTTACACGCTTCGACTGCGTTTCGCTGGTTGAATGCTGCCTGGCCGTGTCGCGCTCAGCCGACGATGAAGGACCGGCTTCGTGGGAGCGCTTCGGAAAGGAAGTCGAGCGGATGCGCTACCATGGCGGCATACGGCGCGGATACACCTCCCGCCTGCACTACTTCAGCGAGTGGATCACCGACGGTGAGGGTCGCGGGCTTCTTCACGGTCTCGGCGCCGAGCTTGGCGGCGTAGAAGACACGCGCCCGCTCCGCTTCATGACCGAGCATCGCGGAAGCTATACCGCACTCGCTGACGACAGCGTGTTCCGCGACATCGGCGCGATGGAGCGCGGACTGGATGGGCACGCACGACACGTTGTCCCCACGGCGCGCATCTCCGAGGTCGCCGACCGCATCCAGACGGGAGATGTGCTGGCATTTGCCACCGCGATCCCCGGCCTCGACGTCACGCACGCCGCCTTCGCGTACAGAAGGCCGGACGGAGTGCTCGGAGTGATGCATGCGCCGCTTTCCGGCGGTGCGGTAGAGATCAGCCGCTATGCGCTCCCGGAATACGTCGCCGCGATTCGCCGCTCTACCGGAATCTTGGTAGCACGGCCACTGCGGGCGTAACTCGGGCGATTTCCCGCAGCCGACGCGCTCGGCCGATATCGGGCTCTCTGGATCGTAGCGGCTGGCTGCCCGCGGAGGTGCCTGTGGATCGTTTCGCGACTCTGGCTGGTGCGCTTGTCTGGTGCATCGCGCGGGGGTCGGTGAGGGTATCCTCCGCCTGACCGGGCGCAAAAGTCTAGAAAGCGCCCTACTCCATCGCGAATTCGCGATTGAAGACGACGTCGAAGGTGAAGGTCCGCTCAAATCTCCCAGTTCGACAACACGATCCCGTCCGCTACCGGCCGCGACTCCGCATAGCCGTGCACCGCCATGCGCAGATCCGTCCACCTCACGCGCGCGCCGCGACTCATAAGCCTTCGGTAAACATCGCTGTACTGACCCTGCACCCTGATCGCCACTCTGCGCGCCGCTTTCATGCGCGCGTGCGCGCAGAGCTGCGTCACCAGCGTGTCGAAATCCGCCTCGCTCCGCGCCACCATCTTCAGCGCTCGAATCTCGTCCGTCGCGCGCCCCTCGACGAGCGGCACCGAGTGACAGATCGCGAACGATCTGAGATCGTTGCCCTGCCGCACCATCAACGTCTCGCCCAGTTGATGTTGCGCCGTGAGAACCATCTCACGAGTGTAGTCGTACCCCGGCGCCAGCTCGTTCAGCAGCGCGCGGCACTGCCGCAACGCCAGCTCCCGCTCGTGCGGGTTGAGCGCGGACATCGCGGTCGACTGTAACCCGGCTCGCGTGGCTTCGAGTGTCACCGTCACCGTGAGATGCCCCGGAGTGAAGCCAAGCGATGAGTAGAAACCTATGTTGTCCATCGTTCGCGGCATCGTCTCGAGTCCGATCACGCGCGCGCCGCGCCGCTTGAGCCATTCCACTCCCGCGTTCACGATCGTCTTTCCGACGCCCTGCCCCTGATAATCCGGATGGACCGCGAGCGGGCCCATCCACCCCTCCACGCCAGAGCAATGCACCATGTTGAACGCGGCGATCGTGTCGCGCGAGTTGCGCCACACCATCGCACCGTCCTCGGCGTCGGTCATCGCGAACTTCCACACGGCAGGATTGAGATGCGGCACCCGAACGCCGACCATCCCATCCTTCCGATAACGCTCAGTGAATGCCTCGCTGAACACTGCGTTGAGAGCGGGGATCTCCCCCAGCCCCACCCGCTCGGGCCCGTCCGCGATCCACGCGTGCCGCCAGCTACGCGAGAATGCCATCAGGCACCCGCTCCTGCGCTCTCGATCGACTCCGCGGCCAGCCTGTCCCGACCACGAGACATCTTATCCGCAATCGCGGAGTTGATGTCCACTGCCTCACTCTTCGTATCCGCGTCACTGCTTTGCTCGACGATCGAGCACCCGCGATCCGCATCGTAGCTGACGTTGATCACGCGATCCAATCCCTCGCGCACCGGCTCGATATGCGTGATGAGAATCACCTGCTCGAAGCGGTCCTGGAGCCCGCGCAACAGCTCGACGACGTTGAACCGCCTCGCCTCGTCCAATGATCCGAACACCTCGTCCAGAATCAGCAACGAGAATGCCTGACCCGCGCGCTCGGCGATCATCTGCGAGATCGCCAGACGCAACACGAGATTGGCGAGATCTTCCTCCCCGCCCGACAATACCGGTTTGGGAACCCCGTCTTCCAGAATCAGGATGTTGTACTGATCATCCAGCTCGAGCTCCGTATAACGCGCATCGGTCAGCTCGCTCAAGAACGCACTCGCGAGCTCCGAGAGCTCGGGCCGCAACTGGAAGTTGAGATCGGTACGCAGATCCGAGAACGCACGATCCAGCTCCTCGTGAATCCGTCGATCCGCCTGCAGCACGTCGAGCTCTGTCTGCTTCTTCCTGAGCTCCTCCGCCGTTTCCTGAGCCGCCGCCAGCGCCGCTGTCGCGCCACTCACCTGCTCCTGCGCACGAGCGGCCGCAACCCTGGACTCCTGCAGTTCCACCAGCACCCGCTCGTGATCAGCCTTGACGGCGTTGAAATCCTTTTCCGAGAACGAGATCTGCGCGCGACGGGTACGCAGAGTCCCGAGCGTGGATCGTACGCGCATCACTTCCTGCGCGATTCGCGTCTGTTCCAGCTTGAGCTGCGGCTCGCGCTCCAGCATCGCCTGGAATCGCGCTGCCTCGGCCTCCATCGGCGTCAGCCTGTCGACCTCGGCAATCACCTCCGCGTGCCGCGCCGGATCGAAACCAGGCGGAATGCGGGAGATGTCGTGCTTCATCTGCAGCTGTCTTTGCTGCTTCGCCGCGATCTCACGCACGATCGTAGACAGCTCCTGCACGGCGAGCTGCACCTTCGCGAGCCGGCGCTCCAGCGAGCCCACCTCCTGCATCAGTGCGCGCCGCTTCTCGTCCAGCTCCCGCACATCTTCGGGCATCTGCTCGAGCTGCTCCACCCGCGCCTTGTAGTAGCTGCCATCCACATTCACCGTCTCGATCAGCTCGTCGAGATGCTCGACCACCGTGTGCAGGCTTCCACCCAGCGGCCGGCTGCAGGTGGGACACTCGCCGTCTTCGCCGAGCGAGACGACTCGGTCGCGCTGTTGCTTGACCTCCGCATACTGCTGGCGCAGCGCCTGCCGCTTCGTCTCCGCCTCCTGCCTGTCGCGCACCCATTCCGTGCGGCGCGCTTCCAGCAGACCCTGCGCATCCTCCAGCTCGGCGCGCTTCTTCTCCAGCTCGAGCGTCGCTTCTTCTTCCAGCGCGGGAGCTCGCTCGATCTTGGAATGTCTCTCCTCCAGCCGCGTGATCTCCTCTTGCAGCGCATGCTCGGCCTCGAGCAGCGTCTTGCGGCGTCCCTCTTCGCGGTAGAGCGTGTTGAGCACCTGCAGCTCCACATTCAGAGCGAACAGCGGCTCAATGCTTTCGAGCAGATCGTCCAGCCGCGAGCGCGCGCCCTGTATGCTCTCCAGATCGCGCGCGATTCTCTCCGCATCGCGGTTGAGCGCCGCTTCCTTTTCCTCGGCGACGGTGATCTGGGTGAGAAGCTGCGCGGACTGCTCGCGCTGGCGCTGGAACATCTCCCAGCGCGGCACGACCGCCATCATTTCCCTCTGGCGTACCGCGCCCCTGTGCGCCGCGTGCTGCGCGCGCGCCTCCGCCTCCTCCTTGCGGCTGGCCGCCTCCGCCAGGGAGCGCAAAACCGCTTCGGGATCTGTCATGCCCCGCTGCATCCCTTCTACCGATGCCTTCACCCGGTTCCGCTTTTCGCGCGTGAGCTCCTGCGCGATGCGGAGCTTCTCGTAGCCGAGCACGCGCGACAGGAACTGGCCACGCTTGGATGGCGTCATCGCCGCCATTACGCTCAGCTCTTTCTGTCCGGTGAAAAAGGTGTGAAAGAACTCCGACAGCGACATTCCGAGCCGGCGCTCCAGCAGCTCGGTGACCGCGGAGATGGAATTCGCGATCGGCGTGTCGGCGCCATCGAGATAGACTTCCGCGCTGGTGAGTCCGCGCACGACCCGGTACCGGTGCGCTCCCAGCTCGAAGTCGAGCTGAACTTCAACCGGGGCGCGCGCACCGGCACCGATGAACCGGATCGATTCCCTGTTCCCGCGCACCGCCTGGTTCCCGTATAGCGCCCACGCAATCGCCTCGAGAATCGTTGTCTTGCCCGCGCCATTTGGCCCAATGATACCGGTGAGTCCCGACTCGAAGCTGATCTCCGTACGCACGTGCTGGCGGAAGTTCAGAAGCTTCACGCTGTTGAGCCTCACGCTGCATCCCCGTCGATCGCGGGGGCGGCAACCAGATCAGCCTCCCGGAGATAGTGCAGTCCCAGTTCCACGAGCGATTCACGATCGATGTTCTCGGTGAGGATTCGCGAGCGAAGCTTGTCGCGCACCGTGTCGGCGAGAGATGTGCGGCGCCCCGGCGCACCCTGGCCCGCCTCGCGTTGGATCTCCGGACGGCGTGTATCCAGGTGGAAGTGCAGCGCCTTCCGCTTGAAGTCGCGCAACGCCTTGTGATCGAGATCGCGCAGGATGTGACGCGGGACATCGCGCACCACGAGCCGCACGATCTTGTCGGCGATGCCACCCTCGCATCCCTCGAGCGCGTCACGGATCGCGGCGTCCAGAGCGGCCGGTGAGAGGCCCAAACCGGAGAGCTGAGCGAGATCCACCCACGCGCGCGATGGCGGAATGTGATGGAATTTGTGCGTCCCGGTTGCGAGATCGTGCTCGATGATCCCCTTGCCACCGATCCCCGCTTCCCGCTCCTCCGTCAATTCACCCCAGGGATTCGTGCTCGTGTAGTCGAGCGAGCCGGAATAAAACGCATTCGGTGCGACAGACCGATACACGTGGTAGTGGCCGAGCGCGATGTAATCCCACCGCTCGGCGCCGAGCTCTTCCTGGCTGATCGCCATCGGCGAGCGTTCGAGATTGGCGCCATACCGGGGCAGCACACCCTCGATCTCACCGTGCAGAAGGAGAATGTTGTACCTGGACGCCGCATCGGGCTCGAGGACGGGACGCGCGCCCGCCATGTCCGGAACGGCGAGGATCGAGAGATCGTGCTCGGCGAATGAGATCCGCTGCGGTGTACCCTCCACGACGGTGATTCCGAGCGGCGTGAACAGGCGCAGGATGCAGCCGGTCTCCGCCGTTCGCGGCGTGTCATGGTTGCCGGCGACCATCACGACCCTCGTGTCGGGCAGCATCTGCACCAGACGCGAGAACTGCATGAATGCGTGGAGAATCGCCGGGTTCGTCGGGCGAACCGTATGAAACACATCGCCGGCGATCAGCACCAGATCCGGTCGCAGCTCGATCACAGCATCGATCACTCGCCGCAGCGAGGTCGCGACGTCGGCCTCGCGTTGATTGATGCCAATCGGGGTCAGCCGCTGGTATTGCCGAAAGCCCAGGTGGATGTCGGAGAGGTGGACGAGTCTCATCGTGCGCGCATCGCCCGGATCCACTGCGTGATCCGCGTCTTCACGTACATCGGCGCGCGGCGCGCCTCTCCCCTCTTGCCCGGCGACGCCACCACCGTCGATCGCACGATGATCGTGCTCCTCGAGTCGGTGATCCAGCCGAGACGCCGGTCGATCTGCATCGTTCCGGTGAGCGTTCCGGACGTTTCGTAGCCCGCGCCCGGAGGAGGAGCGGAAGGCATACTGATGCGCGACATCGTCCCGCGCATCGATATGTACGCGACGTCTCCATGCCTGCCGAGCGAGTCGAGCTGGAACGTAGCACGTACGGAACCCACCGACCCCGGCTCGCCGCTCAGTGGAATCCGCATCTCCCGCGTCCACCGCTCACCGACCTTCACGGCGTTGCGCGCGAGCGTTGCTGGCATCTCTCCGAAGGTGCGGCGCAGCTCACTGTTGGCGTCGCCATCGCCCACCATCTCCATCGCTCCATCCGTCGACACCCGGAGCCACACCGTCTGCGATTCCATCGCGCGGTGCCTGAGCTCGGCGAGCGAAGCGGGCGAGGACGGATCCATCGCTACGGAGTCCGTGATCGCCTGCATGAGCGTCCCGCTCGATGTCCACTGCTTCGCGATTGCGCGCGTGAAGACCTCCATGGAGGTCGTCATCGACCTGGTCGAACCCGGGCCCGACAGGTAGGTCGTGCCCGTCATCTCCACCGTCTGCGAGAGGTGCATGCGCAGTGTGTCGCCGATGTGAGGACGAATCTGGAGCAGCACTGCCTGCGCATTGCCGGCGTGGGCGAAAAAGGCATACGCGGCAGCCACGGCGAGACAACGCACGACACTAGAACCCATACGGATCGTCTTCCGGAACCAAGCGAATGGCCGCGGCCACTGGGCGTGGTGCGACCTGCACCGGTATGATCTTCCGGAACTGCGAGCTGAAGTACGCCTTCACATTGCCCGGGCGCGCGAGCAGAGTCGCGTTGCGCGCACGCAGAACCTCCTGTTGGGTGTAGAGCGCGGTGATCTCCTGCACCCAGGGCAGCGTGATCGTCGAGTCGAGCGGGCGGAGACTGCGCAGCACCGCTGACTCGAGCGACACTTCGCTGTTCTGCGGATAGCGCTCGGAGCCCTCGCGACCCTGCATTACAGAAGGGCGCGGGAAGCGCACGAATATCGGCTGCGTGAAATGTGGGTGGCGAACCATCAACTGTCCCTTCTCCAGCGTGGCGAGCTTTGTCCGCGTCGCCGGACTCAATACCGCGTAGCCCGGCGTCGAGAGCTCGTCCGGGTCCATCCTTCCGAACAGTCCCGTACCCGAATTCCCAACTACCCGGCGGTGTACCTGAGAGCGGAATTGCTGCGCGCTGAACAGCACCAGTCCCAAGTACCGGCCTCGTTCCGCGATATCGAGCAACATCTTCCTGACGTAGGTATCGGGCCCGTCGCCAGGCGCGTACTTGTTGAGCTCGTCGACGAACACCACGAGATGCTTGACGCCCAAATCCCTGCGCTCGAGGTGCTCGCGGAGCTTGGATACGATGCGCGCGAAGATCAGATCCTGCGCATCCTCTTCGAGGTTGGCGACGTCCACTACGTACACCGTACGGTCCGCAAAGCTCCCGAATGGAAGGTCGCTGACGGCACCTGAATCGGTGACGAGCCCGGCACAGCGGGTGGAGATGTTTGACAAGCGGTTGCGTACCTTCCGGATCGTCGCTACGTGGTGCGTCCGCCAGCTGTCCCCGTTCTTCTTCTCCATTCCCTGCAGCACGTCTCTGAACCAGGCGTCCAGATCGGCGAACGACTGCACTGTGTGCTTCTTCTGCAGGACCGGATCGGAGAACTCCTTGTCCAGGATGTTCTCCTTGATGAAATCGATCAGCGCATCCGCTTTCGCATCCACATCGTCCTTGTTGAGCAGGACTTCCGCGAACTGCAGAACCTCGCGCAATCCCCAGGTGAGCGGCGTGACGTTGTCGAGCAGAGCTTCGTTGTTCCGGAAAGTGTTGAGGGCGAGCCCCTTCGCCGTGTATGGCGCGAAATACTCGACGCTATCGAACGGCTTGGGCTCCACTCCGAGCTTCCTGTACAGCAGCTCGTCGGATTGCTCGAGCTTCCCGGGCTGGTCGAGATAACAGAGATCGGGCCCTTTGACGTTGAAGCACACCGCCGCTATCGAGCCCTTCTCCTCGGGAAAGTGCGTGAACAGCGAGGCGAGGAGCCACTCGACCGCGCTCGTTTTCGTCGCGAGCCCCGACACGCCAGTGATGTTGAGGTGCGCCGCCTCCGGGCCGAGGAGAAAGTCCGCGTCCAGATAGACGACAGCATCGGTGCCACCCGCTCGGTACACCCCAATCGGAATTCCGGTGTTCGCGCCTTCGCGCAGATATCCATCCATGCGGAGGGCGACCTGCACATCGTTTTCATCAGCGAGATACACCTGCCCCATCGGAACAGGCTGCAGCGGCTCCTCCGGAATCTGTCGCAGCACCGCCGCGGTGTAGAGCCGTATCTCCGCCCTCTCCGTCGAGGCAAATCCGGCCTGCGTCGGCGAGCCATCATGGCCCAGCACATCGTGCATCGGGGATTGCAGATCGGTGTAGCTGAATCCCTCGACGATTATTCCATAGATGTGCGGGATCTTCCCGGCCATCGGCTGCGCACCGTCCACTCGCACGATCGTCCCGATGCCCACCGGTGAATCGATCGCCGTCCAGAAATGGAATTCGTGTGGAGTGTTCGGCGTCCGCTCCGTCGCGACAACGCGTCCAAGTGCTTCCATCATGAGATTGCCCGGAGGAATTCTTCGCAGTCGCGAACGCCGTACGCCATCTTGTCCCAGCGGCCGTCCGGGAGCGAGAGCGGGGTGCTCTCCGCCATTACCCATCTGGAGATCTCGTCGGCCCGTTCACTGGCGCGCTCGCATTCGGCGATTTCAACGCGCACGAGGCTCCACAAGGCATCGCGCCCCTTTGGATCGCGGAGCCGGAGGTACCAGCTCATCACCGAATGTCGTGAGCGAGGCGACACACGAAACACCGACGAGCGCTCACCCTTCGCCAGACCGAGCACGATTCCGAGCGCGTCGCCCTCGACGTACAGCGTGCGATGCGTCTTGATGACCCCCAC
>CAAGKR010014368.1_pt1 | contig 11491 bp, 9 predicted proteins | sample 2556971 | NCBI WGS metagenome assembly CAAGKR01 (sample SAMEA5207829, study PRJEB30636) | soil metagenome | biome: forest; feature: boreal; material: soil | place: USA | collected 2011-09 | depth 1 m
GCTCCGCGATTGGGAAGCACCGTCGATACCGGTCCACGTCGTGTACCCGAGCGCGCGCTACATCTCGCCCAAGGTGAAGACGTTCGTCGACCGTCTGCAGGAGCGCACGACGCCGCCGCCGTGGGAGGTCGGCCCGATACCGTGACGACCCCTGCCCCGGCGCCCTGGGAATCCAGCCTGGTCTGGATACTCAGCATCCAAAGGCCCGTCCGAGCACCGCTACCTTTTCGGGCTTGCCTAGGCTTGCCGGGTAGAGGAAGTCGCGACTGGTGCTTATCGCCATTCTGTCGCCACGATCAACCGGATTAAGGCGATTTCAACCGTTCTCAAGCGACCCCAACCGACCCGTTCCGAAAAACCCGGAGCCGCCGTAATCCTTGTGCAAGTCGGCGTGGAGATTGGGGTTTTTCGGTTCCTATTGGCCGGGTTCGACGCCCGGCGCCTCCACGATGAAACGTGGCGGATTCGCAAGAAAGACGGCAGGTGGCTTCTCTTGCAAAGTCGTTGGCACCGCCGTCGGCTGTAGAGGACCTCGATCTACTCCTAGGTGGTTTCGGCGGCCTCTCGGCGTGTCAGCCACCCCAGGGCGACCGCCGAAAGCGCAAGACGCGCGCGGGTGGCAGCTGGCTGACACGACTCTTAGGCTGCTAACCCGTCGCAACGTCTCCCGACGATGGCCAGCGAGGGTACCCCCTCACTTGCGGTGACGCGACTTGCCTGCCGGTCCTGGCAGAGCGGCGGCGACGTGCGCGACCTCCATCCGAAGGAACGCGTGCACGGGATCGGAGTCCTGCCGGTCATGCCAGAACATCGCCATCTCGAAGCCCGGGATCTCCACGGGCGCCTGGAACGTGGCGAGGCGGAGCTGTCCCGCCAGCGCAGTTGCGAGGCGCGCGGGGAGGATCATCACGAGGTCTGTCGCGGCGACCACCTGCGGAGCAGCCAAGAAGCTCGGCGTCCTGAACGCAATGTGCCGCTGGAGCCCATGCTCTCGGAGCGCCTCGTCGATCCGCCCGCCACCAGGTTGCCCACGCGGCGCGACTAGGGCGTGCTTCGCGCTCGCGAACTGCTTGAGCGTCACACGGCCCCGCGTGAACGGGTGCCCCTTCCGAGCGATCCCCACGAACTGCTCGTCCCAGAGCTTCTGCATGTGGAAGCCTTCGGTCTGCTCGCCCGTTCGCGGCGGCTGGATGAGCAGGTCGAGCTCGCCCTGTTCGAGCGCGAGCGCAGGCTCCGTCGCGGTGGCACGCGCGAAGAGGTCGACGCCCGGCGCCACCTCCACGAGACGCTCGATGAGCCTGGGGACGACCAGGAATTCGACGTAATCGCTCGGACGAATGTGGAACGTGCGTTTGACCGTACCCGGGTCGAAGGGAGCATGTGCGAAGAGCGTCTCGTCGAGCGCGTCCAAGGATGCGCGCACGGACGCGGCCATCGCTTCCGCACGCGCCGTCGGCACGAGCCCGGTTCGCGTCCGCACGAAAAGAGGATCCTTCACGACCTCACGGAGGCGGCCTAACGCGTGGCTCGTCGCCGACTGGCTGAGCCCGAGCCGCCGCGCGGCGCGCGACACGCTTCGCTCATCGAGGAGCGCACGGAGCACCACGACGAGGTTCAGGTCGACCGCTGAGATATGCATGGCATGCACATAGTATCTGCCATCAGTGCATTAGACAGATATCTGTGCGGGGCGCATGTTCGTCGGCGAAAGGACGGGTGAGCTCAATGACCTTGGTCGTCGCAGGTACTTCAGGAAACACCGGCTCCGTCGTCGCAGATACCCTTCTCGCGCGCCGCCACAACGTTCGTGTGCTGGTCCGGAAGGACGCCGAGGCCGCATCATGGACCGCGCGAGGAGCGGAGGCCGCGGTTGTTGACCTGGAGGACGCACCCGCGCTCGCAGGAGCCCTCCGTGGTGCGCAGGGCGCGTATCTACTTATCCCACCAAGTTTCACGGCGCCGAGTTATCGCGCCTTCCAGACGGACGTCGCGCGTTCACTCGCCGCGGCGGCAGCCGAGAGCCGAATCCCACACGTGGTGTTCCTCTCGGCCTTCGCCTCGCATCGCCAGAGCGGGAGTGGCCCGCTTGCCGGCCTTCACGATGCTGAGCGGATTCTCGGCGCGGTCCCCGGGCTTCGGTTGTCGTTGATCCGCGCAGGTTACTTCTACGAGAACTTGGTCCCGGTGCTCGACGTGGTGAAGGGCGCGGGCATCCTGCCGTCGTTCTTCCCGGCCGAGTTGCCCGTCCCGATGGTTACCACGCGCGACATTGGCCTCCTGGCCGCTGAACTCCTGCTCGATGGTGCCAGCCAGGGCGTCGTCGAACTCGGCGCTGGACTCACGCACTCCGAAATCGCGCGCGTCCTCGGACAGATCGTCGGCAAGCCCGTGCGTGTCGAGGAGCTACCGCTCGACGCGATCGCCCCCACAATCGCGAACCTCGGGTTCAACGCCGACCTGACCAAAGCCTACGTCGAGCTCATCGCCGGCATCCGCAGCGGCGCGCTCACGTTCGAGGGGGGACACCGCCGAGTCGCGCCGCGAACGTCGCTGGATGCGGTCTTCCGCTCGCGTATCACCCCATGAAGACGAAGAGGAACTCCATGCCAAGCCGAACGTACGCTGAATTCAAGTCGGTCGCGCCCTACTTCGACCTCGCACGAGGTGCGCTGGGCGACCTCGTCGAGGGGGCACACTTCTTCGACGTCGTCGACGAGAACACCGTCTATGAGGTCCTCTACCAACTCGGGTGGCCGCGGGTCATCCGCGGGCGCACCGCGCTCATGGCTGCGTTCCGCGGATACGTGGAGAGTATCGTGCTCTATGCCGCCGACCACCTCGTGACGCACGTAGCGGACGACGGACGCGTCGTCGTCATCGAGTACGAGGTCCACGGCAAGATCCTCGCGACGGGGGTCGACTACGACAACAGGTTCTGCTCCGTCATTCGAGTCGAGAACCGCAAGATCGCCCACTGGCGTGATTACATGGACTCGCTCGCTGCGTCGAACGCGTTGAACGCACCCGGCCGGTAAACAAGCCGGGGATGGCGAGACGAAGAGGTCGCCAACCGAGGCGGCTACCCTTGCGCCGCCCGCGCCGGGGGCGCTACGGCGTTCAGGCCCAGGCCCGCGCGGTTCAGGGCGCTGACGCCGGCCGCGAGGAGCGCGGCGTCCTCGCCGTCGGCCAGGCCCAGTCCGAACAGGGCGGGCGCGCCGGCCGGCGCTGGTGTTCACCGGCACGGCCGATCGCGCCGTCCCGACACCGTGGGTGGAGGCTGTGGCGCACACGTTACCCCAGGGACCTCGTCGCGAACGGAAAGCCGCATCAATCTACGCGTCGGCCTTTCGCCGTATGCCCGATGGCCTCGGGAATGCTCGCGAAACATCCGTCGCGCAATTTCGTCATCCACCTTCCACTGGATCACCGTTCAGACATCGCCAAGCCCTGACGCTGCCTTTTCGTCTCAGGGCTGGCGGTGCTCCAAGGAGGTCGAGTTAGACCCCTCGTGATCCAATCAACGGACCCCTACTCCTTCGAGCTGGCAGCATCACATCGCGGGTGGGATCGCATTTGCGGCGTTCGGTCATCACACCGCAGGGCTCCGGCAACGCTTCCCGCAGATTCAGTTCGACGTCTACGCCGGAGTGGCCAGCGTCGACATGCCACGCCGCGAAGCAGACATCGCCAGACAACCTGCGCTTGGACTCCTTTTGCCGGCGTCGAGAGTACCCCGCCCGCCAGTTCCTCTTGAACGCCATCTCGTCCTACCTTCGGGTCCGGCAATGGGCCCCTCTCGGTCCGGGCCAAACATGGCGTCGAGCGAGGAGCGAGCTAGGCCGCGGCCGGCGCCGCGAACTGTGCGTGGTAGAGCGCGTGGTACGCGCCGCCCGAGCCGAGCAACTGCTCGTGCGTGCCCTGCTCGACGATCTTGCCGTGCTCCATCACGAGGATGAGGTCGGCGTCACGGATCGTCGAGAGCCGGTGCGCGATCACGAAGCTCGTGCGGTGCTCGCGCAGCGTCGCCATCGCGCGCTGGACCAGCACGTCGGTACGCGTATCGACCGACGACGTCGCCTCGTCGAGGATCAGGATCGCCGGCTCCGCCAGGAACGCGCGCGCGATCGTGATCAGCTGCTTCTCGCCGGCCGACAGGTTCGAGCTCTCCTCGTCGATCATGGTGTCGTAGCCGCCCGGCAGCGCGCGCACGAACCGGTCGACGTACGTCGCCTTCGCGGCCGCGAGCATGTCCTCCTCGGTCGCGGTCGGATGGCCGTACATGATGTTGTCGCGGATCGTGCCACCGAACAGCCAGGTGTCCTGCAGCACCATGCCGAGCTGCCCGCGGACGTCGCGGCGCGGCACCGACGCGATGTCGATGCCGTCGATCCGGATGGCGCCGCTCTCGAGATCGTAGAACCGCATCAGCAGGTTCACGAGCGTGGTCTTGCCCGCGCCGGTCGGCCCGACGATCGCGACGGTCTGGCCGGGCTGCGCGACCAGCGACAGGTGCTCGATCAGGGGCACGTCGGCCTTGTAGCGGAAGCTGACGTCGTCGAACCGGACCTCGCCGCGCGGCGCCGCCGGCAACTCTGCGGCGCTGCGATCGAGCGACTGAGCGGGCTCGTCGAGGAGCTCGAACACGCGCTCTGCCGACGCCACGCCCGACTGCAAGACGTTCGCGACCTGCGCGAGCTGCGACAGGTTCTGCGTGAACTGGCGCGAGTACTGAATGAACGCCTGCACGCTGCCGAGCAGCATCGCGCCCGATGCGACGCGCAGGCCACCGACCACGGCGATCGCGACGTAGTTGAGGTTCCCGACGAACGTGATCGCCGGCATGATCAGGCTCGAGATGAACTGCGCCCCGAAGCCGGCGTCGAACAGCTCGTCGTTCTTCGCGCGGAACCGCTCCTCGACCTGGCGGCGCCGGCCGAACACCTTGACGAGCGCGTGGCCGGTGAACGCCTCCTCGATCTGACCGTTCAGCGCGCCGACGTGCTTCCACTGCGCGATGAAGCCCTTCTGGGCGCGCTTGCCGATCTTCGCGGTGATCACGACCGACAGCGGCACCGTGACGAGCGCGATCACCGCGAGCAGCGGCGAGATCACGACGAGCATCACGAGCACGCCGAGCGCCGTCATCGTCGCCGTCACGATCTGGCTCATCGTCTGCTGTAGGCCCGCCGCGACGTTCTCGATGTCGTTGGTGACCCGCGACAGCACCTCGCCGTGGGGCTGGCGATCGAAGTACTCGAGCGGCACGCGCATCAGCTTGGCGTCGACGTCGGCGCGCAACCGGTTGACGATGCGCTGAACGAGGTGGTTGAGGATGTAGCCCTGCAGCCACATGAACACGACGGCGCCCGCGTAGAGCGCCATCACGCGCGCGAGCACGCGGGCGAGCTCGCCGAAGTCGATCCCCTGCCCGACCTGCACGTGCATCGCCTGCGCGAGGTTGGTCGGATTCGTGCCGGCGGGGCGCGTGCCGAGGAATCCTTTGAAGATGATGTCGGTGGCGCGCCCGAGGATCTTCGGGCCCGACACCGCGAACGCGACCGAGACGGTGCAGCACGCGAGCACCGCGATCACGAGCCCACGATGCGGCACGAGCAGGCCGAGCAGCCGGCGCGCCGAACCCTTGAAGTTCTTCGCCTTCTGCGGCGGGCCCATCATCGCGCCCATGGGACCGCGCATCGCGGGGCCGGCCGGGCGTTGCGCCGGAGGCGGGGGTCGGTTCGTGCTCATGCCGCCGCCTCTTCCTGCTCGGTCTGCGATTCGACGATCTCCAGATACGGCGGGCACGTGGCGACGAGCTGCGCATGCGTCCCCTTGCCCACGAGCTTGCCGGCGTCGAGCACGAGGATCTGATGCGCGTGGCGGATGCTCGCGATCCGCTGCGCGACGAGGATCACGGTCGCCTTCGCGAGCCGCGGTGCGATCGCCGCGCGCAGCCTCGCCTCGGTCGCGAGATCGAGCGCCGAGAACGAGTCGTCGAACAGGAACACGGCCGGCTCGCGCAAGAGAGCGCGCGCGATCGCGAGCCGCTGGCGCTGGCCGCCGGAGACGTTGGTGCCGCCCTGGGCGATCGATGCCTCCAGCTGCTGTGGCATCGCGCGCACGAAGTCCGCGCCCTGCGCGAGCTCGAGCGCGGCCCACAGCTCGTCGTCGGTCGCGTCGGGGTTGCCGAACCGGAGGTTCGAGGCGACGGTGCCCGTGAACAGGTACGACCGTTGGGGCACCATGCCCATCCGCGCCCACAGCTCCTCGGGCGCGCGCTGGCGGACGTCGACGCCGTCGACGAGGACGGTGCCGGCCGTCGTGTCGGAGAGCCGCGGGATGAGGTCGAGCATCGTGGTCTTGCCCGCGCCGGTGGAGCCGATGATCGCGGTGACCTCGCCCGGCCTGGCGACGAAGGAGATGTCGGCGAGCACCGGGGCGGTCGCGCCTGGATAGCGGAACTCGACGCCGCGCAGCTCGACCGTGCGCGTGAGCTCGGCGGGCAGGACCGGCGCGGCCGGCGGCGCGATCTCCGGCCTGGTGTCGAGCACCTCGACGATGCGCTCGGCGCACACCGCGGCGCGCGGGATCATGATCGACATGAACGACGCCATCATCACGCCAACGAGGATCTGCATCAGGTAGCCGAGGTACGCCGTGAGCGCGCCGATCTCGAGCGAGCCGGCGGCGATCCGGCGACTGCCGAACCACAACAGCGCGACGCTCGACACGTTGAAGACGAGCGTCATGGTCGGCCAGATCAGCGCCTGGAGCTTGCCGGCCTGCAACGCGGTCGCCGTGAGGTCGTCGTTCGCGCCTGCGAATCGCGCGGCCTCCGCCGGCTCGCGCACGAACGCGCGCACGACCCGCATGCCGGTGATCTGCTCGCGCAGCACGCGGTTCACGGTGTCGATCTTCGGCTGCATGATCCGGAACTTCGGGATCATCCGGCCGATGATGAGGCCGATGCTGCCGGCCATCGCCGGGATGCAGACGAGCAAGAGCTTCGACAGCCCGAGGTTCTCGCGCAGCGCCATCACGATCCCGCCGACGCACATGATCGGCGCCATCACGAGCATCGTCATGCTCATGAGCACGAGCATCTGCACCTGCTGGACATCGTTCGTCGTGCGCGTAATCAGCGACGGCGCGCCGAACTTGCCGACCTCGCGCGCCGACAGCTTGCCGACGTGATGAAAGATCCCGCCGCGCAGGTCGCGGCCGTAGGCCATCGCGACGCGTGCGCCGAGGTACACCGCGCAGAACGAGCAGGCGATCTGGCCTGCCGCGATCGCGAGCATCATCCCGCCGCGCACGAGGATGTACGTGGTGTCGCCGGTCGCGACACCCTTGTCGATGATGTGCCCGTTGATGCTCGGCAGGTACAGCGACGCGATCGTGCTGCCGAGCTGGAGCAGCACGACCAGCCCGAGCTGGGAGTGAAACGGGGCCAGATAAGTGCGGAGCAAGCGCCAGAGCATCAGGTCTCCTCGTCGCGCGCGCGGATGCCGTCGAGCAGCAGCGTCACGATCTCGTGCGGGGTTATCGGTTTGTCGGTGAGCCGCGGGTGCGTGCCCGCAAACGCGATCGCGCGCAGGAACCTCGCCGCTTCCTCGGGCGCACAGCGGATCTCGTCGCGGTGGGGCGCGAACAGGTTCGCGAGCGCGGCGCGCAGCCGCGAGTCGTCCATCTGCGCCGGCGGTGACCGGCGCGCCTCGGGCGGCGCCGTGAGGCCGAGCATCGAGAACAGGTGCCAGACCTTGCCGACGCGACGCTGCAGCATCTCGATCGCGGTGATGAGCTTGTCGCGCAGCGGCAGCTCGGGATCGATCCGCGCGACCTCGGCCTCGTCCGCGGTCGGATCGAACACGCTCGCGACCGCCGCGGAGATCAGCGCCTCCTTGTCGGGAAACACGCGGAACAGGGTGCCCTCCGCGACGCCGGCGGCGAGCGCGATCTGCGACGTCGTGACCTCGCGCCCGTACATGCGCAGGAGCGGCAACGTCGCCGCGATGATGCTCGCGCGCCGCGCATCGGGAGACAGCGGAGCCGCGCGAACCATGACGTGCTATTTAACTGAGTGAGCGCTCACTCGCAAGTGGCATGCGCGCAAGATCTCGCGTCTCCACGGGATTATCTTTAGGTCGAGCGATCGGTTCAGGGCGCCGTAGCGGCCGCGTTCAGCATCCAAGCTCTTCTGGTTCATCGTCAGGATCAAAAGGCTGGCCGATCACGCTACCTTTTCGGCTTGCCAAGGCTAGCCGCGTAGCGGATTCGCTATTGGTCTTTGTCGCCATTCTGTCGCCACGATGGACCGGATTCAGGCGATTTCTACCGTTCTCAACCGACCCCCCCCCGACCCATTCCGAAAACCCCGAAGTCGCCGCAATCTTTGTGCAAGTCGGCGTGTAGATTGGGGTTTGATAGTTTCTATCGGCCGAGTTCGACTCCCGGCGCCTCCGCATGCGCGTGACTGTCTGACTGGAGACGCCGGTGTCCTTACGCGGGATTGATCGACGACAACTGCTTCTGCTGGCAAATGCAATTGTCTCTGATCACGGGATGTCGCCCGCGCTTGATGCCGGCGCAAGCCAGACGGACCCTCAGCGATCGCGCGGACTTTGATTCTCGAAGGGCCGCGCTCGGCGGGGCCGGCGGGGCGCTTTCTCATCGGCGGCTCCACGAACGCAAGCGAGCGAGGCGCCGCTCCGGTCTATCGGCCGGTCCATTGAGAGCTGACGAGAGTAAACGCAGCAGCTCGTCTCGCCTTCTTGCGGGCGGTCGCGAGGAGCTTTTGCCCTGATTGCGAAGAAGCGGGCGAGCCCTCACCCGGGCGGGTCGGGCGGGTCCCGCCAACAGCAGAATTTCAAGATCGAAAGCCGCGGCCGCCATCGATTCGCGCTTCGCGCTGATCCTGGCTGCGTTCGCCGGCGATCGAACGACCGCAGTCAGATGACGCGAACGGCACCCGCCTGATCATTCGGGCGGCGATCCGTAAGGCGTCGGTCGACCCGAGGCCGCAGCCGTCGAACAGCAGGATGCGCATGCCGTCGATGCGGGCGATGAGGGCTCGTTCGCGCTCGCCCAGGCGGGCGCGGGCGATCTCGTGGCCCCCTGGCGCCGGCACAGGTACCCCGCCCAGCGGGCCGACGTACGCCGAGAACACGCGCGCGAAGAGCCTCTCATCACCCAGTCAGCGAATTGTCCGTAACCGAAACCTACGGTTGGCGTACGCACCACGCCAACTCTCGAATCACCCTAGGGGGACAAAGTCATGTCACACATCACACGTCCGCGTCGTTTCGGTCTGTTCACACTGGTCCGCGCCGTGGCCGGCTGCGGGATCATGGCCCTATCCGCCTGCACCAGCTCGAGCGGCGGCTCGACCGGAACCGGTGGCACCGGTGGTGCCGGGACGGTCCACGATCCCGCCACCGCCACGGTGGCATCGATTGATCGCTTCTCGGCCCAGGCGGGTACCCTGCAGGTTCGAACCTCCAACAACGGGCTTCCAGCAGCCAACGCTGCGGTCGACTTCGACCAGGCACCGTTCATCACCCAAGGCTTCGGACCGACGGGCCAAGTCGTTAAGTACTACAACTTCGACGTCAAGCCGGCCACACCGGCCCCGATCTATGCCCTCTTCGTTGCGGGCGCAACTTCGCCCGTGGCCGGGCAGCTCAACGTGATTGACGTGCTCCCTGGAGGCACCGGTTACAACGACTTCTGGCAGGTGATGATGGTGACCGTCCCGAGCAACTACGTCGCCAACACCATCGCGAGCCTCAGCGAGATTCAATCGGCGGGTTACACCATCACGCCGACCAACATGCTGGTGAACTGTCCGGTGGTTCCGGCGGGTTCCACGGCCAGCCTCCGTGTCGGCGGAGGCTCGTCGGGCCTCACTCAGGGCTGGTATCGGGACCAGTTGGTCAACTATTTCAACTTCAACGAGGCGACGCTGACGGTTACGAACGGAGCCGTGCCGACGGCGCCGATCTACGTGGCCTTCAACATCAACCCCAACCAGCCGAACGGCGGACCACCGTCGGGCTTCGAGACCGAGACCGCCACGATGCAGACCCACAACGTGGTCTCGGCCGTTCCCGGCCAGACTGGTTACTCGCCGTTTTGGGCGGTCAGCATTTACGACAACGCCGACTTCAGCTCTGTTACGAACCTCACGACTGCCATGGCCGCCACCACGGTTGCGGCGGGTCCGCTGGTGAACTGCCCGATCGTGTCAATGCAGTAGGGTCTACGGTCGGCGCTGTTTTCGAGACGCAGCGCGTGCGGCTCCGGCAGATGAGCAGCTGGAAGCCGTCCTCCGGCTCGGCCGGATCGTTCCATCGCTTTGTCCGGACCGGCACCGAAAGAGCATAGGGCAGCGGGCACCGTAACCTGGCCGCCCGGGCAGCGTAGCAACAGCAGAGCACGCCCATGTCAGCGGCTTTGCACGTTCTGCGCGCGGGTGGGCCGCTGGGCCGCGCGGAGCCGGCGCGCACGGGCGTCGGGGCCGGCGTTGTGGTCCGCCCAGCGATGGTCTATCTATTGACTCCGTGCCGGAGCGCGAGCTTGGAGGCTGAGGCGACCGAGGCCGCCGAGGTCATGGCCCGGTATTGCCGCGGCGACGCGGCGGCATTCCATCGCCTCTACCAGCGGTTAGCTCCGCGCCTCTCGGCGTACCTTCTGGGCCTGGTGCGCGACAAGGCTGCGGCCGAGGACATCTTGCAACTGACCTTCCTCAAGATCCACGAGGCGCGCGCGACCTACGTTATCGGCGCCAACCCGATACCCTGGATCTACACCATCGCCCACCGCACCTGCCTCGACGAGCTCCGCAAGCGCAAGCGCAGCCGCGTGCAACTGACCAAGGACGGGACGGTCGAGGCCGAGCCGGCGGCCGATATCACCGGCCTCCCCACCGAGGCGCGCGACGACGAGGCCGTTCGCCCCGACGCCTCGACCGCGGGCGCGCTGGCGGCGCTCGATCGGCTCCCCGAGAACCAGCGGCAGGCGCTGCTGCTCACCAAGGTCCACGGTCGCTCCACCGTGGAGGCGGCGATGATCGCCGGGACGACGCCGGGCGCGATTAAGCAGCGCGCCCACCGCGCTTACGTGACGTTGCGCGAGATGCTGGCCAAGCCGGGCGCCGCGCCGCCCCAGCCCGGGCGCGGAAAGGCGACGTCGTGAGCGCGAAGGACCTCGACGAGCGAGCGCTTCCGCCGGGCCGGGTCGACGCCCCGCCGCCGTCGCGCGATCTGCTGAGCGCGATCGAGGGGATGAAACCGGTAGGGACGCGTTCGCGGTTCGGGGCGTTCGCGCTGGTCGCGCTGGCGGGGCTCGTCGCGCCGGGCGTCGTGCTCGCGCACCACGCCTACCGGCCCGACCTCGCGGCGCTGCCGCTCGCTTGGGTGATCGCCGCGGCGGCCCTGTGGGCCGCGGCCTCCGTGTCCGCCCTGAGCGCGGCGCTGGTCCCGCGCTCGGGCGA
>CAAGKR010397985.1_pt1 | contig 11491 bp, 16 predicted proteins | sample 2556971 | NCBI WGS metagenome assembly CAAGKR01 (sample SAMEA5207829, study PRJEB30636) | soil metagenome | biome: forest; feature: boreal; material: soil | place: USA | collected 2011-09 | depth 1 m
CGTAAGCGCGGAAGTCATGCGCGCGTCTGCGCCCAGCCAGTTCAAATTGTAAACCCAGCTGTTGCCGGTCTTTTGAAGCGCCGAATCCTTCTGTGGCGGCGCGCCGTCCTGCATTTCCATCAACAACGCGCGGTTGTATGCGGACTTGCGGTCGCCTTGAAGGAGGATTAAAAAAAGGTTGTGGGCGGCCCGTGCGTCCCTAAGACGGGTGCGGGGGGCTTTGCCCTGCTCATCGAGAGTCTTTAACTCGCGACCAACGACTTGCGTTTGCGAGCCGTCGTATGGTGGACTCGCGAGAGGCGATAAAGTAAACTTAGCCTTTTTGGCCATAGTTGGCTACCGCCTTAATTAATCAGCGTCGTCGTGCTCTTGACCTTGGTCTCTGCGACCAGCTTTAACAAGATTGCCTACTACGCGTGGCGGATTTTCAGCCGAGCCGGATGGATGTGCGCTGCGACCTTTACCTGGGCCACTTTGATCTCCACGACCAGTTTTATTTACGTCGCCGCTACGAACAGGCGGCTGCGCGGTGTCTTTGATATTCCACTTGGAATTTGCTTTTGTCCCGCGTCTCGGATTTTCGTATTGTGGTGAAATAGCCATGTTAGACTTTCCCTGATTTGGCAGGATTTCCCTGGTCTGCACGACCAGTCTTACTCACACTGCCCTTCATAACGATAAGCTTCCCTGTTTTTTCACCTGACGGAAGATCGCGAATCGGCGACCCGATTTTTTTTACATTCGGCGCTCCCACCTGTTTGATTGTTACTTCACCCATTTTTACGTCTGCCATATTATTATCCTCTTAGTCTTGTTGACTATATATGTAAATTTACGCGATTTGCCTAGTATCGCAAGTTAATTTTCGAAACCGCGTTCAAGGTGCTTTTCGGAGCGCGAGACGTAATCCGCCCGCTTCATGAACGCTTTCCATGATGTATTCTCTCCCTTGCGCATCTGCTCGATGCGATCGGCCCGGAAGTGGAACTTATCGCGAGCGAAGCATAACATGCCACAGCCGGAGTCACCGATGTCCGGCGACTTGCCTGTTCGGGCACGCATCAAAGGCTTTGGTTCAACCTGCGCCCGCAAATCAAGACCAGACTTCTTTTGTACCATGCGTCGCGCGCACAGTTCAGTACCCAAGTCAGCTTCAATACCTCGAATCTGATTCGACCGAATGTACTCTCGCATCGAGCACCATATCTCCGTCACACGATTGGCATACTTGTCGCTCGACTTCGTCTTGTCCATCGCGCTCACGCGGGTCATCGACGCTTTGCCGCCGAAGTTAATTCGCGTCACCTGGCGGCTCCACTCTTCCCACACGATGTCGCCAAACGCCGCCGCACCAGTATCGTCGACCGCCGCTCTGTCGGGTGTGATCCCGCGCTTCTCGCACTCAGCCTTAAATTGCCGAACAATCTGGTAGTTTCGTGAGACATCCTTCAACATGGTGTTTTCAAAAAGCGGCACGTAATCCATGAAATCCAGCGTCATCTTCTTCGTCTCAGCGTTCATGCCCAGTTTGCCAAAATAAAGGATGCTGCGGTCACCGCCATTAGTAAAGCCAGGGTCAAGGAAGGCGATCCACATTACTGCGCCTGTCCAAAACGCGACGTGCTTCTCACACTCGTACCCTACTATGTCTGCCTCGGATACTACCGATTCCGAGCCACCGGTCGGACACCAGAAGCCGCGCCACATACGATAGAAGGAAAGCGACTCCTCGCCAAGTTCAATCTTCTTTTTCTCAATCTGCTCGGCGGTCGGGAGCCACGGATAAAGCACTTCACCGGCCAATATATTAGGCGACCTTGTCGCGTCGAACCGCACACAATAACCAAGGTCGGTTTCCCACTCGTCATCAGCGGTACTGACCGATCTCCATCCAGCTTTCGGCTTGGAGAACTTGCCGTGCGGGTCATAGATCGAATTTGGATTGCCGGTGCCGATGCACTGAAATTCGCAGCCTGGCGCATCAAGGTTGCTGACGGCAGCCTCCATGATGGAATGTGAAAGTTCAGGCAACTCGTCAGCAAACAGGAACTTTCGCTTGCTCTTCAAACCGATCAGCTTGCCGATGGCCTCCTGCTCCTTCTTCTTTTCAGCGGCGATTAGATGCAGGCCGCAGCGGCTGGACAGTTTGACATCCTCGGAAGCCAGTTTGATAACACCTACGGATGAAACCAGTTTGCCCGGCAAACTATCGTTCATCTGTTTCTGCGCAGCCTGCCAGTACTCTTCGCAGGAACCCCAAATACGGCCGCGCGATCCGGTCAGCGAAATTGATGTGAACAGGACGGTCGTGTCCATCGGGGAGCACAACCAGTTTATGATCCCGTAGGTGGCGCAGAAGTCTGACTTCTCAGAGTTCGTACAACCGGCGATCGAGAGATATTTCCACTTGAGCGCCGCATCCAGCTTACGCTCCATCCACGGCGTGAACACCAGTTGCTTGACGGTGTTGTCCGGCCCCCACAGAATGCGACAGGCTTCTTTGTAGTGGCCCGCTCGCCCAAGTCCGCCCTCTTCCTCAGTCACACCCTCGGCGAAGCACGCCAATTCGATGGTCAGTGGATGCTCCAGGGCATTCCACTGTTGTCCGTATTTGGTAATGGACGACTGGACTACCGGCTCGGGCGCATCTGCAACATCAGGCACACCCTAACTATAAGCGATTTACGCTCGCTTCTCAAACACACTGAACACTCTTATTCGATTGTTGAACCCGCACAGCACACCAATCGCCGCAATGAACTTCGCGTCCTTCGGCTGCGCCGGAAGCTGATAGTGGATCAGGCCGACGCGCCCGCCGATCGGTAATACGTCGAGTGCATTTTTGATTAGCTGATTAGGCTTAGGATAAAGAGGTTCATAATCCGGGCCTATACTGTGAGTATAATGTTTCGCATCTTCCAGCGAATACGGCGGGTCACACAAGATCGCACGCCACAAGGCGTTGCGCGTTCCCGGCAACGGCGAGGGAAACGGGCCGCGCGCATCTTGACAAAAGTCAGGATAACATTTAGGGTCGATGTCTAACGTGCAGTCATTAGGCCCGAATCCACCAACGTAGGGATAGTGTTTCGCCATCCCGCCGCAAACGTGCAACACTGGCTCGTCGATCGATGCGCCGAGCAATACCCGCGCCCGCTCGGGGAATCCACCAAGGTAGGCACCGTAATACTTCTTCCCGTCTTTCAGTTTTGCTCGTGCGAGGAACCATATATCTGTGATCGGCCTGTAGCTCATTCGCGTTGTCTTTTGATAAGGTAAATTGTGCCATGTCTACCGTTTTTGTTTGTAATAGAAATTCCTGTATCATCCATAGTGGATGCCTCGGCAAATCGTTTACCCATAGTCACCGTGTTGTACTTAGACAACATCGGTCTTAAATCCGGGTCTGACTGCGCCTGGAAAAACCACTCAGTAATCGTGCCTTGCCACGTGGCATCAGGGTCTTCGCTCGATCGTTTGAACCACAGGTCAATAATTTCCAACGCGCCACCGACGCCCGACGAGAAAAGCGCCTGTGATCGGGTGTCTTTATCAATATACCCCACTACGCCAAACCGATCGTTGCGGACTACGTGCGCAGGCGTTTCCATATCCACCAGGTATCGAGCGAGGTGGGGTAGCTCGGCGGCGATTATCGGCTCTAAAATATGGTTCGGCGGGTAGGGCTTACTCGGCTGCCCCATTCGAAATATCATAATCTTGTCTTCTAGTGAGGCGCTTAAATCAGGAATCAACTTGATAGAATGAGCATCGGCGTTCAGTAATATGAGCAACCGTCCAATCCACCTGGTCAACTCGCCATCCTGATACATCTGACGATAGACCATAGTAGGATTAGCGACGAGGCGCTTGATCCGTTCGCCAAATTTTTCTCTGACTTGTTGATTGATAGCTATCGAGGCGTCATCGATTAGCCAGAGCGCCTTATGGACTAAGGCTTTATTAAATTCTTTACCCTCGGAAATGTAGTCGCTAGCGTCGCCAAATCCACCAACCAGTGGTGCAATTATATGGGTCGCCATAAGCGTTTTACCCGCATTGACATCGCCAACTATAAATATGCTCTGCCCTTGTTGTAAATCGCCCGCCAGCGCGGAGCCATAAAAACGCTTCGCCCACGCAATATAATAGGCAAGTTGTTCGTCGCCAAAACCGGTAGTTAAAAACTCACCTATCCACGGAAAATTCTCTCCCCACTTGCCGGTCTCGGTAGCAGGCTGTAAGGCGCGAGACCGTGCGATGTTCAACAACCTGCGACCCATAAACTCGAAAGTTTCTCGACTGTCAAACAGGCTCGGACTAACACCATCAATGCGCCGCTCGTTGTGAACGAAATCCAAGGCAGACTTCATTTCACTCTTACCCCGATCATCCGGTTTACCCATTAGATTCCTGTTCTGCACCAACCAAATCGCCATTTCGTCCCTGTTGCACGGCATCCACGCATTGTCATTAAACTTCCGCCAGTAGTGCTGGCTGTCATAATACACATTCGCAATAGCCGAACCGATCTTATCCTGCACAAACTGGTCTGTCCATTGTGCCCCTAGAATGTCGCGCCATGAGTGGAACATCTTGTGGGACGAGAAAGCAAACATGCCATTCTCCATCACCACCGCTGAACTTGGATTGTGACGACCTTCCCAAAACACCGGCCCTCGCGCATTAACCACAAAGTCGCCTGACCACACGTTCGGCCAACGCTTATCTATCTCGGCCTTTACAGTATCCAATGGGATATTGGTCTCACCGGTATGAAAGCCAACGCGCTTCACCGCATTCAACAGCCATCCCGAAACGATGTTGGTTGAAATCACATCATCGCTATATCTCGTCCAAGTGTGGCCAACGTCAAATCCCCTTGTGGCCTTGCCCCACGACGAATCAACGTCGAGACCTGGAAGCAGCTTGTCCACACTCAGTTCTTCAAGAACAACATCGTAAAACGCTTTCTGAATCTGTGTGTCGAATGGCACTGGCCCTTCGAACTCCCACACCAGTCGTCGTCCGCCCGAAAATGTGTGCGACATCCATGTCGGTTTTATGGCCGCCTTCTTGATGTTCGCTTCCATATCCGCCGTAATCGCGAAGTCATAATCGGCCACGATGGCGAACAACGAACGCACGGGGTTCGTATTCTTATTGACGCGGACATCAGCAGACACTCCTTCCGCCGCAAAGAATAGCATGTGCTTCGTATCCTTATTGCCCCGCCACTTCAGATAATTCGGCTTGTCGCCAAGTAGGTTGGCTGGAACATTGGGACAGAACTCCCATGGCTTAGCCTTGGTGATGATTGTTCCCCGATCGTTCTCTATTGTAGGATAGTCCATTATTTCGTATAGTGCATCGTTGACCGCACACTGGCGGCCACTGGAAATGTTGCCCACTTGGGCGCTGTGCTCATAATTTGATTTATGCTTGACTCATCCACATCAGGATTACACTCGATGACAGCCTCATCGTGTGAGTCCAGCACTGTCTTATATCCAGCCTCGTTGAGTCGCAACAAGCCTTCGACAAACACGTCGCGCGCAATGGCCTGGCACATGTTCTCTGTTATGAGTCCACCGTACAGTTTCAGCCGCATTGGCCTGCCATATTTGATAACGGTTCCGGTAGTCTGCCCGTCTTCGCATAAAATATTTCTATAAGTCATTATCCTACCACTAGGTAACTCATACTCAAGATCGCCGTTGCCGATGGCACTCTTTAATTCCCCTTGAAATTTATTCCACAACTGTTTGATAAGCGGATTCGACCGACGAAACGCGGTTACGTGCTTCCAAGAGTTAATGTAAGTTCGCTTCATTTCAAAACCAGCCCGATCATACATAGCCTTCCACTCAGCCACGCGCGACCATTTCTGATATGCCCTGAATGCGGCAGTGTCATCCTCGCTAACTTCCGCGTCGAATGCGGCCTCGGCATCGTACAACCTAGCCATGATGACGAACTTCATGTAACCGGCCTGATAACCGAGCGCCAGCGTACGCGCTTTGGCAAGCTGGTAAACCGCCGCTGCATATGAATTGGTTTCTTTCGCCGTGTCCAAGTCGACGCCCGCCTCGCAGCCCGCCCAGCCCATCGTTCGTGTTGCGTGGACGCTGTAGACCGACATACCGGCACGCACCATGTCCAACGACTTCGTGTCACCAGCCAAATTCCACAGTATGCGCGGCTCGATCTGCTTCAGATCAGCCAGCACAAACTTGTTGTTTCCTTGTGGAATGATTCGGTGACGAAGATTGACCCCTACGCCAGGCTTCCACAGGTGCTTGAACCGCCCACCTTCCGGTTTATTGCGGACACCGTTCGCTTTCATCTTGCCCAGGTAAAACTCCGCGCCAAACATTTCCTTTCGCGGCAGGTTACGCGTATTAAAGCCACTGGACTTCTTACGGCCATCACGTTCGCCGCCATCGCTCGATCGTCCCGTATGTGACCCAAAATACCGCGTCTCGTACGGCATGCGCCCATCTTCCGGTCTGACACGAACTTTTACTGTTTCAAGCTTCTGCAACAACGCATTGGCGCGACGCACGGTGCGCATAGCCTCAATCCACGGATACCGATCGCTGTACTTATCTTCCCACGCCGTACATTCCTCGGATACCATTGCGGTGTCGGGCGGGGCTTCTATGCCGTTCTTCTGGCACTCAGCCACAAGGGCGTCATAAGACAACCGCGCGGCAGTGCCCTTCCATGGAATCAGGTTCTCGGCTTCCCAAATCAGGCGCTTCAGGTAATTGGCGTCATGCTCGATACCAGGTAGGTCGATCCCGACCCCGTGCCAAGCCTGTGCGCGAGAAAGCCGCGAGACCGTGCGCTCATGCTCTGGCCACTTCGTTTGAAAGTCGTTCCAGAATCGAAGCGCCATCTTTGCGTCATTGAGGCAGTATCGCTTCACTTCATCCTGATCTTCTGGTGAGATAGCATTAAATAGCTTTCCCTTCATCTTATCGCGAACATCCTTCGTCACCAGTTCGTCATACTCAAACTTGTAAGCGGCGGCAAGACCACCAGGGATTGAACAATAACGCGCAAGGTCGGCGGTGCAATGCCATAAATTCGGGCCAAGGTCATCGCCGGGGTCATAGAAGTACGCACCATTCGTCGGAATGCGATCCCATTCACGCAAATAATGATAGATGCGCTCATCGCACGACGCATTCCACGCAACCCATTCCCAATCCGGGCCGCTGATCTTATCCCACGGCGCATCCTTTGGATGCCCTACCCATTCCAAATCGTCGGCTACGATGCTTACGAGATAAGCGTCGAACTTCGGATGACGGATGTAGCCATCCATGCCGAGCGCCGTGATGTTGCAATCGGCATCGTAGTAAGACTCAAAATCAATCGCAGCATACTTCATGGGTACACGTCACCATTTTCTTTGAGTTTGGTGTCTTCATAGGGCGCTGCCACTCTACGGTAAAACTCTAACTTCGCGCCCTCAAGTGCACCGAGGATATCGTTGATCGTTTTGTATTGAGTTCCATTTGCCTCAAGATAAGAGGCACACGCGGCGCTGATGGCGTAGTTTAACTCCCCTGATGTCAAGGGTTCGACTCGCGCCATTGGGCGCTTGTGGTTCTTAATGTACGGCATAATTCTGTAACTCCTTCAAACAAGCTGTCCAATTGGGAAATACTTTATCCGCCAAGGTATGAAACACATTGCGCGGTTTACCTACGATCCACACCATGCAGTTTTGATGCTGGGCTAAGGCAAAACCTGTCTCTATATCCGCGCCGCCAGTGTGACTTATCGTATGCACATCCCGAATGAGTAAGTCGGATTTGGAAATTTCCTGAAAATCCTTCCGCGCCAAATGCTCCCAAAATTCTTGGCGAGTTAGCTCTTTCTTCTTGTGGACTTCTTGCAGCCACGTGGATGATACTTCATGCCCTAACGCCCATATTTTATCGGCCATAGTGCGAAGGCGTTTTCGATCCGCAAACCGTGAAGCTATGTACACTTTCATTTGGCGCTAGATAAGATGATTCCAGCGATACCGTAACAAGTCCACACAGTCATCATTCTCCATTCCCCATGATACAAATGCCACGAGGCCGCTAGGAAATTTGAGACTGCTACAACAAGTGCAAAAGGGTTCATATTTCAGGCGTGTTGTAAGTCTCCGAAAACACCCAATCTCCTTGGTACTTCACAACATCAACTTCGTAAGGCGCATTCTCGTAGCCCTTGTCACCCGGATGCAGGATGATCTGCTCTTCGCGCGTTGTAGGCAGAGGCGCTTTTCTCAGCTTAGCTATCTCCTGCTTGATCACTATCATGTAATCATGAAGCCGGGCTAACTCACATTGCATATCAACTATGGCGTTTATCCGCACCTTTTTAGCTTGAGCGCGAGAAAGCTTAACCACCTTGAACTCGTATCGTACTCTGTCTTCGTTCATCGCATCACCTTACGTGCTTCTTTTTCCTTTTCAGTTTTGTTCATCGGCTTCTTGCCCCAGGCGCCACAATCTTGACACTGAAATCGGGCGAACCTGGTAACGCGCGTCATTTCGTAACCACGTCGCTGTATATTTGGTGACCCGCAGTTCGGGCACAACCGATCCATTTGTTCCCCGATAAGCAAGTTGTAATTTGGATGACCTGTCATAAAAGGCAGTAGCTTCAGGTAAACCTTCTCCAACAAGACTACATCCTGCTTGTTGTAAGCCTTCATCTTGCGCCACGCGGCCATGTTGCCCTCGCCGCAGTCCAACCATAAGTCGATGCCACCAGTTCGCTTCTTGCGCCCGAGACCAAAGAACTCGCCGAGATCGTCCAAGCTGTTCGAGTCCTGCCGCAATACGGCCTTGGATACGATCTTCGTATCCACAATCTTCACGGGGCGGGGCGGGGGCAGGTTGTGCTTAAGAAATGCAGAATAGCTCTTTTTTGCGTCGAACTGTTTCCCATTATGCCCAATCAACACGTCGGCTTTATCGAACAGGTGCCATAACGTTTTAGTCAACGCTCCATCGTCGACAGGATCAAGTTTATACGTCGCTTCATAATCAGGCAACGCGAGACACTCTACCTTAGGATGACCAAGCTGCTTATAGGCGAGGCTCATTAAATAACCGTGTTGCTTGTAGGCGAGTAAGTTCTGCTCCCACTTACCCCACACATAACCGAGGTTCGGGAACGTTTCAAGATCAAAAGAGTAGATGGCTGGTTTATTGGATTTCATTTTATGTATTTCATTTTCACAATGGCGAACCGTGGGATGGTCATGGCGGCATAGAAATTCTCATTTATAGAACAATGCGCCGAAATAGTGATGCTGTCTTTGGTCTCGCGCGCCAGGATACCAACACTTTCAATCAAGGAAACGTCGTCTTCATCGTTGACCTTATTCCAGCCTGGGCATCCACATGAATCAATCCAAATAACGTGAACGACCTTAAAGTTTGCGATTTTCATTTAATCTTAATCTTGTGCTTCCTGAAAATTCTGTAGACGCGCTTGTGGATATAACCGGTGAGGTAAGCAAACACTTCGTCCCCCTCTTTCACCTTGGACTCAATGTATAAAAGTGTATTCTCAACGGCATGTTTTATTTCGTGACCAACGTCAGCATGGTTCACATCGTCGCGAAAGAACATCCCTATCGTGCCATGCTCGCCATTGGTACATGCTGCGGTATCATCATTCAGCGGTTCGTTTTTATCAATGACCCCCCTAAGGCGTTTCGCATATCCCCTATATGCCTTGTCTGGATGATTAGCAATAACCACGATTACCAGCACATCGAAGATCGGGATTGTGAAGTGATGCTTATGAAGGATATTTATCAAGGATTTTTACCTTTCCTTTTCGGCACTGCTGAATCACCCACTGCTGCAGATAACCCGACAAATAAGCGCCCGGTTCGTGGTGACATGGTTCGTCTACTCTATTGCCGATCATCCACATCAAGTGCATTATGACATGAAATATTTCATGGGCAAGCTGCTCATAGGTCATGCGATCCTGTTCAAAAATGATAACACTGTCGAACGAGTTCTTAAAACAAATGAACCGGGAATCCGAGTCACGTTCTATCTGCTCGGGCATATTCCATATGTGCAAATCTTTAATGCTGTCCATGAACTTATTCCCATCTTTCACGACCAGCAGTGTCAACACATACCCGTAGGGATGGACTATCAATCCCTTCTTCAAGACGATGTTATCTTTCTGCTCTTTACGTGATGGGTATTTCATTTCTTTTCTTCTACTGCTTTCTGCAACCTTGCGGTCGCTTCCTGGATCAATTGCGCTTGCTGCTCCGGCGTCATGTGATCAAGCTGCTTCTTGATGAGTTTGTCCGCGCGCCGCAGGCTAAAGTCATTCCACACTTTGAAAGGTATCAACTTAGCACGGGCCATCCGGCGCTGCTCACGCAGGCTCTTTGCAGGCGCGTGGTTGGCCCAAAATGCCCCGTACTTCGGTGCGCCCATCACAGACATGCCAGGTTGATGTGACCGCAGCTTTCGGTAATGCTGCGGAAATCTCAATATTTCCATCAGCGGCTTACCATTCTCATCCAGCAAGCCAGTGTCTCGCGAGGCGGGAATACCAATCCACCCAGTCAACTCATCTAATGTCTCATCCCTCTTCATCTAGTTGAAATGATGCCTTTCAGCAAAATCGCATAATTGATGACATCGTTGATCGCATCGTCGACGCCCTCGCCTTTGACCTTTAACGTGCCGGTATTAACAAACGTCTGAATGCGCTTCATCTTATCCAGCATTCGAATCATGATGCCAATCTCGCCCGGCACCCCTAAAACTTCGGAAGCCCGAAAATTTGAAAACGGGTCACCTGAGTCTCCGGTGTAATCGTGATTTTTAGCCGCGACAATTTCCCGCGCGGCGTCGCATGTTGCCTTGTGTAATTCCAAAAGTTCTTTAGTTGTCATCGTCGTGTAAAACTCACTGGTGCTTCATACATATGTGCTTGAGGGAACCGTTTCCATACTCCGCATCGGCGCAGCTTGCAGCGTCTGAGCACCATATCCGCTACATCCACTCCTATAGGGGCATCCGCGTCCGTAAATAAATCCATCATCGCCATCTGTGATCCAACCCCCCGATTCGGGAAAATTCGAATCTCTTCTCCATCGTCATAAAGTTGTGCAAACATATTTAGGCCGGGGGCCGCCGCATCAAATGCGTGACGGCCCCCAGTTCCATTACAGATACTCCGCTGCGAACGTTGCTACGTCTTTGTCAGCAGGGCCAGTCGCACGCAGATTCGCTTGAATCCACGAACGATCCTGCCAGCTTTCTCCCTTGGTGGAAAGACGATATGCGAGTTCACGCACAGTACCACGCTTCTTTTGGGCATCGAGCAGAATCTTGCCCACGCCATTAAACGCCGTCTTTGTCCGCGCCGTGAACGCTACCACCGAATAATTCACGCCGTTGATATCGAACGGGAACAACGCGGCCACTTCGGGGCC
>CAAGKR010195185.1_pt1 | contig 11490 bp, 12 predicted proteins | sample 2556971 | NCBI WGS metagenome assembly CAAGKR01 (sample SAMEA5207829, study PRJEB30636) | soil metagenome | biome: forest; feature: boreal; material: soil | place: USA | collected 2011-09 | depth 1 m
AAGAACGCCTCGGCAAGCCTGAGGACTACGCGGCTGAGCTCAGGTCGGCTTACAGCTCCGGGAGCAGCACGCCAAACACCAAACGGCACTGGCCAATTCGCGAACGATCGTGGGCGCTGGTTAAGGCGGCATTTGGCACCCAGGTCTATCGCGAGCTGCGCGCCCTGCTTCCTGAGCTGCTACCCGGATGGTGGGTCCTACGCGCGTATCTCATCGTGCTCGTTCTCGCCTTCATATTCAGAGGCGACACGAACCTCAGGCCTATACCCAACCCGTTCTCAAGCGGTGGGTTGCTCCAGATCGTGGCCACTCTTGTCGCAATCTTCATCTCGGTGCGGTTGGGTCGGCGCGGGATGCCGGCCAACCGAGGCTGGCGAGGGGCAGTGCTGGCCGTGAACATCGCGATTGCGGTTCTCGCTTTACCGGTCCTCGTGAGCATGGGCACTGCTGGCAGCTATGCGTATTTGGATGCCGGCACGTCCGATCCGTACTTCTCATCGGTTTCGGCCGGCTACTACCCGGGGCTCACCAACATCTATCCGTATTCAAAGGATGGAAAGGCGCTCAAAGACGTCCTTCTCTATGACCAGAACGGACGCCCCTTGATTGCAGATAGCGGAAACGGCGTCACTGACGTTCCCACCGGAGCCGATGGTCTGCCGATTCCAAACGCATACCCGCTGAATCAACGAGATTCCAACGGCCTTCCGGTCTTGCCACCGCGGGTGGCGCTGCCACCGTGGCAGACCAGCACGCCCGCCCCGAGCCCGACCCCAACGCCCTAGCGCAGCGCCTCGAACTCCGCGTCGGTGAGCTCGATCTTCAGCGCCGCCAGGTTCTCCAGCAGGTGGTCGAGAGACAGCGTCCCGGGAATCGGCAGCATCGCCGGCGAGCGTCGAAGGAGCCAGGCCAGCGTGATCTGTCGCGCCGTCGCCCCGTGCCGCTCGGCGATCTCCGTCAGCGCAGCGCCGCCTGAGCCGCGAAGGGGAAAGAACGGCACGAACGTGATGCCCTCGCCTGCGCAATAGTCGATGACTCCCTCGTACTTGCGCTCTGAAAGGTTGTAGTGGTTCTGGACCGCGGTGATGGGTACCACCCGCCGAGCGCGTTCGATCTGGTCTATCTCGACCTCGGAGATGCCGACGTGGCGGACTTTGCCCTGGTCTCTGTACTCCTTGATCGCGGCGAGGCTATCCCCGATCGGAGTCTCAGGATCGACGCGGTGCAGGTAATAGAGGTAGATGCTGTCGGTCTTCAGACTGCGAAGGCTTTGGTCAAGCTCGGCCCGCAGCACCTCTGGGCGGCCGCGCCCGGCGCCGCCGAACCCGCCTTTGGTGGCCACTATGCAGCTGTCGGGAAACGGCGAGAGAGCCTCGCCGATCGTCTCCTCGCTTTGCCCGCCGGTGTAGAGGTGGGCAGTGTCGATCATCTGAACGCCAGCGGCGACCGCCGCTTTGAGAAACGCGATGTGGTCTCGCGTTTTCGTCAGTCGGTTCGTTCCCAAACCGATCCGAGCCACGTCGATGTCGCCAATCTTCATGGAGTTCTTCTACATGATGGCGCCACCGATCCAGGCGCCGCTGGGTAAGGGCAGCGAAGTGCATTGCTTGTCTGAAAAGTCCCGAGCGTTGCCCGTGGCGCGGTGAGACTTCCGTGCGTCACAAACGGCTGGTGATGTTCAACACAACGAGCGCAACCGGGCCGCATCCAGGATCGTGATGTGACCCTGCTCGATCGACACTGCGCCAAGGGTGATCAGCCGGCTCAGGGCTCGGTTGACGTTCTCACGGCTGGCGCCCACCATCCCCGCGAGCTCGGCCTGGGGAACTCTGACGCCGATTCGCACGCCGCCGGCGACCTTCACGCCGTGCCTGTCGGCTAGCTCCAGCAGCTTGCGCGCGGTCCGGCCGGGCACGTCCAGGAAGGCGACATCCGCCAGCTCCTCGTCCTTTCGGCGTACGTATGCCACCAGGGTGGCGAGGAGGCGGAGGCCAAGCTCGGGCGTCGCTCGCACGGCGGCCTGGAGGTCGTCCTTGCTCAGAATCACGCAGGTTGTCGGCTCGACAGCGATTGCATCCGCGGTTCGCGTGCCGGCTGCGTCCAGCACGCCAAGCTCGCCAAGCGTGTCCCCAGCCATAAGTAGGCGCAGAACCAGCTCTCGGCCGTGCCGTGAGGTGCGCGTCACGCGGACAAGACCGTGCTCGATGACGAACACGGAGTTCGCAGGTTCGCCCTCCCTGGCCAGATAGGCACCGCTTGAAAACACTTGGCGGTGCACTCGCCGTCGAAGCGCGGCGGCCAACTTCGGCGGCAGCCCGGCGAATAGGGGAGTGTGAAGGAGGACGTCGATAGGTTCCACACCGCCGCTCACCGCGGCGGCGACCGCAAGCCGGTACGTGTCGATTGGAGCGCTCGTGCCCTTCAGCGAGATTGTGTCCCCGCTGTCGAACAGGAAGTCTGGAGCGCCAGCCCGGGTCGCGCTGTCGACTATCGTGTCCCCCGACGCGGCACGAGCCGTCAGGCCGGCGGCGCTGTTGGTCACCTCGCCGACAGCAGTGAAGTCCTTGAAGCCCCCGCCGCCCACGTTCCCGCAGTACTCCTCACCGGTGGAGATGCCGATGCCGATTTCGATCCAGGGCCCGTCGGCCGTTCCGTACCCCACTGCATCGAGCAGCGCCGCGGCTGCGGCGACCGCCTTTCGCGGATAGTCACGGCCGCTCAGCCCGGGCACGAACAGGCCCATCACCTGGTCACCAGCGATCTGGCCGAGGACCCCTTCCTGCTTCAAAAGCACCCGCGACGCGACGTCGTAGAAGCGGTTCAAAAGGGCAGGCACCGCGTTCGGTGCAAGCGATCGCGTGAGGCTCGAGTAGCTGCGGACGTCGGCAAACAGGACGCTGATCGGGACGATCGCGCCACCCTCCGGCGCCCACTCGAGGCAGCGAGCGCATACATGTGGCGTCTTCTTCGAGGGGCGGTAGCCGAACGCGCGAAACGGCAGCGTGATCGGTCCGCCGTAGGGCGCATTGCACACCTTGCAGCGGGGCCGGCCGGGGAAGAGGGCAAACGCCCGGCGCCCAAGGCGTGGTCCTAGAGCGGCGAACCGGTCGCCGCGAAGGATGGCGGACCAGTGCTCATCCATCAGGACCTGGCTGCCGGCCGGCTTTGACGCCGCCATTGGGCGCGCTTATGGTATCGCTGGCGATGAGGCGCGTACTCGTGGGAACGGCGGCGGTAGTCTGCGCGCTCGGGTGGCTCCAGCTCGCTCCCGCGTTCGGCTTACCCGTCACCGCGCCCGCGGCGATGCTCGACAGGATGCTGGGAGCCCAGCACGAGGCAGGCCTTGCGGGCTGGGCTCTGTTGCTGCTGGGCATGGGGATATTCGTTGGCGCATATCTCCTCGTCGTCGAGCCGCGGACCAAGGGGGTCGTCGCGCCCATCGCATTTGGACTGGGTGGCTGGCTGCTTTCGGGCGCGGTGCTCATGCCCGTCATTGCTTTGATTCAGGGCGCCCCACCCGCCGGCGATACCGCCAACGACCCGATGCGCGCGACCTTCTTCATGCTCAACCTGGGCCCTGGGGCCGCTGTCGAGGCACTCGTCGCGTGGCTTCTGTTCGGCGTCGTGCTCGCCGCCGGCAGAACCCACGATGTACGTCCTCGCGACTTCTATCTCGCCGGCGGCGCAGCTGTGCTGGCAGCTTTGTTGGCGGTGGCGATCCCGGTCATCGTGGCGCGGTCTGACGCGAGCCGACTCGTTGAGGGCAGCGTGAGGGCGCTTCCTTCCGGGCCAGTCTTCATCAGCGTGCTCGAGCTCCCGCAGCCGGCCGGAGCTGTGCTCGGTCCCCACGCGCACATCCCAGGCTTCGTCCTTGACGTGTCGGGCACCGCCACCATGGCAATCACCGGCAGGGGGACGGTTGACGTGGGGCCTGGCGACGCCGTTTTTACCGCGAGCCTTCAGCGCCACGACCACCAGAACCGGGCCGCGGTTCCCGCGGCGATAGTCCTCGCACTTGTCCTTGTCGGCCTCACTGTCGCTCTGGTGGCCGGCGTCTGGCGTCGCCTCACGGGAGTCTTGCTGGCATCAATCCTTGTCGTGGGAGTCGTCGCAACGATCGACCCCTTGATAAATCACTGGTATTTCGTCGGGGTTCGTCCTGCCGCGCAACGCGCAGCAGTGATGCCTGTGCCGGCCGGTCACCGGACATATGAGTCGGAGAACCTGACCGGCCTAGAGGCAGGGCCCTACATCGAGCGCCTCACCTACCGGACGCTTGACTCAGGCGAGTCGACCAGCTTCGCCGGCCCAGCCGCGATCGTAGTGCTCGACGGCCAGGGCTCGGTCACCGCGGGCGGAAAGACGACAGGCGTATCCGCTCAGTCGGGCATCACCATCGCCGGCGGCGCGGACGCCAGCGTCCAGGGCGGTTCCCAAGGCGCCAGGATTCTGGTGGTTCAAGTTCTGCCGGTCTGAGCCGCCTTGTTATTTCCAGCGTCCGCGGCCTGTCGAGCAGGAGCTGCTGACAGGTCTAACGAGAGACGAGCAACGAGCCCACCTCACGTTCTTGCGGAAACTGATCGCCAGACTGGACCCGACGGGCTAGGTCGCGGATCGCGTCAGCGCTTGCTCCATCTGGGACCGGAGCATTCCCGTGCCGGCCACCACCAGTCCTGTTTCGATTAACCGGCCCTTAAGACCCTTGCCGTGGCGCTCGACCGTCACGTCGATCGCGGTGCCGCCCTTTGTGCCCGGCTTGAGCGTGTAATCCCAGCGGCTGCCAGGACCCCAGGTGTTGGAGTCCAGGGTCTCGACAGCCACTGTTCCGGCGCCGGCATTCCACGTGTACTTTTCGCGCTCCCAGACGCCGCCTGCAACCGAGCTGCCCTCGGTCACCTCGGCCCAGCCGGGACCCTGGTCGTGCAGCTTGAAATGCTGGTCGTCGATGTTCGGCCAGATCTGGGACCGTCGAGGTCCGAAATCGGTGAGGGCTGCCAGTACCTCACCGGGAGAAAGCTTCGTCTCGATCTGGAAGTGGATTCGCGCCATCGTCTACACCATTCTCGCCACTTCAAGTGTTCGCGACGCAGGCAGCGCCAGACGCCCACCGCTCCGCGCCCCGAGGGGAGGTGGCGGGCCGGGCCCGCCGGAGGGGGCCCCGTCAGTTCAGCGCTACCATCTCCCGCTTCCAGGGTGGCTCGGCGCCGGCGCGGGCGCAGGTCAGCGCCCCGGCCAGGCACGCGTAGTCAAGAGCCGCCTCCACCTCGTCAGGCTCGAGACGTAAGTCGGGCTTGATGGCGTGGTGATCATGAAGCCGTGCCAGCAGAGCGGCCCCAAAGGCGTCGCCTGCTCCTATGGTGTCGACTACCTCAACGTGCGGAGCGGCAACCCGTATACGTGATTCACGATGGGCTCCAAACGCTCCCTGGGCGCCGAGCGTCACGACCACAAGGCTCACGCCTTCGCCGAGAATCCGTTCGATCGCCTGCTCATAGTCGACGTCGGGATAGAGCCAGGCAAGGTCGCCCTCGCTCGCCTTCACTATCGTGCTCATCGAGATCGCGGTGTGCAGGCGCTCGCGATATTCGGCGTTCGAGACGAGCCCGAGTCGGATGTTGGGGTCGAGCATGACAAGGCGCATGCCGTGCTCACGGCGGATCAGCTCGCTGAGCGTTGAAGCGATCGGCTCGAGCACCAACCCGAGCGTGCCGACGTGGAGAGCCTCGACGTCTGGGCCGAACTGTTCCGGGACCATCTCGGGAGTGAGGTTGGGCGCGGAAGTTCCGTGGACGAGGAACTGGTATTCGGCGAAGCCTTCGCTGTCCACGTCCGCCATGGCGATGGTTGTGGATTCAGCGCCGATGCTCGCAAGCTCGAGGCTTGCACCGTCGGATCTCAGCAGGTCGGCGAGCTGACGTCCGAAAACGTCCTCCGAAAGCCGCCCCAGGAACGCGGTTGGCACCCCGAGCCGGGCTAGCGCTCGCGCCGTGTTGAAAGGTCCTCCGCCGGGCGCAGCCTGTTGTGTGCCGTCCTCGTTGGAGATCATGTCAATCAGCGCTTCGCCGCAAACAACTATCACCGAACCCACACCTTCCGCGCGGTCAGCGGCCGAGATCCAGATCGGACCATCGATCCTCACGTCTGATTCGTCAGCCTATCCTGGCTTAAGTGAACCGGATTCGCGTGTTCGCGATCGTGACGCTGTTGCTTCTCGGCGTCTATCACGTCATGCGCGCGATCGTCGCGCAGTGCGCCGGCGCGGCGTGCGATGACTACATTCCGTTCTCTTTGCTCCTGCCGCTCCTCGTCCTCGCCGCCGCCGCCGCCACCTCTGTGACCGCACTCCTTCATGCACGTCATGACAGGAGCTGGTTCACCGTCCTTGCCGTATGTATTGTGCTTGGCGTGTTGGGGCCCTTGCTCAGCCTCATCGTCCTGCGCGACAGCCCTGATGCTTTCGTCATCCTGTCGACCCTTCTCATCCTTACGATCCCGGTGAGCGCACTGCTCTACAGCTTCTTCCGTCTCCCGACGCGGCGACCTGACCAGCAGCGCAGTGCCTGACTACCACCACGACCTGCTGTTCGGCATCGCCATGCCGCCAACCGCACGCGATCACGAGGCGCTGCTTGCCACCGCGGAGCTGGCGGACGACCTCGGGCTCGACATCGTCGGCATCCAGGACCATCCGTACCAGGCAAGGTTCCTCGATGCGTGGACTCTCCTTTCTTATGTGGCGGGCAGAACCCAACACATCCGGCTTTTTCCCAACGTCGCCAACGTGCCGCTTCGCCCGCCGGCGGTGCTCGCGAGGAGCGCCGCCGCGCTCGACATTCTCACCGGCGGTCGGGTCGAGCTCGGCCTGGGCGCCGGGGCTTTCCTCGATGCGATCGCCTCGATGGGCGGAGCACGCCGCACAAAGCCGGAGCTGGTGGATGCCCTCGAGGAGGCCATCACCGTTATCAGGGCGCTATGGAAGAGCGGGCCCGCGGTCTCGTTCCAGGGCACGTACTACTCCCTGGCCGGCGCCCATCCGGGGCCGCCGCCACCCCACCCAATCGCGATCTGGATCGGCGCTTATAAGAAGCGGATGTTGCGGCTCACGGGGCGCGTCGCCGACGGTTGGATTCCATCCCTCGGCTATGCCTCACCTGACGAGCTGGGCAAGATGAACGAGGCCATCGACGAAGCGGCTGCGGAGGCGGGACGGAAGCCTACCGACATCCGGAGAGGGTTCAACGTGAACGGCACCTTCGCCGCCACCGAATCCGGATACTTGCAAGGGCCGCCTCGCCTCTGGGCGGAGCAGCTCACCGAGCTTGCGCTGGTTCACGGCATAAGCGCGTTCAACCTGGGTTTGGCACCGGGAGCTGACGCCGACATGAGGAAGTGGGCGGAGGAGGTCGCGCCCGCCGTGCGTGAGGCTGTAGCGAGGGAGAGGCATAGCCGGCCCGCAAGCCCTCGCGTGATGGACGGTGGCAGCGAGTCGGCAGCTCACGCCGCGCGCGAGACGCGGCGTCTTGTCGCCGAGGTGGAGGAGATCCCCGCAGTCGGGCGTGCCGGCCAGCAGATGCTGCTCGCCATTCACGAGCACCTCCGCCAGGAGCTGGCGAAGTTGGTTGAGGTTATCCACGAGGTGCGCGAAGGCCGCTCGACCGCAGCCGAGGCACACTCGTACATCAACGCAATGACCATGCGGCAGAACTACTGGACATTGGGAGCTTTTTGCGCCGCCTACTGCCGGGTGGTGAGCGTGCACCATGCCATCGAGGACCAGCAGCTCTTCCGCGACCTGAAGGCGGCTGACCAGTCGCTAGGACCCGTCCTCGAGCGCTTGCAGCATGAGCACGAGGGAATCGCCGAGGTCCTTGGCGAGATCGACGCCGGCCTGGTGGCGATGGTCGAAGACGAGGCGCGCCTCGACGACGCGGACACTGCAGTCGAGCACCTCAGCGATGCGTTGATTGCGCACCTGAAGTACGAAGAGGAACAGTTGCTGGAACCGATAGGCAGGCTGGGCATCAGGATCTAGATAAAGTCGCAACCAAATCTCCCTCCACCCGTTCAGGGGGGGCGGCTTAGAGCACGACGGCCCGGCTGCGAGCCGCCCACCGGGTACGATCGACCAGTTGGGCGCCAAAGTCCCCAGGAGTGCCGAGGCACCGCACCGCTCCGGATCGTGGAACGTTGTGAGGAGCGCGTACCACGCCTTTTCCGGCTTGATGTGGGTCGCGCCGCGCACTCCCTCACTTCGCCTCGGCATCATCGTCGTGATCGCCCTCGCGGCGGGCGGGTTCCTGCTGCGACTCACGACTGTCGAGATCGCCGTGCTCGTGCTCGTCGGAACGCTGCTGCTCGCGGTTGAAACGCTCAACACGTCGATCGAGATGCTTTCCGACTTCGTGCAGCCGCTGCACGACCCGAAGATCGGGAAGATAAAGGACGTGGCTGCCGGCGCCACCGCAGTCACCGAAATCGGCGGCGCTGTCGTGGTGGCCATCCTTGTGTGGCCGCACGTTTGGGCCATCCTCCACCGGTAAAGACTTTGGCCGACGCCAGGCCTCCTGACCAGCTAAGGTCGGCACATGATCCTGGTCACCGGCGCAACCGGGCTCAACGGTGGCGAATTGGTTCGCCTGCTCTCCGCGAGGGGGGTCGCGGTGCGGGCTCTCGTGCGCAACCCCAAGAAGGCCGAGGCGCTCGCAGCCTTGCCGAACGTCGAGATCATCGAAGGCGACATGGCGCGTCCCGAGACGCTTCCGGCCGCGCTCCGAGGCGTGGACCGCGCGATGCTCATCTCCTCTTCGGACGCCACCATGCAGGAGGTTCAATCGAACTTCATCGACGCCGCCAAGACTGCAGGAGTCAAGCATGTGGTGAAGCTTTCCGGGATCATGCCGGAGGTCGACTCGCCTTTTCGATTCGCCCGAATGCATGGCGAGATCGAGAAGAAGCTCGAGCGCTCAGGCATTGCATACACGCACCTGCGCGCGGGTGAGTTTATGCATTCGTACTTCCGGCAGGTGCCTACCATCGTCGCGAAGGGAGCGTTCTTCCTACCGATGGAGGCCGCAAAGATTGCGTCGATCGACGTCGCCGATATCGCCGAGGTCGCTGCCCTCGCTCTCACAACAGAAGGGCATGATGGCAAGATCTATCCCCTCACCGGTCCCGAAGCGCTGAGCATGGCCGAGGTCGCGGAAAAGCTTTCGACCGCCACGGGCACGCCGATCCGTTACGTGAACGTTGCTCCGGAGCAAGCGCGCCAAGCCCAGATCGATGCAGGGGTGCCCGAGGCGAGGGCTGACGCCCTGGCCGAGCTGTTTGCGGAGCGCCGCAAGGGGAAGGAGGCGAACGTTTACCCGGACATCGAGACCATCATCGGCAGGCGCGCGACCTCCTTCGACGAGTTCGCAACTCGGCATGCCGCGATCTTTCGCGGAGAGCAACCGGCCCCGAGAGTCTGACGCTCAGTAGTAGATCGGGCCGCGAACGCCGCCGCCGACCACTATCGCGTCTCCGTTGATGGCGACTGCCCGCGGAGAGCAGAGGAAGGCCACTACCCACGCGACTTCCTTCGCCTCGACGAGGCGTCCGAGCAGGTTCGTTGAGCTCATCTGCGCCTCGACCTCGGACCCCGTAAGTCCCCGGCGCTTTGCGATGGCCTCGATGACCGCGGGAGTGCGTTCCGTTCGGGTCGTTGCGGGGTGTACCAGAACAGCTGCGATGTGCTGAGCAGCGAGCTCATCGGCCACGTACTTGCGCACGCCTTCACGGGCGAGCTCGACCGCGATTGCCTTGCCGATACCGCGGCAATCCCATTCGGCCTCCAGGTCACCGCACCTCGCTTTCGCGACGGCTGGCTGCTCGAGCTTGCCGAGGGCTGGGGGGAAAAGCGCCCGTGGCCGCGCGTAGCTCGCGGCTATGACCCGTTCGAGGTGGCCCTAGGTCTTACTTAGCCGAGTAATAGCGGCGCCAGATCAGACGGTGGATCGGCAGCCACCGCGGGATGTCACGCAGGACCGGGATGAACGGCACCAGCGCAAGCGCGATGGTGAGGACGGTCATCAGGATGATGATCCCGAAGTCGGCATTCCCCGCATTCAGCCCGAGGAACCCGGTGTCGCTGGTGAAAGGCGGCACTTGGTACCAGATCGTGTAGAGCCACAGCCAGGTTTGCCCCGGGTACTGGCCGGTCTCGTTCATCATTCCCCACAGGTCGCCGGTCAGGTGCGCGTCAGTCGCCAGGCTGTCGAGGTAGCCGCCGTCCGCGATGAACAGCAGCGGCTGCGTGTAGTCGGTCTGGTAAAACCTGCCGTTGATCACTAGAAGCCCATCCAGCCCGCCGGTTTGAGCGACCCCGAGCAGATTGGACATCATGACCGGCAGCGGTCCATAGTCTCCACTCGCGACAGCCACCTTGCCATCGGCGATGGTGGCGTCGGCCAGCGCCGTCGTGTAGGCGTCCAGCCACGTGGCCTGCTGGGCGGCCTTCGCGCCCTGCCAGGCTGCAAGTGCTGCGCCGAGCGCGGTGTTGCTGAAGCTCGCTCGCTTCAAAGGCTCGATGACGAACGCGTTCGCCGAGTCAACGGGGATACGCGCGCCGAACCAAGCCTGTGGCGCGATCGGGCCCCAGTGCTGATAAACGTCTGGGATCGAGTTGTAAGGCTGCCCGTACCCGGCGCTCGTCGTCGTGCCCGCAAGCTCACCTGTTGCCGTGGTGACGAAGTCCACCGGGTCCGACTGCGCCCACGTAGCGATGGTCACCGGGGGCACATCCGGAGACGAGAGGAAGGCTGAGAGGACGAGAGCCAGCACTGCCACGCCGGCAAGCGCCAGGGCGAGCTCCTTGAGAAGGTCGTAAGGCACCATCCGGACTCCGCGGTAGTACTCCTCTTGCGTCGTGCCCATCGATCTCATCGCCGCGCCCCACCTTCAGCGTCGATTGGCTTCACGACTCCGCGCATGCGCACCAGGACGATGTGCACGACCACCAGGAACGTGACCCCGATCGGCAGCAGCATCACGTGCAGCCCGTACATCTGGCCGAAGTTCAAGACGTTGAAGAAGGCCCCAACCCCCGCGCCGTTCATGGCGTCCTTCGCGTTGAGGGCGATGAATTGTCCGTCGAAGTTCTGCTGTGAGAGGTAGCCGGTGAACGCGGTCAGGATACTGATACCGAAGATGACCACCCCGATCATCCACGTTGCGGCGCGGCCGTTTCTCCAGCCGGCCATGAAGTACTGGCCCCACAGGTGCAGCACCATGAAGACGAAGAACAGCTGCACCGACCAGAAGTGGAGGCTGTTGAAGAACCGCCCAACGCTCGAGTCGTGCCACCACTGCGGTCCGAAGAATGAGAGCACCACGCCACTGACTATGACCCACACCAACGCAGCGATGGTGACCACGCCGAAGACGTACACCCACGACCCGACGTAGTAGGGCTGGCGGTCGGGGAGGAGGTGGTCCATCGGCAGTTGGCGGTTG
>CAAGKR010051016.1_pt1 | contig 11487 bp, 8 predicted proteins | sample 2556971 | NCBI WGS metagenome assembly CAAGKR01 (sample SAMEA5207829, study PRJEB30636) | soil metagenome | biome: forest; feature: boreal; material: soil | place: USA | collected 2011-09 | depth 1 m
CGGCGAAGCTCCCCCGTCCGAGTTGCCCGCAGGAGCCGTCTGTGCAGCCGCACGAGGTGTCACCAACATCGCCGCCAGAGCTATGACGAGCGCGACCCACAGAATGTAAAAGCGCCTGCGGAGGCAGAGTTCTTCCATGTTCGAGATCGGACTTGCGGGATGGTTATCCGGTCGAATTGCGACGAAAGTGCGGGAGGCCATCGGGACGGAAACCAATCACAGGAGCGAATCGGTGTCTATAATAATAGACGCACGTCATTCGGACGCCCGCGCTCGAACGCCCTCGCTGCCCTTTGAATGGCGGGCCACCTCCGATGATTGCGCCAAATTGGAGTACCGAAACACGCTGGCGCGCCTTCGTAGACGTTGCCGTTCGTAGACGAGACTACCGTCTATGATGATGGACAGTCGCCCGCTTCCGTGAGAGACTTGCGGTATGTCGAAGCGCGCCCGCGTTCGAACCACTTCGGAACCGGCAGCCCAAACGGCTGCGTCGGCTCATCGCGACGTCCATTGAGCGGGTGAGCGGTACTCAACCCCAGCCCTCTGGAGGCTCGAATGACCAACTCTCTGGATGCACTTTGGTACGCGCGCTGCCCGGTTCCGACGGCGCTCGGTCTCGCTTCACAAATGGGCTGGCTTCAAAAGACGTTCGGGGAGGTGGGTGTCACCGTGCACTCGGTGCAAGACTCCCCCGATCCCAACGTAAGGGCGTCGCATTTCGACCATCGACTCAAGCATTCGGTGCGTCAAGGCGGCAGCATCCCCGCGATCTGGGCGCGCGCTCGTGGCGCGGAGACTCGTGTCCTCGGGCTCACATGGACAGAAGAGACGCAGACGATCCTTGCGCTGCCTGGAGCGGGTATCCAAAACGTCTCGGATCTTGCAGGCAAGCGTCTGGCAATTCCGAAGCACGTCGGGCAGGTCGTGGAGATCACGGGAACCGGTGCTCTCCGCGGAATTCTGTCGGCACTCGCGACGCAAGGTCTTTCGGAACGCGATGTTCGGCTCGTGGATGTCGTCGTCGCGAAGGACGTCTGGGACGTTCCCGGAAGCGGCGCGGGGGGACCGCGTCCGAGACGCAATGAATTCTGGCCGGACGTTTACGCGCTGATTCGTGGCGACGTCGATGCCATCTTCGTGAAGGGCGCTCGCGGCAAGGAGGTCGAGAGCTTTCTGGGGGCGACCGTCGTTTACGACTTGTCGAAGCATCCGGACTGGAGGGTACGTATCAATAACGGGGTACCTCGCCCGCTCACGGTCGACGCCAAACTTCTGGATGACCACCCTGACTTGATCGAACGACTGCTCAAACTCGTGACTGCGACGAGTCGGTGGGCGAAGGAGCACCGAGCGCAGGTGCGCAGCCATATCAGCCGCGAAGTGTTCTCGATCGAACCGTGGATCGACGCCGCGTATCCAAGCGTGAACGAGCATCTGGATACCGTCCTCGACGACTGGCTCGTCGAGGGACTGCAGGACTACACGACGTTTCTGGTTCGGCACGGCGTGATCCCGCGTGAGTTCGATGTCCGGTCGTGGATCGTTCCCGAACCGATTGGGCGCGTCGAGTGCGCCGGAAGCTCCCTGCGGCCCGTCTCACGCGAACATGAACATGCCGGTGCGGTGCTCGCACCGGGTGAGTAAACCATATGTTTCCATACCGTCTGGTCGGGACGTTAATCCGAACTGACGTTGCCAGTGCTCAAGGAGAACCATGCCGCATGCGCACGTCGAGGAGGCGATTAAGAAATTTGCAGCAGGTGAGCCGGTCGTCGTCGTCGACGATTCGGACCGGGAGAACGAGGGTGATCTGATCGTGGCCGCCGAATACGCGACCCAGGAGCGGATCGCGTTCATTCTGCGCAATACGAGCGGCGTCTTGTGCGTCGCGATGCCGGGCGCTCGGTGCGACGAGCTCTATCTTCCTTTGATGGTCCCGGAGGGACAGGACAGCCATGGCACGGCGTTCACGGTCACCGTCGACGCGCGACGGGGTACGACCACGGGAATTTCTGCGGGAGACCGCGCGACAACAGTGCGGATGCTTGCCGACTCCGGGGCCGCGGCAAGCGACTTTGCTCGTCCCGGCCACGTGTTTCCTCTTCGGAGTCGCGACGGAGGGGTCTTGCGCCGACGCGGCCATACCGAGGCCGCGTCGGACTTGGCACGACTGGCAGGCCTGTCGTCGGTGGCCGCGCTCTGCGAGATCGTTCACCCGGATGGGACGATGATGCGGCTCGCCGCGCTCGAGGCATTTGCTCGCGAGCATTCGCTCGCCATGCTGCACATCGACGATTTGGTTGCGTATCGGCGGCGTCGGGAACCTATCGTGGATCTTGTTGCCGAAGCCCGACTGCCGACGCGGCACGGGCCGTTCGTTGCGCGGGTCTTTCGCGACCGTATCGACGGCGTGGACCACGTCGCTCTCGTTCGCGGCGAAGTACGCGGGGCCGAAAGCGTGCTGGTGCGTGTTCACTCCGAGTGTCTTACCGGGGACCTGTTCGGTTCTCTCCGATGCGACTGCGGCGCGCAGCTTGAATCCTCGTTGGGGCGCGTCGCCGAAGAAGGGCAAGGTGTCGTCGTCTACCTCCGAGGTCATGAAGGTCGCGGGGTCGGGCTGATTAACAAGCTGCACGCGTACAGGCTGCAAGACCAAGGGCGCGATACGGTCGATGCCAATCTCGAACTCGGGTTACCCGTCGATTCGCGTCGCTACGATGTCGGGGCGCAGATTCTTACGATGTTGGGGGTGACTACGATTCGGCTCATGAGCAATAACCCGGCCAAGTTTGCGGCGCTGCAAGGCTATCCGTTGCGTGTCGTCGAAAGAGTGCCGCTCGTAACGATTCCGAATGCCGAGAACGTCGGCTACTTGTCAACGAAACAGACTAAACTCGGGCACTTGCTCGGCCTTGAACCGAGCGGGCTAGCCCCATCCAACCTCCTCGCGGCCCGCCATTGAAGTGCGGTCGCAGGAGAATCCCGGGCACGGCGACGGACAAGACCGCGAAAGCTCCACCGATCGCGCGATCGAGGGTGAGATCACCAGGGGGGGTGACGGCGTCCTCAAGCGGACAGCTCGCCTATCCGGCCCTGAGTTTGGAGGAAAAAGAGCTTTGCATAGAGACCACCCGCCCGCTTTGTGAGGGTCGCGTGCCGACCGTGTTCGATCACCATCCCGTCCTTGATGACCAGAATCTGGTCGGCATTCATGACTGTGCTCAGGCGGTGGGCAATGATGACGGAGCTGCGGCCGCGCAGCAGCCGTTGGAGCCCGCGTTGCACCAGATGCTCCGACTCGGAGTCGAGAGCGCTGGTTGCTTCGTCCAAGATGATCAGCTGCGGCTCCTTCAAGAGCGCGCGCGCGATCGCGATTCTCTGCTTTTCGCCTCCAGAAAACTTGACGCCGCGCTCCCCCACGAGAGTCGCATATTGCTCGGGCAGCTTCTGGATGAAGTCGTCTGCGTGAGCGACGACGGCCGCAGCCCGCACTTCTTCCAACGAGGCAGCTGGTTTGGCGAACGCGATATTCTCGCCGACGTTGTCGTTGAACAGTGCGACGTCCTGGAGGACGACTCCCAGTTTGCTACGGACCGAACGCTGTCGGTAGCGACGCAAATCCACCCCGTTCACGACCACGCGACCTTCGGTCGGATCGTAAAACCGCATGAGTAGCTTGACGATCGTCGACTTTCCGCTCCCGCTCGGCCCCACGAGGGCGAGCGATTCACCGGCGCGCAGCACGAACGATACGTCTCGCAGTGCATATACGCTCTTGCCAGGGTAGCGAAAGCTCACGCGTTCGAAGGCAATGGTCTCCAGTTTGTCGAGATCTCGTGCATCCGGTGCATCGGCGAGCTCGGCATCCACATCCAGGAGCTCGACGAGGCGTTCGGCGCTGCTCTCGATTTCGCTCATCTGATTGATCTGACGCGAAATGGGCGCGATCGTATTTATCAAGCTTTGCGCCAGTGTGAGCACGAGCATGATGTCGCCCACCGTGTACCGCCCGATCAGCGCGCCGCGCGCCGCCAGGGCCACCGCGGCAAAGACTCCGAGGGCGTTGGCGATATTGAGCGCGAGCGCCGAGCGCCATTCGATGCGGTGAAGACCGTCGCGCGTCACCTTCCACTGGGCTTGGGTGCTGTCGTATCGCTGCTTGACGGCGGGCTCGCCCCCGAAGCTGCGGACGGTCGCGATGTTGCTGACCATCTCTGCGAGCAACCCCGTCATTCGTCCCGCAAGTGCCTGCCAACCCCGCCGGTACGGTTTCGTCCACCCGACCGTTCGATGCGAAATCACGAAGTTGAATGCCAGAACGCACGCGAGAACGGCACCGATGAGCGGCGCCTTGCACGCGAGCAACGCGAGAATGAAGAACATTTGGAGAATGTTCGCCAACGTGCCTTCGGTCAGAGACATGAGCCACATCGTGATCTGGGTGATGGCTCCGAAGCGGTCCATGATCTCGCCGACCCGCATCTTCTCGAAGTAGTCGATCGAAAGGCGGGTCATGTTCTCGAACACGCGCTGCCGAAACGTGCTCACGGCGTCGAGCCATAGATCGTCGGCCTGACGGTCCTGCAGAGCGCCGAACAGCACGACCGCCAACCGAAACACGAAGAACGCCGCGATCAACGCCGTGATGCGGTGCGCAGCTTGCGTCTGGGACAGACGATGCGACAGCAATCCCGAAAGCACGTCGACGATCATCTTGTAGAGCTGCGGAGTCGCCGTACCGATGGCCCCGAGGGCTGTTCCAACGATGACCACGCCGACGACGCGTCCGCGGTACTCGGGGATGAACTGAACGGCTCGCCAAATGTTCTTCATGGGCTTATCGCCAATTCATTCATCTTTCGCTGCGTCGCTCTGTTCGTTGGTCGAACGGGCGGGCGCCCACGGATGCCAGAATCCTTGGAGCCCGAGGTCTTCAAGGGCCCGATGTACGAAGTGCTCGTCGTAGCATTCGCGGAAGTCGAGGCCCCGCGGGATGATCTGCTTCTCTCGCGCGTAGCTGATTGCATGCTCATAGTGCGCGAGCAAGGGCGCATCGAAGAGTGGCGACCATCGGTCCCGCCAGGCGTCGCCCTCTCCGTAGTCTTTGCTCAGCACTTGGAGAGGAGTGCCTCCGATCGACAGGATCTGGAGCATCTCGTCTCGGTGCGACGCCGCCCAGTGGGCCGCGTGCACGTAGGCCGTTGCAACGACCTGCGTGATCTCCGGGTTGCGAGCCGCAAAGTCGTGCGATACCCACAGCTCGGCACGCATCTTCCAGTCCGGGGGAGCCTCGGCCGTCGACCAGATGATCTTTCCGACCCCCTTGTCGACGAGCAGATACGGAGTAATCGTGTATAGGGCATCGACTTTGCGTGCCCCAAGAGCAGCGGCGCCAGCTTGTGGATCCAAGTTCAACACCGAAAAATCGTTGTAGGTCAATCCAACCGAATCGACGAGGCGACTGAAAGGAAGCTCCCACGGGCGTCCCCGGTGAATGGCGATGCGCTTACCTTTCAGATCCGATATCGAGTGCGCGCTGGAGTCCGGCGGGACGAGCAGGTACGTATCGCTCCCGCGGCCGCTCGGAACGACGAGCTCCGTTCTCACACCCGCCGCATTGGCGATGATGGACGGGAGGTCGCCGTAGCTCGCGATGTCGATGGTCCCACTGGCGAATCCTTCGTTGACGGTCGCTCCGACCGACGCGCCGGGGACCGGGACCCACTCGATCGCCACACCCCGCTTGTCGAGCTCGCGTTCAAGCCACCCGTTCGCGACGATCACCGCAGTGAGTCCCGAGAACGCGCGCTGGGTGTTGGAGGCGGCCAATGAACAGGTGATGCGAATCACATGAAGCTTGCTCGCGTTTGCGGTTCGCCGCCTAACGATTAGCGTCGCCAGCGTCAACGTGACCGCGACTGCCGCAATTAGCCAGCGCAGCTGCGGTAGGCTGGCTCGTGCACGCGTCATTGACTCCTCCAGTTAGGTTCCGTGCCCCGGTCTGGTGCGCACCATGGCGCCGAGGTCGCGGCAAGCAGAGCACGACTGGGTCCGTGTGTCTATGATAGAAGACACAAAGCTGTCTCTGCATCATTCCGTCGCGCGCAAGACGCTCAGAATGTCGCCTTGCGCATTAGCAAAATGTCTTGTAAAGGAGACGGGTGGCGCAAGCGCAACTGGCGACCTCTCGTCGTCCGCATCGCGCGGCCTCCGGAAACTGACCTTGGAGACCCGGAAGATTGGTTCGCTGGCGGTTTCGGTCATCGGGCTGGGGTGCAATAACTTTGGCGTTCGCCTCGACGAGGCGCGTACGGCACAGGTGGTCGACGCAGCGCTCGATGCCGGGATCAACTTCTTTGACACTGCGGATCGCTATGGCGACACACGCAGCGAGGAGTATCTGGGCCGCGCCCTAGATAAGCGCCGTCGCTCCGCCGTCGTCGCGACCAAATTCGGATCGAAAATCGACGAGTCGCGGCACGGCGCAAAGCCAGAGTACGTGCGCCGCGCGCTCGAAGACAGCCTGCGACGCCTGGGAACCGACTGGGTGGACCTCTATCAGTTGCACCGGCCCGACCCTCTCGTTCCCATCGCGGAAACGCTCGGAGCGTTGAACGATCTCGTTGTCGCCGGAAAGGTTCGAGAGATTGGCTGCTCGAACTTTTCGTCGGAGCAGCTTCGAGAAGCCGACGAAGCGGGGTTCTCGGGTGGAGCGCGCTTCGTCAGTCTGCAGAATGAGTATAGCTTGCTCCAGCGCGAGCAGGAGCAAACGGTCTTGACCGAGTGCATTGAACGCGGTGTGGCCTTTTTGCCGTACTTCCCGTTGGCGAGCGGGCTTCTGACCGGCAAGTACCGGCGCGGGGAGCCCCCGCCAACGGGGGCCCGGCTCGCAGACCCGTCCGCTCGATTCGCGACGAGATTCATGAACGACGAAAAACTGGCGCTGGCGGACCGCTTGGCTGCGTTTGCCGCGTCGCGCGGCCACACTCTCCTGGAGCTGGCGCTTTCCTGGCTCGTTGCACGACCGGGAGTGACCTCGGTGATCCCGGGCGCAACTACGGCTGAGCAAGTGCGTGCAAATGTCGACGCCGTACGATGGCGCCTGAGCAAGACCGATCTCGGCGAAGTCGATGGCGTGACTTCGCAGTCATGGGAGGCGCCACGGCCCGTCACTTCGACGGCTCTGCCGGGTCAATAGACGCAATGGACGCACCGGTCCGAACGGGAGGCGGTGGCGCTGGACCAGTCGTCTATTATAAGAGACTTCATGGGTTACCCGTGGGAAGCTCGGGCGTCGTCATGACGCGACCGCTTTTGTGCGACGACGACGTCGAGCGCGCCGTCGTCGTTCAGCCCCTCTGACGAGCCCATTCGCCCATTCGTGGCGCCATACTGCACGCGATCGCCGACGAAAAGCACCCCATGCAGCCCTATAAGCCCGCGATCATCCAGCGTCCGTATTCGACGATCGAACCCGTAACTTCCTCCTTTGTGTCGTCGCGGGACGCGATGGCGTCGCAATTGCTTACCAAGGCTGGCGAGAAGCCGGCCGCGCCTCTGTCGATCGCGACGGCGCCCAGCGTCCACCTCGAGCGGCCTTCGTTTTTGGGCGCGAGGCCCCGCGCACGCGCGCTGTCGCTGACGATTCGTGCGAGCATCCCCGTCGTGCTCTTGCTGACGTGGTGCTACGGCTCGACCAAGGGGTACATCCCAACGAGCATTTTTTCTTCGCCAGGCGATGTGATCCGGGCCTTGCTCGAGCTCCGAGATACCGGTCAGTTGACCGAGTTTCTTGGCGCGTCGCTGGGGCGCGCCGGGCTCGGCGTAACGCTAGGCGTCTCGGTGGGTCTCGTTTTGGGCGTGAGCTCGGGGCTTTCGGCGCTGGGCGAGGAGATAGTTGATCCGACCATGCAGATGGTTCGCGCAGTACCCTTCCTCGCGATGGTGCCGCTCTTCATTTCATGGTTTGGCATCGATGAACAGTTCAAGGTCGCACTCATCGGTGTCGCGTCGGCATTCCCGATGTATGCCTATTCATACTTGGGGGTACGCAGCGTCGATCGCAAGGTGGTCGAAGCGGCGCGATGCTTCGGGCTCGGCGGTTGGGGGCTGTTATCCCGCGTGATCCTGCCGGGCGCCTTACCGAGCCTTCTCATGGCGCTGCGGCTCTGCCTTTCGATCAGCGTGATCGGTCTCATCGCGGCCGAGCAAGTGGGCACGACCAAAGGCATCGGCTACCTCGTCCTTCTCGCAAAGCAGTACTACCGACAAGACTATATGGTTCTCTGCATCCTGCTCTACGCGTCCCTCGGATTAGTTTTCGATCTGCTCATCCGCATACTCGAGCGCTTTGCCATGCCGTGGCGTCGCCACACAGCGGCGCGCTGATGGAACCGCTTGCGACAGCCGCGCGCGCTCATGCGCGCGCCGAGGGCGACGACCTGGCGATTCAGATCTCGGGAGTCTCCAAGAGATTCGGCGCGAAAGTGGTCCTCGACCGGATCGATCTCGAGATGCGGCGCGGGGAGTTCGTGGCGCTCCTCGGTCCGAGCGGCACCGGCAAGACGACACTGCTCCGGATACTCGCGGGGCTCGACGAACCCGACGAAGGTGTGGTGCTCGTGCCGAGGGCCAGGACGACGGTTTACCAGGAACCGCGGCTCGTTCAGTCCATGCGTGTCGCCTCGAACGTTTCGATCGGCCAGCCTCGGACGCAGACGACCCGCGATGCAGCGCTCCGGGCTCTGACGGAGGTTGGCCTTGCGGAGCATGCGCGCGCCTGGCCGGCGACGCTTTCGGGAGGCGAAGCGCAGCGCGTCGCGTTGGCACGCGCTCTCGTGCGCAGTCCGGACCTGCTGTTGCTCGATGAGCCGTTCGCATCGCTCGACGCCCTGACGCGATTGCAGATGCAAGATTTGGTCATCCGGCTTATCGGGGTGCATCGTCCCGCGGCGCTCCTCGTGACGCATGATCCCGATGAGGCGGTATGTCTTGCTGATCGCGTGTTGATCCTTCGCGAGGGCAAATTCGTCCTTGACCTGGCCATCGCGTCGTCGCGCCGCCACGACCGCAACCATCCCGACTTTCTACGATACCGGCGGCTCCTGCTCGAGACGCTAGGCGTCGTTCGGCTGCCGGCTGATTGAACTCGACCCCATGGATCAGCGCGCACGCCAGCGGCGCCGCCTACGCGACCTGGTCGACCGCTCTGTGTTCGGAAGCCGTGCCGTCCCCCGGTTTTGCCGCGCCTTGCCCCTCCTCGTACGCGCGGTGAATGTCGGCGTAGAACCCTCCACGCGCAATAAGCTCGTCGTGCGAGCCGAGCTCGCACAGTTCACCGTCGCGGATGACCGCGATGCGGTCGGCGTCACGGATCGTCGCCAGGCGGTGTGCGATCACGAGCGCCGTGCGCGACGCGCAGAGTGCTCGCAGGGCCTCCTGGATGCGTCGCTCGGTCTGCACGTCGATTGCGGATGTGGCTTCGTCGAGCACGAGCACCGCGGGGTCGGAGAGATACGCTCGCACGAGGCAGACAAGCTGCCGTTGGCCGTGACTGAGGTTTGCCCCGAGGGGGCCAACTTCGGTCTGATAGCCGTTGGGAAGCCGGCGCAGTAGCTCGTCCACGCGCAGCTTGTCCGCCGCCTTCACAACCTCAGCGTCCGTCGCGCTGGGAGCTCCGAGCTTGAGATTATCTAGAATGGTGCCAGTGAATAGGACGTTGTCTTGCAAGACGACGCCGATGTGCCGTCGCAGATCGTGCTGCGCCAGGTCACGGATGTCGATCCCATCGAGCCGCACGGCGCCCTGCTGGGGCTCGTAAAACCGCGTCAACAGCTGCATCAGCGTGCTCTTGCCGTGGCCGGTCGGACCGACGATCGCGACGCGCTCGCCCGCACGCACGCGAAGCGACAACTCGCGAATCACGGGCGCACGTCGTTTGGTGTCGTACGCGAACGTCACTCGCTCGAATTCGACCTCGCCGCGCGGCCGCGCGAGCGCGATGGCTCCGGGCCGATCGAGAATCTCCGGCTTCGTGTCGAGCAAAAGAAAAATGCGCTGCGCCACCGCGGTTCCGGCCGCGTAGCGCTCGAACAAATCCCCGAGCTCTTGAAGGGGACCGAGAAACAAGAAGATGTAGAACAGGCCAGCGGCGAGCTGACCCAACGACATGCTCCCCAGAGCGACGAGGCGACTGCCGACGACGACGATGATCGCCATGCCGGTGGTGGCCAGCACCGCCGTGAACGGGGGAAACCAACTCGTTCTGATGTTGCCTTTGATGAGCGTCGACGTGAAATCGTCGAGCAATGCCTTGTACCGCTGGCGATTGAATTCCTCGCGTCCGGTCTGTTGGAGAACACGAACGCCGTTCACCGATTCGACCAGATGCGACGTGAAGCGACTGCGACGCTCCGCGACCCGGCCCCAGTTACGCGACGCGAGCCGATGAAATAGCCAGATCGCAGGCGCGAGGATGGGAACGAGGCATGCAACCCCCCAGAAGAGCTCCGCCGAGATCGAGTACAGCAGCGCTCCGGACACTCCACACCGCAGGATCGCCGAGAGCAGCTCCGGGGGACCTTGGATGAGGAGCGGTTCCAGCGTATCGACGTCGCGATCGGCCCGCGACACGATCCGACCGACCTTGGTTCGATCGAAGTAGCGAACGCTGAGCGTTTGAACGTGCGCGAACACCTGGCCGCGCAGCTCGTTCAGCACGCGAATCGCGGCGCGCCCGGCGATGAATTGCGAGACGCCGGCCAGAACGAAACGCGCCGCCCAGGTTGCGCCCAGAGCGATGATCATTGCGGCGAGGAGCCGCGGCTCCGCCCTCCAGCCCCGTGCCCCGAGCGAAAGCCCGCGGTCAATCGCCTGACGGAGGATCCAGGGTCGAAGGAACACTGTCACGACCACGAGGCACTCGATTGCGATGACCGCTACGACCTGCCCCTTGACCGGCGCAAGCAGCGGGGCCATCCGCCGGAACATGTTGCGCTCCAGAGCGGCCTGCGCGAGCTCCTCCTCGACAGCGAGATCGGCGTTTCCTTTTTCCCGTGCCTGCGCTTCACGTGAACGATTCGTGGGGTCAAGCCGCGGCATTTTCTATTCCCAGAAGCTCGCGATAGTCGCGGCTCGTTCGTGAGAGCTCGTGGTGCGTGCCGTCGGCGACGATCCCGCCGTGCGCGAGGACAACGATCCGATCGGCGAACATGGCGGTCGAGGGCTTGCTCGCCACGATGAGCATCGTGGTGGGGACGCCGGTGGCGACGCCGAGACGCCTGACGTTGTGAAGGATCTTCTGTTCGGTGATCGCGTCGAGCGCGCTCGTCGAGTCGTCCAGGACGAGGATCGACGGCTTTGCGAGAAGCGCTCGCGCGAGTGCGACCCGTTGTCGCTGGCCGCCCGAGAGCGTGACGCCGCGGTCGCCGATCGTCGTTTCCAGTCCCTCGGGCAGGTTGCGCAGCACGTCCTCGGCCGCGGCGA
>CAAGKR010100539.1_pt1 | contig 11487 bp, 9 predicted proteins | sample 2556971 | NCBI WGS metagenome assembly CAAGKR01 (sample SAMEA5207829, study PRJEB30636) | soil metagenome | biome: forest; feature: boreal; material: soil | place: USA | collected 2011-09 | depth 1 m
AGGCGCCGGCGCGCCTCTGCGCGCGGCGACGCGGCTCAGGGCATCGGAGAGGAGCTTGCCTTCACCCTTGCCCAGATGCCGGCCGAAGTGCTCGTGCACGGCGGCGGTGTACACGGAGTTGGCACGCCGGTACGTAAGGCGCCCGGCGCGGGTGGAAACAAGGATCGCGGCGCGACCGTCGACCGGATCGCGGCGCCGCTCGACGAGCCCGTCTGATTCCATGCGTTGCACGAGCCGGCTGAGCCCGGGCTGGCTGTAGCGCGGGTGGAGGAGGCGTTGCAGCTCGCTCATCGGCAGTCGGTGCGGCGGATCGGCACGCTCCAGGTAGGCGAGCGCGGAGAAGACGCCGGAGTCGATACCCGCCTGCTCGCCGAGAAGCGCCACGACGTCGTGCAGCACGCCCTGGTAGACGGCGACGAGCGTGCTCCACGCCGCGAAGGGTTCCGCGTCGGCGCGGTCGGAGGTCACGGGTTGTTCGTCAACGGGGTGTCGTCGTGGTGCGCGGGTCGTCGAGCACGAGCTCGAACTCAGTCGGGACTCTGCGGTGCAGTGCCTGCTCGATCGTCTCGTAGAGCATCTCCGGAGGCAGCACGCATTCCTCGCACGAGACCGACTCGAGCACGAGGGCGAGGTGGATGCGCGCCGTCTTCGCGTTCGCTTCGAGCAGCTTCAGGTCGCCGCCGTCGGCCCGCAAGATACGCGCCACCTCGTCGACGGCCTCGGTGACCGCGGCGGGGAACCGGCCGGTCTGATCCATCGTCATCCGTTCCGCACCACCGCTCGAGACTGCATGTGGCTCTCGCCGAAGCTGGGCAGCGCGATCGCGTGCAGGCTCCCCAGACCACCGCACACGATGGGCACGATCTGATCGGGTCGTTCGACGAGGTGCACCCGGCCGCCGCCATCCACGCGGCCGCGTTCGCGCAACATTTCCGCGTTGCCGTCCGGCCACAGGTCGATCGGCTGCCATGCGTTCTCGCGCAGGTATTCCTGGAGCCGCTCGACATCGGGGAAGGCGCGGCCGAAGCGTTCGGCCCACATCGGATTGATCGCGACGACGACCTCACCGTTCTCGGGATTGCCGAGGAACATGTTCGCGAGCGGGTACGCGAGGCTCTTCGCGATCAGGTACAGGAGATCGCGCGCGTCGTCGTTGTGGATGTCGGCCATGGGGAACGTGCCCTTGCCGCCGTGCACCGTGACGACCTCCTGGTCGGCACGGAAGCCGCGTCGCACGGCCAGCGACGGCCACGGCGATCGCTCCTCCCACTCGCCGATGCAGAACCCGAAGCGAGCCGGTTGGCCGAACACCGACTTGGTGGTCTCGCCGGCGCGTTGCCCCCCGATGTTGCGGAGACACAGCGACACCGCGCGCCCGATGGTCATCGAGCCCCGGCCGGCTGCGCCACCCATGCAGCTCGCCCGGTAGTCGATGCCGATGTCGTCGCGGCACGGGCCGTTGACGATCAGCATCGGGAACACGCTCGATGTCGTCGTCGTGAGCCCGAACGCGTTCCACTCGGGCTCCGAGAGCGCCTCGAGCGCGGCGAGCACGACACCGACCCCCGCCGGCTCGACTCCCGCCATCGCGGCGTTGACCGCGACCAGCTCCACCGTGGCGACGCCGTTGCAGGGCGGGAGGACGCACAACACGTGATCGGCCGGGTACGGCGACGCCACGAGCAACGCGTCGATCGCGTCGTCGGTTGCCGGGAGCAGCGGGACCCCGTCGCCCCAGTGATCGTGCAGCGACAGCTCGTACTGCGCGCGTGCGTCGGCGGGGATCTCGATCGGCTCGCTCACAAGCGTCACGACGTTGCTCCGAGCAGCTCGAGCACCGTCGGGTAGTACTCGTCCGCGATCGCGCGCAGCTCCTCGGCGGGTCGCGCCTCGAGCGGGTACGGCAGGACGAGGATCTTCAGGTCGCCGTGACCGAGGTGGGTCGCGACGTTGCGCCCGTGAACGATGAACTCCTCGCACACCACGGCGACAACGGGTTTTGCGTGCTCTTCGACCGTCACGGCGTCCTTGATCGTGAAGGTGGTGCACGAACCGCACGTACCGAGCCCGACGATCGCGCAATCGGTCACGTTGGCCAGCTCCTCGATCTGCTTGCGGTCGTCCGAGCCCGGACGGCCCATCTGCGCGCCGGTCTCGACCGCGATGGTCTCGGCTCCGTCGCGTCGCAGGTAGTCGTCCCAGATGCCCGACACGAGCTGCCACGAGCGCCAGGCCCGGTCGGCGCGGATGCCGATCGTGAGCCCGGCGATCGGCCGGTCGAGCCGGAACGCCGGGGCACTCACCTCGCCGGCGGGCTTCGCGGTGGGCCGGCGGACCCACACGGTGGAGGGAGCGGAAGGGTGGGTGCTCGATGCGGTCACCGGGCCACCGTACCGTTACATGCGTCCGCATGCAATGGACGAACCCCTCGAGCGTGTCTGAGACTCAGACGGCCGCGGCGATGTCGGGTGCCGGGGCGGCGACGAGCATCCGGGGCGTCGCGGTGGCCGAGGCCAGCGCCCGCCGTTGCCCACCGCTCGACCGGAGGTAGTCGTGCACCTGCGCGATCGAGAGCGGCCGGCTGAAGTAGAAGCCCTGTGCGAGGTGGCAACCGGCCCCGGTGAGGAAGCCCGCCTGCTCCGGGGTCTCGATCCCCTCCGCGACGGTCGTCAGCTGCAGGCGCTGGCCGAGGTCGATGATCGCGCGCACCAAGTCGGCCGAGGCGCGAGCACCGTCGAGGCTCTCGATGAACGAGCGATCGATCTTGAGGAAGTCGACGGGGAGGCGGCGCAGGTAGCTGAGCGACGAGTATCCCGTTCCGAAGTCGTCGATCGCGAGGCGCACTCCGAGCTCCTTCAGGGCTTGGAGTTGCTCGGTCGAGGTCTCGATGTCGTCGAGCAGCACGGTCTCGGTGAGCTCGAGTGTCAGTCGGGGCGGGGCGAGGCCCGTCGTCTGCAGCACGCGCTCGACCGTCGAGACGAGATCGCGCGCCGCGAGCTGACGACCGGAGACGTTGACGCTCACGGTCAGCTGGTCGGAGCCGGTGCCGATGCGATCCCATTCGACGAGCTGGCGGCACGCCTCCGCGAGAACGAACTCGCCGATGGGCCCGATCAGGCCGGTCTGCTCCGCGAGATTGATGAACTCGACCGGATCGATCGTCCCTCGTTCGGGGTGGCGCCAACGCACGAGGGCCTCGAAGCCGCGCGCTTCGAGCGACGCGAGCTCGACGATCGGCTGGAAGCACACGTGCATCTCGTCGCGTTCGAGCGCGTGGCGCAGGTCGGCGAGCAAGGCGCTGCGCTCGACGACGCGACTGTGCATCGCCGACTCGAAGAGCTTCGAGCGAGCCTTGCCCTCGGTCTTCGCGCTGTACATCGCGATGTCGGCATTGCGCATCACCTCCGCGCCCTCACCGACGAGCTCGTCGGTCGCCGCGACCCCGACGCTCGCGGAGACGACGATCTCCGAGCCCTGCACCATGACCGGGGTGCGCAATCGCTGCTGGATCCGATCGGCCGCCTCGAGCGCCTCGCCGACGGTGGCGTCCTCCATCAGCACCGCGAACTCGTCCCCGCCGAGGCGGGCGACGGTGTCGGAGTGGCGGACGCACTGCGCGAGCTCCGCGGCGACGTAGCGCAGGAGCTCGTCGCCTTCGCGGTGCCCCAGCGTGTCGTTGACCGCCTTGAAATCGTCGAGGTCGATGAACAGGACGGCCAGCGGGTTGCCGACCCGGGTCGAACGAGTGACCGCGTGCTCGAGCCGGTCACCGAACAGCGCGCGATTGGGCAGTCCGGTGAGCGAATCGTGAAAGGCCTGGTCGGTCAGCTGGTGCTCCAGCTCGCGCCGCTGCGACACGTCGCGCGTCGTGAGCACGATCCCCTGCAACGCGGGGTCGTCGGTCAAGTCGGCTCCCGCCGTCTCGGTGTAGCGCCAGGAACCGCTGCGATGGCGCATGCGGACCTCGAGATGGGCGGTGGGAGCGGTGGCCCCGGTCATGTCGGTGAGGAACGCCTCGAGCAGCGCGACATCGTCGGGGTGCACGAAGCTCAAGATGTTGACGTCGAGGAGCTCGTCGGGCCGGTAACCGAGAACGTCGCGAACCGACGAGCTCACCGAGAGCAGCTGACCCGAGCGACTCACCACGCTGACGATGTCGGACACGTGTTGGATCACGGTCTGGAGCCGCTCTTCGCTCCTGCGCAAGTCGGCGGTGCGATCGGCAACCGTCTGCTCGAGCCCGCGCGTGAGGTGGTGGTTCTCGCGCAGCACGACGATCTGGCGCACCGTGACCGCGAGGAAGAGCACGATCGCGTTCCACAGCAGGAACCCGCGGAGCGCGATGCCCTCGATCGCCTGGCCGAGGATGAACGTGCCGCACAGGAGGACGGTCGGGTAGGGCCGCCACCCGCGCCAATCGTGCGCATGGTCGCGCCCGGCGCGCTGCTCCTCGTATCCGGTGGGGCTGAACGCGGCCAGCGCGAGGAGCAGGTACCCGAGCACCCAACCGGTGTCGACGAGGGCGCCGGTCGTATGGCGCCCGTTCGTGGTCAGGTACGCGCCCGCGCTGTCCGAGACCGCGAGAGCGACGAGCGCGACCGCGATCAAGGCAAACGGCACGCGGCGGGTCCAGAAGTGACTGGCGGTGACGATCGCGAGGGCGAAGATCACGAGATCGCCGATCGGGTACGCGAGGGCGATCGCCTGCTTGACGATCGGCGTCCCGTGGCCCGATTGGTAGAGGTTGCCGAGCAGCAGGAACCAGCTGACGAAGATCGTCGAGGTCGCGACGATCAGCGAGTCGACCGCGACGCGGGCGCGCGCCATGAGGGGAATCCGCTCGGGGAGGAGCGAGACGATCGCGCCGGCGGCGAACGGCACGGCGAGCAGGAAGCCGAGGTCGGCCGGCGACGGGCGCGGAACCGAACGGTGCCCGATCACCTCGTAGTACGACCAGACGATCTGGCCGGCCGCCCATGCGAACGCCGACGCGCTCAGCCAGCTCCAGAACCGGCGGATCCGATCCGTTTCACGACCGGCCCGAAAGCGAGCCGCGCACCCCGCGGCGATCGCGGCGAGCGCCCGACCGGAGTCGCCGGCGATCTGGGTGGATCGGCCGCCCGATCCGGTCGCCAGCACGACGAGGAAGGCGAGCACCGCCGCCCCGACGACCGCGCTGAGGAGGAAGAACCCCCGCGATCTCGACCAGGCCCGCCGAACGCGCGCCCCACATCCGCTCGCCGTTTCCACCCTGCAGACATCGGAGCGCGCCGACCCCGTCTTAACCCGAACCGGCAGGTCGCGCAGGTCGTGGCGATCCGCGGGTCGTGGCCCGGTCAGCGCAGGGCGCCGGGTCGGGCAAAATGCGCGAATGCGACGGCGGCGGCCACGGCTACGTTCAGCGAGTCCACGCCCGTGGCCATCGGGATCCGGACGCGCGTGAGGCTGCGGTGGAGGGCCTCGGGCGACAGGCCGGGGCCCTCGGCGCCGACGAGCACGGCGACGCGCTCGGCCGCTGCGATCGAGACCGTGTCGATGCGGCGAGCGTCGTCCGCCGGAGTGAGCGCGAGCACCGTGAAGCCGAGGTCGCGCACCCGGTCGATCGCCGCGGGCCACGGCGCGGCGCGGGTCCACGGAACCCTGAGCACGTGGCCGATCGAGACGCGAACCGTTCGCCGGTACAGCGGGTCGCTGCACTGCGGACACAGCAGCACCGCGTCGAAGCCGAACGCCGCGGCGTTGCGGAACACTGCGCCGAGGTTCTCGTGGTCGTTCACCCGTTCGAGCATCGCGACCCGGGTCGCGCCTTCGAGGACCGCCTCGATCGAAGGCAACGGGAAGCGCTCGGCTGCCGCGACCGCGCCGCGATGTAGGTCGAACCCGACCGTCTGGCGCATGACCTCGGGCGACACGACGTAGACGGGCGCGCGGAGAGGGTCGAGCACGTCGGCGAGCGCGGCGCGCTGACGGATCGTGACGAGCACCGACCGAACCCGATGCGTCGTGGACAGCAGGGTGCGGACGACGAGCGGCCCCTCGGCGATGAAGAAGCCGCGCTGCTCCTCGACTCGCCGCCGGAGGTCGGGGTCGGACAGATCGACGTAATCCGCGATCCGCGGGTCGTCGGCTCGATCGATCGGCACGGCTTCCACTGAGTGATCATTCCTCACCCCGCTCTGAACCGCCTGAGCGCGCGGCGCACCGGGCGGGCAGGCGTGGCTACCGTCGGGGGGTGATCACCGCCTCCAAGCCGGCTCCCGGTTCATGAGCACTGCGCTCGTCACCGGCGCGTCAGGGGGCATCGGGCTCGAGATCGCTCGCGTCCTTGCCCGTGAGCACGACCTCGTGCTCGTGGCCCGTTCGGCCGACCGCCTCCACGAGGTCGCGGCCGAGCTCGGCGGCGCCAGGGTGTTGGCGATCGACCTGGCCGAGCCGGGCGCGGTCGCTCGAATCGTCGACGAGGTTCCCGACCTCGACGTCTTGGTCAACAACGCCGGGTTGGGCGACTTCGCGCCGTTCGCGGAAGCCGACCCCGCGAAGCTCGACGCGCTGATCGCGCTGAACATCGGCGTGCTCACGAAGCTGACGCGTGCGTACCTGCCCGGCATGCTCGATCGAAAGCGCGGACGGATCCTCAACGTCGCGTCGACCGCGTCGTTCCAGCCCGGCCCGCTGATGGCGGTGTACTACGCGACGAAGGCCTACGTGCTCTCGCTGAGCGAGGCGCTCGCCCAAGAGACGCGCGGTACCGGAGTGACGGTGACCGCGCTGTGCCCCGGGCCGACCGCGTCGGGCTTCCAGGCCGGTGCCGCGATGGAAGGGTCGCGGCTCGTACGGGGGCGCACACTGCCCACCGCCGCGTCGGTCGCCGCCTACGGTGTCGCCGCGATGTGCAAGGGTGACGCGGTCGCGGTGCCGGGCGTGATGAACAAGCTGCTCGCGTCGTCGATTCGATTCACGCCCCGGCCGATCGTCCGGCGCCTCGTGCATCGCATGCAGAGCACCAAAGACTGAGCCCGCGCCGCGCTCCCTACTCGGCACGCTCCGCGGCCAAGACCGGTCGGCGTGCTTCATTGCGGTGCTCTTCGACGCGCCGGGCGACCTTGCCGAGACGGTCGATGTAGGTCACGAGACCCTCGCGAGCCCGCTCGGCTTCGTCGCTCAGACCGGTGAGGCCGGTCAACCCCCAGCGTTGCATGACGATCGGTACGAGGATCTGGTCGTGGTGGATCGCGAAGTCGTACACGCCGGCCTTCGCCATGATGCGGGCCCGCGGCGCGAAGTCGGGAATGCCCGTTCCGGGCATCGCGAAGGAGCGGACGACCCGTTCCATCGCCATGACCATCTCCGACGGGGCGAACTCGATCGCCGCGCCCGCGAGGTCGCGGTAGAAGAGGTGGTGGAGGTTCTCGTCCGAGGCGACGCGCGCCATGACCGCGCGGCCGGCGGGGTCGTCGAGCAGGAGCCCGGTGTTGCGGTGCGAGATCCGGGTCGCCAGCTCCTGCAGCGTCGTGTAGACGAGCGCGTCGGCCATCGATTCGAACTGCGGTACCTCGCCCGTCGACACCTGACCCATGCGTTCGCGCTCGAGCGCGACGGGGTCGACCGAGCGGGTGACGAGCAGGTAGTCGCGGATCACGATCGCGTGGCGGCCCTCTTCGGCCGTCCACCGCCGCATCCACTCGCCCCACGCACCGTCGGTGCCGAGCCCACCCAGGGTCGCCGAGTAGTACGGGAGGTTGTCCTCGGTGAGGAGGTTCACCACCAACGCGACGCGGGCGGCAGCCGGCACCGACGATTCACCGGCGTCCCATTGCTCACCCTGCACGAAGTCGCGGCCCTTGCTCCACGGCACGAGCTCGTGGGGGAACCATTCCCGGGTCGTCTCGAGGTGGCGCTCGAGCAGGCTCGCGACGACCGGTTGCAGGTCGGCGCGCAGATCCGTCGTGGGCATCGATACCACCCTACCGGTAGGTAGGTCGAGGTCGTGCGCCAGGCTCTCCACGGGGTGTGGACACGGGGTGTGGACACGGGCTGTGGACGTAACGTCGGGGCCATGGAACTCGCGAAGGCGCTCGATTTCGTCCGGGCCCACCGTCAGGGCGTGCTCACGACGTTGCGCCGAGACGGTCGACCGCAGATCTCGAACATCATCTACGTGATCGACGACGGGGGAACGATCCGCATCTCGGTGACAGCCGACCGGGCGAAGACGAAGAATCTGGAGCGCGACCCGCGGGCATCGATGTACGTGTGCGGCGACAACTTCTGGGCGTACGCCATCGTCGAAGGTGAGGCGGAGCTGGCGCCGGTCGCCGCCGAACCCGCCGACGCGACGGTCGAGGAACTGGTCGACCTCTACCGGGCGCTGTCGGGCGAGCACCCCGACTGGGACGAGTACCGGCGAGCGATGGTCGCCGACCGCCGGCTCGTCGTGCGGCTCCGGCCGACGCGCGCCTACGGGATGTTGCCCGGCTGAGAATTGCGATCGCCCCGGAGTCGCCCGGTTGCGACGAGGACGGCTCCGCTCGGTGCGACGCTCACGGGTACCGATCGACGCGCGCGATGTTGCAAGTCGCCTTCTTCGGCGGGCCATCGAGGGCCACTCCGATCGCCGTGAGCGTGAGTCGTGTCCGCGCCGTTCGACCCGTGGTGGCGAAGGCTGGACACCACGATGAAGACGACGACCAGGACCGCCACGATCTCCGCAGGCCGGGGTCTCAGCGCCTGCGCCATCGCGTTCTGCGCCGCCGCCACTTCCGCGCCGTGTCCGCGCTCACCACGACGAAAAGGGTGGCGGCGACAGCTTGGTCATGAGTGCCCACCGCCCGCGACGATCACGAGTGCAGGGGGCCGACGGTAGCGCTTCCCGACCGCGTCCTGCGAGCGGGACCCGGGCCGTTCGGCGGTGCTCGCGCGAGCGGCTCCCGCGTCCATCCGCTTCTGATTCGCGGTCCGGCGGTACGTTCCCCGGGAGTGGACGCCGTCGTGAACGGAAGCCGGCACGATCGCGGTCGGTCGCGGGATGTGGGCCGATGACGCCGCCGAACGGCGCCGGGCTCCGAATGGCGTGGGAGCGCGTCCGACGTCGAGCGATCGGCCACCGCCGCGACGAGTTCGGGGAGCCGTGGATGCTCGCCGTTTCCGATCCGAGTGGCGTCGTCGCGCTGCGCGCCGACGCCGACCCACCCGATGCCAAACCACCCGTCACCGTTCCACCCGTCACCCGCCGACCGGACACGGTCCCGGCCGTCGCCGTCCCGGCCGACGGTGAAGAGGCCTTGGTGGGCGCGCTGCACCGCGTCGCCGACTCGTTCGAGCGAGTTGCCGAGAGTCTCGACGCCGATCGTCGCGAACGTCGGGGGAGCCTCGAAGGCTTCGACGCGCTGCTGCGCGAGTTGGTGACCGAGCTTCGCCCGCCCAGTGCGATCCCGCCCGTGGTCGTCGGCGGTTCGATCGAGCCGGACGCGCTCGAGGGTCAACTCGACCTCTCCCAACCGGAGATCGCCCCAAACGCGAAGGCCCGCACCAAGTAGTCCTCGGGGTCGACGGGTTCGTACGCGAATGGGTTCGTCAATCGCCGCCTCACGCATGACGTAGGCGTCGACCCAGTCCCTCGGGCGATATCGGATTGTCGGTATCGGGGCTTAGATCTCGGCGATCAGGGGCACGAGCCCGACATCGCCGATCAGTTCAATCGCGACCTCGCCTGCATCGCCGGCGAGATGACGTCGACTCTCCACTGGAGCAGATCGGCGGCGGTACGGCCGTCGGGCGTCGGGCAGGGCACTTGGAAGAGCAGCCAATGAGGCACGGCACATGATGCGTCCGTTCCCTTGCACCGGCAAGATGTGCCTGAGGCGGAGCCTGCCTACCCTGGGTGGGCCACTTCGCCCAGGTCGGGCACTGGTAGGTCTTCGGGGGACCGAGATGATCTTCACGCAGCACTATCTGGCGTGTCTGTCGCACGCCTCGTATCTCATTGGCGACGAGGCCACCGGTCGCGCGGTGGTCGTCGACCCCCAGCGCGATGTCGACGGCTACCTCGCCGAGGCGGCCGCGCGCGGCTTGACCGTCGAGCGCGTGATCGAGACGCACGTGCACGCCGACTTCCTCAGCGGTCACCTCGAGCTCGTCGCGGCGACCGGCGCGGTCATCTCCTACGGCGACGGCGCCACCGTCGAGTTCCCGATCGCGCCGCTGCGCGACGGCGAGCGGCTGTCGCTGGGCGATGTGACGCTCGAGATCCTGGCGACGCCGGGTCATACCCCCGAGTCGATCTGCATCGTGGTCTACGAGCACGCCGACGACGAGGTCCCCTACGGCGTGCTCACCGGCGACACGCTGTTCGTCGGCGATGTCGGACGTCCCGATCTGCTCGCGACGGCCACCGGGGATGTCGATGTCTCGGCGGACGCTCTGGCGCGGCGGCTCTACCACTCGTTGCACGAGAAGCTGTTGCGCCTCCCCGACGCGACGCGCATCTTCCCCGCGCACGGCGCGGGGTCGTCGTGCGGCAAGCAGCTCGCGAGCGAGACGAGCTCGACGCTCGGTGAGCAGCGGCAGGGGAACTACGCGCTCCAGTACACCGACGAGGACGAGTTCGTCGCGGCGGTGACCGAGGGGCAGCCCACGCGTCCCCACTACTTCGAGTTCGACGCCCGTCGCAACCGCGAGCTGCGGCCGCTGCTCGAGGCGGACGCGCCGCCGCTGCTCGACATCGACGACGTCCTCGCCCGGCACGCGGCGGGTGCGGTGCTGCTCGACGCGCGCGAGCCCACCGACTTCGCGGCCGGGCACCTCCGCGGTGCGGTGAACGTCGGCCTCCAGGGGCGCTTCGCCGAATGGGCCGGCGACGTGTTGTCGCCGAGTCGCGATGTCGTCCTGGTCGGCGATCCCGCGGTCGCGCTCGAAGCGAAGATCCGCCTTGCTCGCGTCGGATACGACCGCGTCGTCGGGCAGCTCCACGAACCCGCGAGCGTCTTCGCTTCGCGACCCGAGGTGATCGAGACGAGCTCTCGGCTCACCATCGAGCAGCTCGCCGAGCTGCGCGGGCTCGAGCCGGAGCTCCAGGTCGTCGACATCCGTGGTCCGGGCGAGACCGCCGCGGGCACGCTGCCCGGCGCACGGGAGATTCCGCTCGCGGTGCTCGCCGACTCGCTCGACGGGCTCGATCCCGCGTGGCCCGTTGTCGTCTACTGCGGCAGCGGGTATCGCTCCCAGGTCGCGGCCAGCAGGCTCCTCGATGCCGGCTTCGCCGACGTCTCCGACCTTCTTGGTGGCTACGGCGCGTGGGACGGCGCCGGGCTGCCGAAGTCGACGGGCGGCGATGCGGCCCGGGTCGGGTCCACGCCGCAGGTCGGCGCACGCGCGGCGAAGGTGCTCGTCGACGCGGGCGCGCTGCTCCTCGACGTTCGCGAACCCGACGAGTGGAGTGCGGAGCACGCGCCCGGCGCGTCGCTGGTACCGATGGGGCAGGTGCGCGAG
>CAAGKR010415531.1_pt1 | contig 11483 bp, 11 predicted proteins | sample 2556971 | NCBI WGS metagenome assembly CAAGKR01 (sample SAMEA5207829, study PRJEB30636) | soil metagenome | biome: forest; feature: boreal; material: soil | place: USA | collected 2011-09 | depth 1 m
ACCGGGGAGGACCTTCTCGCACTGAGGGAGTGGGCAAGGACGCACGCGCGGCCCGCGTGCCCCCGGATCCGCGAGTGGATCACCGGTTTCTTTGGGCCGGGAGGCGGCGGATTCCCCGGGTCGCCGGAACGAACACCCGGTCCTCCCCGAGGTTGACGATCTCCCCGCGGAGGGCGACCGACTTCACCCCCTTGGGGACCTCGATCTCGAACGCTCCCGATTCCCCACGCAGAAGCGCCCCTTCGCCGCGGAACGGGGACTTCGGGAAAACGCGCTTCCGCTCCGTCCTCCCGTCGCCGTACAGGAACTCCGCGATCACCCCGATGGAGCGCAGGGAGAGGTCGGGGATGTCTTCCCCCCGGTTGGTGAGCTTCCCCGTCAGGAGGACCCTCTCGCCATCCTTCCGTTCCCGCTCCGCCTCGATCAGAAAAACGTTGTCCGATGGAACGACGATCCTCACCCGCGTCAGGAGTCCGATCGCCAGCCACAGGACAAGGACCGCGAGGAGGGCCGGGCCGACGATCTTCACCCACTTGCCGTGTTCCCGGTAATATTTCCCGAGCCGCGGAAAGCGTTCCGGGGGGACCAGCAGCCTGCGGATGTCCTTCCGGTTTCCGGAGGTCCCGCTTGGCACGGGCTGCCCGCAATACGGGCAGTCGGGGACGTCGGCGGGGATCTGGATGGTGCAGTGCGGACAGCTGATGTAGTTCCGGCTTTCCGGGTCGAGCGCCGGCATTTCCGTCATGGCGATTCTCCCGCAGCCCCCGCCGTCAGTGCCCGTCCCGGGGAGAGAGGTACTCCAGGAGAAGGCGGACCGGCGCGCCCGAAGGCCCCGGGGCGTACCCGCGCTTCTCCTTCTCCACCCAGGCGGTGCCGGCGATGTCGAAGTGGACCCACGGCGTGCCGCCCGCGAACTCCTGGAGGAAGCGGCCGGCCGTGATGGTCCCGGCCTCGCTGCCGCCGACGTTCTTCAGCTCCCCGATGTCGCTTTTGATCTGCTCGAAATACTCCTCGTTCAGCGGCAGCTCCCACGCCTTCTCTCCCGACGCCGCGGAGGCCGCCTTCATCCGCGAGAGCATCGCCTCGTCGCTCCCCATCATCCCGATGTTCACGCTCCCCAGCGCCACGATGCAGGCACCGGTAAGCGTCGCCGCGTCGACCATCTCCTTCGGCTTGTACTTCCGGACGGCGTACGTCATCGCGTCGGCGAGGATGAGGCGACCCTCGGCGTCGGTGGAGAGGATCTCGACGGTCTTCCCGGACATCATCCGAAGGACGTCGCCCGGCCGATAGGCCGTGCCGGAGGGCATGTTTTCGACGGAGGGAACGACCGCGACGAGGTTCCGCTTGAGGCCGAGGGCGGCGGCGGCCCGGATCGTCGCGAGCATGGCGGCCCCACCCGCCATGTCGTACTTCATCTTTTCCATCCCCTCCCACTTTTTCAGGGAGATCCCGCCGGTATCGAAGGTCACTCCCTTCCCCACGAGTGCGGTCCATGGCGCACCCGGCCTCCCCCCGCGGTATTCCAGGACGATCAGGCGCGGCGGCGCGGGGCTGCCCTTCGCCACGGCGAGGATCCCTCCGGCCTTCAGGGCGGAAAGTTCGGGGAGACCGAGGACGCGGACGCGCACCTTGCGCACCGCGGCGGCGCCGATCCCGCGGCCCACCCCCCGCGCGGCGCGTGCCAGGTCGTCAGGCCGGAGCTCCGCCGGCGGGGTCGCCACGAGGGAGCGGCCCCAGTTGATCGCCTCGCCGACCCGCGCGCCCCAGGACACTCCGGCGCGCATGGGGGGGAACGCCTTCGCATCACGCTCGACAAAAAGAAACCGCGCGACGCGATGCGCCTTCTCCTCCTTGTACCGGTCGAACTCGAAGGCCGACAGGGCGGCGCCGAGGGCGCAGAAGCGCGCGGCGGTCCCGGGATCGACCCCGCCCTCGCCCGCGCCGTGGACGACGGACGCCACGGTCGAAAGCTTCATGCGCTTCGCCGCCTTCAGGACCGGCAGGACGGCCTGGCGCGCGTGATCCGCGGTGAACTTATCCTTCTTCCCCAGGCCGACCACCAGGACCCGCGGCGAGGAGAGACCCCGGGAGGGACGCAGGGAAAGAGTTTCCCCGAGCTTCCCCGCGAAGTCGCCGTCGCGGACCGCCGCCGCGATCGCGCCGCCGATCGCCGCATCGACCGCGGCGGCCTCCCCGCCGGGCCGCTTCGCCCCCTCGAACAGGTTCACCACCACCATGTCCGCCTTGATCGCGCGGATGTCTCCGGAAATGCAATCGATGCGCATCGTTTCATCCCCCGTGGCCGATCTCGGATCGTTGCTTACCATACCCTAAATTCCCAGGTAGGCCTCTTTCACGTGGGCGTTGTTCATCAGGTCCTTGCCGGTCCCTTCGAGGACGACCCGGCCGTTCTCGAGAACGTAGGCTCGGTCGCACAGGGCGAGGGTCTGCCGCACGTTCTGCTCCACGAGCAGGATCGTGACCCCTTCCTTGTTGATCCGCTTCACGATCTCGAAGACGTCCTGGACGAGGATGGGGGAGAGGCCGAGCGACGGCTCGTCGAACATCAGGATCTTCGGCAGCGCCATCAATCCCCGACCGATCGCGCACATCTGCTGCTCCCCGCCGCTCAACGTTCCTGCCGCCTGCTTCCGCCGCTCCTTCATCCGCGGGAAGAGCTCGTAGATCCACTCCATCGTCTGTGCCCGCTTCTTCCGCGCCTCGGAGGAGAGGGAGCCCATGATGAGGTTCTCCTCGACAGACATCTCCCGGAACAGGCGACGCGCTTCGGGGACGTGCACCACCCCCTGGCCGATCACCTTGTCGGCAGGCAGCGTGTCCAGGCGGACCCCGCCGAACGTGACGGTCCCCTTCGCCGGCCGCAGCAGCCCCGAGACCGTTTTCAGCGTGGTCGACTTCCCGGCCCCGTTCGCACCGACCAGTACGACGATCTCCTTCTCCCGCACCTCGAAGGAAAGGTCCCAGAGGACCTGCAGGTCCCCGTAGAAGACGTCGATTCCGGACACTTCAAGCATAGTCGGTCCCCAGGTAGGCCTCGATCACCTGCGGGTTCGCCGCCACCTCCGACGGCGTCCCCTCGGCGATCGTCTGGCCGAAGTTGATCGCGTGGATCCGATCGGAGATCCTCATGATCACGCGCATGATGTGCTCGATGATGACGATCGTGGTCCCGTTCTCCCGGATCTTCTTGATGAGCTCGACGGCTTCGAGCGACTCGGTCGGGTTCAGTCCCGCCGCGGTTTCGTCGAGCAGGAGCAGTTCCGGGCGGGTGGCCATCGCGCGGGCGATCTCGAGGCGCTTGCGTCCCGCGATCGGAAGCGACTTGGCCAGGATCCCCGAAACCGGTTCCAGACCGCAGAATGCGATCGTCTTCTCCGCCTGTTCCCGCGCGCCCCGCATCGTGTTCTCCCGCGAGAAGGCAGCGGCGATCACGTTGTCGAGGACGGTCATCCGCCCGAGGGGCTTCACGACCTGGAAGGTCCGTCCGATCCCGAGGTGGCAGATCTTGTTCGCCTTCCGCCCCTGGATCTCTTTTTCCTTGAAGAAAACCTTTCCCGATGTCGGAGGATAGGTGCCGCTGATCATGTTGAAGGTCGTCGTCTTCCCGGACCCGTTCGGCCCGATCAGTCCGAAGATCTCCCCCTTCTCCACCTCGAAGGTCACCTGGTTGACCGCGGTCAGGCCCCCGAACTGCTTGACGAGTTTTTCCACACGGAAGAATGCCACGGCCGGCTCCTTATCTCGTGGGCTGGATGCGGAACACGTTTCTGCGGATCTTCTCCCAGTCCCCGACGATCCCGTTCGGCAGGAAGAGGATGACCACGACGACCAGGATCCCGAACCCGAGGACATGGGCCTGCCGGACGACCTCGGACAGGGAAACGAAGGCGGAAGCCCCCGTCGCGTGGCCGAGGTAGTCGAACAGCCCGAAGAAGCCCGACCGGAAGAACTCCTGGAGGGCGACCATGATGAAGGCCCCCACCGCGGGCCCGTAGATCGTCCCGACCCCTCCGACGATGGCGACCAGGATCGCCATGATGGAGTAGTCGTGCAGGGAGAAGACCACGTGGGGATCGACGAACCCCATGTAGTTCATGTAGAAAGCCCCTGCCATGCCGGTCCAGAAAGAGGAGATGGCAAGCGATACGTTCTTGTACAACGTCGTATTGATCCCGAGGCTTTCGGCCGCGTCCTGGTCTTCCCGGATGGAGACGAAGTAGTAGCCCGGCTTCGAGCCGATCACGAACCGGATGCTCAGGACGGTGAGGACGGCCAGAGCGAGCGCGATGTAGTAGTAGGGGGTCTTCGAGACAAACGAGGGCATGATCATGATCCCCATCATCCCGCCGGTGAACGACTCGGAGATCGTCGCGATATGGCGCATCCCCTCCCCGAGGGCGAGCGACGCCAGCGCGAAATAGGCACCCCGCAGGGGGAAGCAGATCGCCCCGAACGGAAGGCCGACCAGCACGGCGACGATCCCCCCGAGGGCCATCCCCCACCAGGGGGAGATCTGCAGGTGCTGGAACAGGAGGCCCGCCGTGTAGGCGCCGACGCCGAAAAAGGCCGCGTGGCCGAAGGAGACCTGCCCCGTGTATCCCGCGAGGACGTTCCATGACGATCCGATCACGACCCACAGGAGGAAGAGGATCATCAGGTGCAGGAAGTAGTCGCTCGTTACGACCAGGGGGAACACGGCGAGGACCGCCAGCAACACGAGTGGGACCGCATTCTTTTTCATCGGGCGCTCCGGTCTTTCAGACTTTGGTCAGGCGCTTGAACCCGCCGGGCAGGAAGAGCAGCACCGCGATGAAGATCGCCAGCCCGACGATGTCCTCGTACTCCATCCCGAGGTAGGTCGCCCCGAGGCTCTCGGCCAGGCCCAGCGTGACTCCCCCGAAGATGGCGCCCACCGTGGAGCCCAATCCCCCGAGAATCGTGATGATGAACGCCTTCGCGGTGAAGGGGCCTCCGAGGTCCGGGAAGATGTAGTAGACCGGCGCCAGCAGGGAACCGGCCGCCGCGACGAGCGCGGCCCCGAGCCCGAACGTGATCACGGTGATGCGGCCCGTGTGCACGCCCATCAGGGTCGCCGCGTCCTTGTCCTGGGCCGTCGCCCGGATGGAGCGCCCAAGATCGGTCTTGAGGAGAAACCAGAACATCGCCGCGGTGAATACCAGCGCGATCCCGAACGCGATCGTCAGCGCCACGCTGAAGGAGATCTGCCCGAGGAAGAAGGTCGCGTTGGCGTAGTCGGTCTTTATATATTTGTAGTCGGATTTGAAGATGAAGCGCGCGATCTCGGTGATCACCATCCCGATCCCGACCGTCATCAGGACTTGGTTCTCCGGCAGGATCGTCTCGACCTTGATGAGGGGATTGAGGAGAAACTTCTGGATCACGGCGCCGATCAGGAACAGGACCGGCATCGCGACGAAGAGGGAAAGGTACGGGTCGACCCCCATCGTGTTCAAGACGTACGTGACGTACATCGCCAGCATCATGAGCTGGCCGTGCGCCAGGTTGATGATCCCCATGACGCCCATGATGAGGGTCATTCCGATCCCGATCAGGGCGTAGAGCCCGCCCTTGAGAAAACCGGCGACGACGGTCTGCAGGAAGACGTCCATGGAAACTCCCGTTCCCCGAGGCGGCCCCGGAAGGCCGCGGAATGGTTCCGCCGGGCGGCGCGAACGGGCCGCCCGGCGGAACGCCTGTCAGATCACGCCGCTCCGGGTCACTTCCGGTTGTTCCAGGGGGGCGTGGGATACAAGTACTTCTTCGTGGCGACCTTCGTCGGCCACACCGCCTCCAACTCCCCCTTCTGCCACTGGACGACGTAGGTGTCGAGCTTGTTCTGCTGGGTCTTCTTCCCGTAGGAGACGAACTTCACCGGTCCGAAGGCCGTCTTCATGTCGGTCGCGGCCAACGCGTCCCGCACGTCTTTCGGCGCGAGGCTCTTCGCCCGCTTCAACGCGTCGGCGACCACGTACATCGCCGCATACGCCTCGGCGCCGTGGTATTCCGTCTCGGACCCGTACTTCTTCTTGAACTTGTCGAAGTATTCCTTCGCACCGGGGAACGGCAGGGTCTCGACCCACAGCGTCGCCGAGTAGACGTGCTCGGCCGCGCCGCCCGCGCTCTTGGCGAACTCAGGGAGCGTGAAGCCGGCCCCGCCGCCCACGAAGAGCTTCGGGTTGATCCCGAGCTCCTTCGATTGCCGCATGAGGAGGGACGCGTCCATGACGTAGGAGACCATGTAGATCATCTCCGGATTGGCCGCCTTCACCTTGGTGAGGAGCGGCTTGAAGTCGATCGCGCCCGCCTGGTACCCCTCCTTCACGAGGACCTTGATCCCCGCGGTCGCGCAATCCTTCTCGAACGCCTTCGAACTGGACTGCCCGAACTGCGTGTTCTCGTAGAGGATCGCGACCGTCTTCACCTTCGCGACCGCCTGGAGGAAGGACATCACCGCGTTCGGGTATTCGCTGGCCGGAGGGTTGATGCGGAAAACGTAGTTGTATCCCTTCTCCGTGACGTCGTCCGCGGAGCCGGTGCAGATGACGAAGGGAACCTTGAACTGCTGGGCGACCGGGGCGGTCGCCGCGGTAACGGCGCTGGAGTACCCGCCCGTGATGACCGGTACCTTGTCCCGCGAGATCAGTTTTTCGAGCGCGGACCGGCCCACCTCGGGCTTCCCGGTGTCGTCCTCGAAGATGAGCTGGATCTTGCTCCCCCTCACCCCGCCCTTCGCGTTGATCTCCTCGAGGGCCATCTCGTAGGAGCGCTTCTCGATCTCCCCGAACTTCGCCATCGAACCGGTCAGCGGGAGCAGGACGCCCACCTTGATCGGTTCCGCGGACCAGGCGGCGTTCGTCATCCCGATCGCCAGCGCCGCCACGAAGACAGCCAATACCCCTTTCACGATCCCCTTCATGTCTCCTCCTTCGCCTTTCCGCCGCCGTCCGGCCGAAAACCTGCCCCGACGCGGCGCAGTCTGAAAACGGTTTACGGGACCCTCCCGCGGCAGCAAGTATATCAGGGGAACAGGGACCGGGTCATCCGGGGGGGTTTTTTGATTCTTCTGTAGGTAATTTACTTACAAGCGGCCCGGCGGGCGGTGTTCACGGCTCGATGATCCGGTTCTGGATCGCAAAGCGGGTCAGCTCCGCGTTGTTGCGCAGGCCCAGCTTCTTCAGGAGCCGGAACCGGTACGTGTCGACGGTCTTGACGCTGATGGCATAGCTATCGGCGATCTCGTGGTTGCTCTTCCCGAGCGCAAGGCTGCGCAGCACCTGGATCTCCCGCGTCGAAAGCGCGTCGAGGGAGGTGCGGTCCGCGGGCCCCTTCCCCATGCGCCGGGCCAGGGCCTCCGCCGCGTCGTCGCTCAGGTACCTCCCCCCCTCGTGGACCTTGCGGATGCCCTTGAGCAACTGGTCGGCCGCCGCCCGCTTCGTAATGTATCCCCCGGCTCCCGCGCTGATCGCCCGGACCACGTACTGCTCCTCCTCGTGCATCGTCAGCACGAGGATCGCCGTCTTCGGCTGCGCGGCGTGGATCCGCTCCACCACTTCCAGCCCGTCCGGCCCCGGCATGGAGATATCCACGACGGCCACGTCCGGGAGGAATTCGTCCGCCTTCCGGATCGCCTCCCGCCCGTCGGCCGCCTCCGCCACCACGACCATGTCGCCCGCCCCGTCGACCAGGCGGCGCAGGCCGTCCCGGACGATGCTGTGGTCGTCGGCCAACAGGACGCGGATCACGCCGGGGCCCCGTTCGCCGCGGCGAGCGGGATCCGCAATTCGATCCGGACCCCTCCGTCCGCACCGGTGCCGATCGACAGCGTCCCCCCGATCAGCGACGCCCGCTCCCGCATCCCGATCACCCCCAGTCCCTTCGATTCGCCCAGTTGTTCCGGGGCGAGCCCCTTCCCGTCGTCCTCCACCGAAAGAAGCAGGTCCCCCCCCTCCGCCCGCAGGGAGATGTCGACCCTCGAGGCGCCGGAGTGGCGCGCCACGTTCGTCAACGACTCCTGCGCGATCCGGTAGGCGGCGGTCGCCGCCTTGTCGGCGATCCCGGGAACCCCTCCGTGGCGGTAGACGCATCGTATCCTCGAATGCTTCTCGAAGTCGCGGATGTACCAGTCGAGGGCGTCCACGAGCCCGAGGTGATCGAGGGCGCCGGGGCGTAGGCGGGTCGCGATCCCCCGGACCTCGTCGATCGCCTTGTCGATGACGCCGCACATCTCCTGGGCCTGGCGCGAAGCCTCCGGATCGGCGTCCTTCAGCCGGTCCCGGAGCCACGCCGCGTCCAGGCCCAGGGCGGTCAGCACCTGGCCGAACTCGTCGTGCAGCTCGCGCGACACGGCGGTTCGCTCCTTCTCCTGTCCCGCGATGATGCTGTCGGAGAGGCGCCGCAATTGGTCCTCCGCCCGCTTGATCCCGGAGATGTCGATCGAGATCCCGCAAAGGGCCGTCGCCTCCCCCGCCTCGTCGTAGATGGGGAACCGGGTGGAGAGGTAGACGTGCGCCCCCTCGTCCTGCGGGAACGTCTCCTCCACCTGGATGGGGCTTCGCCCCTCGAACACTCTTCGGTCGTTTTCCCGCAACGCGCGGGCGAACTCGTGGGGGAAGACGTCGGAGTCGGTCTTCCCCCGGACCTCGGCGTTCCGGACGCCGAACAGCTCCGTGAACCGGGGATTGACGTACACGTACCGCCCTTCCCGGTCCTTGACGTACACGACGGCGGGGGTGTGCCGGAGGATGCTCGTGAACCGCCGGGTCCGCTCCTTCACCTGGCGCTCGAGCTCCTCGGAGTGCCGCGTCAGCTGCTCCTGCGCCTCCCGCAGCGCTTCCTCCGCCGCCTTCCGCCTCATGATGTCGTCGCTCGCCCTCCGGTAGAGAAAGAAGACGGAGAGGCCGATCAGGAAGCAGAGGGCAAGGAGGATCAGGCCCGTGACGCGGAACAGCGGGGCGGAGATCTTCCGGGAGACCGCCTGGAGGTCGCTCAGGTAGACCACGCTCCAGCCGGGGTACGTCGAGACGTCCAGCCGGTAGAACCGGTACGCCCTCCCGCTCGTGTCCTTCGCCAAGCCGCCGCCCAGGATCGAAAGGCCGCTCCACTCCCACGGCCCCGGCCCGAACTGCTGGGACCGCGCCACCTCCTCGACGTCCTCCTGGGTCAGACCCTGCAGGGAGCGGTAGAGCCACTCCTTGCGGCTAGTGGCGAACACGATCCCCTTCGGGTCCGCGAGGAGAACGATCCCCTCCCCCCCCTGACGGAACTCCCGCTCGATCGGCCCCGTGGAGACCTTGATCACCGCGACGCCGACGGGAGGGGCGGCCGGATCCCTGTACACCGGGTGGCTGAAGTAGACGCCGCGGACGTTCGACGTCACCCCCTGCGCCATGTAGGTGGCCGGCGTTCCCCGGATCGCCTGCTTCCAGTACGGGCGGAAGGCAAAATTGTTCCCGACGAAGCTGTCCGGCGCGTCCCGGTTGCTGGACGCGACCGTCATCCCGTCCCGGTCCATGACGTAGCAGACGTCGGCCGCGAGCGCACTCCGGAAATGGTCGAGGACGGCGTTTGCCCGCGCGAGGGAAGGTCCCCGGGGGTGCGACAAGACCTCCCCCATCTCCTTCAGGCCGGCGAGAGCATGGGCCGTCTTCAAGTTCTCGGCAAGGAACGAGGAGACCCCGTTCCGGATCCGCTCCGCCTGGAGGGCGCTGTCCTTCTCCGACTCCTTGTAGGCAGAGTCCTGGAGGGAACGGAAGTAGACGTACCCCGCGACGGAAACGGAGAGAAAGGAGAGGAACGACAGGACCACGAGGATGACGCGGAGCTTCACGCGGGCCATGGTAGCATTGACATTGCGGGATGGCTATATTAGGGTTTCAGGATGCGGCGAACGCGCTTTTTCCTCGCCACCGGGGCGACCCTGATCCTCCTTTTTTCCTCCGGATGCTCCGAAAAACTCTCGCGACAGACGGGGCTCACCGACGCCGACCTGTTCGCGCGCGGGCAAAAGCAGGCGGAGCAGAAAAAATACGGGGCCGCCTCGGAGGCCTTCCAGATCCTCCTCGAGCGGTTCCCCTCCTCCCCGCTGGCGGCCCGGGCGCAGTTCGGTCTCGCTTCGAACCGGATGGCGAACAAGCAAGAGATCGAGGCGGAGGTGGCGTTCGACGACTTCCTGCGCCTCTACCCCGCGGACCCGAAGATCCCCGACGCCCTGCTCCTGAAGGGCGACCTCCTCTCCCGGCAGGCCCTGCCGCCCGGGAGGGACCAGGGGAAGACGCGGGAGGCGATCAAGGCGTACGCGCTGTTCCTCGAGCGGGAGCCGAACTCCCCCCGCGCGCGGGAGTCCTCGGGGAAAATGCGTGAGCTGCGCAACCGGCTGGCCCTGCACGAGGCGACCGTGGTAAACCACTTCCTCTCCAGGAAACTGTACGACAGCGCCGAGGCGCGGGCCCGGCGGGCGGTCGCGGCGTACGCCGACATGCCGGCCGCCCCGACGCTCCTCTCCCTGCTCGCGCAGGCGCTCGAGAAGCAGGGGAAGAGGGACGAGGCGGAGACCTTCCGGAAGACGCTGGCGGAGAAATATCCCGAACACGGGGGGAAGAAACGGTGAGCCGGGAGCTGGCCGGGCTGATCCGGATGGGAAAGAACGCCTTCAGCGAGGCGGACTGCCTGCGGGCCGAGCGGCACCTGCTCGAGGCCCTCGCGGGCGGCGCGGAATACCCGGACATCCACTACACGCTGGGCCTGATCGACCATCAGCGGGGGAATTACCGGCGGGCGGTCGAGCGGTTCGGACAGGCGGTTTCCCTCAACCCCGACTACACCGAAGCGCTCCTTTCCCTCTCCATCACGCTGAACGACATGGGCCGGTACGACGAGGCGCGGGACGCCTACGACCGCGCCGCGGAGATCCTCTCCCGAAAGGGGGGGTCTCCCGGGGAGAACCTGTTCCGCGGGCGGATCGCGAACCTGCACAAGGAGCTCGGGGAACTCTACCTCGCGCTGGGCCAGCACGACGACGCCATCCGCGAATACCGGCACGCCCTCTCCGTCGCGCCGGGGTACCCCGACCTTCGGGTTCGGCTGGTGACAGCGCTCCGGGAAGCAGGGCGGACGGACGAGGCACGGAACGAGGTGGACGCGTTTCTCGCGGAAACCCCCGGAAACGCGGCGGCCCTCATCCAGAAGGGGATCCTGCACTACCTCGCAGGGGAGAAGGCGCGGGCGCGCCGCGCGTGGGAAGAGGCGCTCTACAAGGACCCGCTCAACAAGATCGTGCAGATGTACCTGAACACCCTCGACCGGGAAAACCCGCCGGGATAACCTTGGATCTGCCTTAGTACACCATTTCATTAGTACGGCAACGCATCGGGAAGACAGCACGGAAGGCGCACGCAACGGGAGGGTCCGGCGGAGTCGCCGCAGGAGGGGGGCGCAGTGAG
>CAAGKR010008543.1_pt1 | contig 11480 bp, 11 predicted proteins | sample 2556971 | NCBI WGS metagenome assembly CAAGKR01 (sample SAMEA5207829, study PRJEB30636) | soil metagenome | biome: forest; feature: boreal; material: soil | place: USA | collected 2011-09 | depth 1 m
GTCGCGCTGAAGAACGGCTGGCTGGCCCCCGCCAACGAGCCGGGCTGGCAGATCAACAGCATCGGCGCGGTGAGCGGCCGCTTCCGCGACTACCTGATCGCCGTGCTCACGAGCGACAACCCGACCATGGCCTACGGCGTGGCCACGATCGCGGGGATCTCCGAGCACGTCTGGAAGTACTTTCTGCCGAAGCGCTTCAGGCCGCGTCGAGCAAGCGCCGCTGCGGGGCGGACCAGCTAGAGCTGGAACTCGCCGCCTGCGTAGATGACCTGCTCGCCGCCGCCACGCAGGATCGCCGTCACGGTGCGGTCGGCCGTCGAGACGATGTCGGTGTGGACCGTTGACTCGTTGAAGCCGAGCCTTTCCCACTCCGCGCGGGTCACGGAGGCGGGGTCGCCGGCATAGCAGTCGTGGTAGGACTTGCCGAGCGCGATGTGCGTGTTGCCGAACGGTCCGCCGACGTTCTCGTCGTAGAGCGTCTCAGCCATGAACTTTGTGATCCTCGAGAAGCGGCGGTCGGTCAGCGAGAACTCCCCCACCTTGTCGGCGTTCTCGCTCGCCACCATCTCGGTGATCACGTGCTCGTTGTGCTCTGCGGAGGCCTTCACGACGCGTCCCTCCGCGAACTCCAGGCGGATCCCTCGGACGAGGTTGCCATAGCGGTAGAGCGGCTGGTTGAAGGCGATCCAGCCCTCCGTGCCTCGCCAGTCCGGGCTGGTGAAGATCTCGAAGCTCGGGATGTTGCGCCCGCTGCCCCCCACCCACTGCCGCCGCTCGCCGAGCGTTATGCGCAGGTCCACATCCGCACCGCGGACGTGCAGCCGTTCGATTGCCAGCGAGTTGAGCCGCGCCACGCACTCGCCGATCTGGGCGCTGACCTCGCGCCACCGCGCGATCGGATCGTCTTCATCCAAAAAGCAGGCATCGGTGATCTGCTGCCAGTACTCCTCCTCCGACAGGCCTGCCTCGGCCGCCATCGCAGCGGTGCCGTAGAGACCCAGCGTCCACGTGAAGCGGCCGGCGTTCTCCTTCTCGGTCCGCCAGTCGATCGCCGGCTTCATCGAGCGTCCACTGCGCATGATCAGCGCGGGATCGATTCCCTCGAGGGCGTGCATGTCGGTGTCGCTGAGGACGGTGACCTGATGGTCGATCTGGTCGATCATCCCACGCATGTAGGCGGCCGCGAAGAAGTCGACCTGCTCATCGCCGGCGAGTCGGTAGAAGTCGCGTGACAGGTTGCAGGAGGCGTCCTCGTCAGGCAGGTAATGCCCGATCGCGTGCGCTCCGCTGCGCCACACGGCGTGGTGCAACTCCACATACAGCGGCTTCGCAGCCTCGTGCGCCGAGATCCGCACGACGTCGCCCCGTTTGACTCCGGCGCCGCCACCCAGCGCGAAGTTGACGAGCACGTCGGCGTAGCGCTCGAGAACTGACTGCGACGGGTGAAACGACATGGGCGCGACCCTACTCGATTCGGCTGAAAGCGAGCAGCTGGTGTTTTTTGCGGAGGATGCGGGAACTTCCCCGAGGTGGTCTTGCGCTGGGAACGGGCAGATCGTATGTTCTCGCCAAGACGCGGGACGAGCCGCAAAGAGCGAGGCCACCGAGGTGCGAGGCCGCGCCACCCAGATAACGGAGCGCCCCTTCGGGAGCGAACTGTAGGAGGGTTCCTCAGACGGCTCGCTTCCGCGTCTGAAATATTTAAGGCGCGGTTCGGCCGGCCAGCGGCGCGACGTCGGCCTTCGCGGATGGGCCGTGCGCCAACACGCGCGCGGCAAGGATCCCGCCCAGCCCTCCGAACAGGTGGTCCTCCCAGGAGATCCCGGCCTGCGGAACAAGGTCGGCTGCGAGCGCGGCGCCGAACAGCAGCGCCGCGACCACCCCCACCAGCAGCGCTCCGATGCTGCGGGTGAAGAACCCGCGAGCAATCAGGAAGCCGGCGTAGCCGAACACCACGCCGCTTGCGCCAATCGTGTCGGTGCCGCTGCCGGCGGTCAGCCAGGTCCCCAGACCCGCGACCAGGATCACGATCACCGTCACCTCGATGACCCGACGTGCACCGCCAGCGGCGATCACCAGGCCCAGCACCACGAACGGGACGGTGTTTCCCAGCAGATGGCCGAACCCTGCGTGCAGGAACGGAGCCGAGAGGATCCCCGGCAGCCCGGACAGCGTGCGCGGGTAGATTCCGTCGCTGCTGAGTCCTTGACCGTCGATCTTGTTGACGATCTCGACCACCCACATCAGGGCGACGAGGGCGCCGATCACAGCGGCCCCCTCGAACAGCGCGGCCCGGTGAGCGCGTTTCACAGCTCCAGTGTGACGCATGTCTCGGCGTCCTACCATCCACGAATCCGACGTCGGCTGATCATGTGCTGGGTGCTCGCCGTGGCGTTCCTCACCGCCTGTGGCAGCCAGACGAGCACGCTTCCGCCGTCACCACGCGGGTCGGGCGCAGTTGCGCTGACGGACCTCGCGCGCTACCCGGAGGTCTACGCCGACGCACAGGTGGCGACCGTCGGAACTGTCGCCGCCGCCGAGGACGGCCGGAAGAAGCTGTATGTCCTGGACGGCGGTCACGGCACGCGGATCGCCCTCGAGCCGAGCTCCAGCGCGGCCCGCGAACTCGGTACGCGGGTGCGGGTGAGCGGCCTGTTCACGGTCAGCTTCCAGCTCGGCTACGAGATCCTGATCTCGCGGATAGCGCCAGCCGGTAGCCTCTGATGCGATGGTGGAGCACAGCGAGACAGGCTCTCCAGCCCCTCGACTCGGTCTTGCGCTGCGGCGCCGCGACCTCGTCGCGCTCGCCGGACTGCTGGCGGTGCTCGGCGTGGTGCTCGCGCTCGTGGTCCACGGCGCTCCCGCCGCCAAGGGGCCCGGCGGCGTCAGCACCGTCCACAATGGCCGCTACGACGGTCTGGCGCTCTCCAGGGCCGAGGCGGCACCACCGCTCGCGCTCGGCAACTACCTCGGCACGCCGGTCAACATCGCCAACTACCGCGGCAAGGCGGTGCTCGTCACCTTCCTCTATACACACTGTCCCGACGTCTGTCCGCTGATCGCCTCGCACCTGCACACCGCGCTGAGCGAGATGCCGGCCGCCGAGCGCCGCGAGCTGCAGATCATCGCCGTGTCCGTGGACCCGCGCGGCGACACCCCGAGCACCGTCACGCAGTTTCTCGCCGTCCACGCGATGACCGGCCGGATGCAGTACCTGATCGGCTCCGCTGCGGCGCTGAAGGCGGTCTGGAAAGCATGGGGCATAGCGGATGCCGCACAGGCCACCGCCGGCAACCCTGACCTGGTCGCCCACTCGGCGCTGGTCTACGGGATCACGGCGCGCGGCAAGATCAGCGTGATCTACCCGTCGAACTTCACGCCTGGCGAGATCGTCCACGACGCCGCGATCCTCGCTGCCTCCTGAGCAGCCGATGCTCGCGCACCTGGCCATGCACCGCTACGCGCTGCGCCTAGCGCTGGCCGCGCTGGCCGTCGCGCTGCTCGCCTATGGCCTGCTCGCAAACGCTCCGAAGGCGCGGCGCCTCGCGCCGCCGCTGCCGACACACGTGCTCAGCGGTAAGCCGACGACGCTGGCCGACCTGCGCGGACATGCGGCGGTGGTCGTCTTCTTCGCGAGCTGGTGCACCCCGTGCAAGCGCGAAGCAGCCGCCGTGGCCCGCTTCGCGCGTTCCCCCGCCGGACGCGGTCACGTCGTCGCGATCGACTACAACGATGCCGGCGACTGGCGCGGATTCCTGCGTCGCTACCGCTGGAGCTTTCCCGTGTTCGACGACTCCAGTGGAGCGACCGGCGACGCCTTCGGCATCCCCGGCCTGCCGACCGTCGTGTTCCTCAACGCCGGCGGCGAGATCGTCTCGAGGAGCTCGGGTGCGCAAACCACGGCTTCGCTCACCCACGGGCTGTCTGCGGCGGCGTGAGGCGCGCTGGAGGGCCGCGAACGGGGCGCCCTCCGGACCTGCTCATCATGGCCAGGGAGCGAGTGGCCCACCCACCCAGCGCAGGCACACCAAAAGCGTGCGGCTAGGCTCCGCGGGCCGCGCCGTGATCGAGCTTTGCGAGATCGCCGAGCACGGTCGTGCTCGGGATCGCGAAGCCGATGCCGCTGTTTGATCCCTGCGCGGCGAAGGCATCGCCGCCGGTCGCGATCTGTGAGTTGATGCCGATCACCTGGCCGGCCGCGTTCAGCAGCGGACCGCCGGAGTTACCCGGGTTCAGGGCTGCGTCGGTCTGGATCACACCGGTGATGCTCGCGCCGTTGGGCGAGGTGATCGTGCGCCCCAGCGCCGAGATCACGCCCACCGTCAGCGTCTGGTCGAAGGTGAACGGATTACCGATCGCGAATGCCGGGTCGCCAACGCGCACCGCGTCGGAATTGCCGAAGCGCAGCGGCGAGAGGCTCAACCCGGCGGGTCTGACCGAAAGCAGTGCGAGGTCGTTGGAGGCATCGACGCCGACCACGTTCGCCTGCCGCGTGGGCCCGCCGCCGCCTCCGAACTGAACGGTGATCTTGTTGGCGCCGTCGACCACGTGGTTGTTGGTGAGAATCAGACCCTTGGCACTGACGACGATGCCGGAGCCGCTGTCGCTCTGCGTCCCTCCGAACAGCCCGCTGGTCTGTGTCGTCGCGAGGATCGCGACGACACTCGGAGCGGCACGGGTGTAGATGGCGTGTGCAAGCGTTTGATGCGTCTGCTCGTCGGAGGCGAGCGCGTTGGCAGCAACATCGGTCGAGGAGCCGACGGTGCGCGTCGTGACCGTGGACGACGGTGCGATCGCAACGATCGCGAGCGCGGCGAGGAGCCCCCCGAGGGCGGCGCAAAACAGCGAGGTTGTTGGGCGTCGCGTCATCTTCGGACCGAGGATGTTGGACACCCACTCTGAATCCCGACTAAAGCCGATCAGAGGTTGACGCGCAGCACCACGCGACCGGGGCGCTTCGCTCGCAGCTCGAGCCAGCCCCCGCGGGAGCGCGCGATCACGCCGGAGCCGTGCGCGACTGCCCAGGCGTCGACGTAGCGCTCACGGACGATGATCGCCCCGGCCCGGGCAACCAGCAGCTGCAACTCGGCTCCGTTCGAGCTCAGCAGGCGCGCCGGCCCGCTGACGATCCCGGGCGCGCCGAGCACCGCATACACGCGCCAGCGGGCGCCGTGCCAGAGCAGTCGCAGTCCCGGCACCCCGCCCCGGACGAGCTTGGCCTCGGCGAGCGCGGCGTAGTCGAGCGGCACGTTTGGCAGTGCGACGAAGCGCACCCCGTTGGCGAACAGCCACGCGCGGTAGGAAACCGCCGTCAGGGCACCCGGGACGTAGAAGATCGGGTTGCTTCCGGTGTCGAGCTGACGCTCCCAGCCGCGGGCGAGCGGGAAGTAGGGGGCAACGTAGGCGGCCTCCCAGTGCAGGGCCGTCGGCACGACCTCCACGCGACCCAGGGGCCGGTCGGCGCGCCGCAGGAAGGAGACCAGCGGCTGGAAGTAGGCCGCCTCGATCGAGGGGTTGCCGTCGCCGAGAAGCGCGTTTCGGGCGGGCAGCCACTGGGCGAGCCCGAGCGGGATCGCGGCGGCGGCCAGCAGCAAAAGTGTGCGGCGACGCTGTCCCCAGGCCAGCATGACGACCAGCGCGACACCGAATGAGACGCCGAGCCGGGTGACGTTGTTGCCGATCGCGCTGGGCACCGCGTAGGAGCCGATCAGCGCGAGCGCGTAGAGCGCCACCCCGATGGCAACGGTGCGGTCGCGTCGGGCGACGACGATCCCGATCCCCAGCGCCCCGAGGAACATCCCCAGGAAGTTGATGAACGGAAATGGCTGGGTGCCGAGCCCCGGAAACAGCAGTTCGAGCGCGAACACCGGAATGGCTGCGGCAGCCGTCAGCGTGCCCGCGGCAAGGCGGCGCTGCGGCCAGCTGCCGACCAGCCAGGCCAGCGCCGCCATCGCCAGGAACGCCCCGGCGAGCGGGCTGGCAAGCGATGTGGCGACGGCGAACGCGACAGCGAAGGGCCACAGCCGGTTGCGAGCCGCAAGCAAGGCCACGAGCGCGAGCGTCTCGCCGAGCAGGTAGGGCTCTTGGCCGATCGCAACCTGCACGACGGTCCCCACGGCGAAGACGATCGCCCCCATGCGGCCGGCGCGTCCGAACCGCCCGACGGCGAGCCGATCGAACGCCCACGCGGCGATCGCGACGCAAGCGATCTCCATCAGTGGGATGCCGGCCAGCCAGCCGACCGGCGCGAACAGCACCGAGTAGTCGAAGGTCCAATGGCCGCCGTACCATCCGCTGTCCCACAGCGTCAGTCCGCTTCTCGCGAACAGCTCGACGCGGTAGGTTGCCGCAGCAAGGTCGACGCCCTGGGCCCCGGTGAGAATGGCGATCAGCGCCAGGCCGGCGGCGAGCAGGGGCGCGACCAGGCGCGAGCGGGCTCGCAGGACCATGGCCCGATCTTATCCGCTCGGGCGCGTCGGCTGGACCGCCGTTGGAGACCGCGGCGCAGCGCTAAAGCTCAGCCGCGCTCGTGCCGATGAGGGCCTGGCGCGTGTCGAACGGCGTCGGCCGCGTCAACGCGCCGACCGCCCGTCACCGTGACGCTCAGGCTGATCACCGACACCTCGGAGGTGCCTGCCGCGGCACCGGTGAGAGCACGCGCCGATCTCGGCCTGGAGGCCTTCGAGCAGTTGTTTGCGAACGCTGGCTGCATGCTCGCGATCTTTGACGGCCAGGCCCGCTTCGTGGCTGTCAACGCGGCCTGCGCTCGCGTCCTCGGATGCGCGCCCAGCGATCTTCTCGGCCAGTCGCTGCTGGATTGCCTGCACCCCAACGATCCGACCGCCGCGGCGCGCAAGGCGGACGCGGCGCACGGCTGGCAGCCGGGATTCGTGGAGTTGCTGGCGCGTCATCACCACAGCGACGGCAGCTGTCGCTCGCTGCTGTGGAGCGGGAGCGCGCACGGGGACTACTGGTACGCCTCGGCCAAGGACGTGACGGAGTGGCTGCGGCTCGAGCACCGCGTCGGGCGCGACCCGCTGACCTCGCTGCCGAACCGCGAGGTCTTCACTGATGAGCTCACTCGCGCTCTGGGTCGACACGGGCGCTCGAGTCTCGATCTCGGCGTGCTGTTTATCGACATCGACTCGTTCAAGCAGGTCAACGACAGCATCGGACACGAGGCCGGTGACCGGCTGCTGTCGGAGGCGGCGAAACGGCTTCGCGACGCGGTCCGCGTCGGCGACGTCGTCGGACGGCTCGGCGGCGATGAGTTCGCGATCATGCTGGAGTTGCTGGAGACCGATTACGAGGCGGTCGCGGTGGCGCGACGCGTCCTGCAGGCGTTCAGCGAGCCGTTCGAGATCGGTAACGCCCCGGTTCGCGTCTCGGCCAGCGTCGGACTTGCGATTGCGAAAGACCCGGAGAAGACTGCCGATCGCCTGATCCACGAGGCGGACATCGCGATGTATCGCGCCAAGGCAATCGGGCGCAACCGCTTCGCGATCTTCGACACCGAGCTGCGCATCGAGGTGGACCGCCGGCTGAGCGTCGAACGCGACCTGCGCCACGCTCTTTCCCGCAACGAGTTCGAGATCCACTACCAGCCGGTCGTGTCGCTCGCCGATGCGTCGGTTGTCTCGTGCGAGGCGTTGGTCCGTTGGACCCACCGCGAATGGGGACCGATCTCGCCGGAGGAGTTCATCCCGCTCGCGGAGGAAAACGGCCTGATCGTGCCGATCGGCGCCTGGGTGCTCGCCACCGCGCTGCGCCAGCTCGCCGAGTGGCGCTCCCACGGCAGCGAGATCGGCGTGTCCGTGAACATCTCGGCGCGCCAGCTGACCGACGAAAGCGTCGGCCTGATGGTCGCCGCGCTGCTCGCCGAGACGGGCCTACCGGCCAGCGCGCTGTGCCTGGAGGTCACCGAGACCGCCGTCCTCTCCGATCCGGTTCGAGCGGCCACCCGACTGGCGGAGCTGCGGGCGCTCGGCGTACGCATCGCGTTCGATGATTTCGGCACCGGTTACTCCTCGCTGCGCCACCTCAGCCAGCTCCCGGTTGACGTGATCAAACTGGACCGCACCTTTGTCAGCGCGCTGAACCGCGAGGAAGGCCGTCGCGACCGCGCGATCCTGATCGCGGTGACCACGGCCGCGCGCGAACTTGGCATCAGCGTCATCGCCGAGGGCGTCGAGGACACCGAGCAGCTCGCCGAGCTGCATCGGGCCGGCTGCGGTTACGCCCAGGGGTTCCTCTTCTCGGAGCCGCGCGCGGCGGGTCACACTGCTCCGCGCGGCACCTCCGCGGTCGTGATCCGGGGCGTCACTGAGAACTCTCGTCCTCCCGACCGTGTCCTGGTCCGCGCGCTGGACGCGGGCCAGCACCCGCACCAGCACCGCCTTCGCAGCAATGCCTGAGCTACGCTGAAAGCGTGCGTATCCTCGTAGCCGAAGATGAGGCCGCAATTGCCGACTTCATCGACCACGGGCTGAGCGCCGAGGGCTACGCCGTGACCGTGGCGTCCACCGGTGACGACGCGCTCGCGCTGGCGCTCTCCGAGGACTTCGGACTGGTCGTGCTCGACCGCATGCTCCCGGGCCGCGACGGCATCGAGGTGCTCGAGGCGCTCCGAGCCGCCAAGCCCGAGTTGGGCGTGATCATGCTGACAGCCCGGACCGAGGTCGATGACCGCGTGGAGGCGCTCGACGCCGGGGCCGTCGACTACATGACCAAGCCATTCGCCTTCGATGAGCTCGCGGCGCGCGTGCGAGCGCATCTGCGCACGCCGCGCCAGACACAGTCGACACGCCTGGAGGCGCTTGGGATCGAGCTGGACCTGCTGACTCGGCGGGTCACCCGCGACGGCGTCGAGGTCGCACTCTCGACCAAGGAATTCGACCTGCTCGCCTACTTTCTCCGCCACCCCGCAAACGTGCTCTCCCGCGAGCAGATCCTCAGCGCCGTGTGGGGATATTCGCACGACCCGGGAACCAACATCGTTGAGGTTTACGTGAGCTACCTGCGGCGCAAGCTCGGTCGGCCCGGATCGCCGGCACCGATTGTCACGGTGCGCTCGGTCGGCTACCGGCTCGCGCCGACTCGTGCCTGAGCGAGCGGCGCGGATCCGTCCCCGGTCGCTGCGCTGGCGCCTGACGCTCGCCCTGGGAGCGGTCCTGATTCTGGCCTTCCTCGGCACCTTCTATGTCGTCTACCACGTGACGGGTTCGCGGCTGCGCAGCCAGATCGACAGCACGCTGAGGACCGAGGCCGACTCGTTCTCGAACTACATATCCCCGCCGCGGCAGGAACGGACAGCTGCCGCCATCGCGTCGTCAGCGCACAGTTTCCTGAAGGTTCAGCCGTTCTCGGCGTCCGCGCGCCTGCTCTACGCGATCGTTCCCGGTCAGGCGATCCAGACCAACCAGGCCGAGTTGCTCGGCGTAGATCGCGACGACACCGACGACACGCCGGCGACAAGGCGCAGCGAGGCCAGCTTCGCTCGCGCGCTGAGGCGCCAGGCGGCGGGTTTCTCGGACCGGCGCGCTCCCGACGTCGGAAGCCTGCGGCTCTATGTCAAGACGATCCGCACCGAGGACGGCCTGCTCGCGCGCATCGGTGTCGGCGAGTCGCTCACCCCCGTCGAGGACGCACTCGACGGCATCACGCGGGCGTTCGCGATTGGGGGCACGCTGACGCTCGCCGCGGCCCTGCTGGCCGGCTTTCTGCTGGCGGCCGGCTTTGCCCGCCCGCTGCGACGGATGGCCCGCATTGCGGCGCGCGTCGACGCCGGCGATCTGTCGCCGCGGATCGAGTACCGCGGGCCGCGCAACGAAACGCGCATCCTGGCCGACGCCTTCGACCATATGCTCGACCGGCTCGAGGAAGCCTTTGCCCGTCAGCAGGCGTTCGTCTCGGACGCCTCACACGAGCTGCGCACACCGCTGACCGCGATCCGCGGCCAACTCGAGGTTCTGGCTCGTCGCGAGCACCCTGACGCCGCGGAGGTCAGACGCGTACAGACGCTCGTGCAAGCGGAGGTGGACCGGATGACGCGTCTGACCGAGGACCTCCTGCTGCTCGCCCACACCGACGAGTCCCGCTTCGTCCGCCGTGAGCCGATCGAGCTCGAGCCGTTCCTGGCGGAGCTGATCGCCAGCGCGCAGCCCACGACCGATCGGCAGCTGGACCTGCGCGCAGACGTTCCAGGCATCCTCAACGCCGACCGCGATCGCCTGGCGCAGGCGTTGCGCAATCTGCTGCGCAACGCGATCGAGCACACACAACCGCGTGGTGCGATCTACTTGGGCGCGCGCGAGGCTGCAGACGGACGTGTGCAGATCTGGGTCGACGACGACGGGCCGGGCATCGCGGCGCACGAGCGCGACCGGGTTTTCGATCGCTTTCACCGCGCTGACCCGGCGCGCGCGCGTGGCGCGGGCGGGACCGGTCTCGGTCTCGCGATCGTGCGCGCGATCGTGGATGCGCAGGGTGGTCGTGTGTGGGCGACCGACTCCCCGCTCGGCGGCGCTCGGGTCGTAGTCGAACTACCCGGCTACCGGCGCCTGCCGCTCTGATGCGAGACGGCGATCGCCGCGCGCCAGCGCGGTCGCGATGGCGTCGCCGCTAGATGTGGCTAGATCCCGATGAAGTTGATCCCGACCGAGTGCAGCCAGCTCTGGGCCTGGTTGTTGAGCAGCGTCAGCTCGCCGGTCAGGATGAGGACTCCCATCGCGATCAGCACCGCGCCGCCGGTGAAGACGACCACGCCATAGTGGCGCTTCACCCAGCCGAACAGTGTCGTCATGCGGTCGAATGCGAGCGAGGTCGCGATGAACGGGATCGCCAGCCCGGCCGAGTAGAACCCCAGCAGCAGCGCGCCGTGGGCCTCGGAGCGCGTCGTGCTCGCTGCAAGCAGGATCGCGCCGAGCGTAGGCCCGATGCATGGCGTCCAGGCGATCGCGAAGGAAGCACCGACGACCAGCGGACCGCCCCGGCCGGCGCGGGCCAACAACCGCCCGATGTGCCATTGGCGACCGAGCTTCGGCACGAGCGCCGAGAGCACGAACAGCACACCGAGCGCAATGATGAACGCCGCCGCGACACGGTCGAGCGTCACGTGGTTGACGATCAGCGCCGAGCCGATCGCGGTCGCCCCGAGCCCCTCGAGGATGAAGATCGCCGAGAAGCTCGCGATGAACAGCAGGCTCGGCACAAGCACGCGCCGGACGCCGGCGCTCGAAAGTTCGTTCGGTGAGACGCCGACGACCGTTGAGAGGTATCCCGGCACAAGCGGCAGCACACACGGCGAGAGGAACGACACGGCGCCGGCCGCGATCGCCGCGAAGATCCCAACACCGCTAGCGGAGGAGGCCACTGCGCTAGAAGTCTAGAAGCAGCCGCGAAAGCCGGCCGCCCTGCCACGCGATCGGCGAACGTCCCTCCGGCTCGACGTGCAGCCGCGCACCCGGGATCGCCTCGGCGTA
>CAAGKR010148185.1_pt1 | contig 11480 bp, 10 predicted proteins | sample 2556971 | NCBI WGS metagenome assembly CAAGKR01 (sample SAMEA5207829, study PRJEB30636) | soil metagenome | biome: forest; feature: boreal; material: soil | place: USA | collected 2011-09 | depth 1 m
GCCCCCCCCGCCTCTGGCGGACAGCCATCAAGGTAGCATTGCAAATTGAACCAAGAGCCGCCGGCCGTCCAGCAATCCGCCTGATTAGTAGGCGGCGTTGGCGACGGAGATGGTGACGGTGACGGTGACGGAGATGGTGACGGTGATGGAGATGGCGACGGTGATGGTGATGGAGATGGCGCCCCAACCGTAAAGGCGGCTGGCACGTTGTTAGTTCCTATTGTGACCTCTGGGGGACCAGGCGTGGTCAACGCTATTTGAACCTCATTGGTTACCAGGGAAACTGGTAAGATATGACCTGAACCCGCAGAAGTTACATTTATCGGCCACGTAATGGTTCGGAGTCCAGGGCCCGAGCCGATAGTAATAATCCTTGTGCTCGGCCCGACGACATGGGACGGCGCGTCAGTAGAAGGAGAGCCAGGATCGTACACAACGCCGTTGAGATTTCCGACCTCATTAAGGACAACAACGGCAGTCGTACCGGCAGGGACAGTCGGGGAGAAGGCGATTTGGACGGTAAGATTGTAACCAGTCGGTCCTCCCGAGCCCGGCACTGGTACGTCGGTTAATAGAGGTGCGACTGTTCCAACCTTAACGGTTCCTGGGACAAGGACAGAGTTCCCGGCGCTGCCTACATATCCGTTAGTTCCTTCGAAGACCGATTCAACAGTGAATGTTCCGTCATTCAACATTATTGGCAAGTACTCCGTGTCGGTGACTGCGGCATAGTCCCAGCCGGCTTGGCTCGTCGAGTAACGAATGCCATCGGGAGCGATAACGGTGGTGGTAACCAGATACTGGTTGTAGTCACCATAGTCAGAGGTTAGCGTGCCTGAACCATAAACGTTGTCAGCGTCCTGCCAGGCGTTGCAATAGACATAAACTCCGTCGCCGGGAAGTTGTGGTACTGCATGATGACGGAACGCGAACGTATTTCTCGCTGCGGAACGTTTGCTGATGTTCGTACCATTAACGTTCGTTGGACCGTTTCTGGCAAGACCACGGGGAATTTTCTTTGTTCTGGTTTTCACGTGGTCATTGATATGAGACCTGAGTTTGTTGCCGCCTTCCGCCCCGAGAATCTTCGGCAGGAGACGATTCAGGCCGTCCTCGAGAAACTCCTTCTTTGCCTTTTGCAGTTGAGCCAATTTGTAGGTGTCGATTCCTGAGGCTTTGACTTTGCGCGCAGCCTGATCCAGCGAACTCATTGCGAACTCAAATGACTGAACATAGCTCAGCACATTTGCTATTTGATCCTCAGTCAGCCCCTGAGTCCTTGAACGCCGCCGCCGATGGGTAATCCGAGATTGAGCGCATGAACAGTTCGTAAGCGACCGCGTCCGGAATGCTCGCAGGGTCGTCAGCGCCGTTTATTGTTCCCGGGAGATCGGGCTGAATCCTTTTCCTTTTGTTCTGTGGACCAGGCGTATTCGGGGCTGTTGAGGATTTAGTCGATCGAGCGATGAACAGGGACGAGGCGACAACAGCTATGATCGCGAAGATGATAAGAGCCACCGGTCCGCTGATAGGAATTCGATGAAAACGAGGTGTGGACATATTCATTCTCCTTCTGTTTGACCAATAGGTGGAGGTTTGATCACACGAACGCGGTAGGTTCCGAGCGCGAAGAGGCGCCAGCCATTCAGAAAAGAGTCGACAGAACACGGGACAGACCACAACCCTGAAACCACTCGACAAGTTCAGCTAGTGCGGGCAAGATGGAATTGTCGAAATCTTCTGGAGAAGCGAAAGCAAGTGCTGGGCCATCGGATGTTCCGAGGCTTTCCAAGACATCTTGCTGTTATGCTGGGCAGTATTGCCCAGACAATCAGCAATAATCCGCAGTAGCAAGAAAGGCAGCGTACTATTAAGCGCCGACGGCTACTGCAAAATCCGCGATTTGCTCGCAAACCGATTTTGAGTACTGCCCTTGCTTTGATACTGCGGAAGTTCGGAGCGCGCGGGTTCATAGTTTGATTCGCTGCGCCTACGATGTATTTATTTGATTCCCGGTCAGCACTAGGTCGACGCTAAAAGGAGATAAACTCGTGAACAGAAGATCTATGATCAAGCATGCAGCCCTGGGAGCGTCAGCAGCTCTGTTGGCCACCGGCGAGGTGGCCGCTCAATCGCGAGAACGCAAACCGACGGTCGTAATCACGAAAGCTGCGAAACAGGCTTGGAAATACAAATCTGTCTATGCAGTCCAGAGCGATGTGGACCAGGCCGGACTAGAGATGTGGGAGGCGGTCTGCATGCTGCCCGATCAAAGAATACTTTTCAAGCAGCCTGCATAAGAACATAAGAAGCAGGGTCAGACGGGCCACGTTCACATCTTCGAATTGCCAAAGCGAGTTTGTGGCCGAAAGTGTTTTCATCTCATCGAGGCCCGTAAGCCCCGGCAGAATTTTCGGTTCCGCTGTTAGCAACACAGATTTACCCCACTACCGGCGTACCCCACTACCGGCGCGCCCTGCTCAATAGACGCCGAAGAAGGCGGCAAGCTATAATCGCGCGTTCATTATCGTTTCGGTTTCATTCGGAGGTTCCAACGCCAACAGTGCAAGCATCGACGGCCGGGTTTCGTCTGGCTGAGCGTTTCGACGAAGTCGGCTTTTCCGACATCGTGCAGATTCGCAATCGCATCATGGAACTGCGGGCCCAGGGCGCCGCGGTCTATCAATTCGAAGGTGGCGAACCTTTTCGTCCGACTCCCGACTACATCAAAGCCGCCGCTGCGGCCGCGCTCAGTGAAAACAAAACCCGCTATGCGCCGTCGTCGGGAATTCCCGAACTGCGCCAGGCGATCGCCGATAAGCTGCGCGACCGCAACCTCATCAACGTCGATCAAGAGAGCATCATCGTAGTCAACGGGGGCATGCAGGGATTGTTCGCCGCGTTTCAGTCAGTCGTGAATCCGGGCGACGAAGTTCTGGTCTTCTCTCCTTACTGGACTCCGATTAAGGATTTGGTCGCGTATTCGCAGGGTCGAATCGTGCCAGTGCCGACCGGTGAAGCTCGCGCCAACGGATTCCGCGAAACGCTGGAGCGCTACTCGACCCGACAGACGCGCGCGATTTACTTCAACACCCCGATGAATCCAAACGGCGTGGTTTTCACGCGAGCGGAAACGGAAGAAGTTGCGCGCTTCGCCGTCCACCGCGACCTGGTTGTAGTTGCCGACGAGGCTTACGAAGACATCGTGTACGAAGGCGAGCACGTGTCGATCGCGTCGCTGGAAGAAATGTCGGAGCGCACGATAACTTTGTTCACGCTGTCGAAATCCTACGCGATGACCGGGTGGCGCATTGGCTACGCAGTTGCATCCGAACCATGGATGACCGGCCTGCGCAAAGCGATTCTGTATTCGTCGAATGGCGTCTCGACGCCGACCCAGTGGGCCGCGCTGGCAGCGTTTACCACCGCGTCGGATTTTCTCGAGACGTCGCGCGTCGCCTATCGTGAGCGGCGCGATTTGCTATTGGCCGGCTTGAACGAAGTCGGCCTGACTTGCGAGTTGCCGGCCGGCGCGTTCTACGCTTTCCCGGACGTGACGCGGATCAGCAAGGACAGTCGTGACGCTGCGGAAGCTTTGCTAAACCGCGCGCAGGTTGCCACCGTGCCGGGCGTCGTCTTTGGCCCGCACGGCGAAGGTCACGTGCGCTTTTCCTTCTCCACACCGATCGAAACGATCGAAGCCGGCCTTGAATCGATGCGCCGCAATCTCTGAAAGCTTGCCACAGAGACACAGAGGCACAGAGAAAAGATTAGAATCAACCACGGATGAACACGGATATACACAGATCGGAACCGATTATTTCTTATCCGTGAGAATCCGCGTTTATCTGTGGCAAATTCTTGCGTCTCTGTGTCACTGTGCCTCTGTGGCTTTCCCTCATGAATGAGTTCGACTTCATCCAACGCCTCCGCGATCAGACCCGATCGCGAAAGCACTCGTCCCGCCTGGTAACGGGAATCGGCGATGACGCGAGTGTGATCTCGCAACGGGCGGGGCGCGCCGTCGTGGTCACGACAGACCTGCTTGCCGAAGGAATCGATTTTTACCGCGAAGCAACGCCGCCACGCCTGCTTGGTCACAAGGCCCTGGCGGTTTCTCTCTCAGACATTGCCGCCATGGGCGCGCGACCACTTTGGTCGCTGGTGTCGATTGGCCTGCCCGAGGATGTTTGGAGCGACACCTTCAAGGACGAGTTTTTCGAAGGCTATCTCAAGCTGGCGGATGAATACGGAGTTGCACTCTGTGGCGGAGACGTGTCGCGCACGGTCGAGCAAATAGTGATCGATTCGATCTTGCTGGGCGAAGTTAGTTCCGGCGCCGCCGTGCTTCGCTCGACCGCGCAGCCAGGCGATCAAATCTATGTCACGGGCGCGCTCGGCGGCTCCGCGGCGGGATTGAAACTAATCGAGATGGGCGCGCGAATCAGTAGGCAGGAGGCATCTGTTACAGAACCGCTCGCGGACCGGGGTCCCCATGCGAGCAGCTCGCATGGGGTGGTGGATGCGAGCGGGTTGGGCGCGGAGCGATCCGAAGAAGACGCAATCCAAACTCTCCTTCTCCGCCACCTTCGCCCGTCGCCGCGCGTCGGCTGGGGTATCGTGCTCGGTGAAGAGCGTCTGGCCAGCTCAATGATCGACATCAGCGACGGCCTATCATCCGATTTGAAGCATCTCTGCGACGAGAGCAGCACCGGTGCATTGATTCAATCCGATTCTCTGCCCCTTGACGAAGACGTAGTCAGACTGTGTGGCCGCCGCGCGCTTGATCCACTGGCGCTGGCCCTGCACGGCGGCGAAGATTTCGAACTACTGTTCACCGTTCATCCTGAAAAGACCGCGCGCCTCCCGAAGCGAGTGGATGGCGTGGCGATCTCCTGCATCGGTGAGATTACAAACGAGCCCGGCAAGATTCGCATCGCCGAGAAGAACCGGGTCTGGAATTTAAAGCCACAAGGCTTTGAGCATTTCAGCCGCCGTGTTTGACTCGCCCTCACTCCTTTCTTAGACTCGCATCCAATGCTGCGCATCCACAACACACTCTCCGGTCAGCTCGAAGAGTTTCGTCCGCTGGTTGAAGGCGAAGCGAAATTCTATTACTGCGGACCGACCGTCTGGGATTTCGGGCACATCGGCAATTTTCGTTCGGCGATTGCCGCCGACGTTTTGCGCCGCTATCTGAAGTTCAAAGGCTTGCGCGTCACGCAGGTGATGAACCTGACCGACGTTGACGACCGGATTATCGCGAAGGCGCGAGAGAGCGGCAAAGCACTCGACGACTACACCGCGAAGTACATCGAAGCGTTCTGGGAAGATTTTGACGCGCTTGGTTGCCAACGGCCCGAGGTCGCGCCGCGCGCGACGCAACATATCTCCGACATGGCGTCCCTCATCAGCAAGCTTGAGGAGCGCGGTCACGCTTATCGTTCCGACGGTTCGATCTATTACCGCATCACTTCGTTTCCGGAATACGGCAAGCTCTCGAAGATTAACTTCGCCGGCAACATCGCGGGCGCCAGCGAACGCGTCGACACCGACAAGTATGAAAAAGAAGACGCGAGGGACTTCGCTTTATGGAAAGCACCGACGAAACAGGAAGAACCCGCTTGGGAAACAACCATCGGTCGCGGGCGACCGGGATGGCACATCGAATGCTCGGCGATGTCGATGAAATATCTCGGCGAGACTTTCGATCTGCACGCGGGCGGAATCGATCTGGTGTTTCCGCATCACGAAAACGAGATCGCCCAGAGCGAAGGTGCGACCGGCCATCAGTTTGTGCGTCACTGGCTTCACTTTGAGCACCTGAAAGTCGAAGGCGAGACGATGTCAAAGTCGAAAGGAAACTATTACACGTTTCGCGACTTAACCGCCAAGGGTTTTACTCCGGCCGGGATCCGTTACTTCCTCCTCAGCGTGCCCTGCCGCAAACAACTCAACTTTACTTTCGATGCGCTGGCCGGCGCCGAGAAGACCGTGGCGAGCTTGCGAGATTTTCGCGCGCGCCTGGAAGAATCAAAGACCGAAGCCGGCCGCGACGATGAACTTCATGCCGCGACCGAACAAGCTCTGACAGAATTCGAGGCGGGCATGGACGATGACCTGAACACTTCCGTGGCCCTCGCCGCAGTTCACGAACTGACCCGCGAAGTGAACACTGCTCTGGCCAAGCGTACGCTGGGCGAAGACAACAAACGCGAAGTCACGGCGGCGATCGAGCGCTTCGACAGTGTGCTGAATGTTTTCGGCCAGCCCGCGCGCGAGATGTTGGACGAAGAGATTCAAAAATTAATCGACGAGCGCCAGGAAGCGCGCCATCGCCGCGATTTTGATCGAGGCGACGAAATTCGCGACGAACTCGCAGTGCGTGGCATCGTGCTGGAAGATACCAAGGACGGCGTGCGCTGGAAGAGAAAATAGGCGAGCACATTTCAGGCCGGTCAAATAACTCAAGTCGCTCGCGCTCGATCGGAACGCTCCGACAAACTCATGCCTTCTGTTACCCGAGCTCGGCCGCGTAGAGGCTTCCGCATCCGCTACGCGCTGCTGTTGTTGTTGGCCGCCATCCTGTTCGGCACGATTGGTTTTCACTTCATCGAACGCTGGCCGCTCGCCGACAGTCTCTACGTCACGGTCCAGACCTTAACCACTGTCGGTTACGGTGACCAGACTCCGCGCAGCGGCACGGGCCGCATGTTTGCAGTGGTCGTCATGCTCCTGGGCGCGGGTGGGGTTGCGCTGGCCGTCTCGACCATAGTTCAATCTGTGGTGCAGTCAGAGATGATGGCGACTTTTGGCCAGCGACGACGGTCCAGAAGAATGAGCAAGCTAAGCAATCACTTCATTATCTGCGGCTCGGGCCGAGTGGGATCGCACCTGGTGCGCGACCTGCTGCTAACGAATGAATCCTTTGTTGTGATCGAGCAGGATCAGCAACGCGCGGCCGAGTTCGCGCAGCGCGGCGTCAATGTTTTGGTCGGCGACGCGACGCTGGAGGAAACCCTGCGTGAAGCGAGAGTCGAACACGCGCGCGGACTGGCCGCCTGTCTTCCCAACGACGCAGACAATGTATACGTCGTGCTGACGGCGCGAGACTTGAATCCGAACTTGCGCATCGTCGCGCGGGCCGCCGAAGAACAGGCGGAAGCGAAACTTTTGCGCGCCGGCGCGAATCACGTGGTCGCGCCAACCATCATCGGCGGGCATCGCATGGCCGTCGCGCTGACAAAACCTGCGGTCAGCGAATTCATGGATTCGATTACCGCAAACGAACTCGGTCTGGCGTTCGAGCAAGTCGAAGTGGACGCGGCCTCGGGGCTGGTCGGACAAGAGCTGCGCGCCACGCCGATTCGGTCGGAACTGGACGTGGTCATTATCAGCATTCGACGACAGGATGGCGAAATGCTTTTCAATCCGGCTGGCGACGCTACCATCGAAAACGGCGATATCCTGATCGCGATCGGCCGCGCTGACTCGCTGATGAAACTCAATGAATTGGCGCGGGGCATAAAATAAGTTTCGAGTTCCCAGTTTCGGGTTTCGAATTTTCCTGGCGCTGTTTGAACTCGAAACTCGAAACTCGAAACTCGAAAATCACGGATTGGAATTTGAAAGTTCTAGTAACAGGCGGCAGCGGTTATCTCGGCACGCACGTGCGCCGCTTTTTCAATGCCGAAGATCTTTCGCGGCGCTCGCATCTCGACGTGCTTAGTCCGCTCGACGCCGCGCGGGTCGGCGTCTATGACGTTGTCATTCATCTCGCCGCGTACTCCAGCAAGAACCCGGCTGATGCCGACAACTGCTTTCGCACGAACGTCGAAGGCACGGTGAACCTGCTGCGAGAAATGCAGCCGAACTCGGTGTTCATCTTTGCTTCAACCAGGGATGTTTATGGTTCGCACGCAGATGAATACGGCGAAGTCCCAGAGGGTTGCAGCACCGAATACCAGCATCAATCGCCGCTGGAGTGGTCGAAGCTGATCGCTGAAAGGTACGTCGAATACTATGCGGCGCAACGGAACTTTCGCGCCTGCATTTTTCGCCTTTCGACCGTCTACGCGCGGCCTTCGGAAGGAAACGAGAACGGTTTTGTCACGCATTACGTCGAATCGGTGAAGCGCGGCTGGCCTATTCGGCTGCCGCTCGAGGGCCGGCCGGTGCGCGACATTCTGCACGTGGATGATTTTTCGCGCGCGTGCCGCGCCTTCATCGATTCCTCGGTGACGCGCGGACTGTATAATCTTGGCGGTGGCCGCGAGAACGCTGCTTCCTTGCGCGAAATGATCGACCAGGTGGCGGAGATAATTCAATGCAACCCGGTGATTGACGAAAACGCGCCGCTGCCCGCGCCGGTGCCGCTGAATTATGTTTCGGATCTGACGCGCGTCAGCGAAGAGTTGGGCTGGCAGCCGCAGATTGGAATTGAAGAAGGGCTACGAAGTTTGATCTGAAGTTTGGGATCTTCTCTGCGCAACCTCTGCGCAGAGAAAACCAGCGAAATCACTTAGAAGAATTCCGTGCGAGTACTCAACCCACAACTAGATCAAATCAAACGCGTCGTCGTCCGCGGCACGAACTGGGTTGGCGACGCCGTGATGACTGTGCCTGCCCTGCGCGAGCTGCGCCGCGTACTGCCCGACGCGCACCTTACTCTGGTTTCGCGGCCAGGCACGGCGGATATTTTTATCGACGCGGACTTCATTGATGAGGTTTTGGTTTACGATCGGACGGGGTTGGGATCGGCGTGGACTCAAATGCGCGAATGGCACCGGCGCCGATTCGACCTCGCGCTGCTGTTTCAGAATGCCTTCGAGGCCGCGGCGATCGCATTTCTGGCGCGAGTGCCGCGACGGATTGGCTATGACGCCGACCGCCGGGGGAAGCTTCTGACGCAGGCGATTCCCTTGCCCGGATGGAAGAGTGAACGGCGCGAGATCTTCTACTACCTGAATCTCGTTGCGGAACTTGAGCGACTCTTGTACGGCGCTACCGTTGTCGAATCCGTTGAATCTCTTGAATCGAAAGAGCCGCAATTCGCCCTTGCGGTTTCGGTCAACCGGCAGCATCACGCGAAAGAATTTCTGCGCGCGCATGGTCTCCGCAGCGACGCGCCACTGGTTCTGCTTTGTCCCGGCTCAATCAATAGCCGCGCAAAGCGCTGGCCCGCTGAGCGCTATGCCGCGGTTGCGGATCATTTCGCCGAAGCCGGCGCGAGGGTGGCGTTGATCGGCTCGCCGGCTGAGATGGAAGTTTCAAATGAAGTTTCTCGACGCTCAAGAAACACGCCCGTCGTGCTGACCGGCGAGACAAGCGTCGCCGAAGCCACCGCGATCATCAGCGTCGCGGATGTTCTGATCACAAATGACACTGGTCCGGCGCACATCGGTGCGGCGGTGGGCACGCCGACGCTGGTTATCTTTGGCCCGACAAATCCGTTGACGACGCGGCCGTTCGCGTCCAACGCGGAGATCATTCGACACGAACCAGACTGCGCGCCGTGTATGCTCCGCGATTGTCCAATCGATCATCGTTGCATGACGGCGATCAGTCCTGAAGAAGTTTTCGCGCAAGCCAAAGCGATGATGTCGCGTTGCCGGGCTGAGGTGACCGCATGAAACATTTCGCCGAGATAGTCAGCAACTTTTCGCAAAAGCGCCTGCTCGTGATCGGCGACACGATTGCCGACAGGTTCGTCTATGGCGAGATCAGCCGCGTCTCGCGCGAAGCGCCGGTTTTCATCCTGCGTCACGAGCATACGGAAACGACGCCGGGTGGCGCGGCGAATTGCGCCGCGAATCTCGCCGCTTTGGGCGCCAAGGTCGCCCTTGTCTCGGTGATCGGCGAAGACGAGCCGGGCAAGGTTCTGCTCGATAAACTTGAGACTGCCGGGATCGATTGCCACGGCGTCGTTGTTTCGGCTGAGCGAACGACCACGACCAAGATGCGCGTACTCGCCGGCCAGGTTCATTCGACCCGTCAGCAAGTTATTCGCATCGACTATGACAGCGAGCCGGCGCTCGCGACGGATGAGCGCGAACAACTGAAAGTACGACTCAGCGAAGAAATCGGGAAAGCGGACGCGGTAATCATCTCTGATTACAATTATGGCGTCGTCGATGTTGCCCTGGCTACGATGGCCCGGGATGCGGCCGACCAACGGCGCATTCCTGTCTTCATCGACTCGCGCTTCCGCCTCTCTGAATTCCCGCGCTTCACTTCGGCCACACCGAACGAGGATGAAATTGCGCAACTGAGCGGTCAGCCTTTGACTAACGATCAGGAGCTGGAAGCTTTGGGAGCACGGCTACGTGAGCAGTTAGTGTATCGCTCTCTGCTGGTAACTCGCGGCAGTCGCGGCATGGTCCTCTTCGAAGCAGACACAAAGCCGCTGCACATTGAAGCAGTCGGTTCGCGGCAACCGGTCGATGTTACCGGAGCCGGCGACACGGTGATCGCGACTTACGCGTTGGCGATTGCGTCGGGGGCCTCCTTCGCTGCCGCCGCTCAACTGGCAAACTTCGCTGGCGGCATGGTAGTGATGAAGCGTGGCACCGCGACAGTGACCGCCGAAGAACTCATCTCATCAATCGCGCAAGCAACGGAATCATGACCCAAACCGGCGCGCGCATCGTGGATCGGCCGCGGTTACAGGAAGCGATCGCCGCGGCAAAGAACGACGGCCGGCGCATCGTGTTCGCGAACGGCTGCTTCGATGTGTTGCACGTCGGGCATGTGCGATATCTGGAAGCGGCAAAGGCGCTCGGCGATCTGTTGATAGTCGCAATCAATTCCGACGCGCAGGCTCGCCGCCTGAAGGGCGAAGGCCGACCGCTGATGCCGCAGGATCAGCGCGCCGAGATCGTCTCGGCACTTGCCGCAGTCGATTTCGTCACCATCTTTGAAGAGCCAACGGTCACGGAACTACTGCTCGCGCTCAAGCCTGATATTCATGCGAAAGGCACTGACTACACCGAAGACACGGTTCCTGAACGTGATGTGGTACGATCTTACGGCGGACGAGTGGCGATCGCGGGCGACCCGAAAGATCATTCTTCGTCGCAGATGATCGAGAAAGTAAGCGGCTAGTTACAGAACCGGGAGCGGTAGCGACCGGATCATAGGCGCAAGCAGACCAAGAAGGTTACCTTATCTTTCGAAGAGGCTCGTTGGATCCGGTCGCTACCGCTCCCGGTTCTGTAACTGCTCACTGTTATGCGCATTCTCGTAGTAAAACTCGGGAGCATCGGCGACATCGTGCATACTCTGCCCGCGCTGGCGGCGATCCGCCGGGCCTTGCCGGATTCCGAGATCTCCTGGGTAGTCGAACGGCGCTCAGCTGAAATTTTAGGGGACAACCCGCTTCTTGATCGCCTCATCGAAGTCGAGACGAAGGCCCTGAGGCGCGGGCTGATGTCTGGGGAGACGCTGCGGGCACCGCGCCAGCAGTTACGTCTGCTACGCGC
>CAAGKR010206651.1_pt1 | contig 11479 bp, 14 predicted proteins | sample 2556971 | NCBI WGS metagenome assembly CAAGKR01 (sample SAMEA5207829, study PRJEB30636) | soil metagenome | biome: forest; feature: boreal; material: soil | place: USA | collected 2011-09 | depth 1 m
ATTTACGCACGAACCGGCCATCTGTTCTAGCCTCGCGGCCGGGTATGTGCGCCCCTATTGCTACCAGAGTTGCTACCAACGAGAGTCGCCACACCATCGGCGACGATGTGCGGGAGGTTCACGCGATCGGCCCGCCCCGCTGGCGCCAGGACCTACGAGCGGGTCACTCGCGGAGTATGCGCTCCTCCTGAGCGGCCGCGGCTTGTATCAAGCGAACGCTCAGGGTGGGCACCGCCTTCTTGCGGTCTTCATTGGGTAGCTCCACCGCGGCTTTAAGCTCATCCACCAACTCGGGATCGCCGATGGACGGCCCATCAAGGTCCCGGATGGCCGCGACGACGGAGCCACCCGGCGGGTCCGTTTGGTTCAGTGCTGCCAACATGAAGTCGCGTGTGCTGAGGAGTCGACGAAGGCGGGTCGCGCGCACGCGCTCTGTGGTGGCCAACTCGTTCTCGCGCTTCCACAGCCGGTCGAGTTGCTCGCGTTGCCACTCGCGGTCGGCCTTGATGCGGCTGTCCGCGCGCCGCGCTTCGATCATGCCACCAAGCAAGGTTCCGCCACCGAGCGCCAGCACGGCCGCGATGACGGTCGCCCATCCTTGATCCACAGTCACGAGACTCCCGTGCCCGCGGCGCCTGTCGGGCGCGAGCGCCAGTGGCCGCGGGCGTGAAGGAACGAGTAGACAGCGACCGGGCCGGCTGCCAGGAAGAGGGCGACGCGCGGCCCCCACATCCCAGGCACCGCGGCCCCGGCGATAGCGTAAACAGCGGCCAGGACGCAGGCCAGGCCCGTCCAGTGCAAGGCATCCCGCACGACGGTCGACGACATCCGGAACGGGAAGAAGCCGGCCGACCACGCGGCGATGAAGGCGGCGAAGGCAGCCACCAGAGCGGCCGTGGCCGAGCCGGTCACGGATGTTGGGCCGAGCGCAAGCCCGGCCAGCACGAGGCCCGCGATCGTCAGGCTGTCCTGGCGCGTCTCGATGTTGATCCGAGCGGTCTCCTTACTCGCGTCTTGGCTGAGGTATGCCCAGCCGCGCGAGCTGAACGAGAGACCGATGGCGAGAAGGCACCACCAAGCCGCGACGCCGGCGATCATCGCCAGCTGCACCCATTCCCCGGTGACGACTCCGGGCCAGACCGTCGGGACTGATACCCCCAAGAAGAACGGCACCGATCCCAGTGTGCCCAGCCCTACCGCGAGTACTTCACCGACCCGCCACCATCTCCGAGGTTGGCTCAGCGGCACTGCTGGCACTGGCCGATGATGTTGCCGTGCGGGCATAGCATCGACTTGGTGACCTCTATCTCGCGTGCCTTCCGAGCCGCTTCTTCAGCCCGGCGCCGAGCCGCTTCCTCCGCTGCGCGTCGCTGTGCTTCCTCTTGTGCGCGTCGCTGAGCCTCGTCGTCCCCCATCTCAGGACCTCCGTGCGGTGAGTTGACGAACGAAGCATATGCCACGGCGGCGCGGCGAATGTGGCCCCCGACGCGGTGCGCGAGCTGGCCGGACAGCGCCGGGATCGTCGGCGACCAGCGGAGCGGGGGCCGGACGGAGCCTAGCGGGGGCCGCTGCTTCGTTGGCGCTTATCCGGGCATTCCGCGCGAGAACATCGGCCACGTCCTCCGCTGGCGGTGTAGAGTGGCGGTGCGTTCCGGCGGGGTATGGGAAGGGGCCTCTCGATGCGGAATCTCATGGCAGTCGGGGTTGTCCTGGCGATAGTCGTGGCCGGATGCTCGACGGGCGGGGGGGCGACCACGGCAACAAATGCAAGCCACGCCTTGCCTGCGTCGCCCGCACCGTCCGCTTCTCCGACGCTGACGCCCAGCCCGACGCTGACGCCCAGCCCGACAGTCGACGTCCCGGCGCTCGCTCAGCAGTACCTCGCGCTGGTGACGAAGCTGAACAACGAAAGCGACGCGTTGTGGAAGAAGTACGGTCCGCCGACGACGCTGAGCCAGGTCCACGCCCTTTATGGCGGGTACGCGGCATCGCTCCAGACTTTCATGACGGACCTCCGGCAACTGGAGTTCCCCGATTCGATGCAGCCCGACGTCCACGCGGTCTTGGAGACGACGGCCGCTCTGCAGGTCATCGCACTCGAGCTTTCAAAGGCCAAGACTTTGGCCGACACCACTCAACTATTCGATGATTTCGACCGCGCCGGGACCGCCGGGTCGAGTGCGTCGAACCTGCTTCGCGGTGACCTCGGCTTGCCGCCCGTCCCGATTTCCTAGCCCCGGAGCGGGTGTCCTCGCGAGTCAACTCGCGAGCGGCAAGGCAGGCACTGGCCGGGATCGTCGGCGACCAGCGGAGCGCAGGTATCAGCCCTGGCGCCCGAGTCCGCTCGTCAAGCTCCTTGACTCGCTGGTGGCGGCGGCGGACACTGACTCGCGACTCGGTACTCCGCCCGTGTAGGGGAGATCCTAGAGGGGACTTAAGTCATGCGACACATCGTCTCGTATCTCGTGTTCTGTCTCGCAGTTGGCGCGGTGCTGGCCGCGTTCGTCCCAATGCTCCTTCCGTGGTACGCGGCAATCGCGGTCGTCGGCGGCTTGCTAATGCTGGCCGACCTCGCGAGGGGACAGGGGCCAGGTCGGCCTCGCGAGCGCTCGAGCCAGATGTTCGAGGACTCTAGGCCGAGAGAGGTCGCCGAACCGGAACGCGCTTCCGCCGAAGCGACGCTAGCGAAGCGGGACCGGACGTGGGACGTTCCTCAGCCTAAACCGCCAATAACCAACGTGGTATTGAAGACTGCGGATGGCAGGACGAAGTTCGGGCTGAATGGGTGCCAGACTCTCAATCTTCTGTTCATCCTCAAAAACAGCTCCCCCGAGCGATGGTGGGAACTCCTGCGCGCTCACGCTGAGGCTGAAGGGAACCCCAAGTTGCGAGATGTCCAGCAACTCGTCCAGCGAGCAGGGGAACGCGGGTTGGCCGCGAGAGGCGGCTTCCCCCGAGAGGATTTACTCGACGCCCGGCGAATGGCCTACGAGGAAGCCACCAAGTTACGCCCGTTCATCATCGATCAGGTCGTGGCGCATTTAGGAGGTCCTCGTGCGTCGGCCGAAGAGACCTTCGGCGAGGGCTTGCGCGACCTGACAGCGATGATGGCCACACTCGTCATGTGCCGCCCCTGGTTCGAGCCGGGCGAATTCGAGTTGTTCTGGGGGCCGTACGAAAGCGCCTTACCCGCTGCTGCCCTCGGACTCAACTAGCTGTTCCTCCCCCACAGGTTGATGACGAGCGTGCGGCTGGTCGGCGTCTGCCCGGGGAGTGACCAGTGTGGCCGACGGGTATTGTAGAAGCCGAACGGCTACTGCGGCTTGTGCCGACTAGGGCCGGGATCGTCGGCGACCAGCGGAGCGGGGGCCAGGGCGAGCCTACCGCGGGCCGCTTATCTGCGGCTTATCAGACAGAGAAGCGCCCGCCCCTGGGGTTGAGACGGGCGCCGGTAGAGGTCGCCGGTCCCCGATGTGCAGCCGGGCGATCCCGGCCAGTCGGCAGCTCGCCCGGCTGCACATCGGCACTCTTGGCCGCGTACGATGTGGGGGTCTCGCGGACGAGGCATGCTCTGGACAAAACTAGGCCCCGGCGGCTTGCCTTGCGGTAGAGGCGCATCCGGGGCTCTTGCCAATGATCCTACCAGGGGTTGAGGAGTTGTCAACCGCAACAGGGAGGACGCCCCTAGACTGCGACCGCCTCGCCGCGCTCATGAGCCCGGAGAGGCTCAGGCCATACCTTGACGAGGCCCGAGACTCCAAGGCGCTCGCCGCGGATCTATACGCATGGAACATCGAAATCGGTGGCGCCATGTGGGACCTGCTTGTCTACCTGGAGGTCGCCGTCAGGAACTCAATGGCTCGCCAGCTTCAGGACTTACGCCTGAGAGCGTCCCCGCGCCATGGTCAGATCCCCTGCTGGTTCAACTTCAGTGCATGGTTTACCCCTCGCCAGCGAGAGTGTATCCAGGATGCTAAGGACTCCGCGCGGGATAAGGGCCTGACTCCAGGGCGGGTGGTAGCCCAACTCTCATTTGGCTTCTGGGTCAGCCTCCTAGATCCGGGCCACACGCACACTCTCTGGGTTCCCGCGCTGCGCAACGCATTTCCGGGCTCAACGGGCAACAGCAGGGATGTGCACGGCCAGATGCGCTGGGTAAACGAACTGCGCAATGACATCGCCCATCACAACCGCATCTACCAACGGGACATCCTCCAAGCAGAGGAGAAGGTGCTGCGAACAGCGCAATGGATAGACAGCGCCCTGGCTGACTGGATGGCCTCCGTCTCGACCGTGCGGGAGGTCAACGCCCGGAGGCCTGTACCGCCGCCCTCTGTCCGTTGGGGGAAGCCAAGCCCTGAGAGTTGAGGGACGAGCCGTGGACGCGAGCGATCTAGACGAAGGCTCCAGTATCGGCGGGGCCGAAGGGGCCTGGCACAAACACAGCGGAAGGTTCGTTGAGCTCAAGCGGAGCGGGGGCCAGGGCGAGACTAGCGAGGGCGGCTTATCGGCCGCTTATCATGGCGAGGCCGGGGCCGTCACAGTCCGCCCGCGTCCATCGGAGATTTGGCGTCAAGTCGGTTCCCGTCGCCGGCACAAAGGGAGGGCTGCAAGGATGGTTGCTACGCTGCAAGAGATCCGCGCCATGAAGGACGCAGACGTGTACTCCAAGTTCGATCAGGTCGCCGCGAGCACTGTCGACAGCCTCTCGTTCTGGACGGCGGAGATCACGAGGCGGGATGCCGCGCAGACAAATCAGACGATCCGGCGCCTAACGTGGGCCATGGCGGGAATGACCACGATCATCATGATCGCCACATTGGCGCTGCTCGTTAGGGGCTGAGCGTAGGAAGCTGCCGTGTCGTGCCCCACCTACTCTTCTCAGAGTGTCCGCGGCGCGGCAGTAGGGGTGGTCCCATTGATGCACCTGTTTCTCGACACGAACATCTACCTGGGGTTCTTCGAGCTGTCCGGCGATGACCTGGAAGAACTCCGCAAGCTCGCCGTGGCTGTCCGATCCGGTGGAACGGTGCTCTATCTCACCGATCACGTTTGCGACGAGTTCAGACGCAGACGGGCGGGAACGATTGCGGCCTCGCTGAAGCTCGTCGAGTCGGCTCAATTGCCAAAATCCTATCCGCGGCTCTTCACGAACCTGGATGGGTATCCGGAGCTGAGGACTACCCTCGAGACATTTGAACGCCAGCGTGCTGCGCTATTGGAGGAGGCAAGAGCCGCCGCCTTGGGGGCCGATCTTCAAGCGGACCGACTGATCCGCGAACTGTTTGGTATCGCCCACCCCGTCCCGATCTCGACTGAGATACGGGCAGCGGCTGAAACCAGACAGCTCTTTGGCAACCCTCCTGGCAAGAAGGATTCGATCGGCGATGCGATCAACTGGGAGTCGCTTCTGAGCGCGGTCCCTGCCGGACAAGACCTCGTGTTGGTAAGCGCCGACCGAGACTTCGCTTCCAAGCTCGATCCCCGAGTAGCCGACGAGTTCTTGTCAGAAGAGTGGTCCAGCGCGAAGCACTCAGAGCTCTCTCTTCACGACAGCCTGACAGCCGCATTCAACGTTCATTACCCCGCAATTCGGCTGGCCGCCGACCTCGAGCGGAGCCTCGCAATCGACGTCCTGATCGCGAGCCCCAGCTTCCGCGACACCCACCTGGCGATCCAGCGGTTGTCTGCCTTCGTGGAATTCGCCCCCGAGGAAGCAGCCAGCATGGTCGAGGCGGCCATGTCCAACTCCCAGATCCGACAAATCATCGACGACGCCGACGTGCGTTCGTTCTATGCGAACCTTGCAGAACGATTTGGGAATCACCTGGAACCAGCCAACCTTGCCTGGCTTCGGGAGGCCCTCTCGGCCGCAACTCCCGCCGCATAGTCGCGATCTACTTAGGCGACGTGGAGCCCTACAGCAAGCCTCAGCCCGGCGTGGCCAAGGGACACAACTAAGCTCTACTAGGGGCGTGCGACCTGCTGGAGCGGGCATTCGCCGACGGACTGATGCGGCGCCTGACGCTGACGCAGCCCGTGGCGTTCCTCTACAGTGGATGCTGGAGTCGTAAGCGGGGGTCGACAAGATGGGGGTTTACGAGGATCTGCTCGCGTGGTCAGCCACGCGCCCGGCCTGGCAGAGAGATGCCCTCCGCCGTTTGGTGGTCTCAGGTCAGCTATCCGACCATGACCTGGAAGAGCTCACCTCGCTCGCGATGTCGCGGGATGGGGCCGCGCCGACCATTGCGACCGCGCCACTACACGCGACCGATCTCCCGGGAACTGAGCCCGCCGACACCGCGGTTACGTTGGTGGCGATTGCGGATCCACGAAACCTGAATGCACTCGCCCCGGACGCCCGCCTGGACTTTGCGCCACAAGGACTGACGATCGTCTACGGAGGGAATGGCTCCGGGAAGTCCGGATACGTTCGTGTCCTGAGGCGAGTCTGCCGGGCCCGCTCCGCACCTCCGCGAATCTTGCCGAACCTCGTAACCGAGGACGACCAGCCAACCAGTGCGGTCGTTGAATTCGCCGTCGACGGCGATCCGCGAACGCGGGTCTGGAGCGAGACCGAAGCGGTGGCCGACGAACTCGGGGCAATCGCCGTGTATGACCGGGCGTGCGCAGCTGTGTATGTCCGCGAGGAAAACGAGGTTGCTTACCGGCCGCTTGGCCTGGACGTCCTCGACCTCTTGGCGAAATGTCTTCGAGAGATTCGCCGGCGCCTTGACCTACGACGAGCGGCATGCGTTCTCGAACTCAGGCCTCCTCCCGGGGAGATTTGGACGTCGCCCGCGATTCGTGAGATCTGGCCAATTCGAATAGGTCTGACTCGCGCGCACCTGATCGAGTTGTCGCATTGGACCGCAGCCGATATCGCCAGGCGTGCGCAGATCGCGAGCGCGCTTTCAGCTCCGAGCCCACGCGACGCCGCAGCGGGTCTTCGTGCTCGACAGGGCGTCCTAAACAGAATGCTGCGCACCTTGCGGGAATGGGACGCTGCTGTCGGTGACGCCGCTGTAGTTGTCCTTGAAGCGACACTGCGGGAAAAGGCGGATGCCGAGGAACAGCTGTCGCGGCTTCGCGACGACGCCCTGTCGTCAGAGCCACTCGAGGGCGTCGGCAGTGGTCTCTGGAAGGCGATGTGGGCCGCCGCCGGCGTCTACTCCTCGCGCGTCGCCTACCCGGCGTCAGAGTTCCCGACTGTGGATGAAGGAGCTCGATGCGTGCTTTGCGGCCAGACCCTGGAAGAGGAGTCGCGAAACCGCTTTTCGCTGCTAAGAAAGCTGGTCGAGAGTGGGTTGGGCGCTCAGGTCGACACGTTCCGCGAGTCGATCAGCGGATCGACGTTGAGGCTTGAGCAGTTAGCGAATCCAGCCGCTGGAACTCCCCAAATCAACTCACCAACTCGACAGGCGTCTGAGGATCTCATCCTGGAGTTGCGGCAGTTCGATGACGCATTGGGAGGGGACGTGTTCGCCGCATCACAGAGCGTGCACGACCGGGCCGCCGCGTTGCTGCAAAGGATCGAGGGTGGTGCTCACCTGGCCCTTGAGGCGTTCGCGTTGCCAGCCATTTCCGCGCGCTTGAGCGCCGCGATCGCCGACTTCCAGACCCAAATTGACCTACTGGACAGCGCCGGCGACCCTGTCGGCGCTACCGATCTGCGCAGCGAGGCACTCGAGCTCCAAGGTCGGCAGTGGCTGCACGAGAACACGGACGCAGTCATCAGGGAGGTCGAGCGACTTGATCTCGTCGCCAGGCTCGCCGAGGCTATAGGCACGTGCGATACGCAACCGGTCACGCTGAAAAGCAATGAATTGACCGACCGGTATGTCACCGAGAAGCTCGAGGCAGATTTCGCAACAGAAGTCGACTACCTCAACAGGAGCCGAGTCCGCATCGTGCTGAGGAAGAGGGGCGAGGCCGGTGTCACATATCACCGGCTCGAACTCGAGAGGGGCGGACGGGCAAACGCAAAGGTCGACGACGTGGTCAGCGACGGCGAGTTCGGCGCGATCGCGCTTGCGACGTTCTTTGCGGAGCTTGCTCAAGGGCCCACGTGCTCAGGCATCGTGTTGGACGACCCGGTCTCGTCGCTCGACCACAACTACCGGGCGCGAGTCGCGAGCAGGCTCGCCGAAGAGGCGTCCCACCGGCAGGTGATTGTCTTCACTCATGACCTCGTGTTCTTGGGGGAACTGCAGTCGTGCACCGAGGCACTTGGCATCGATTGCACGTTCCGCCGCCTTCGGGCCACGTCAACGCACGTTGGATGGCCGGAACCGGAGCCTCCGTGGCTCGGGATGAAGATCATGCAGCGAATCGAGGTCCTGAAAGCGAGGCTCAACCCCCTGAAGACGGTGCACGGTGGTGATGACCCGGAGCTCTACGAGCGCGATGCCCGCGAGTGGTATGGCCGCCTTCGAGAGACCTGGGAACGGGCCGTCGAGGAGGTCCTGCTCGGCGACGCCGTCACCCGTTATCGCCACGACGTCAAGACTCGGAATCTGGTCAGCAACAAGATCTGGACGCTGGACGAGCAGGATGTCCGGGACGTGGACGTCGGCATGACCAAGAGCTCAGCGTGGATCCGTGGCCACGATCAACCCATGGCAGTCGACGAGGCTGTGCCTGAGCCAGCCGAACTCGCCGCAGACCTGACCGCGCTCGAGGATTGGGTCAGGCGCCTGAAGGCAAAACGCCAATAGGTTCCCGACATCCCTACGAGTGGACGCCCCAGTCACGGGGCGCGATCCAGCTTGGCGTCCACGTAACGAAGGAGCCCGGGTCGAACCTTTCGTCCACTGCAGTGATCTTCGCGATCTGGTGTGGCAGCAGCCCGAGACTGTGGGCTCCATCGGGGCTGTCGCAGTCCCAAAACCAGTAGCGAGGGGTCTTGTCCTTCATTCTCCGGCCCGGGCCGAAGTCCATTGGCATGCACCTTCGAGTCCTGGTGATGCCATCCTCGTCGGCGCAAAACGTCAACTCGACGACCTGGCAGTTCCGCATAGCGGTCATGAACGTGTCGTGCATGGTGCGCCCCTAGCTGGCAACTCGACCCAGATGGGCCCTCGGGACGCCTGACCATCATGCTCGGCACGTCAACCGGTGCCCCGGCCCTTCAAAGGTCGATCGTGCGATCAACGGCAGAGACCCTGCGACCGGCCATCGAGCGGGCACTTGCGGCGAACCATACGAGCTTCTGCCAGTTGCGGACGGCCACTGACCAAGGTGCGACCCCCTTGGCTGAGAGGGTCGCACCAGTCGGCTCTCCCAATCCCAACTCCCTGTCACAATCCTGAGCGTGCTCCTCACCATCACACTGACCAAGCCGCCGGCAACCGATCTGGGCTACCTGCTCCACAAGAGCCCCGATCGGGTGCATTCGCGCGAGCTTGCGTTCGGGCAGGCGTATGTCTTCTATCCTGCTACTCCTCGTCCGTAGACTCCTCGACCTCGGCGAGCAACTCATCGACGATCCGAACGATGGGATCGACCTCGATCTCCAAGGTTTCGCGCAACACTCCCGACGCATCCCGTGAACGCGCGCTCCATTCTGCCGCCAGGGTTGTGCCCGCAACGGCTGGGTTGGCGAACAACCAAACCTCGTCGAGTTCGGCCGTGTCTTCCGGATAGAGGTCGAGGGGGTCGAAGGTCAGGACAACTGAATGGGAGTTGTCGATGTGAACGCGCCTTATGGGGCTTATGGCCGGCATCCTGAAGCTCGGCGCGAGAAGGCTGGGATATCCCAGGCCGCCTAGGTAGTCGAGGCGAGATCGGCGAGCCATTCCAAGCATCACAGGACGGGTGGGCATCTTCGCATTCGGGATCTCGTCCTCATGGAGGGCCATAACACCCTTCGCCGGGATGCGGACCTCTACCAGAAGCCCGTGGATCGGGTCGTCGGTGTCGTTTCGGAGAACAAAGGCCACTCGACCCAGCCCGCGGACCTGGCATCCCTTTAGCAGGACCCCGGGTAATGCCTCGGTGGCCTTGGTGATGTATTCGTCAACCTCTTTGTCGTACTGCTCGGGCGTTCGCGAGTCGGACTCCAAACCCAACACCTTCGCTGCCATGACATTCGCCTGCATGGCTGCCTCAAGAACGCTGCTCATGCCGGCCAGCGATCGGAGAGGGCTGCTCTCTGGAAGGTCGCTGAGCTTGATCGATGTCGCCTCGCTTCCTTCCGGCTTTCGTGGAGGCGGCGGCTTGAGCGCTTCGCGCTCGCGATCTGCCCACACCGCGATCGCCTCGGGGCCGATGTCAAGTGCGACAGCGCGGCTCTCGGTAACAAGGAGTAGGGATACTCTGCCTATCCGCTTCCGCGCGCCAGCCGTTCGTCGCGACAACATCTCGATGTCAGCCGCGGTTGCCTCGCGGGTACTCGCCTTGTGCCGTACATAGACGGCGCCCTCTCGAGTGGCCGGCTTGGGATTCGTGCCAGCGCTGCGTGGATCGGCCAGATACTCCTTACGACATGGCCACGCGGGGTGCCCGTCGCGAGGCGGCTCGATGGTCAGCACAAGGACATCCTTGTCGTGAACGTGAACGTACGTAGGCATCCACTCCGGCGCGTTGGGTGGCTGTCCCACATAGGCGGCAATCCAATTCTCGATCTTGTCAGCGTCGTAGACGCGCGTGCCCGGAAGCTCGCCAGGGCTTACACCCAGCAGGATGTACCCGCAGCCCCCCAGAACCTTGCCGGCCGCCTCAGCATCGCGGTTCGACATGCCTAGCACCTGGCGTCCCATCTCGGCCTGCCAGCGCTTCTCGGCCAGGTCGACCGTCCCCTTCCACTCGATACTGTTGGTCTCCTGCTCGGAGGCAGGAGCCTGGTACACAGCAAGAACTAGCTCTCGGTAGCCGGCACGAGAGCGAACTGCCTTGGAGAGGTCCAGCGCTAGTGTCATACGACTATTCTCGCTCGCCGAACGGTCCTGAGGACGCCATGATCTGCGCTCGAACGTGTTGCTGACGCGTGGCGTAGGGGCGGAAAAGAAGAGCCGACCGCTGAGGGGGTAGCGGTCGGCTCACAGGACTGGCTGCCGAGGGTGTCGCCGAGCCGAGTCGGCCTCCTCGACCGGGCTCCGAATTTGGTACGCACGATGGTACGCAAATAACCTTCCATTTCGGCCGATGACGGCATAGCCTCAATCTCTGCTTGGCGACGCCGCCTGACCTCGGCCCCATGCGCGGTCGAAGCCAGAACGACGAAGCGAGGCAGGACTAACGGCCCGGCGATCGAGCGAGCGCTCGCTGACCCAGCAGGGCAGGAGCTCCACCTCGAACCACCGGGCATAGGAAACGGCGGTTGCCGTCGGAGGAGACAGGAAGCATCTACAGATGGACGAGACCGAACGGGCCAGTCGGGCCCTTCGCGGAAGGATCGGTGCACACCGACTCCACGCGACCCACGACCCTCGCGAGACGACCAAGGCCGCTAGAAGCGCCTTCTGGTCGTCGTTCGAGC
>CAAGKR010306189.1_pt1 | contig 11475 bp, 9 predicted proteins | sample 2556971 | NCBI WGS metagenome assembly CAAGKR01 (sample SAMEA5207829, study PRJEB30636) | soil metagenome | biome: forest; feature: boreal; material: soil | place: USA | collected 2011-09 | depth 1 m
CGCTCCGCCACCCCGATCGCGTGACGGAGCATGTTCGCTCGGGCCCGGCCGTGCGTCACGACCGACACGCCGTTCACGCCAAGGAGCGGCGCTGACGCGTACTCGTCGTAGTCGAGGCGATGCCGGAGCTTGCGGACGCCGCCCAGGGCAAAGACGTACGCGATCTTCCCGAGGACGCCGCCGAAGATGTCGTTGCGGATGCCCTCGCGGAAGACGTCGACGACGCCCTCCATGCCTTTGGCGAGCACGTTGCCGGTGAACCCGTCGCACACGACGATGTCCGTCGTTCCGCGAAGGGGATCGCGGCCCTCGATGTTGCCGAAGAAGTTGATGTCCGTCGCGCCGGCGAGGAGGGCGTGCGCTTCCTGCTGCACCCGCCCGCCCTTCTCCGGTTCCTCGCCCACATTCATGAGGCCGACCGTCGGCTCGCTCACGCCGTGGACGCGCTCCATGAAGCGCGAGGCCATGCGCGCGTACTGCAGGAGGTTGCTCGGCTCAGCATCCATCGTCGCGCCGGCATCGATGAGACACGCCGGCTTGCCCTTCGTCGTGGGCAGCATGCCGCAGAGCGCCGGGCGGTCGATGCCGCGGATCCGTCCGAGGGTGAGCAGCGCGGCGGCCATCGTCGCGCCGGTGTTCCCAGCGCTGACCACCGCCTCCGCGTCGCCGCGCTTGACGAGCGCCGTCGCGACGCCGATCGACGTGTCGCCGCGCCGGCGGAGCGCGTTCGAGGGATGTTCGTGCATCTCCACGACGTCACGGGCGTCGACGACCGTGATGCCCGGTCGCGGCGCCGTGCCGAGCGCGGCCCGAAGGATCTCGTCGCGACCGACGAGAACGATCTCCGCGACCCCGCCTTCCGCCCGGTACAGCAATGCGCCCCGGACGATCTCGTCCGGGGCGTGGTCACCACCCATCGCGTCAACCGCGATGCGCATCGCGCTAGCTGGCTGCGGTGCGCTTCTTGGCGCGGATCTTGATCACCTGCCGGCCGCGGTACATGCCGCAGTGCGGGCAGGCTTGATGTGACGGCTTCGGGCTCCTGCATTGGGGGCACGGCACGAGGTTCGCGGCGCGCAGCCGAAGGTGGCTGCGACGGTCGCCCTGCGCGGCGTGCGGGGTTCGCTTTTTCGGTTCACCGGCCAATTCGTGGACTCCCTCGATTACTGCTCGATGATTGTAGGTAGTGGCGCCCCGACCGACGGCGCGTCTCCGACGGTCCGCCCTGAGCTCGAGGGCGCGCGGGCCGCGGTCGTCAGGTCCACGCATCGCGTCGGGCTCGAGCGTCGTCGTCGTCGCCGAATCGGACCATCGATTCCGGCATACCTTCCCGAGACCATCGCTCCGGCCGCTGGCCGGTAAACGTTGGCCGAGATCGCCCTCGAGGAGGGCGGGCCCTAGGGCCCGTCCCCCCAAACGCCCCCTCGCCGGCGCGCCTGACGCCCACCCATTGCGGCCGGAACGGCGTCGGCTCAGTCCTTCGCGATCCTGTCCTTGAGCTCCTGAAGCGCGGTCCAGCGCGCGTCGACGGCCTCGTCGTGCGCATGCGGGCGCTCGTTGAGATCGGCGCCGCACACCGGGCAGAGGCCGGCGCAGTCCGGGCGACAGAGCGAGGCCACCGGGGTCACGAGAATGAGCTCCTCGCGGAGCAGCGGCACGAGGTCGACCTTGAAGTCGGAGCCGATCGTCTTCCCGTCGAGCGGCGGCTCGACCAGCCCGACGCCGTGCTCCACCGGGACGGTCGCGTAGTACTGCTCGGCGAAGTCCACGTGGACCGGGGTGTCGATCGGCAACAGGCAGCGGGCGCACTGACCGGCGACGTGCGCGTCGGCCGATCCTTCGAAGTACGCGCCGGGATTGGTGTGGGTCGCGTGCACGAACGCATCGATATCGACGACCGCTGCCTCGAGGAGCCCCGCGTTCTCACCGCGCGGGTCGATGGGCGACTCCTCGACGTCGAAGTCGACGCGGGTGCCAAGCGGCTGTTTCAGCAGCGGCGCGACGTTGATGACCACGCGTTCCCACCTACTCGCGAACTGGTTCGGGACGCCGCTCCTCGAGGACCTCGAGGCTCTTCTTCACGATCGACAGCGTCTTCACCAGATCGCTCTCGAGCCGGATGAGCACATCGGATGCGTACTGATCGGCGCCGCGCATCGTCTCGTCGGCCTTCGTCTGCGCGCTCTTCTCCATGTCGCCGGCGCGGTTCTCCGCCACGCGCAGGATCGACTGGTCCTGCAGCAGGATGGCCGCTTGCTCCTGGGCCGCGCCGATGATCTGCTCGCCTTCCTCGCGAGCCTTCTGCACCACACGGTCGCTCTCCTGCACGATCCGGCGGGCCTGCTTCACCTCTTCGGGGATCGCGACGCGCATCTGGTCGATGAGGTCGAGGACCGCGGCCTGCTCGAGGATGATCTGGCTGGTCATGGGGACCTTGCGCGCGTTGACGACGAGCGCTTCCAGCCGCTCGACGAGGAACTGGATGTCCATCGTTACCCTCCCGCGGAAGCCTCTTCACTGTACTGGAGCAGCAGGAGCGTCTCTTCGCCGATCTCCTTCGTGCGCGTGACCCGCAGGGTCGGCGGGATGGCCGGGAGGTGCTTGCGCAGCGCGCGGGAGACGATGAGCCGGCCAGGAGCGGCGAGCTTCGCGAGCACCCGACCATGGGTCTCGACCTCGGCGAATGGCGGGTCGCAGAAGGCGATGTCCGCGCGCACCGGACCGGACAGGTACGCCAGCACGTCGGCCCGCACGACGGTCGCCCGATCGGCGAAGCCGGTTGTCTCGAGGTTCCGCGCGATGGCCGCGATCGCCCTGGCGTCCCGCTCCACGAACGTGGCGTGCGCCGCGCCGCGCGACAGCGCCTCGATCCCGAAGGCGCCTGATCCGGCGAAGAGATCGAGGACGTCGCGCTCGACGAGCACGGGCGTCAGGATGCCGAACAGCGTCTCGCGGATCCGGTCGGTGGCCGCGCGCGTGCGGCCACCGTCGGGCACGACGAGCCGGCGGCCCTTGGCCAGGCCGGCGATGACCCTCACCTACGCGAGCGCATATCGGCGCCAAAGCGCTTCGACCGCGACGGCGAGGCCCGCGTGTTCCGGCAGCTCGAGGGTCGGGTCGCTCGCAAGGATGGCGTCGGCATCCTCGGCGGTCTCCCGCGCGAGCCGGGGATCCACGTCCTTCAGGTCCACGATCCGGAGCTCATCGACCCCGCTCTGCTCGTCGCCGAGGAACTCGCCCGCGCCGCGGATCTCGAGGTCGCGCTGCGCCAGGGCGAAGCCATCGAGGGGCTTGCCGTCCTTCTGCTCGACCATCGCCTGGAGCCGTGCCGACTCGCCTGCGTCATCGCTGACCAGCACGGCGAACGAGCGTTTGTCGCCGCGACCAACGCGGCCGCGAAGCTGATGGAGCTGCGCGAGACCGAACCGCTCGGCGCCGAGAACGACCATGACCGTGGCGTTCGGCACGTCGATCCCGACCTCCACGACGGTCGTCGCGACGAGCACGTCAAGCTCGCGCGCGGCGAAACGGCGCATGGCCTCATCGCGCTCCTTCGCCGGCATGCGGCCGTGGAGGAGCGCGATCCGCAGCCCCTTGAGCGCCCCCGTGCTGAGCTCCCGGTACGTTTCGATCGCGCTCGGGGCGTCGTCCTCGCCGTCGGACGGATCGATCCGCGGCGTGACGATGAACGCCTGCTCGCCGTTGGCCGCGTGCTCCCGCAGCCACGGCCACACCTTCGCGAGGGCCTCCGGCGGACGGACCTCCGTGCGGATCTCCTGCCGGCCCGCGGGCAGCTCGTTCAAGATCGAAAGGTCGAGGTCGCGGTAGATGGTCTGCGTGAGCGTGCGCGGGATCGGGGTCGCGGTCGTCAGCAGCAGGTGCGGGTCCACGCCCTTCTCACGCAGCGTCGTGCGCTGGCGCACGCCGAACCGGTGCTGCTCGTCCACGACCGCGAGCCCGAGCTTCTTGAACTCGACGCCCTCGACGACCAGAGCGTGCGTGCCGACGACGACATCGAGCAGGCCGGCCGCGAGTCGCGCGAGGATCTCGCGCCGGTCGGGCGCGCTCACGCTCGAGGTGAGCAGCCGGACCGATGGCCCGCCGTTCGCGAACAACATCGAGAGCGTGCGGAAATGCTGCTCCGCGAGCAGCTCGGTCGGCGCCATGAGCGCAGCCTGCGCGCCGGACGCGACCGCGACCCGTGCCGCGAGCGCCGCCACGACGGTCTTCCCGGATCCGACATCGCCCTCGAGGAGCCGCGACATCGGGATCGTCCGGCCGATGTCGGCGCGGATCTCGTCGAACGATTTGAGCTGCCCAGCGGTGAGCGTGAACGGCAACGCGGCGATCCACCGCCGGACCTCGGCATCCGGCGCGGCGAGCTTCGGCCCCTTGGCGTCCTTCTGCCAGCGCGCGCGGCGTTGCGCAAGCCCGAGCTGGAGCGTGAGGAGCTCGTCGAACGCGAGCCGGCGACGGCCCTCGATGAGCCGGGCCTCGGTCGACGGGAAGTGGACCTCCTTCAACGCCTCGGCCAGCGGAAGGAGCTCGCGGCGCTCGCGGATCGCGATGGGCAGGCCGTCGGGGACCTCGGTCACGACGGGCGAGCGCTTCGGGCCGCCCTCCACCGCCGTGTGCAGCCACCGGCGCAGGTGGCCCTCCTTCAATCCCTCGGTGAGCCGGTACACCGGCACCATCCGCCCGGTGTGCACGCGCTCCGCGTCGGCCGCCTCGACATTCGGGCTCGCGAGCTGGATCGCCTGCCCGTAGAACGTGGCCTTCCCCGACAGCCGGATGAGCTGGCCCTCGCGGAACCGCTGTTTGATGAACTGCCGCCCGAACCACGTCGCGCGCACCCGCGTCGGCGCGTGGTCCGCCGGATCGATGAGCTCGACCTCCGTGAGCATCTGGCCACGCGCGGTCCGCCGCTCGCTGATCCGGCCGACGATCGCCTCGGTCGTCTGGTCCTTGCCGACCCGTAGCTGCCGTAGCGGCTGGAGCTGGCTGAAGTCGTCGTAGCGCGTCGGCAAGTGCCACAGCAGATCGCCGATCGTGCGGATCGCGAGCCGTTCGAGGAGCTTGACCGACTCGTCGCCGACACCGGGCAGCGCCCCGACCTTGAGGTCGAGGCTGGTGCGGCTATTCCGCTGCGACGATGAAGGGGTAGTGCGGCTGGCCGCCATCCACGACCTCCCCCTCGGCGCCGGGGAACGTCGCTCGGAGCCGGCCCGCGGCCGCATCGCGCCGCGCGTCGTGGACGCCGGCCCCGACATACAGCGTGAACAGGCCGGTGCCGCTCAGGGTCTTGGCCGCCGTCGCGAGCGCCGCGAGCTCGTCGTCGGCGTGCGCGACGAGCTTGCCGTCGAGGAGCGCAAGGTGCTCGCCCTTCCCGACGTGCTGCCCATCGACCTCCGCGTCGCGGATGGCCGTCGTGATCTCGATGGCGTGGGCGTGCTCGGTCGCGTCACGCATCGTCGCGATCGCGTCCTCGGGCGCCTCGCCCTGATCCCAGCTCGCGAGCGCGGCCATGCCCTGCGCGACGTTGCGGGCCGGCAGGACGGTGACCGCGATCCCCTCGGCATGCTTCGCCGCCTGCTCCGCGGCGAGGATGACGTTCTTGTCGTTCGGCAGCAGCACGACGTGACGCGCGTTCGCGCCCTTGATCGCGTCGAGGAGCTGCGCTGTCGACGGGTTCATCGTCGCGCCGCCGCGCACGACCCGGGCGCCCAGCGAGACGGCGATGCGGCCGAGCCCGTCACCCGGAACGACCGCGACCACCGCGAGCGCGGCGGTCTCGCGTGCCGGCGACGGCACGACGATCCCAGTGTCGGCCTCGTGCTGCGCGGACATCGCGTCGAGATCCTCGACGACGACGTCGCTGATCCGGCCCGCGCTCGTCGCGATGCGGATGATCTCGTGCGGGTAGAGCGTGTGGACGTGGACCTTCGCGACGGTCGCATCGCCGACGACGAGTACGCAGTCAGCCCCGAACTCGAGCATCTCTTCACGGATCTGGTCGACCGGGCGCGACGGGCTCGTGATCAGGCACTGGACGTCGTACGCGCCGGCCCAGCTCGCCACCGCATGGCTGCCGGGATCGACCGTCGCGCCCGGGCCGCTGGTCGCACGGGCGACCGGGCCGGGCTCGAACCGGCCCTCGAGCGCGGCGAGGGCGCCGTCGATGAGCAGCCACAGGCCGCGTGCGCCCGCGTCGACGACGCCCGCGGCCTTGTTCACCGGGTTCTCGTGCATCGTGCGCTCGACGGCGGCGCGCCCTTTGTCGACGGCAACGCCCAGGAGCTCCTCGGCGTCGCCCTTCGCTTTGTCGACGGCGTCGTGCATCTCCTTGAGCGCGGTGAGCATCGTCCCGCTCGCGGGCTTCGTCACGGCCGCGTACGAGTACTCGCGCGCGAGCCGGAACGCCTTCTTCATGTCGATCCCGTCGTCCGCGGAGGCATCCTTCACCCCGCGGATGATCTGGCTGAGGAGCACCCCGCTGTTGCCCCGCGCGCCCATGAGCGCGCCATGGGTCGCGCCGGCGAGGACGGCCGCGGCCTGCGGTTCGGCCCTGCGGGCGTGCTCGAGCGCGGTCTTCATCGTGTGGAGCATGTTCGTGCCCGTGTCGCCGTCCGGTACCGGGTACACGTTGAGCGCGTTGACCTCGTCGACGTTGGCTTCGAGCCGCGCCGTCGCGGCTTCGAGCGCGGCAAGGAGCGCCGCAGCGTCACAGCGTGTTACGATGGTCGGACTTTACCAGTCCGCGACACCGTCGCGGAGCGCTTTCGTTGAGGTGATTCGCTGATGCCACGTGCCTGCGCGATCTGCGGAAAGTCCGCGACCTTCGGCTCCAACGTGAGCCACTCGAAGGTCCACACCGCCCGCCGGTTCGACGCCAACCTCCACACCGCGGTGATCGACGGCGTGAAGCTGCTGGTCTGCACGCGCTGTCGCCGGACCACGACGAAGCCCGCGCGCATGGCGAAGAAGGCGGCGAAGGCCGCGTCCTAGACCCGCGCCAGCTTCGCCCCGCCGCGCTCGTCCACTTTCAGCTGCCCGCATCCTGCGGCGATGTCCTGCCCCTTGCTGATCCGCACCGTCGCGGCGATGCCGTGCGCGGTCAGCACCGCGGCGAACTTCTCCATGATCGCGATTGGTGGCCGCTTGAACCCGCCCGGACCAGCGTTCACCGGGATGAGGTTCACGTGGTAGTCGCTGGTCCGACCGGCATGTCCGATGCGTCTCGCGAGCTCATGCGCCGTCGCGGCTGAGTCGTTCACCCCCGCGAGGAGGACGTACTCGAAGGTGACCCGGCGCCTCGTGCGCGCGACGTAGCGCGCCGATGCGGCCAGGACCTCGTCGATCCCCCACTTCTTGTTGATCGGCATGATCGCACCGCGCGTCACGTCGTCCGCGGCGTGCAGCGACACCGCGAGACTGATCGGCAGACCCTCCTCCGCGAGCGCGTCGATCTTCGGGACGACGCCGCACGTGGAGATCGTGAGCCGGCGGGGGCTGATCCCGAACCGGTCGGCGTCGACGAGCTCGCGCACCGAGGCGATCGTCGCGTCGTAGTTGTTGAACGGCTCGCCCATCCCCATGTACACGACGTGCGAGACGCGCTCGCCACGGACCGCGAGCTCCCGCTGCCAGTGGCGGACCTGGTCGACGATCTCGCCGGGCATGAGGTTGCGGATGAGGCCCATCTCGCCGGTCGCGCAGAACGCACACGCCATCGGGCACCCCGCCTGCGTCGAGACGCAGGCGGAATTGCGCGCGCCGTGATGCGGCATGAGCACGGTCTCGATGCGGTGCCCGTCATGCAGCTGCAGGAGGACCTTGCGCGTCTCGCCGTCCGCGCTGGCCTGCTCGATGACCGGCATGACGCTCGACCAGCGGAACGCGGCCGCCAGCGCATCACGAAGAGCCTTGGGCAGATCGCTGAGTTCGGCCCAGTCGGCCGCGGCCGTGTGCGTCGCGTGCCGACGGATCTGCTTGAGGCGGTACGCCGGCTCGCCGCGTTCGGCGAGCCACGCGCCGAGGTCGGCATCGGTCACGTCGCTGATCGCGGGCCGCGGCTGATTCATGGATCGAGGGTACCGGGCTACGAGGGCAGCCGGGCCTCCGCGCCCAGATCGCGCAGGCCCCGGGCCCAGTCCGCGCCGCTCATCGCACGCTTTCCAGCCGGCCTCACCTCGTCGAGACGCAGCCACCCGGCGCCGGCAGCGACATGCGGTAGGCCCTCGCGGAGCTCGAGCGTGCCGTGCTGGACCCCACGTCCGCCGGTCACCGTCGCGCGGAGCACGCCGAGGCGCTGGCCGTTGAACGTCGTCCATCCACCAGGCTCCGGATTCATCGCCCGCACGCGCCGGGCGAGCGCCTCGGCGGGCTCGGCCAGGCGCAGCTCGCCGTCGGTCGTCGTGAGCTTGGGCGCCCAGGTCGCGCGCGACTCGTCCTGCGGGTCGGGCTGGGTGCGCTCCGCGAGGTAGGCCGGCAGCTCGCGCTCGAGAAGCGCGCCGCCAAGCAGCGCGAGACGATCGGTGAGCTCGCCGGCCGTCTCGTCGGGACCGATGGTCGTCGTCGCGGCCGCGATCACCGGCCCGCGATCGAGGCTGGCGGTGCCCTGCATGAGCGTGACGCCGGTGTCGCGATCGCCGGCCAGGATCGCGTGCGCGATCGGCGCGGCGCCGCGCCAGCGCGGCAGCAGCGACGCGTGCACGTTCACCGCGCGACCGTCGACGCCGTCGATGAGCCGGCGCGGGATGAGATTCCCGTATGCGGCCCAGACCAGCGCATCCGGACGGAGATCGGCGATGGGCTGTACGGCGTCGCCGTTGAGGAGCACCGGCTGCAGCACGACGAGCCCGAGCTCGGCGGCCCGGCGCTTCACCGGCGACGGCTCGACGCGTCCGCGGTCGCCGGGACGATCGGGCTGGGTGACCGCGCCCACGAGGTCGATGTCGTCGCGGGCGGCGAGCGCGGCAAGCGCATCGAGGGACGGCACCGCGAACGCGGGTGTGCCGAGGAAGATGACCCGCGGCTTCAGCGCGAAGTCGCCTTCTCCATCCCCTTCTCACCACGGCCTTCGGCCGCGTCCGCTGAAGGCTCCTCTGGCGACTCGTCCGGCTCGACCGGGAAGAGATCCTTGCGCGTCTTCAACCGATCCACGTAGAGAACGCCGTTCGTGTGATCCGTCTCGTGGAGCATGCACTGCGCGCCGAGGCCCTCGCCCTCGATCGTGAACTTCTTCCCGGCGATGTCGATCGCCGTCACGCGCGCGAGGATCGGGCGCTCGAGCATCCCGTACAGGCCGCGTACGGACAGGCAGCCTTCGCTCATCTCGTCGACCTCGGCGCTCTCGAACTCGGCCTCGGGATTGACCGCGACGATGCCCACATCGTCGACGTCGATGAGCACGACGCGCAGGGGCACGCCGATCTGCTGCGCGGCGATGCCGATGCCGCGGGCCTGGACCATCGAGGCGAACATCCGCTGGACGAGCGCCTCGAGCTCCTTTTTGTCGTGGCGCGGCTTCTTGGCCGGCGCGTGGAGGACCGGATCGCCGACCTGGCGGACGTCGACGGCATGGGCGGTCACGAAATCGGGCGCCGACCACCGCTCGCGCCGGCCGCGATCGATGAGCCACGGGGCCCCTTTGATGACGCGGATCCGCGGCTCGTGCGGCTGCGAATCGAGCTCGTCCGCCTCGCGGGCCTCGTGCTCCGGGTGCTCGCTCTCCATCGCCGCCACGCTACCCGAGCAGGGTCATCGGGTCCACGTCGACGGTCCACTCAGGGCCGACGTCGACACGGTCGAGCACGGCGGTCGGCCGCTCGCCACGCAGCACGAGCTGCGCGCGATAGCTGCCCGCACGCTTCGCCGCGAACGCCGGAGCGGGCCCGAGCACCTCGGCGTCCCCTTCGACTGCCGCCCGAAGCTTCGCGGCGAGGTCTGCAGCGCGCCGTTCGACCGTCGCTTCCTTCGCGGCCGACGTCTGCAGGAGGACGAGGCGGCCGAACGGTGGATAGCCGAAGTGCCGGCGGGCGCGAAGCTCGTGGTCGGCGAAGGTCGCGTAGTCGTGGGCCGCCGCGGCGACGATCGCGTAGTGCTCCGGGAGGTAGGTCTGCAGGATCCCCTCGCCGCCGACGTCCCCGCGGCCGGAACGGCCGAGCACCTGGGTCAGGAGCTCGAACGTCCGCTCGGCCGCGGTGAAATCGGGCAGATTGAGCTGGGTGTCCGCGTTCACCACGCCGACGAGCGACACGCCAGGGAGGTCGAAGCCCTTCGCGACCATCTGCGTACCGACGATCACCTGGGCCTGGCCGCTCCGCATGCGTTCGTACATCGCGGCGTGCGCGCCCTTCGCCTTCACCGCGTCGCGATCGAGCCGCGCGAGCCGGGCCTTCGGCACCGCGGCGCGCACATCCTCTTCGACTCGTTGGGTCCCGACGCCGAGATGGCGGATCCGCGCGGAGCCGCAGTGCGGGCAGACGGCCGGTGCGCGCGGCTCCTGCCGGCCGCAGCGATGGCAAACCAGCCGGCCGTCGGCGTGGAGCGCGAACGGGATCTCGCACGCGGGACACGGGACGACGTAGCCGCAATCGCGGCAGAGGACCACGGTCGCGAAGCCGCGGCGATTCAGATACAGGATCGCCTGCTCGCCTCTCGCGACGACCTTCACAAGCGCGGTCCGCAGCGCCGACGAGAGGGTGGAGCGGTTGTTCGCCTTCAGCTCGAGCCGCAGGTCGACGACGGTGGTCTTCGGGAGCGGCAGACCGAGCACGCGCTCCGGCAGGGGCAGGAGCGCGATGTCGCCGGCCGTCGCGGCCGCGTACGTCACGACGCGCGGGGTCGCGCTGCCGAGCACGACGACCGCGCCGGAGAGGCGGCCGAGCTCGAGCGCGGTATCCACGGCGTGGTACCGGGGCGCGCTCTCCTGCTTATAGGAGGGCTCCTGCTCCTCATCGACGACCACGAGCCCGAGCTTCTCGACGGGCGCGAAGAGCGCGGACCGCGAGCCGACCACGACGTCGGCCGTGCCGTCGAGGATCCGGCGCCACTCGTCGTAGCGCTCGCCCGCGGAGAGCGCACTGTGCAGCAGGGCGACCCGCTCGCCGAAGCGCGCGACGAATCGGGCCACCACCTGCGCGGTGAGCGCGATCTCGGGGACGAGGACGATCGCACCCTGGCCGCGGGCCACTGCCTCCGCTGTGAGCCGCAGGTAGACCTCGGTCTTTCCGCTCCCGGTGACGCCGTGGAGCAGGAAGCCGCGGCCGCTCCCCATCGCGGCGATGACCGCGGCGATCGCGGCCGCCTGCGGCGCGGTCGCGGGCATGTCCTTCGAGAGGTCCGCCTCGCTTAGGCGGAATTCGACCGGCACCCGGCGCATGCCGCGCGTCGCCTTGAGCGCGAGCCCACGCGCGGCGAGGCTCGTCGCGGCCGCGGCGGTGCCACCGGCGTCAACGAGGTCGGCCGTCGTGA
>CAAGKR010160740.1_pt1 | contig 11473 bp, 11 predicted proteins | sample 2556971 | NCBI WGS metagenome assembly CAAGKR01 (sample SAMEA5207829, study PRJEB30636) | soil metagenome | biome: forest; feature: boreal; material: soil | place: USA | collected 2011-09 | depth 1 m
CAGAAGGTTCAATCCACCGGCCGCATTCTCTCCATCAAAATCGAGTCGCCCGCCTACCACACCACCGAGGACGGCCGCTGGGACTATCGCGTCACCATCCGTTACAAAAACTCCACCGTGGCCACCACCGCCAATCCCGACGAAGAGGCCTTCAAGATGGAGCTATGGCCGGACCAGGCGACTTACATGAAAGAAGAGCAGCGCCGCTTCGAAATTCTCGCCGGCCACTGGGACTTGCCGGTCACCGACATCACGCCGCCGAAAAAGTGATAACAGGTATGCGGGAAGAGCCAATCGAGCCAACAAAATTGGGTGCCCCACCCTCGCCGCGTCTTTGTTCTTGCGGCTAGGGTGGGAAACCACAAATCTAAACCAGTAACTATTCCCTATTCCCTAGTCCCCATTCCCTGCCGGGGTCCCCAGCGACAGGTCTTCGTCGCTGGGGTGGCTATTCCCTGCTCTTCCACTGCCTCACCAAATCCTCAGCCGCCTCCACCCACTCCGGAAATTCAAACTCAAATCCAGCCTCCAGCAAGCGTCCGGGAACGGCGCGGCAACTCTGTAGCACCAGCTCGGATTCAGTCCGCATAAGAATCGCGCCAAACTTGATGGCCAGCGACGGCGCGGGCAGTCCGTTGGGCACATCCCATGCCCAGCGCAGCGCCGCCATAAATTCTCGATTACTCAGCGGCGTGGGCGCGACCATATTAATCGGTCCGACCAACTCTTCATGCGCAATCAGAAACTCCACCGCCCGCGCATAGTCGGCCTCGTGAATCCAGCAGACGAACTGGCGTCCGTTGCCCTGACGGCCACCCAAACCCAGCCTCACCAGTTTCGACAGCACGGCAAAGGCGCTGCCTGGCGCGGGGCTCAGAACAATGGCGCTGCGCAGAGCCACTTTGCGGGTGCGCGGCGTCTCCGCCGCAAAGAACTCCGCCTCCCAGTCTCTGGCTACGCGAGCAGAAAATCCCCGCCGCTCCGCCCATCGCTCCGCTGACCCTTCCACCACTTCTGGAGACTCTCCCCCGCCCAGCGCGCACGTTTCATCCAACGGCAAATCGACCCCATCTTCGTCCAGAGCGCGCCTGTAGATCGTGGCCGCCGAGGCATTCAGCCACACCCGCGGCGGCTCGCTGAGTCCGGCAATCACCCTGCCCAGCAATTGCGTGCTGCGTATGCGCGACGTGTAGATCGCCTCGCGGTTCGCCACATCATAACGGCAGTTCACGCTGCGCCCGGCCAGGTTGATGCACACGTCGGCGCCTTCCAGGTATTCGGCCCAAGGGCCGATGTTCTCCCCGTCCCAGTGAACCGTCTGCCACGAAGCCGTGTACGGGCCGCGAGTCAGCACCGTCACCTGGTGGCCGCGCTCCGTAAAATGGCGCGCCAGCGCCTGCCCCACCTGCCCGCTGCCGCCCGGCAGGACAATTTTAAGCGGACGAAGAAAGCTCGGTATCGCGGCAGCAATCGTGTACATAATTCCAGCTTACGGCTTCGGGCTCCGCAACCGGCTCTCGTACCGTGACCATGTGATTAAATTGCATGAATGGAACGCCATCGCTGGAATGTAGCGCCATCGCTGGAATGTAGCGCCGGCCTCCTGGCCGGCTGTAGCGCGGGCGTCCTCGCCCGCGCTTGTCCATGGCCAATTACCAATTCATGCAGTCATCCTTCTATCGCATCGTCTCTTTGCCGCTCTGCTCTATCTCCTCGACCATGGCCGTGTAGGGGCGCACGTTCAGGCTGAAGGTGCTCAGCAGCAGGCTGAAGAGCATGATTTCGATGCCCAGTGAAATCGCCACCGACGAGGGGATGACAATGCGCGCGATGCGCTCGATATCCAGATCGCCAAAGGCATGCTGCCTCCAATTCCATACGGCATACAGGGTGGCGGCCAGGCCGGCCAGCAGGATTCCCGCGCCGATAACCAGTCCGTGCTCCATGGTGATGCGGCGAACCAGTGTGTGATCCCTGGCCGTATCCGGGTATAAGCCCTCCCGGATGGCATAGACGCGCGAGAGCAGCGAGAAAAGTATGGCCTGGAATCCCACCACAACACAGGTGCTGCAGTAGACCAGCGTATCCAGCCCCAGCCGGACGCTGCTGACATGAATGGGCTGGCCAAGCAGCAGGCCGCCCACCGCCAGCCCTATGAGCATCAGCACAATGCCCGGATACAAAAAGAGCCAATTGGGGCTGAACAAAAGCATAAAGCGCAGATGCCGCCAGCCATCGCGGTAAGGAAGCAGGTGTGGCGGGCGCGAGCGTCCATCGGGGCTCAGAGTGGTAGGCACTTCGGTCATCTTCAGCCCCATGAGCTTGGCCTTGATCACCATCTCCGAAGCGAATTCCATCCCCGTGGTTCTTAAATCCATCTTCTGAAAGGCGCTCTTCGTGAAGCCGCGCAGGCCGCAATGGAAATCTCCCACTCCCGCGCGAAAGAGAATTTTTCCGATGGTGGAGAGTATGGGGTTCCCGATGTAACGGTTCTTCCACGGCATCGCCCCCGGCCGAATGCCGCCCTGAAAGCGGTTTCCCATCACCACGTCATACCCCGCACGCAACTTCTCAACAAAGGCATCGAGACTCTCGAAGTCATAGCTGTCATCTGCGTCGCCCATGATGCAGTAGCGACCGTGCGCCGCGGTGATCGCCCCATACAGCGCCGCCCCGTAGCCGCGAATCGGAATATGAATCACGCGCGCGCCCAGCTTGGCCGCAATCTCCTGCGATCCGTCGGTCGAGCCGTTATCGCCGACAACGATTTCGCCGCTGACTTTCGACCAGAGAAGATAACTCTGCGCCTTCCGGATGCAGTTTGCCAGAGTCTCCGCCTCGTTCAGGCAGGGCATTACGATGCTGAGTTCTACAGCCATTAATCGGTTCCTCGTACGTTTGAATATTTCTGCTTATGTCTACATTGTGTCAGGCACGCCTGCACAGGCTGCAAAAAATAGCAAATGGCACAGCACCAAGTGTCAGGGCACGACTTTAGTCGTGCCGAAATGCAACAGAAAAACGCGGGCTTTAGCCCCTGAGGGATTATATCCAAATTCTGCTGTACCATTTTTGAAACACGCTCTGGCAAGTCGCACGGTCGCCGCTTCGCCAACTACTTCCCCATCTCGCCGCTCGCCGGACTCAACGCCGTCGGCCAATCCGCCGGTGAATCCACCATCACATCCGGCGGATTCACCGACAGGCTCTCCGGCGCAAGCCCAAAGGTGCAGCCAATGCACCACGCTCCTCCATTCCGCGCCGTCTCCACGTCCACCTGGCTGTCGCCGATCACCACCGTCTCATCCGGCTCTGCGCCGGCCTCGCTCATCAGCGCCCGCAACCCCTCCGGATCGGGCTTCTTGGTCGCAAAACTGTTGCCGCCGTAAATGTTCAGAAAGTAGGGCGCCAGGCCCAGCGCCGCGCAGATGTCTCGCGCCGGACGAACCGGCTTGTTGGTCAGCACCGCCATCGCCAAGGCCGTATCCCGTCCCGCCCCGCCAGCCAGGTCGTGCAACTGCTTCAGCGCCGCCAGCGCCTCCAGAACGCCTTCGTAAGCGTAGGTATAGTCCAGCTTGTGCTCACGATAGTAATCCAGAAAATACGTGTATGCCTGGGCCAGCAAATCTTCGTCCGCCACCGCGCCGCCCGCGGCCGCAAAGGACCTGCGCACCAGCACCATGGCCCCGTTGCCGATGAAGCCGGCGATGGTCTCATCCGCCAGCGGCTCGCGTCCAAAGCGGCTGAGGGTTGCGTTCACGCTGTTGCACAGGTCCTGCGCGGAATCAATCAGCGTGCCGTCCAAATCAAAGACCAGCAGTTTCAGCCGTGCCACCGGAATGGGGCGAAGAATGCGAACCATATTTCCAGTGTAATGGGAATCCAGCCGCCCTTCGTTCCCCCAGCTTCGAGTGCGATGATAAATGCAGTTCTGGCGCGCGGCATTCGCGCCCTTCGAAAAGGAGCTTTTCCGTGAAAAAGCAGTTCGCAATTCTCGTGGCAGTCTTTGCCCTTCTGCTTACCCCTACATGCCTTACTGCCCAGCAGCCTGCCGCCCAGCCCGTCAGCCGGGTCAGCGTCTACGCGCCCGCCGAGCGCATCACCAATTTCGACGCCCTCAAAACGCAGCTCAGGCAGTACCACGAATGTACCTGCACCTGCGGCTGCTACGCCAAAGATCAGGACCATCAGGCGGATCGGGCCATCGCCTTGCTGCGCGCCCGCGCCGCCCATCGCCGCCCCCAGGAAAAACTGGCCCTGGTGCTGGACATCGACGAGACCGCGCTCTCCAACTACGACGAAATGGTCAAGGCCGACTTCGCCTATGACAGCGCCGTCTTCCACTCCTGGATCAAGGAAGCCAAAGCTCCCCTCATTCCCGGCACGCTGCGTCTTTACAAGGAGGCACAGCGCCTCAACGTCAGCGTCTTTTTCATTACCGGCAGAGCCGACTCCGAACGCGACGCCACCGAGCGCAACCTCCGCGAACAAGGCTATCAAAACTGGCAGCAGTTATTTCTCCGCGCCCCCGCGCTGTCCTCCCAGCCCATGCAAGTCTTCAAGTCCGGCGCGCGCGCCGCGGTTGCCGCTGAGGGCTACCGCATCGTGCTCAACGTCGGAGACCAGTGGAGCGATGACAAGGGAGAACCCCAGTCAGATTACTTCGTAAAATATCCCAACCCCTACTATTTCATCCCGTAAGTTATATGCACCGATAAAATCTCGGCGAGGCCTCATCGATGAACGATCAAGCCTCGCCGGAGGAACAAGCTGCTGTTAGCTGTTGGCTGTCACTGTCAATGAATCCGAATATCTCCCGACCCGGTCTCGATGCGCACTGTCGGCCCGCCGCCGTTCAGCTTGCCACTCACGCGGTGATGATTCAACGTGCCCTGCGTCGCCACCTCGTGGTCGCTATGAATGCTGCCTGAGCCCGTCGAAGCGTCCAGGGTAATCCCGGTGCTGCCCAGCCAAAGTTCGACAGCGCCTGAGCCGGTCCCCAGCTTCCACTCCGTGGTCGGCGCTCCACCCACCTTGATGTCGCCTGAGCCCGTTCCCGCGCGCAGTCCGCCATGCAGGTTGCGCAGCTCCATGTTGCCCGACCCGGTATGTGCCTTCACGTCGCCCGTGCCTGTCTGCTCTGCGTAAACGTCGCCCGACCCGGTCTCTGCCGTGAACCCGCCGTGCAGCCCGGTGGCGTGAATATTGCCCGAGCCCGTGCTCAGCTTCGCGTTCTCGCCCACGCCCTCCACGGTAATGTTGCCCGAGCCCGAGCCGGCCTCCAGCAGCGCATTCTCCGGCGCCTGAATCTCATAGTCAATGCTGATGTTCTGCAGGTTCTCGTGATGCCCGCCGATGCGCACAATGTTGCCCGTCTGCTCGATAGGTGGATGAGCCGCAATCTCTTTCGCACGCTCCTCGCTGCCGCCCCAGCCGACCTTCACCTTGCCGAAGATGTGCACCTGGTTGCCCGCGCCGCGCGTCAGGTGAATGTTCCCCGCCCCGGTCGAAACCGATAGCTGCACCTGCCCGCTCACCGTAACCGTGCGCTCAAACGGATACTCCGAAGCCAGCGCCGGTAACGCCGCCAGCCCCAATGCCGCTGCTGCCAAAAGAAGTTTCTTCATCGTATGCCTCGTTTCTCAGAAATTATTTCCAAAATTCTTTGATGATCCTCACATTCGAAGAACGCTTTTGATCGCCTACTGCCGATACAACATATGAGGGGTGTGGTTGGTTAACAGGAGTTCGCGGTCAATCTGTCCATGGATCAGTTGACCGGCACGGAGTAATGACAGCCCCACAACTCAGACGGCTGCCTGCCAACCTTCGTCAACCACGCCACTTCACCCAGCCTCCGTCCCTCGCTCTTCCTTCATACGCACCGCGCCACGCCCCGGTTCCCAAAATCGTCACAGGTGGCTGATCTCTGACCCCTGACCACTGTCCACTGTTCACTGACCACTGTGGAAGTGCTATCCTCACATCCAAAGATGCCCGGTCTCTCCCTGCTCCAATTCGTCGCCGTCGGCCTGCTCATTCTGGCCAACGCCTTCTTTGTGGCCGCCGAGTTCGCCCTGGTCTCCATCCGCGACACCCGCGTCGAGCAGATGCTGGCCTCCGCCGTCCCCGGCGCCCGCGCCGTCCGCCGCCTGCAACGCAATCTGGACGACTTTCTCCCCGCCGTCCAGCTCGGCGTCACCCTCTGCTCCCTGGCCCTCGGCTGGATCGGCGAGCCTCTGGCCGCCGCCACCCTCATGGGATGGATGAGCGCACTGCCCTTCACCCAGGCTCACGCCCTCGTCTACGCCCACATCATCGCCGTCACCTTCGGCTTCGCCCTCATCACTTACTTCCACGTAGTGGTCGGCGAACTCGTCCCCAAATCCCTCGCCCTGCGCCGCGCCGAGGCTCTCGCCGTCGCCGTCGCCCCGCCCATGCTCTTCTTCATGGCCCTGGCCCGCCCCGCCGTCCGCCTCCTTAAAAACTCGGCCGCCCTCATCCTGCGCGGCTTCGACATTCCCCTCACCGAGCGCGCCCAGGTCCACTCGCCTGAGGAGCTCAAGCTCATCGCCACCGCCGCCCGCCGCCTCGGCGTTCTCCCCCGTTTCCAGGAGACACTCATCCACCGCGCCCTCGAATTGGAAGACGTGCCCGTCCGCGAGATCATGACCCCGCGCCAGAAGATCTTTTCCCTGCCCTCCATCCTGCCCATCGAAGCGGCCACCGCACAGGTCATCGAGCACATGCGCTCCCGCGTCCCCGTCTACGACGAAACCCGAGGCCCCGAGCACATCGTCGGCGTCGTCTACTCCAAAGACCTCGCCCGCCTCATGTTCTCCCGCTCAGTGGATGTCCAAAAATCTCCGGGTGCCCCATCCTTTCACCGTACTTTGGGCGAAAGGGTGGGAACTCCAGTTTCACAGGCTGAGAAACAACACGATCCGGAGGGAGGTATCGAAACGGAGGGAGGCGGGGGTTTCAACCCCCGCATAATGCCCACAAAATCATCGGGGGCTTTAGCCCCGGAGGAAATCCAGCCCAACCGGCCAGATTCCACTCTCACCCTCCGACACGTAATGCGCGACATCCTCGTCGTCCCGGAAACCAAATCCGTCCTCGACCTCCTCCGCGACCTCCAGCAGCGCCGCCGCCAAATCGCCATCGTGGTCGACGAGTACGGCTCCACGGTCGGCCTGGTCACCACCGAGGACGCCATCGAGCAGCTTACCGGCGAATTGGAAGATGAGTTCGACTCCCCCGCCCTCCCCGCCCTCCCCACCGCTGGCGGAGCAGTGCTGATGGACGGCGGCCTCAACCTCCGCGACCTCGAAACCCAGATGCAATGGGACCTGCCCCGTGAAGGTGGCGTAGAAACCCTGGCCGGCTTCGTTCTCATGCGCCTCGGCCACATCCCCAAAGTCGGCGAATCCATCACCCACGAGGCCCGCCGCCTCACCGTCGTCGAAATGGACAACCGCCGTATCGCCAAAATCCGCGTCGAGCCCATCGAAGAAGCGCCGCCGCCCACGGGTCAATGATCCCATTCAATCCGCTAACTCGCTAACTTGCGAATCCCGCGTAGCGGGAGCTATTGATCCGGCCCAGAAGTTTTGAAACGCTGTGCCCCATCCATTCGCGTTCGTTGCGAATGGGTGGGATAGCACAACTCTCAATAGCGCTGTCATCTTGAGCGGAGAGCAAAATATAGCTTGTCATCCTGAGCGGAGTCGAAGGACCTGCGGTTGCTTTTTGTCTCTGTCCAACTCACAAATGCACCGTACCCCATCCTTGCGATTTTATTCTGTCGGCGGGTGGCCCAGGTCCGACCACAAATGATGGGTGCCCCATCCTTGAATCGTTCTTTGATTCAAGGGTGGGAGACCACGAATCTCAATGATCCGCCTGTCGGGTTTTATTGTCTGTACAAACTAAGAACTTTAAGATTCACCCTAAACAGCCCGAATCTCCATCGTCTTGCCCAGTGCCTTGAGCGCGCCGGCGATGCCGTCGATGCGGGATGTGTGGCGTATATTTGTCAGCCGGTTAACCTCCTGCGGAGTGGTCCGCAATCTCCGCGCCAATTCAACCGGCCTGACCTTTTGGCGGAGCATTTCATTCAACAAGAGCACCTTGGCGGAAAGACTCGCGGACAACTCAATCACCGGTTGCCCGTGCTTCGCTTTAGATGGTTCTGGAACCGGACGCCGATCTTCAAAATAGAACTCCATCGCCATTTCAAGAGCCTCTTTTGCCATAACTAACGCCTCTTCACGGTCCTTGCCTTGGGTGAGCGCCTCGGGAATATCGGGGAAGTTCACCTTAACGAACTTTCCATCTTGGGTCAATGTCACTGGATATGCTCGCATAGGACGCTCCTTTACTTCAGTCCAAGTTGCTTTTAAATGTCCTCAACCATGCCTTTGCCGATTTCCTTGTGGTGCATGGGCAATATTGACTGGCGGCCATTCAGATAAACCTTCATGTGAGAGCCTTCGAACTTACCGAATGTCGCTCCCTGTTCCTTCAGCCAGCGCTTGAGTTCGCTGCTCTTCATGGATTCAAATATAAACAATATTGTTTATATGGTCAAGAGGGAATAAACAATGTTGATGATCATTCGATATATTTTCGTGGGCTGGAGGGCGCAGGTTCCCATCCATGAAACTGTGTGCCCCATAGCCTGCCCTGAGTTTGCCGAATAGGTCCGGTTTTTCGAACCTGGGAAACCACGAATTTCAACCCGCCTTGCCAAAGGCGTCTGCCCCACCGCAGGTGGCCCGCTTGGAAAGCCTGCCCTGAGCCTGCGAAGGAACCAGTAACTTGACCTAGGTCATGACTAGGTCGACTCCCCAAAATTTCCTGCAAATAATTTGCCTTAACCTCTACATAAAAAACAGGATAGTCCCTATTGGGCGAATACATGGCGAACATAGGTAGGAAACTGCCCTCATAGCAGATTTTCATGTCTCTATATGCGCGCGCCAAGCCTCCAAAAAAGCAAATTAAGTGTGCTTCGAACGACACTAATCGCACTTCAGGTCAACAATCTGTGCCTTGAACTCCCCATCCTTACCCACCGTCAGCAACCCCACCGTCACCGGCAACCGGAACCGTCGCGGCCCGCACGATCCGGGATTGAAGTACAGCACCCCCTTGCGCCGGTAGTAGTTGGGCACGTGCGTATGCCCGCTGAGTACGGCGACAAACTTCCCCGCCGCCGGGTCCAGATGTAACGTCTTCAAATCGTGCAACATATAGACGTAGCGCTCGGCGATCAGCACCACTTCGGTCTCCGGCAGCTCGCTCAGCGGGCCTTCGCGGTCCACGTTGCCGCGCACCGCCGTCACCGGAGCGATCTTCTCAAACTCTTTGAGAACAGAGGCCTTGCCCACATCGCCCAGGTGCAGGATGCGCTCCACCCCGGCCAGCGCCCGCGCCACCTCCGGCCTGAGCAACCCATGCGTATCGCTGACCACGCCAATCTTCATCGAGCCCCCCATCCCAGCCGCCCGCGATAAAAATCCATCGGCACAGCAAGAATACCGCGACATCCGTACCCCATTGGGGTTAAATGAGTTATGGACATTTCACGGCAGGGTTTGGTTTTGTCATTGGCGCTGCTTGCGCCCTTGGCACTGATGCACCCGGTTCTGGCGCAGGCGCCCTGGTCCCGGAATTCGTCAGGATCCAACTCCACGGCCATTCAGAGGGAGGCTTGGCAGATCGTCCAGTTGGCTAACCAAGCCCGCGCCCAGGCAGGGGCCGGGCCGCTCAAGTGGGACGCTGCATTGGCCGCAGCCGCCCGCCAGCACTGCCTGCGTATGGCCGCCGATGGTTCAATCTCTCACCAGTATGCGGGTGAGCCGGATGTCTCCAAGCGCGCCGCGCAGGCCGGAGCCCACTTCAGCCTGATCGAAGAGAATGTGGCGATTGCCCCCCCTCCCGCCGCGATTCACGACGCATGGATGCACTCACCGGGGCACCGCTCTAACTTGCTGAATCCACAGGTGGATCACGTAGGCGTGGCCGTGGTGGCTGGCCGCCATGGCCTCTATGCCGTGGCCGACTACGAGCGCGCCGTGCCCGTTCTGACGCAGGCCCAAATCGAGGCTCAGGTTGCCGGCCTGTTGCACGGCGTCGCCATCCTGCCCGATGCCACCCTGGCCCGTTCCTCCTGCGCCGCGGAAGGTGCGATGCCTCGCCCCGCTTCCGGGCCAAAGCCCCGCTTCGCCATGTTCTGGGAGGGCGCGCAACTGACCCAGCTGCCTAAGTCGCTGGTGAGCGAGTTGGCCACGGGAAAGTATCACCAGGCCTCCGTAGGCAGTTGCTCGACGCAGGGCCAAAAGGGCGCGTTTACCGCCTATCGCATCGCGGTGCTGCTCTACTGATTTACGCTTAACCTGCGTCTTTCCAGAGAAGTAGCGACTTTGACAGAAGCCATTCCCGCCGCTGTTGCCGCCTCAATGCCCATCTCTGTGTCTTCAAAAACCAGGCAATCGGCGGGCGCCACGCCAAGCCGTTCGGCGGCCAGCAGGTATCCATCCGGGGCCGGTTTGCCGTGCTTGTAGTCTTCCGCGGAGACGATGGTGTCGAACTTATCCAGCAGTCCCAGCATGCTGAGCGAGCCAACCACCGAGTCGCGCGTGCTGCCTGAAACCACGGCAAAGGGAATCCGGCCATGCTCTGCCTTAATGTGCTCAAGCACCTCCGGGATCACCTGGAGCTGTGGAATCTGCGCCAGATAGAGGCCTTCCTTGCGTGTGGCGACGTCCTCGATGGGCATCTTTAGGCCGTTGATCTTGTTCAGGTCGGCGATAATCTTCCGCACTGGTTTGCCGCCCCAGGAGTAGAACACTTCTTCCGGATATTCGCAGTTCCAATCCGCCAGCACCGCCCTCCAGGCGTTGTAGTGCAGCGTCATGGAATCGGCGATAGTGCCGTCGCAGTCAAATAGGTAAGCTCGAAATGCACCCTCTGGCAATTTTAATTTCATGCGGCGCAACCACCTTCTCCGGGCTTGGTCGATTCCATCTTGAGAGCGTTGTTGAAACGGTTGAAGTAGTTGAACAGGCCGATGGCGCAAAGCAACTCAACAATTTCTCCCTCCGAGTAGAAGCTGCGCAGCTCGGCAAACTGCTCGTCTGAAACTGAATTTGCGTCGCGGGTGACAGTCTCGGCCAGGCGCAGGGCAGCCTTCTCGGCGGGGGTAAAATCATCGCGATGCGGCCAGTCGGCCAGGTGGTCGAGCTGCTCGTCGGTCCAGCCCAGCCCCCTGGCCAGGATGGTATGGCTGGCAAGGCAGTAGGGCGTTACGTTCACCTGGCTAGTGCGGACGATAATCAGCTCCTTCAGCTTGGTGGGGACCGTGCCGGTGGTCAGCACCGCGCCGAAATGAGCCATCATGGTCGAGAAAATCTCCGGCCGGTGGGCCATCACGCGGAACATATTGGGCACGTTGCCGCGCTGGGCA
>CAAGKR010170023.1_pt1 | contig 11473 bp, 11 predicted proteins | sample 2556971 | NCBI WGS metagenome assembly CAAGKR01 (sample SAMEA5207829, study PRJEB30636) | soil metagenome | biome: forest; feature: boreal; material: soil | place: USA | collected 2011-09 | depth 1 m
ATGTGGGTCGAGGCCGACTGCAACCTCCCATCAGGTGAAGCCCTGGTCCGCCAGCTGCTGCACGGAAAGCGCTTTTTCATGCAGGAGTTCGGATACGAGACCAAGGTGCTCTGGCTACCCGACGTCTTCGGCTATCCAGGGTCGCTGCCGCAGCTCATCGCGGAGGCCGGGTGCGAGTACTTCCTGACCCAAAAGCTGTCGTGGAACGACACCAACAAGCCCGAGCATCACACCTTCATGTGGGAGGGGATCGACGGCACGCGCATCTTCACGCACTTCCCGCCCGCCGACACGTACAACGGGGACTTCACCGCCGGTCAGGTGATATCGAGCGCGGCGAATTTCAAAGACAAGGACCGCTCATCGCGCTCGCTCTACCTGTTCGGGTGGGGCGATGGAGGCGGCGGGCCTGAGCCGGACATGATCGAAGCGGCACGCCGCCTGCGCAATCTCGAAGGCGCGCCGCGCGTCGAGCTCGAGCGCGCCATCGACTTTTTCGAGACGGCGTCCTCTGAGGCACGGGATCTGACCACGTGGGTGGGCGAGCTCTACTTCGAGCTGCATCGAGGCACGTACACCTCACAGTCACGGGCCAAGCGCCTCAACCGGCGCGCGGAGCAAGCGCTGCGCGAAGCCGAGGTGTGGTCGGTGGCCGCCGGTGGCCGCTATCCGGCGGCGGAGCTCGAAGCCGCGTGGAAGCGCCTCCTGCTCAACCAGTTCCATGACATCCTCCCCGGCTCCAGCATCGACTGGGTGTACGAGGAGGCCGAGCGGGACCTCGAAGCCGTGATCGAGACCGCCGGAGGCCTGACCACGGCCGCCCAGGCGACGCTGTCGGGCGATGGCGCGAACCTCGCGGTCTTCAACGTCAACTCCCACGCGCGCCGCGAGGTGGTCGAGGTCGACGGCCGGCACCTCGTGGTGGAGGCCCCGCCCTGTGGTTGGGCGGTGCACGATGCCTCAGCGCTTCCGGCTCCGGATGGCGTGGTCACGGTGGCAGGGCGCGTGATGGAAAACGGGCAGCTGCGGGTGGAGTGGGATGAGCGCGGCCTTCTGACCTCGATCTGGGACAAGGAGGTGGGACGCCAGGTCCTCGCCGCCGGCGCCGCCGGCAACCTGCTTCAGATTCATCCCGACAACCCGGTCAAATGGGACGCGTGGGACATCGACATCGACTATCGGGACACCGTGACCGACCTGGTCGAGCTGGCCGCGCTGGAAGTGGAGCTGGCGGGTCCGCTGCGAGCCGCGGTCAGATTCACGCGCCGGTTCGGTGCTTCGAAGCTGGAACAGCGAATGGTGCTGGACGCCGGTTCGCGCGTGCTGCGTTTCGAAACCGATGTCGACTGGCAGGAGGAACACAAGCTCCTTAAAGTCGCCTTTCCCGTGGGCGTGCGATCAGCCCGCGCGACGTACGAGATCCAGTTCGGGCATGTCGAGCGGCCCACCCACACCAACACGAGCTGGGACCTCGCCCGCTTCGAGGTCTGCGCTCACCGATGGGCCGACCTGGGTGAGGCGGGCTATGGAGTCGCGCTCCTGAACGACTGCAAGTACGGCTACGACATCCTCGGCTCGGTCATGCGGCTCTCGCTCCTGCGCGCGCCGACACACCCCGACCCGACTGCTGACCGTGGCCGGCACCGCTTCACCTATGCCCTCATGCCCCACCGCGGCGATTTTCGCGAGGCGGGCGTGATCGCGGCCGCCGAGGACCTCAACGCGCCTCTGCGGGTGGTGAGTAGTGGCTTGGGCGCCGGCGCTCAGCGGTCGTTGATCGAGGTGGACACTCCGCAGGTCGTGGTCGAAGCCATCAAGCGTGCCGAGGATTCGGATGCGGTGGTGGTGCGGCTCTATGAGGCCTGGGGAGGTCGGTGTCGGGCTCGCGTGCGGACCACGCTGCCCGTGAAGCGTGCTTCTCTTTGCGACCTGCTCGAGCGTGAACGCAGGGTGGTCGAGGTTCGCAACGGCGAGCTCGAGCTTGAACTGGAGCCGTTCAAGATCCTGACGCTGAAGGTGGAGGGCTAAAGACCCCTCCTCCCTCGGGGGGGAGTTACGAGGCCCCTTTTACTCCGGTGTGACGTACGCGGCGGTGAGGCCGCCGTCGACCAGGAAGGTCGCACCGTTGATGTAGCTCGACTCGTCGCTGGCGAGGAACAGGGCGGCGTTGGCGATCTCCCTGGCCTTGGCCAGCCGCCCCATCGGCAGGTGTACGCGGCGCCGTTCATAAGCGCTCGCGTCCTGACTGAACAGGCGCATCAGGAGCGGCGTCTCGACCGGCCCCGGACAAAGCGCGTTGACCCGCACGCCCTGACGAGCGAACTGGACGGCGAGCTCGCGGCTCATGGAGAGCACCGCACCCTTGGAGGCGGTGTACGCGATCTGCGAAGTGGCCGCGCCGATGAGCGCGACGAACGAGGCGACATTGATCACCGAACCGCCCCCCGCTTTCAGCAGGCGCGGGATCCCGTACAGAACCGCTGGACATTCGACTCGTAAGCGTTGCCCGTGAAAGCGGGCGGCAGCTCGAGCCGCTGCTCGATGCCGTGTACCAGGAAGTACTCGGCGTCGACCCGCTTGCCGATCAGGCGGCCTTGCATGTCGGTCAGGGCGACGATGACCGTATCGATCTTGCCGCTCTTGACCGAGGCGGCAAGCTCATCGCGCGTCAGCAACTGCTCACCCCTTTGGCTTGAGATCAGTAGGGCCCATCCTGGTCGAGCTCGCGCCGGCCGTGACTGCGCGCTCGCGCCACGAAACGCTCGAAGAGCGATCTGGCCCATGGAAGATCGCCGGTGAGCTCTTCAGGGTGGCATTGGACGGCGACGATGAGCCCGTCGTCCGATTCCAGGCCCTCGACGGTGCCGTCCTGGCCCTGTGCGGTTTGATGGAGCCCTAGGGCGAGGGACCTGACCGCTTGGTGGTGAAGGCTGTTGACCTGGATCGAGGTCTCACCGGCGGCGCGACCGAGCTCGGACTGGGGATCGACCTCGATGGTGTGCGCCAGGTGCCTGCGTCCGTGGGCGCGGACGTCATGGTCCTCGAGGTGCTGGAGGAGCGACCCGCCCATGGCCACGTTGATCACCTGCTGGCCGCGGCAGATGCCGAGCACCGGGATCTTGTTCTCCCGCGCCTGTCGGAACAGCTCGAGCTCGGTGTCGTCGAGCTTCCGGTCGATTGGGCCGACAGTCTTGTCCGCCTCTTCGCCATAGAGGGCTGGATCGACGTCCCAACCGCCGGGCAACAGGAGGCCGTCCACGTCCGGGAGCGAGTCGCTCCCGGACCGGAGCACCACCGTCTCCCCGCCGGCGGTTTCGACCGCCCTTTTGTACGTGTCGTAATACGCGGGGTCCCGCCTCGGACTGACGGTGATGCCGATCTTCGGGCGTTGCCTTTTCAGCGCAGCGCTGTCACTGGCCGCCGATCGCGGCGAGCTCGGCCTCGATCTTCGCAAGCTCATCGGCTGACCCCTGGACCTTCGGCCCCTTGAACCAATTCTTCGCTGACAACAACCACCACACGCCGGTACCGATCAACACTACCGCGACCGCGACGATGGCGTAGTTGAACGTCTTCAGGTCAGTGCCGGGGGCCGCTTGCCGGAGCACGAAGAGGATCGCGATGAACACGATCCAGATGACCGCGATGATTCCCACCGGACGGCTCCACCGGCCCAGGTGCCATGGCCCGCGCTGGAAGCTGTCCTCCGCCATGAGGCGGAGAAAGATGGGGATGCCGTAGGCGATGTAGAGGCCGATCACGGCGATCAAGGTCACGGACGCATATGCGACAGGGTTCCAGAGGTAGGGCAAACCAAGAAGGAACGCGCCCACGGCGGCGAACCAGATCGAGTTGGTCGGAGTTCGCGTGCGAGGGTTGACGCCTATCGCCCGGCCAACACGGGGCTCGCGGGGAACCTAACAGGGGCTACGATCGTTGTCAAGGATGTGTCGAATGCGCTTGAAATGGACCCACCTGTAACAAACGACACGGCCCACGACTCACGGGTGGGCGACCTGGTGCGACACCGGGCGAACACCCTCAGCCCGGCCGAGAGGAGGCTGGCGAGGGTGCTGCTGGCCTCCTATCCGATCGCCGGCCTCGAAAGCGTGGCCAGGTTCGCGGAGAGAGCCGGCGTGAGCCCGCCCACCGTGACCCGGTTCATCACCAAGCTCGGCTTTCGCGGCTATCCGGAGTTCCAGGAGGTTCTCCGGCACGAGGTCCAGGCGCGCCTCAGCTCGCCTCTCGCTCGCTATCGAGACGAGCCGCCCGGACGTGGCGCCGATTCAGTCCTGAGCGATGCGCTCGAAGTGTCGCGTCACACCCTGAAGGCGACACTGGAGCTGCTCTCCCATCGCGACGTGGAAGAGACGGTCGAGCTCCTCGCCGACGTCCGGCGCCGGGTCATGGTGCTCGGCGGCAGGGTCAGCGGGCAGCTGGCGCACTACCTGGCCGGCCAGCTCCATCTGCTCCGCCCCGGGATCGGCGTCGTGGACTCCGAGCGCAGTGCGCCGGCTCAACAGCTGATCGACCTGCGGAAAGGCGATGTGCTGGTGGTGTTCGACTACCGCCGCTACCAGGCGGACACGATTGAAAGCGCCCGGGTCGCACATGCACAGGGATGCAACGTCATCCTGTTCACGGATCCCTGGTTGTCGCCTGCATCCGCCTCGGCCCGACAGGTGCTCGTGACCAGCGTGGACACGGTCGGACCCTTCGATTCGCTGGTCGCTGCGACGGCGGTGGTCGAGGCGGTGGTCGCCGCGGTGCTCAACCGCCTGGGCTCACGGGCAGAGGCCCGCATGCAGAGCCTGGACCGGCTTCGCGCGGGCGACGTCCTGGAAGACTCGCCGACATGAAGGCGCTTTGCGCGAGGCGCGGGCTCGCCCACTACACGCACCCGGAGCGGCTCGAGACCGTCGAGGAGCTCCCCATGTCCAAATTCGGAAAGGTGGCCAAGCACGAGCTCACGCGGCTGGCCGAGGAAAGAGGGGGTGCCGTCAGGTCCTGATCGACTGCAGTCGCCGGTAGTCCTCTGGCGTGTCGAGATCGACGGGGTGGTTCAGGTCATCACCTGAAGAGAGCCTCGCCACGAGCTCGGGCCGGGCCCGGATCACAGCCCGGCAGCCGACATCCCCCTCGAGGGCCATCAGGTCACCCCAGAGCTCTCGCTCGAGCACGACCGGGGGATGGAGCAGGCCGTTGAAGCTCAGCGCCGCGGCGGGCAGGCCGGACTGCTCCTGCAGGTCGAGGAGCCTGTCCAAAAGCCCGCCGCCGATTTCGGGCTGATCACCCAGGATGACCATGACTCGATCGACGCGGTCTTCGATCGACGCCAGGCCGGCCCGCAGCGACGAAGCCATGCCGGAGGCGTGGTCGGGGTTGACTAGCACGCGAGCCCGACCGAGGTCGACGCTGCTGCGGATCTCGTCAGCCGCAGCCCCGAGCACGACGAGGACCTCGTCGAGGCGAGAAGCGCATGCGTGCGCCACCACCACCTCGAGCAGCGGCCGGCCGTCGATGGCAAGGAGCTGCTTGGGACTGCCCATCCGCCGCGACGACCCGGCGGCCAGGACCAACCCGGCAGCCGCCATCAGCAGGACACTATGCCTCGACGGGTCGGAGGTACCGGTGAGGCTCTTTCTCGAACTCGGTTTGGCAGCCCGCGCAGCAGAACCAGTACGTGCGCTCGCCGTAGACCGATTTGTGCGTCGCCGTCAGGGGATCGACGGTCATCCCACAAACCTGGTCGGTCACAAAAACGACGGTTGGCGGCTCCGGCTTCGATCGCGCGTGTCCGCGCCGCCTCCGTGCGGTCACCACCTCGGCAAGCGCTAGCAGTGCGATCTCCTCCTGACTGATACCACGCACCTTGCCTGCGGGCGTCCTGACCCGCGCGAGGGTCTCCTCGTCCAGTCCCCGACCTCGCAGCGCAACTTGCACGGCGGCCGCGCGCCTTGTGCTCGCGACCAGGCCGACGTCGAGCTGAGGGTGGGCAAGGGCAGCCTCGACGGCGTCTTCGTCGTAGTGGCCCATGGTCGCCACCACCGCCCAGCTGTCGGGCCCCGGATTAGCTTCGGCGAGGTCAAGGGTGGCGAGCACGAGATCCGCCCCGGGGAAGTCTTCGGCTCGAGCCCCCGGGTGGACGGAACAAGTCCGGAAGCCGGCGAGCGAGCCCATCGCCACGAGTGTTCGCGCGGAAGGGCTGTCGCCAAACACGAGCAGCAAAGGCCGCGGGAGCCGCGGCTCGATGAAGATGTCCAGCCCCCCGCCGCTCGGGCACGTCGTGGCGACGGTCAGCTCTCCACGCTTCCGGGTCTGTTTCACCTCGGGGGCCGGCACGATCCTCACCAGCTGAGAGGTGCCCTCGGCCAAAGCGCGGAGTGCCTCCCGCCTCACGATCGGCTCGGAGCAGCTCCCACCGATCCAACCGCGGAGCCGGCCGTCGGCGGTGATGATCGCCTTGTCACCTGGGCGCGCGGAGGTGGGCGGCTCGCAGCGCACGACCGTGGCCAGCACGCACGGCGTGCCGGTGACCGCGTACTCATGGAGCAGCTCGATCATTTCGTCGGCTATTCGGTCACCCCTTTTGAGCGCAGCGCCGCCCAGACCTTGTCCGAGGTGACCGGCATGTCGATGTTCGTGATGCCGTAAGGCGACAGCGCATCGATCACAGCGTTGACGTATGCGGCCGGCGAACCGACCGTCGGCGACTCCCCCACCCCTTTGGCCCCGAGCGGATGGTGAGGCGAGGGCGTGACGGTCTGGCCGATTTCGAATTTCGGCGTTTCCCACGAGCCCGGGATCAGGTAGTCCATGAAGTTGGAGCCGATGCAGTTGCCCTCGGCGTCGAACGTGATGAGCTGCATGAAGGCGATGCCATAACCCTCAGCGAGGCCGCCCTGGATCTGGCCCTCGACAATCATCGGGTTGATGCGGACGCCGCAGTCGTCGACCGCCACCATCCTCTTCACCTTCACCTGGCCCGTGCCCTTGTCCACGTCGACCACCACGGCGTATGTGCCGAAGGGGAAGGTCATGTTGGGCGGGTCGTAGTAGGTGACGCCCTCTAATCCCGGCTCCATCCCCTCGGGAAGATTGGTGTACGCCGCAAAGGCCGCCTCTTGGATGGTCTTGAAGCGCTCAGGAGAGCCCTTCACGTGGAACTTCCCACGCTCCCACTCAAGGTCTTCCTCGGCCGCCTCCAGAAGGTGGGCGGCGAGCTTTCGCGCCTTTTCCCGGAGCTTTCGGCTGACCATGGCCGTGGCGGCGCCGGCAACCGGCGTGCTCCGTGATGCGTAGGTGCCCAGGCCGTACGGGGTGTGGTCCGTGTCGCCCTGTTCGACGATGACGTCCTGGGCCGGGATGCCAAGCTCCTCGGCCACGATCTGAGCGAAAGTGGTCTCGTGACCCTGGCCCTGCGACTTGACCCCGAGCTTGAGGATGGCCTTGCCGGTCGGGTGCACGCGCAGCTCGGCGCTGTCGAACATGCGGAGGCCGAGGATGTCGAAGTCGGCGCCATGGCCGGCACCCACGACCTCCGTGAAGCTGGCGATGCCGATGCCTGTCACCTCGCCCTTCTTGCGGCGCGCCTCGACGTCCTTCTTCAGGTCCTCGTAGCCAAGCTGCTTGAGCGCGACATCGAGCGCCTTCGGGTAGTCGCCGCTGTCGTAGACCCAGCCGGTCGCCGACGTGTATGGGAACTGCTCGGGCTGGATGAAATTCTTGGTCCGGATCTCGGCCTGGTCCATCCCGATCTCGATGGCGGCGTTGGTGACCAGCCGCTCGATGAGGTAGCTGGCCTCGGTGACGCGGAAAGAACAGCGGTAGGCGACTCCGCCCGGCGCCTTGTTCGTGTAGTAGCCATCCGCGGTGATGTGGGCGGTGGGGATGTCGTATGAGCCGGTGACGATGTGGAAGAGGCCCGCCTTGAACTTCGACGGCTGGGCGTCGGCGAAGAAGGCTCCGTTGTCGCTGTCGAGGTGGACTCGCAGCGCCAGCATCTTGCCGTCCTTGTCCAGCGCAAGGTCGCCGGTCATGTGATAGTCGCGCGCGAACCCGGTCGAGATGAGGTTCTCCGTGCGGTCTTCGATCCACTTCACCGGCCGGCCGAGCAAAAGGCTGGCCGCGGTCGCGACGACGTAACCGGGATAGACGGGCACCTTGTTGCCGAAGCCGCCGCCGAGATCCGGGGAGATGATCCGGATCTGCTGCTCGGGGAGTCCCGCGACCAGCGCAAACACGGTGCGGATGGCGTGGGGCGCCTGGCTGGTCATGTAGATCGTCACCTTGCCGGTGACCCCGTTGACGTCGGCGATGCAGCCGCACGTCTCGAGAGGGGCGGGATGGCAACGCGGGTAGAAGGTGTTGAGCCTGACGACTTTTGCGGCCTTCGCGAACGCCGCCTGCGTCGCCGCCTTGTCGCCGGACTCCCAGTGGTAGATGTGGTTGTCCTTCTGGCCTTCCTTGTCGTCCCGGATCAGGGCCGCACCAGGCTCCTTGGCCTGTTGCGGGCTGGTGATCGCGGGAAGGATGTCGTATTCGATCACGATCGAATCGCGTGCGTCTTCCGCCTGGTACTTGGTCTCGGCGATGACCGCCGCGACCTCCTGGCCCTGGAAACGGACCTTGTCGGTGGCCAAGACGGCCTGGGTGTCGCCGCTCATCGTGGGCATCCACGCCAGCTTGTGCTGGGCCATCAGCTCGCCGGTGACGACTGCGATCACGCCTGGCTTGCTGCCGGCAGCGCTGGTGTCGATCGACACGATGCGTGCATGCGCGTGCGGGCTTCGGAGGATCGCCATGTGGGCCATGTTCGGCAGCACGAAGTCGTCGACGTAGCGTCCCTGGCCCCTCAGGAAGCGCGCGTCCTCTTTACGCTTGATGGACTCGCCGATGCCGCCGTGCTGGTGGAGCGTGGAGCTCATCGGGCACCTCCCGGAATGGCGGCGGTCTGTTGGGCGGCTTGCCCCTTGGCCGCTTCCGACTGCAGCCGCGCGGCGTGCTGGATCGCCTTGACGATGTTCATGTAGCCGGTGCAGCGGCAGATGTTGCCGCTGATGGCCCACCGGATCTGGTCGTCGGTGGGATCGGGATTGCGCGCGAGCAACGCCTCGCCGACCAGCATCATGCCCGGGGGGCAGAAACCGCACTGCAAGCCGTGCTCCTCGTGGAAGCCGACCTGGATCGGCGCGAGAGCGCCTCCTTGGGCGATGCCCTCGACTGTCTTGATCTCACGTCCCTCGACCTGGACGGCGAGGAGGGCGCACGATTTGACGGGCTCTCCGTCCAGCAGCACCGTGCAGGCCCCGCAGCTGGTCGTGTCACAGCCGATGTGAGTGCCTGTCAGGCTCAGGTTGGTCCGCAAGAAGTCGACAAGGAGGACGCGCGGCTCAACATCGCCGGTTCGCTCCGTGCCGTTGATGCGCATCGACACCTTCATGACTTCACCTCCTGAGCCCGAGCCAGCGCTGTCTTGAGGCCGCGCTGGACGAACACGCGGACCACGTCCTTCTTATATGCGGCGCTGCCGCGGATGTCGTCTTTGGGCTCCGCCGCGGCTGCGGCGAGGCGTCCGGCCTCGGCGATCGCCTCGGCGGTGGGCTTCTGGCCGATCAGGGACTTTTCGGCAGCGGTCGCCTTGATGTTGGTCGGGCCCACGGCCGTGAGCCCGATCCCGGCCTTGGCAACCACGCCGCCCTTGAGCTCCAAGTGCACCGCCACCGCGACGGTGGCAAAGTCCCCGACCCTGCGCTCGAGCTTCTGGTAGGCGCCTCCAACGGAACCGGCAGGCAGCGGGATGCGGATCTCGGTCACGATCTCGTCCGCCCGCAGGGCGGTCGTGAACGGGCCTTGGAAGAAGCCGTCGACCGGGATCACACGCTCACCGGATTCCGATCGGGCAACGAAGCTGGCACCGAGGGCGAGCATCACCGAACCCCAGTCGCCAGAAGGGTCCGCGTGGCAGACGGAGCCGGCCACCGTGCCACAGTTTCGCACCAGCGGGTCCGAGATCCAGTGCACGGCCTCGATCAGGATCGGGCAGAGCTTCGGCAGGTCAGGGCTTCGTTCGATATCTACGTGGCGCGCCAGGGCGCCGATTGTGAGGTGCCCGTTCTGACGGCCGATGCCCGCCATGGACGGCAGACGTCCGATGTCGACCACGAGCGCCGGCTGGGCGAATCGAAGCTTGAGCAGCGGGATGAGGCTCTGCCCGCCGGCCATGACCTTGGCGTCATCCCCGCGCTGCTTGAGGACGGCGAGAGCTTCGCCCAGGGTGGCGGGAGCGACATAGTCGAAAGCGGCTGGAAACATCGATCCTAACCCTCCCAGGCAAGCACCCAGCGATAAAGGCGACCCAGGGGAGCGGCCCCGAGTACCTATGAGGGATATAGCACCGGGCGCTGGTGATTGTCAAACAGCGGTGTGAGGCCCTCCTTCGCGCTCCCGCGCGTACGATCTGCGAGGTGGCTACCGAAGTCGTCAAGGCCCTCAGCGCAGAGGAGATCACCGAGCTCTGCCTACGCCACACCCTCTTCGATTGGTCGGCCCAAGCAGCGCTGAAGCCGCTCGTGGTCGCGAGCGCCAAGGGGGTCCACTTTCACACCGTCGACGGCCGCCGGTTCATCGACTTCAACAGCCAGCTCATGTGCGTCAACGCGGGCCATGGCGACCGCCGCATCATCGACGCGATCAAGCGGCAGGCGGATCAGCTGGCCTACATCAACCCTGCTATGGTCCACGAGCCGCGCGCGCGGCTCGGCCGCAAGCTCGCGGAGCTGCTGCCGGGCGACATCGACAAGGTCTTCTTCACCCTCGCCGGCAACGACGCCAATGAGAACGCCATCAAGATCGCGCGCGCGGTCACCGGCCGCTCGAAGATCCTCGCCCGGTACCGCTCGTACCACGGTGCGACCGGCACCGCGGTGCAGGCCACCGGGGACCCCCGACGCTGGGCCAACGAGCATGTGGGCAATGTGGTTCACGTCCTCGATCCTTACCACGGCATCCAGCGCGGGACCGACCGGGCCGAAGTGGCCCTCGACCACCTGGAAGAAACGATTCGCCTCGAGGGCCCGGCCACGATCGCCGCCTTCATCCTCGAACCCGTCACGGGCACCAATGGGATCCTCATCCCGCCCGACGGCTACCTTCAGGGTGTCCGCGAGATCTGCGACCGGCACGGCATCCTGCTCATCTGCGACGAGGTCATGACCGGATTCGGTCGCACAGGCCGGTGGTTCGCCGTCGACCATTGGGCCGTCGTGCCCGACCTGATCACATTGGCAAAGGGCCTGACGAGCAGCTACGTCCCGCTCGGCGCGGTCGGCATGCGGCCCAAGGTCGCCGCATATTTCGACGACAACGTCTTCTATGGAGGCCTGACCTACAACAGCCATCCGCTCGGCTGCGCAGCGGCGCTCGGCGCCATCCAGGCGTACGAGGAGGACGACATGGTCGGCAACTCGCAGCG
>CAAGKR010208044.1_pt1 | contig 11472 bp, 7 predicted proteins | sample 2556971 | NCBI WGS metagenome assembly CAAGKR01 (sample SAMEA5207829, study PRJEB30636) | soil metagenome | biome: forest; feature: boreal; material: soil | place: USA | collected 2011-09 | depth 1 m
CCCGATTTCGGCCGCCTTGCGCCAGGGAAGGGCCGAGCCGGCAAGGCGGCTGCGCAGCGTCTCCCCTTCGAGCAACTCCGTCACGACAAAGAAGACGTCCCGATCCATGCCGAGATCGTGGATGGCGAGAATGTTCGGATGCGACAGCGCGGCAACGGCTTTGGCTTCGCGCTCAAAACGCGCCAGCGCATCGGGGTCTTTAGCGCGGCGCTCCGGCAGGACTTTTATCGCTACATCCCGGCCAAGCCGCGCGTCCCGTGCCCGGTAGACCTCCCCCATCCCGCCCGCGCCGAGGGGCGAGACGATCTCGTAGGGGCCGAGCCGAGTTCCGGCGGTCAGGGACAAGCTGGCCAAGAGACTACATCGGGAGAGGCGCGGGGTTGGAGTCCCGAGAGCTTCTGGTAAATTGAAGGGTCTCATGGACAGCAGAAAGCGTCACGCGACGGTGGGCGTCCGGGTGGGGCCCGTGCAGGTGGGCGGGGGCGCGCCGGTGGTCGTCCAATCGATGGCCAACACCGACACGGCCGACGTGGCCTCGACAGCCAAGCAGTGCATAGAGCTGGCCAAAGCCGGGTCCGAGATGGTGCGTGTCACTGTCAACATTCCCGAGGCGGCCGCAGCCGTGCCCGAGATCAAGAGGCGGATGCTCGACGCCGGCGCCGAGTCCCCCTTGATTGGCGACTTTCACTACAACGGCCACGTCCTGTTGACGAAGTTTCCCGCCTGCGCCGCGGCGCTCGACAAGTACCGCATCAACCCGGGCAATGTCGGCAAGGGCGCGCGGCGCGACGAGCAATTCGCCACGATCTGCAGGATCGCCAAAGACAATTCCAAGCCCGTGCGCATCGGCGTCAACGGCGGGTCCTTGAACCAGGAACTGGTCATGGAGAAGATGCAGGAGAACACGGACAAGGACCTGGGCCGGAGCTCCGAAGAGATCATCAACGAGTGCATGGTCCTCTCGGCTTTGCAGTCGACGGATCTCGCGCTCCAATCGGGCCTTCGCAAGGACCAGATCATCATTTCCTGCAAGGTCTCGCGGCCGCTCGATTTGATCGCCGTCTACCGCGATCTCGCTGCGAGGACCGACCAGCCGCTGCACCTGGGCCTGACCGAGGCCGGCATGGGCATGAAAGGTCTCGTCTGGTCCGCCTCGGCGATGGGAGTCCTCTTGAACGAGGGCATCGGCGACACGATCCGCGTCTCGCTGACGCCGCGCCCCAACGGCGACCGGCGCGAGGAGGTCTACGCGGCCTGCGAGCTGCTTCAGTCGCTCGGCATCCGCTCCTTTGCGCCCTCCGTCACGGCCTGCCCGGGGTGCGGCCGCACGACCTCGACGACTTTCCAGGAGCTGGCCGAGCGGATCCAGGGCTACATCCGCGACAAGATGCCCGAGTGGAAGACGCAGTACGAGGGCGTCGAGAACATGACGCTCGCCGTGATGGGCTGCGTCGTCAACGGGCCCGGCGAGTCGAAGGCCGCCTCGATCGGCATCTCGCTTCCCGGCACGGGCGAGGAGCCCCACTGCCCCGTCTACATCGACGGCCAGCACTTCACGACGTTGAAGGGTAACTACGACGAGCTCTCTTCCGCCTTCCGCGCCCTCGTCGACGACTACATCGCGACCAGGTACCCGAAGCGCGAGCCCGCCCGCGCCGTCACCGTCTAAGCGGGTTTCCCCCGGTCGGCGTTGAACCGCCCCGCCACGGAGAATTCCCCGCGGGAACACGCGCCGCTCACAGGATTCCTAGAGGGGAACTGTCCATGAGCGGCGCTCGGCGAAACCGCTGCTAGGGAGAGCATCTCGTCTGTGTCCTTCCGGCTTTTGCAGACCAACGCGGTTTCGACGGTCCCCGCGGGGAACCCTCCGCGTCGGGGCTACCTGTCCGGCTCTCACGCCTGAGTGCGAGCCCCGGCGACGGGCCGGCCTCCCGGAGGCGGCCGTGTCCGAGGGCACACAACCGGCTCTTCCTTCCGTCCGAATGGAGCTGTGCCCGAGGACCCGAGCGGCGGCCCGGTCCGTCTCCTGAGGCATGGCCGCCGCGTGCCGACGAGGGAGGCTGGCCCGGCGTCGGGGCGCCTTTCCAGCGAGCAACGTGTCCAGCTCAGGGCTCTGGAGGGGCCAGGACTCCTATGTTGGCGATCGTGTCGCCCTTCTTCATCGAGGGCACGGCGCAGAGGTAGAGCACGACGCCCGACGCTGGAGCGCGGGCCTCGAACACCGTTTTCCCGAGAGCGTCGGTGACGTATCCGATCTTCAAGCCCTTCTCGACGTAGGCGCCGCGCCGGACGAGCGGATAGAAAAGTCCAGCTTCTTCGCTCGCCGCGGTCTTTACCGATTCGATCCAGACGGGATGCTCGACGGGATTCGGCGCGCCGGGGAGCATCTTCAGGTATCGCATGACGGACAGGCACCCGTCGACGAGCGCCGCGACGTCCTCCGGTTCGACCGTGCCGGCGCGCCCGGCCTCGACCGTGATCGAGGGCTTGCCCCGCGTCGTGGCGGTGTTCTCGAGATAGCGCGAGGCGGCGGGGTCCTTGGGGCGGTCCGTCGAGACGATGATGTGGTCGAGGCCGAAGGCGAGCACCATTTCGCGCGATGTCGCGTCCTGGGCCGCGTTGCCGGTCTTCGTCCAGTAGCTGTAGGGCCGCAGGTCCTCGTCGAGGTCCCCGCCGTGCAGGTCGATCAGGTGGTCGCATTTCTCGACCACTTCGCGGGTGATGAGCAAAGACGCGCGCTCCGTCTGCGTGCCGTCGGCCTTGCCCGGGTAGAAGCGGTTCATGCTCTTGCCGTCGACCGGGTTGACGTGCGGGACTTTCTGCTCGAAGGAGGGGACGTTCACGAGCGGGATGAGAATCACCGTGCCGTAGACCTGAGCCGGATCGAGCCTCTGGACGAGCTTCGAGACGGCAACGATCGAGGCGTACTCGGTGCCGTGCGCGCCGGACACGATGGCGAGCACCGGGCCGGGCTTCGCTCCGTGCACGACGGCGACCGCGATGCGCGTGCCCGCATCGACGCCCGCCGGCACCTCGATCGCGCCGAACGCCTTCTGCCCCCGCGCGGCCGAGGCCGTGCCGACGGTGAACACCAGCCGGTCGGCTGCCGCGGCGGCGCCGGAGAGCGCCAGCGAGACTCCTAGGGCCATGTACAGGTATCGCTTCATGAAGCCTCCATCATTTCTTTGCGTCCGCGGCCCAGTTCGTGACGACGGTGATTGGCGACGGGTTCGCCTCTTCGACCAGCGCCATGACGAGAAACCGCTGGCCATCGGCGGCGGGAACGTACTGGTTGCGGAAGTCCGTGATCCCGTTGGGCGGCGTGTGCGGATCGAGAAGGGCCTTCGGGACGCCCGCCTCGAAGACGGCGCCGGCTTTGACTTCGACCGCCATGAGCTTGCGGTCCGCCCCCAGGAAATAGAGCTCCCGGCCGTCCGATCTCCAGAGCGGCTGGTCGCCGCCGTTGGTCGAGACCTGCCACCGGCCGCCGCCGCCGGGGAAAGGCTGCACATAGACTTCGGCGCGGCCGGTCTCGTCCGACGTGTAGGCGATCCATCGCACGTCCGGCGACACCGCGGAGTGGTTTTCGATGAAGGGCGTCTGGATCACCGGGAAGGGCTTCCTGTCCCCGAAGAGCGGCAGCGCCCAGATGTCGAGTTTCGTCTTCGGGTTCGTGTTTTCGAACACGATGTACCGGCCGTCGGTCGTCCAATCATCCACCCATTTCTCGTTGTCCGAGTGGAACAGCAGCTCTTCCGTTCCCGCCCCGCTCGCGGACTTGCGGTAGATGTCGTTGCGGCCGCCGCGGACCCCGCTGAAGGCGACCCAGGCGCCGTCCGGCGACGCGATTGACGCGCTGTCGTTGCGCGGATCGAACGTCAGCCGCGAGAACGTGCCTCGCGACAGATCGACCATCCAGATGTCGAGATTGCCTGTCTTGGGATCTTCGATCCCGACCGCGAGGCGCCGGCCGTCCCGGAAGAGGGAGGGCTCCGAGTACAGGGCGGGATCGCCGATCGAGCCGATCACGCGCCCCGCGCGGTCGACCCAGGTCAGCCGCGTCCTCGGCGCCTCCACGACGCGGTAGGCCAGGATCCCCGTCTCGGAGACGGAGAACGCGGCGTTGCCGGTGAAGCCGGCCTCGCCCTCCGCGATCACCCCTTCGGCGACGGGAAAGGGCTCGCCGGTCAGCTCGAGCCTTCTCGCATCGAAGCGCTGCGCCATGAGCGTCCTTTCGCGCACGAAGAGCAGGTGGCCCGAGGCGTAGTCGGGCCGGCCCGGGCTGTCGATGACGCGCCGCAGCCTGGGGTCATCGAGCGAGGCGCCGAAGATGCCCCGCACCTCGGGCTTGGACCCGAGCAGCAAGAAGACGAAGTGCCGGCCGTCGGGCAGGAAGCGGGACCAGCGGTGCGTGAAGTCGCCCCGCGCCGGATCGAACGCCGTGACCGCCATGGCCGTTCCTCCGGCCGCCGAGACGCGGAAGAGCGGCGTGCGAAAGTTCGGCTCGAACAGGATGACGCCATCCACGCTCCAGGTTCCGCCCCGCGGGTCGTCGGCGTCGCAGAGTGCCTGCGGAGCCCCGCCGGCCGGGTCGATCTTCTTCAGCTTGCCCGCCGCAAAGAACCCGATCGACCGGCTGTCGGGAGACCAGAACGGGAAGCGCGCCTCCTCGGTTCCGGGCAGCGGTCGGGCCACCTGAGAGTCCATCGGCCGGACCCAGAGAAGCCGCGCGCCTCCCGCGTCGTGCGCCACGAAGGCGAGCCACTTTCCGTCCGGCGAGATCGCGAGCGAGTTACCGAAGGCGTTCTTCTCCGGCGCGCCGATCGAAAAACGCAGGGTCGGCGCCGCCAGGGGCGCGCGCTTCCAGAGCGCCATGCCGAACCCCACCGACGCGGCGGCGAGGATCCCGGCCGCGGCCCACGCCAGACGCTCCCGGCTCTTGCGGTGGGAGACGACCGGCGCCGGCACGCCCGCCTGCGAGCCGCCCTCCGCGATCCACGCGAGCTGAAGTCGGACGTCGTGCGCCGTCTGAAAGCGGTCCTCGGGGTCCTTGGCAAGGCAAGTTTTCACGACACGATCCAGAGCCGGCGGCGTCATCGGCTGGACCTGAGAGATCGGCTTCGGCTCGTCGCGCAGAATCGCCGAGATGAGCGAGGCCTGGCTCGACCCCGTAAACGCCTTCGCTCCCGTCGCCATCTCGTAGAGCACGGCGCCGAACGCAAAGATGTCGCTTCGCGCGTCGGCTTCTTTTCCTTCCAACTGCTCCGGCGCCATGTACTGGAACGTCCCGAGGATCGTCCCTTCCTGTGTGAGGTTCTGCGCAGTCCCCGCGACCGTCGGCAGCGCGGTCAACCCCGATTGCGGCGTGACCGGGGCCATCGCCTTGGCGAGCCCGAAGTCGAGCAGCTTCACGCCCGACTTCGTCAGCATCACGTTGCCGGGCTTTAAGTCCCGGTGAACGATCCCCTGCCGGTGCGCCTTGTCGAGCGCGTCGGCGATCTCGATGCCGAACCTGAGCGTCTGCTCGATAGGCAGCGCCCCCTTCGTGAGGCGCGCCGCCAGCGTCTCGCCTTCGAGCAGCTCCATGACGAGGTACTCGGTCCCCTCGTGCGAGCCGACATCGTAGAGCGCGCAGATGTGCGGGTGCGAGAGTTGAGAGATCGCCTTGGCCTCACGCTCGAAGCGCTGGCGCATTTCCTCGGACGACGACAGGTGCTTCGGCAGCACCTTGACCGCCACTTCGCGCTCGAGCCGCGTGTCCCGCGCCCGATACACCTCCCCCATCCCGCCGGCACCGAGAGGCGAAACGATCTCGTAAGGGCCGAGGCGGCTGCCGGTCGCGAGCGTCATCTTTCGCTTTTCAGCGTTGCCGGCCAGTTGACGATCACGCGAATCGGCGACTCGCGAAATTTCTCCGAGGGCGTGCTCACCAGAAACCGCGATCCGTCAGGAGTCACGTCGTAGTTCTCAATCACTGCCTCAACGTGAAAAAGTTTGACCGGAGCGCCGGTTTCCAGTCGCGCCCCCAGGGCGATCGGGACGGCCATGAGGAAACCGTTCGGCGTGACGTAGTACATCTCCTTGCCGTCTTGCCGCCATCGCGGGAGTCTTCCTCCGGCCGGAGAGAGACGCTGTTTTTCTCCTCCCCCTTCCGTCCGCGCCACGTAGACCTCGGGATCTCCCGACTCATCCGACTCGTAGGCGATCCACCGCCCGTCCGGAGAGAAACGCGGGCTTCTCTCGGCAAAGCGCGTTTGAAGCCAGGGCAGGGGCTTTGGGTCTCCATTGAGCGGCAGGATCCAGATCTCAGGCGCAGTTGTCTGGGTGTTATTGCAGTAGACGAGGAAGCGCCCGTCGCGGGAAACGTCTTCCGGCTGCTGGACTCCCTGCTGGTCGAGCAGCCGTCTCTCGCTTCCGAGAACTCCGACCGCGATCTCGTAAATATCGGGGACACCCTTCCGGTCTGAGCGGTAAAGGACCTTCGATCCGTCGGCCGACCAGACCGGGGATTTCTCGTCCATGGGGTCGGAGTGGAGCCGTGTCGAGACGCCGCGCTGGAGCTCGAAGACCCAGACGTCGGAGGTTCCGGTCCGCTTGTCTTCGATGGCGGCGGCCACTTTCTGTCCTTCGGCTGAAATCCGAAACCCGTTCAAGACCGCGGGCTGCCCGAGAGTGCCGATCTCTCTCCCCGTGCGGTCGAGCCAGACAAGTCTGGAAGTAGGCGCCGCCGCCTGGTAGGCGAGGACTCCAGTTTGAGAGACGGAGAAGGATGCATGGCCGGGCCCGAAGAAGTAATGGATGTTCTCGGCCACGAGAAGCGGCTCTCCGGCAAGCCGCGCGCTTGCCTCGTCGAACGGCTGCGCAAAAAGTGTGGCGTCGCGAACGTAGAGCAGGTACCCGGGAGCGGCGTATTCGACGCGCGAATCGAGCCGCGTGACGACACGGCTCTCCTTCGAGTCGAGCGAGGCAACGCGCACCTCCCGAGGCGGCCTGTCCCCTGCAACCGATGCCATATAGAGGAATCGCCGGCCGTCTGGCAGAAAGTGAGGCCAGATATCGGCGACGTCTCTATGCGACGGGTCGGCCGATGTGACCCGCAAGGCCTCTCCCCCTTTGTCTGAAACACGGTAGATCCCCGGGCGGGAGGACAGCTGCGAGAAGAGAATCGTCCCCTCCCGGTTCCAGCTCCCGACGATGTCGAACGATGCCGCGCAGAGCTCCTCGGAAGGGCCGCCGGCCGCCGGGATCTTCTTCAACTTGCCGTCTGCGAAGAACGCGATGAAGCGGCCGTCCGGTGACCAGAAGGGCGCCTCCGCCCCGTTCGTGCCGTCGAGCTCGGCCGCGTTGTCCGAGTCGAGCGGCCGGAGAAAGAGGCGGCGGCGCCCCCTCACGATCGCCTCGATGACGAGGCGCGTGCCGTCGGGAGAGAGCGCAAACCCTCGCGAAATCTCCCCTGGAGAATAGGTGGCCCCTGGCGGGATCGAAACGACGAATCTCACCGGTCGCACCGGAAGGCGATCGCGCCCGCGAAGGACTGCGAAGACGGCCAGAGCCGCGGCGACCAGGAGTCCCGCCATCAACGCCGGGCCGAGCCAACCGAGCCGCCGCGCGAGGATCACGGGGGCCGCCTCCGCCGAGACTTCCGACGCGTGGTCGCGCAAGTGCATCAGGTCGCGCGCGAGGTCTCGGGTCGAGGCGTAACGCTCCCCCGGGTCCTTGGCGAGACAACGCTCGATCACCCAGCGCACAGGGACCGGAAGCCGCGGCGAAAGAGCCCCGATCGCCTCCGGCTCTTCCCGAATGATCGCCACGAGCGCCTCTGCCGTCGTCGGTCGCAAGAAGGCGCGCTTTCCAGTCGCGAGCTCGTAGAGGATCGAACCCAGGGAGAACTGATCCGAGCGAAAATCCACCCGCCGTCCGCTCGCCTGCTCGGGAGACATGTAACCGACCGTGCCCAGGACGACACCAGGGTGCGTCTCGTCCTTTGCCAGGGTCGGCATCGCGGAGATCTCGCCGGACTCAGGGAGAGCCAGCTTCGCCAGACCGAAGTCGAGAATCTTGACGAAGCCGTCTCGCGTGACCATCAGATTGTCCGGCTTCAGGTCGCGGTGAATGATCCCGGCTTCGTGCGCTTTGGCGAGCGCGTCCGCGATCTGCGCCGCGATGGCGACGAGGCGCTTGGTTGGGACCGGACCCTCCGCGACAAGCTCCCGCAGGGTCTTCCCTTCCACGAGCTCCATCGAGATGTAAGAGACCGAGCCGGCTGTGCCGATCTCGTAGATCGTGACGATGCTCGGGTGATTGAGCGCGGAGGCCGAGCGGGCCTCCTGCTCGAACCGCGCGAGCCGGTCCCGATCCGTCGAGACTTCAGCCGGCAGGACTTTGATCGCGACCTCTCGCCCGAGCTTCGTGTCCCGCGCCCGATACACCTCCCCCATCCCGCCCGCGCCGAGAGGCGAGACGATCTCGTAGGGGCCGAGACGGGTGCCGGCTGTCAGGGGCACGCTAAGCCCGCATTATTCACGAACGACTCCGGCCACCGCTCGCGGACAAGATGTCCATCGACACATCAAGATCATTCCTTGAACAACCTCTTTGGGCGCAATTCCCTGCACGTGTCTCGACCGGGTGTCCGTGAATAATCCGGGCTAGGCTCAGGCGGATGGCGGGTTCTTGCGCATGTGGATCTCGGTGCCGCCCTTCTCGAAGCGGACCTCGTCCATGAGCTGGTTGATGAGGTAGATGCCGCGCCCGCCGGTGGAGAAAAGGTTCTGCCCGAGAACGGGCGACGGCAGGCTCGCCGGGTCGAAGCCGGGCCCCGGGTCGCGCACGACGATCAGCATGCCGCCCTCGTGATCGCAGGCGACCGAGCACTGGATCTGCTTGGAGGCGTCGTGGCCGACGCCGTGCTCGATGGCGTTGGCCAGCGCCTCGCGCAGCGCCAGCTCGATCTCGAACTCGTGGCCCACGGCGCAACCCATCTCGGTGACGATGCCCATGACCTTCGAAACGACCGGCGAAATCGCGTTGACGTCCCCCGGCAACTGGAGGTCGACCTTGACCAGAAGCTCTTTGTCATCGAACTCGCACCGCGGAAGCGCTTCGCTCGGCATGTTCACCCCTTGGACCGTGGCCGGATTCTATAACCCCGTCCGGCGGCTCGCCGGCGAGCGCCGAGGCGGGTTGACCCCGGGGCCGAGGGCTTTGTACACTATGCGCATGAAACGCACAAATCTTGTGCTCGATGAAAAGCTCCTCGAAGAGGCCACCCGATTGAGCGGCGACCGGACGTATTCGCGAACCGTCGGCCGGGCCCTTGCGGACTACGTCCAGCGAATCAAGGCGCGACGCATTCTCGATCTTGCCGGCTCCGGCCTCTGGGAGGGCGACCTCGACGAGATGCGAAGGGATCGCCCGGCGCGGCGCTCGCGGCGCGCGCCCGCAAGAGGCTCCCGTGTTTCTCGTTGACACTTCGATCTGGATCGAGGTCTTTCGAAAGCCGAGCCGCGTCAACCTGACGGATCTCGTCGATTTCGATGAGGTCGTCACCTGCCTCCCCGTAGTCCAGGAAACTCTCCAGGGATTTCGCGACGAGGCGGCCTTCCGCACGGCGCGCGAGGCCATGCTGGCCCTGCCGATTGTCGAGGCCCCACTCCGCTTCGAGGTGGTCAATGACGCCGTGGCGCTCTACCGATCCGGGCGCCGCTCCGGCCTGACGATCCGATCGTCGGTCGACTGCCTGATCGCGGCCTGCGCCCTTCGCCACAACCTCACGGTCCTGCATCACGACCGAGACTTCGACCTTCTGGCGCGGATCTCCCCGCTCGAAGCGCGGGACGCCCTAGCGTAACCCGCCAAAACCTCTGAGCTCCGGCGAAGTCGCGTCACGGTTTTTTCAGGTCGGCAGTCCAGCTCAAGACCACCGTCGTCGGGAGAAGGGGGTTCTCATCCACGGACGTCGCGGCGAGAATCCGCTGGCCGTCGTGTGTCACGGCATAGTCCGCCCAGGACGCAAGCTTGTGCGAGATCGCCCTGGCCTATCGCTCGAACCGCTGGCGCATCTCCTCGGAAGACGACAGATGCTTGGGCAGCACCTTGACCGCAACCTCGCGTTCGAGCCGCGTGTCCCGAGCCCGGTAGACCTCCCCCATCCCGCCCGCGCCCAGAGGAGCGAGGATTTCGTAGGGACCGAGGCGGCTGCCATCCAAGATCGCCACGAAAGACCTCCGAATCCCAACGCGAAGAGCAGCACCGCGCGAATCTCCTTGCCATGCACGCGAGCGAATTCGCGCACGTTGTCCGTCACGAGCACGAGGCCAGCCGCCAGCGCGTGCGCCAGAAGTTGCCTCTACGCTACCCGAAAAGCGAGATGATGCGCCAGACAAGAGAAGAAGAGGAGGCGCCCATGCCGATTGCCATCACCCGCCGCACGCTCGCCGGAGCCCTCGGAGCCGCCGCTGGCGCGGCCCTGCTCGACACGCGCTTCGGACGCACCGCCGCCGCTGCCAGCGTCCACCGCGGCATGCCGAGCGACATCGTCCAGTTGAACTCGAACGAGAACCCCTACGGCCCGTCGGCCAGAGCCCTCGAGGCCGTTGAATACGCCGGCAGAGTATTCAACCGCTACCCCGACTCGCTCGAGGAAGAGGCGCGGCGCGCCATCGCGAAGCACCACGGCGTCGCGCTCGAGCGGATCGTCCTGGGTTGCGGCTCCTCCGAGATCCTGCAGATGGCCGACAGCGCTTTCACCGGGCCCGGCAGGACGGCCGTCGCGGCGGAGCCCACCTTCGAAGCGGTCCTCGATTACGCGCGTGTGCTCCGCGCCGAACCCGTCAAGGTCCCCCTCACGGCGGACTTCCGCCACGACCTGCCGAGGATGGCCGCGGCCTGCAACGAGAAAACGGGGCTCGTGTATGTCTGCAACCCGAACAACCCGACCGGCACGATCGTGACGGGTGATGAGGTTGCGGCGTTCGCGGCGAAGGTCCCGGCCTCGGCGACGGTCCTCGTGGACGAGGCCTACCACCACTTCGTGGAAGACCCGCGCTACCGCTCGGCTTGCGAGCTCATCGACAAGCGCCCGAACGTCGTCGTGGCCCGGACGTTCTCGAAGATCTTCGGCATGGCCGGGTTGCGCCTGGGCTACGCCGTCGGCCCCGAGCCGAAAATCGCCGAGATGGCGAAGTTCGCAACCTACAGCAACGCCAACGCCGCCGTCCTCTCGGCGGCCCTGGCGAGCCTGGCCGATCCGGACCTGGTCCCGCGCCAGAAGAAGGCCCTGAACGACACACGGCGCTGGCTCGTCGCGGAGATGACGAAGCAGGGACGCCGCACGATCCCGTCGGAGACGAACTTCGTGATGATCGACGTGGGCGGCGACGTCGCGCCGGTCATCCAGGCCTTCGGCAAGAAGAAGATCCTCGTCGGCCGCAAGTTCCCGTCGCTGCCCAACTGGCTGCGCATCTCGATCGG
>CAAGKR010111248.1_pt1 | contig 11470 bp, 7 predicted proteins | sample 2556971 | NCBI WGS metagenome assembly CAAGKR01 (sample SAMEA5207829, study PRJEB30636) | soil metagenome | biome: forest; feature: boreal; material: soil | place: USA | collected 2011-09 | depth 1 m
CTCCAGCCACGGGGTCGTCCGCCAAGCCCTTGTGAAAGGCCGACGGAAGGCCATCTTCACTGAGCGACTGCGCCAGCTTTTCTCCTTCATACAGAGGCCAATCTATAAGAAAGTCGACGTCTTTGGTGGCACGCACTGGCCCACGCGCACCAACCGCCATACCGCCAATCAATGCAAATGGAACGCAAAGCTTATCGAGTGTTGTCGCGACCCTTCGGAGAGTTTCGATGAGCATCTGTTTCTCTAACTCGGCGAGCCAACAACAGACAAAAATCCGACAGATCAGCTGCCAACCGAATCCGCTCGGCAGGCGTCAGCTTCGCAATTTCTGCCGCGTCCTCGCGGCGAAGCTGTTCGCGAAGTCTTGAGTATGAGCGCTGCCTCGGCCTCTTCATGAGAGCATAATACACTGGCGGGCGGCGAAGCGCAGAGTTTTCTACCTGACCCAATTTCTGAAGCCACATTCCAGCGCGGAACGTCGCAGCTCTCGAAGAGGATGATTCCCCTGAAAAGGCAACCTGCCCTGCCGAAACACACACGTTGGTTGAGGCGAATGAACTGCTGAAATTTTGATTATTGTTCCGCGGAAGCGAAGTAGCCTGGCTTGAACCGGACCTGAACGCCTTTGCGAAGAGCGACCACATGAATGGTGCGGTAAGTGCCGTCCAATTTTCCGTTGGTCGGTGAATAACCGATGCTGTACTGATCGGTGAGTTCCCGGCTGATCGCTTCCAGCGAATCGGCCAGTTGTTCCATGCGTGAGGCGGAGTAGATGCCCGTGGAGGCACCGAGCCCTTTGTTCTGGGATGTGTCGCCAATCTGGCCGTGTGACAGGTAGCCCGTCCCCATATCGGTGCCGGGCGCTTTATCCTGGGGAAACAGCGCCGCGCCGCCGGTTTCTTGGGCCAATTCTTTCAATACCTTATCACCCGGATTGTTATAGCCCCAGGCCACGTTTCCCAGAGCGTAGATAATGGTCTCTGTCTTGTGCGCCATGGAGATCGCTTCTTCAAGGGTATGCTGGCTCTGGACGTCCAAGCCGTCGCTGATCACCACCAGGACGCGGCGGTTATCCGAAGGCGCTCCCGACTTCAGCAGCTTTTCCTTGCACGCATAAAAGATGGCATCGTACAGGGCTTTCCCGCCCCCGGCCTTGAGCGCCAGGATTTTTTCATTCAGCACCTGGGGGTCGTTGGTGAAATCCTGGATGACCGAACTGGTGGCATCGTAGGTCTGGAGAAAAATCTGGTTCTTGCTTCTTTGACTTTGAAGTATGTTGAAAACGAATTCGCTCGCCGCGTCTTTTTGGAATTGCAATTGACGGCGCGCGCTGTTACTGGTGTCAACGACCAATCCGATGCGCAGGGGTGGCCGCGACCCGCGCAGGAAATATTTGATGGTCTGCGGTTTACCGTCCTCGAAAACTTGAAAATCGTTTTGCGTCAGATCGATCACCGGAAGGTTGTTCTTGCCCAGCACCGAGACCGGCACGTTCACCACGTTCACTTGCCTTTGGATGGTTGTATTGGTGGTTTCAGAGGGCGTCGATTGGGTGGTGGCCGCCGTCTTGTCGGGCGTGGCAGGCTTGGGCTCCGTCTGCTGAGCGGTGGCCCGGGAATCCCAGGAAATTGCGGCGACCATGAGAACCGCCAGGGCAAGAGCCCACACGATCGCAAAGACTCGTTTCGCACGTCGCGGCACGAGGCGCCGCAGGTGCGTCCTGCTACCCAAGCTTTTTGATTCAGATTGAAAATTCGATGTCCCCATCACTCGTCTTCCAAGTCACCAAAGAACCAAACAAATCTCTTGCCCACTCCTATTCTACTTCAAAGTGGCGGGCGAAGGTAGATAGCCTTCAATGTTGCGCCCGTTGGACCACTGAAAAACCACCCCCGTTCCGATATCGTTCAGGGTGATATCGAGGGGCGGCTCCGCGCGATTGGCGCCTCGCCCCTCGCGCGCGTTGCACACCCGACTGACGTTGGCATACAATCGCCGTCGGCAAGGGAGAGCGGCGACCGGCGTGCACACTCACAATCACAGCCATTCACACGTGGCACCTTGGGTGGTGAAGGCCGCCGTGGCGATCACGCTCGGTCTGGTGGCTACCGAGTTTGTAGTGGGCACTATCGCCCACAGCCTGGCGCTCGTCTCGGATGCCTGGCACAACCTCACTGATGTGCCCAGCCTGGTCCTCGCCGCGATTGCCATCCACTGGGAGCATCGCCCCCCCGACCACCAGAAAACTTTCGGCTACCAACGCGCCGGCGTGTTGGCCGCCTTTGTAAACTCGTTGGTGATGATCGCCGTGGCGCTGTTCATCTGCTACGAGGGCTACGGGCGAATAATGAGTCCCGAGCCCATCGCCACCGGCGCCATGCTCTGGGTAGGTGTCGCCGCGCTGGCAGCGAATGGCGCAACGACGCTAGGCGTGGCGGGCGGCCGGGGCGACCTGAATCTGCGCGCTGTCTTCATCCACAACCTGGCCGACTCACTTTCGAGCCTGGGGATCATCGCGGGCGCGTGGCTCATTCGAATGACGGGACAAACGATGATCGACCCGGTCATCGCTTTCCTGATTGCCGGATTGATGTTGTGGTCGGCCGTGGGGATTGTCACGGAGTCCGTAAACATTCTTCTGGAAAGTCTGCCGAAAGGAATGAGTCTCGAAAATGTGGCGACGGCCATGCTCGGCGTCCCCGGCGTTTGCGAGGTTCACGACGTCCACATCTGGTCGCTCGGGTCGCAATCACGCGCCCTCTCATGCCACGTGAGAATCCTGGATATGCCCACTTCGGAAAGTGAAATCATCTGCCACAAGCTGAATGAAGTGGTGGCCACGCAATTTGGCATCACGCATACCACCATCCAATTTGAGCACACCCATGCGCCGGGTGATTTTCATCGGTATATGCCGGAGCCGGCGCTGAAGAAAGAGCGGTAGACTGTAGACCGTAGACAGGGAAACCCAGTGTGCCGTCTACCGTTTACCGTCTACTGCAATTATCCGCTCCAAACCATCCAGATACGGCCTTAGAGCCTCGGGGATGGCGACGGAGCCGTCCGCCTGCTGGTAGTTTTCGATGAGGGCGACCCACGTGCGGCCGACCGCGAGGCCGCTGCCGTTTAAGGTGTGGAGGAATTCCGTTTTGCCTTTCTGGCCGCGCCGGAAGCGCAGATTGGCGCGCCGCGCCTGGAATGCTTCAAAGTTCGAGCAAGAAGAGATTTCTTTGTACTCGTGGGCGGAGGGCAGCCAGACTTCCAGGTCGTAGGTTTTTGCGGAGCTGAATCCGAGGTCGCCCGTGCAAAGGGCCACCACGCGGTAAGGCAATCCCAGGCGTTGCAAAATCATTTCAGCATCGTGGGTGAGCGATTCGAGCTCGTTGTAGGAATTTTCCGGCAGCGCGAATTTCACCAGCTCGACTTTCTGGAATTGATGCTGGCGGATAATTCCGCGCGTGTCCTTGCCGTAAGACCCGGCCTCGCTGCGGAAGCACGCCGTCCAAGCGCAGTGCTTCACCGGAAGTTGATTGGAATCCAGCACCTCGTCGCGATAAAGATTGGTCACTGGCACTTCGGCGGTGGGGATCAGCCAGTAGTCCGTCCCCTCGAGCTTGAAGAGGTCGCCGGCGAATTTGGGCAGTTGCCCCGTGCCGAAGAGGCTGGCGGAATTCACCACGAAGGGCGGCAGAATTTCCGTATAGCCGTGCTCGCGCGTATGAATGTCGAGCATGAAATTGGCCAGCGCCCGTTCGAGCCTGGCGCCGATCCCGCTGTAAACCGCAAAGCGCGCGCCGGCAATTTTGGCCGCACGCTCGAAATCCAGAATGCCGAGTTGCGGGCCGAGATCCCAGTGCGCCTTGGGCACGAAATCGAACTTGCGAGGATCGCCCCAGCGCCGGATTTCCTGGTTGTCCAGAGCGCGCCGCCCCACCGGCACGCTCTCATGGGGAAGGTTGGGGAGGCCGGCGAGTAATTCGCGCAACTGTTTTTCCGAGCCCTCGGCTTTCTCGTCGAGGCCTTCTATCTCTTCCTTGAGGATCTTCATTTCCGCGATCAGGGCGGAGGCGTCCTGCTTCTGTTTCATCAAGGGGGCGATTTCGTCGGAGACCTTGTTGCGCCGCGCCTTGCGCTGTTCCGCTTCGCCGAGCGCCGAGCGACGCGTCGCGTCTAAAGACTCAAAATCTTTCATCGCGTCCCCAAAGCCGCGCTCCGCCATCTTGCGCTTTACCAGCTCCAGGTTGTCGCGAACAAAATTCAGGTCGAGCATTCGACTCCTTTGTGAGTGCAGTCGAGACGACGCGCAAATCTCACTGATGAGGGCGCTTATCAATCTAAACGACGAAGCAAGGGCTGTCAAATTTCTCGTGAACCAGGTTGCCGGGGAAAGAGTGTGGGGCTTATTCCCGGTCAGCCCGCCCGATGGGCGGTGCGAAGGCGAATTTCGAGACCAAGAGTTAAGGAGCAGCCACCGCGTTCGCTTACCCTGGAGGCGAGTTCAGCATCGCTAAGACGCGCTTGAAGTGAGGGTGCGCCGGAATCCGCTTCCGTAGCATGGGCGCCCCGCCCGTGTTCCGGCCTTGCTTCCTTTGTACATCGGCGGTGGCCCTGCCCCTATTGTTTCGTGTCCACAGGGTGCGGGGACTTCTCGAAGAATTCCTTCTGTAGACGTATACTTTCCTGATCGGCTTTGACGGCGCGGATCGCCTCCGCGATCTGGTTGGCCCAATCCTTCATATCGAATTCGCCCAGCTCTTTCGTGGCCAGCGCGCCTTCGCCCGCATAATGATCGGGGAATTTGGCGTACCACCAGATGCCGGTATAAAGGTTCTCCGGCAGGTGCACGCGGTTCTGGTCGGCGCCTGACTCATCCTTCGCGCGGTCCAGTTGGACGAGGTCGGGCCGCGAGATCATCACGTGCGCGGTCTCGGATTCCCCAGCGTGGCTGTCCACTTTGTCGTGCAGCGGCGGCCGGCCGGGAGCGCTCCTCCGGTTCTCAAAAACATAAACCACGTAATCGTGCGGGCTGGCCATTTGCGCCTGCGCGAAGAAGGGAAGCAGGTGCTCGTTTCCGCCGTGGCCGTTCACAATGATGATCTTTTGGCAGCCGTTGCGCGCCATCTCATCCGTGGTTTCCTGCAGGAGTTCCATTTGCAGGTGAGCGCTGTAAGCCACGGTGCCGGGCTCGTGTTTGGCTTCGAAGATCTGGCCGAAATAGTATTCGGGAAACACCACGGCGTATTCCTGCTCGGCGGCGCGCAGAGCCGAGTAACGCACGTTGATCAAATCCGTGCCCAGCGGGAGGTGCGGCCCGTGCTTCTCAATGATTCCGAAGGGAAGCAGGCAAACGCCCTGCGCCTTGTGGATGGCGCCGATGAAGTCTCCCGCGGTAAGTTCTTCCCACTTGACGGTGGGCGATTGCGCCCGTGCTTGACCTGCCATGAGTATCACGAAGGTGAGAATCAGAAATAAGCGCGCTGTTGATCGCAGCATGTTGGTGACACCTCCCGGTTCAGTTGTATTTGCGGCAATGTAACACAACTTGGAGGAAAGTGGGTCACGCGGGGTCACGAAGTGCACCCTGAGCTACACACCCTGCGTGACTTCTTCGGTGTTACTCCACATCCTCTGACTCTGCCTCCGTCTGTGGTTTCTGGTCGAGCTTAATCTCCGGCAGATTCGCGCCCTGAAGTTTTTGATTGAGCGAGGGGAGATCGACCTTTTTAATTTCATCCCACTGCTTCATGACGATCGAGAGGTCGCGCTCCACTGCGGCGAACGCCGCCACCTGGGACGCAGTGGGTGCGGCATCAACGCCGCCCACCGCGCCGTAGAGAGCTCCCACGCCCCCGCTTACTCTGCTCAAGGTTGGCACGGGCGAAACGGGGCCCAAGGATCCTCCTCCCGCGCCCAGCACCGCCGCCAACTTTTTTTCCGTCGCACTGACGGCTTCGCCCACCGCGCCGCTGGCCTGTCCGGTGAGCTTGTGCAATTGCTCCTGAACCGATCGCGCCTGAGTGCTCGCTTCGTGGGTTTGGTTAGTCATGGCCGCGAGCCGCGTCTCCATTTGGAACTGTTGTTGCAGGCCGGCGGGCGTGGCTTTGACGCGCGGGTCCATTTTCACCGTGAGTGGCGCGCTGGAACTGTGACCGTTCACGGAGAGCCGTACGGTGTATTGGCCCGGCAAGGCAGTTGGGCCAGGCGGCAGCGGTGGCGTGTCGTGCGGAACCGCGGAGATGGGATACTCGTGCCGTTCCGATTCCGGCGCGGGATAGTGCAGGTCCCACATCCAGCGGCGCATGCCTGCGTCCGCGGAGAGAATCTTCGGCATTCGCACCCAGTAAAGAGGAACTCTGAGTGTCTTGGCAAGCTCTGCTTCGGTAACCTCCGGCTGGTCAGCGCTCGAAAAGCGGCGCACAAGCTTGCCTCTGGGGTCGAGAATCTCCAGCGTGACCGGCCCGGAAGCCGGTGAGCCGATAAAGTAGTCGAGCACCGCACCGTCGGGCGGATTTTGCCCCGCAGGCTCGTCGGGCGGAAGCGGCGTGTCCGTATTCGTATTGCGGCGCACGCGGTAGGCGGGCATGGGTTTGAAAAGATGGGCTTCCGACTTCGCCACCGTTTCGGAGATCTGCCGGAGCGGCGTGATGTCGTCAAGAATCCAGAACGACCGGCCATGCGTGGCCACGATCAGGTCATTGTCATGAATCCACAGGTCACGCATCGAAGTGTGGGGCAGGTTCAATTGCAGGGACTGCCAGTGATCGCCATCGTCAAAGGATACCCACACACTGGTTTCGGTGCCGGCAAACAGCAGACCTTTGCGTTCGGGATCGGCCCGCACCGTATCCACCGGGGAATCATCCGGCAGGCCCTTGGTGATCAGCCGCCAGGACTCGCCGCCATCGTGGGTGCGGTAGATGGCGGGGTGAAGGTCATTGATGCGGAATGAGCTGACGGAAATATAGGCCGTTTGATCGTCGAAATGCGAAGAGGAAATCTGCGTCACCTTGCTCCAGGGCAAAAGGTCGGGCGGCGTAATGTTCTTCCAGTTTTTCCCGGCGTCGCGAGTGATCCAAACCAAGCCATCGTCCGTCCCCGCCCAAATCGTGCTCACGCTTCTGAAAGACGGGCTGAGCGCATATATCACGCCGCGCTGTTTATCGGCATTCTTATCGTCGGCAGCCATCTTCCCCAAGCTGGCGGGAATTCCCGGGTGCGGGCGCGTGAGGTCCGTGCTGATGGTCTGCCAGGACTGCCCACCGTCGGTCGTTTTGAAGAGCACGTTGGTGGCGTAATAGAGGATGTGCGGATCGACAGGGGAAAACATGATCGGCTCGGTGCGATCGGTGCGATATTTTTCGCTGCGCACCGGAATGGGCGTCACGTTCTGCACTTGTCCGGTGGTCCAACTGAATCTTGAAACCTCGCTCCTGCCGGCGCCATACACAATGTCGGGATGGAGCGGGTCAGGCGCGACGTAGCCGTATTCGATCACGCCCACCGGATGAAATTCGCGGAAGGTAATTGCACCATCATTGCCGCGGCTGGTCACACCCGCAGAGCCGCTCTCCTGTTGGCCGCCATAGACCCAGTACGGGAACCGGTTGTCCGTAATGGCGTGGTAAAGCTGCGCGGTCGGCTGGTTGTACCAGGAGCTCCACGTCGTGCCGCCAGTCACGCTCACGATGGCGCCCTGGTCGCTGACCAGCAGAATGATGCCGGGGTAGTCCGGGTTGATCCAGATGTTCTGGTAATCGTCACCGCCCGGCGCGCCGCGAATGCCCGTCCAGGTTTTGCCGCCGTCCGTGGATCGCCACATCACAATACTCGTGCTGTAAACGATGTCGGGATTCTTCGGGTCCACTTTCGGCACCGGGAGGTCACCGCCCCCAATGCGCAAAGCGGGACGCCGATCCTCGGTGGCCTTGGACCAGGTCTCTCCCGCATCATCCGAACGATAAATGCCCAGGGCGTGGGCTGAGGCCGTGGTGGCGTAGAGGCGCTTTGGATCGCTCGGCGCGATGGCCACATAGATTTGCTGTAAGCCTTCCGGCAGTCCCTTGGTGAGCTGTCGCCACGTATCGCCGCCATCGGTGGATTTGAAAAGACCTCCATCTGTTCCGGCGTAATCGTTGTTGTCCTCCCACGGACCCTGGCGGGCCTCCCAGAGGGATGCGTAGACCACATTCGGATGCTCAGGGTCCATCTGCACGTCGGATCCGCCGGTGTTCCCATTCTTGTAAAGGACCTTCTGCCAGGTGGCGCCACCGTCCGTGGAGCGAAAGATGCCGCGCTCTTCGTTGGCGCCGTAAGGATGGCCCAGCACCGCCGCGAACAATCGATTGGGATCGTGCGGGTCGATCACCAGCGCGGGAATCTGCTGGCCGTCGCGCAGGCCGAGATGCGTCCAGGTCTTTCCGGCGTCGGTGGATTTGTAAATCCCGTTGCCCACGGAAAGGTCCGGGCGCTGCAAGCCCTCACCGCTCGCCACGTAAATGATATTCGGGTTGGATGGAGCGACGGCGATGGCGCCAATCGATTGGGTGGGCTGGTCATCAAAGATGGGCTGCCACGTCCGTCCAAAATCATTCGACTTCCACACGCCGCCGTTCACCTGGCCAACATAAAAAACATTGGGCTGCCTCGGCACGCCGGTGGCGGCTCGGGTTCGCCCACCGCGGAAGGGACCGATCACCCGCCAGCGCATTTCCTGGTAGAGCGATGGCGGATATTGCTGGGCGGCAGCAACTTCCCCCAGCGACAGCGCCAAGACGAACGCAAACCCAATGAAGTTGAGACGGCGAAGTGAAATCACGAGGAACCTCCAATTCATGATGACAGGCAGCGCGCCAAGCATAGTTCAATCCAGTCACGGCGGATAAGAATTATTGCTCGCCAGGGACGGGAACCAATGCCGGCAGTCCTGTTGATATCAGGGCCAGCGGGACGCGCAAGAGTGCCGTTCAGCGTGTCCCCAATTTGGACGAACGCTCTGCGCGCTCAATTTCAGTGGATGATGCGGGCTTGCTTCGCGGGTCAGCGCTGACTCGATCCCACCTTTTGAAGGAGAGCGTGCACCCAAGGGTCGATATTAGATGGATTCAAGATCGCGGCAACGCTCACGGGCCTTTTGGATTATTGACCGTTCTATGAAAGGGGATTTCAAGAGAAAGTTTCTTACCAGGGCTCGATACCGGGTCCCGCCGGGCTCGAACACGAATGAAAGAAGCCATTGGCTGACTCGCCGCGCGAGGGGGCGAGTGAGCGCCACCGGCTCAGGGCTTCCTGAAGAGGACCGTAACGCCTTTCTCGCCCATAACCTTGGCAGGCGTTTTACCTTCGACGGCCCGAAGGTAGTTGACGAGGTCCCATCGTTGTTTTTCTGTCATCTTCATATGCTCGCCCGGCATCTTTTCCGAGCCCGTCCCGATGATGAAGAACAATTCGCCATCCGTGTGCCCGCCGAGCACCGCGGGCTTGGTAAAGTCGGGTGGGTGGACGCCATAGACCTCGGTAAAGTCCCCTTTCCCGTCCGCGTTGATTCCGTGGCAGAGCACGCAGTGATTCTGGAATAGTTTCTTCCCACGGTCGACAGAAAGTTCGGTGAAGCGAACCGGGTTTTTTCTCTCCTTTTGCTCAACCGGAACATTGAACTTGTGGTGCGTCTGCTGTCCCGTTCCGGAGATGGCTGGAGAGGCAGGAAGCACCTGTTTCAGCGGCCGCTTTTCCTCAGCCCAGCAACTTCCCCATGCGAAACCCAACATCAAGAGTGACCAAAGAATTTTTGTCTTCATAACAGAGCACCTCGGATAATCTTCCACCACCCTGTTTAGTCCGAATCGGTTCAGGCGTCAGTGCCGACGGTCACCTTTAGTTGTGACCTTTCCCCAAATCGCCCCACCGCGCCAAGCCCGCTCCACCGCCCGTGGCTCGAGCTGGCCGCGGTCCAGTCCTGAATCTTGTCGTGCCACGCACGGCCGCCGCGGAGAAAGGGCCTCCCCATTTCCGCTATCACAAACAAGAGTGATACAGGTCACTGAAACACCGTCGACGCTGGGTAATACTTTAGGAATTAAAAGAGGGCCCCTGAGGCCGGCAGTTCTAACGTAAGGCAGCGACGCAGCCGGTATCTAAGAGGGTAAACGCCGGGGGCCCTAGATCAAAAGCCGGTGCCGTATGGGCAGTGAAACGGTGTGCCGGAAATCACCCCGTTCAAGGCGCACGTTTCCAGGAAAGTTTGGATCGAGATCAAGGCTGCCTGAGGATTTAAAAACAGACCGGGAGCAGCGATCAACCCGGCGGAATACGAAAGACCCTCCCTGATCTGCCTCGCCTGCACATTCCGATTGTGCAGGCGAGTTTTTTTAGTCACACAGGTTTTCTCCATTCATTGACTGCATCTGCAGGAGGGCTGCGCCGGAGATTTGCCCGGCCGCGTTGTTGTAGTTTTTGGGCTTGGAATTTTGGCCATCAAGGCAGGGGCTGATCGCGTCCCGTAAACAACTATAAGGTTTGGCGCTGGCTTCTGGGAATTACCTGCCGGTGGCCGGACCGTGTTTACCGACGAGTGAGGTTTCGTGGCTCCAGGCCAGCTCGAGCAGGTCTCGCACCTCATCGTCAGTGACTTGATTGAAATCCCTGTACCATTCCCCGACGGATCGAAACGGTTCAGGTTGGGCAACGCACACCAGTTCATCCACCAACGCATTGAGACTCTCACAGGCTGAGGACGGGGCGACCGGAACGGCCACCACAACCTTTGCCGGCGAATGTAAGCGTAGCGCTTCGACGGCTGCCCGCATCGTGGAACCAGTGGCCATGCCGTCATCCACCAGAATCGCCGTCTGTTCGCGGATTTCGTGCTGGGGATGGCCGCCACGGTAGAGGCGTTCTCGCCGCTCCAGCTCGAGTTTCTCTTTGGCAGTTAGCGCCCGGATGTATCTTTCGGGCACACCGAGCGCTTGCACCAGCCGCTCATCCAGCACGCGCACCCCGCCCGTGGCAATTGCGCCCATGGCGAATTCCGCCTCTCCCGGTACACCCAGCTTGCGAACCATGAAGATTTCCAGGCGCACGTTCAGCGCCCGGGAAACTTCGTAGCCGGTGGAAACTCCGCCGCGCGGCAAGGCGAGCACCAGAACGTTGGATCGGCCGGCGTAGTCCGCGAGTTCTGCCGCCAGTCTTTGCCCGGCTTCGGTGCGATCCCGAAATAGCGCGAAGGTTGTCATGGTGGTTTCCCCCCTTGGTGGGCCGGCCGGCGTGCGCGTGAAGCATGGCTGGTCGACTGAGTTTCGCCCGGCGGATATCTAACCAACTTTGAACGCAAATTGCAGTGACGTTAATCACGTCATGATGTGATGGCTGCCCGCCGGGGGGATTCTCCCGGAGGTTACGCTGACTTGTGACGGCGGTCACAGCTTTCTCGCGGCTCCATGGGTAGATTAATCGCATTGTAAGTGAAAGGTAGAAG
>CAAGKR010247239.1_pt1 | contig 11470 bp, 9 predicted proteins | sample 2556971 | NCBI WGS metagenome assembly CAAGKR01 (sample SAMEA5207829, study PRJEB30636) | soil metagenome | biome: forest; feature: boreal; material: soil | place: USA | collected 2011-09 | depth 1 m
GCTACGCGATGGCTCGGGTGGGGTTGGCTGGGAGGACGACGTGCGCATGACGACGATTCCTTTCCGTCCAGACTGACCCCCCTTGCGCGCCTATCTTGCTCCTTTGAGCACAGTGAGCGAGCTTGCCGAGACCCACGTTCCGTCGTCTGACTCGGCAGGGACGATACGCACACGATGCTCGCTGTGGCCCACGATCATTTCGAATACGCGACGCTGTTTGCGGCGCTGGCGGTCGCGCTGGGCACATTTGCAGCAGCAGGTGTTGCTCTGTTCGGGCCGGCTTGGACACGCCGCCGCCGCCGGCCGGCCCTGAGTATTGAGCTAGATGGCTTTGATGAGGCGATCGTGCTCAAGAGCGACCCCAGTGTTCAGCGCACGACTTTGCGCCTCGACAACGCGGAGGGACACGACCGCGCAGAGCAGGTCGAGGTTTATGTCGATGTCGGCTGGGAGTTCGAACCCAGCGCGATGCTGCCGCTGGCCGAGCAGGAGTTGCTGCCCTTCGGTGATCCGCGCGACTCGTCACCGCCGCCAACCTCGCAGCACGTCGCGCCCGGCTTCTCTCGCTGGCTTCCGCTGTTGCTGCTCGGAGACGCCACTGCGCTCGCGCGGGATTGCGGCGATGACGCTGACTCCGTGCCGGAAGGGTGCGTCGGTGCAGTAGCCGTCGCGCGGCTAAAGCGGGAGCGAGCGTGGCTGCTCGCAGACCAAGAGTATTTCGTGACGATCACGGCTACGGGAGCCAATTTCGACGCGATCGCCTATGCGGGGAGCTTCATCCTCGAGGTCTCCGACATGGAGTTCAACGACGTTGGCGACCTTCGCTCGATTGAGGTCAGGTGGACCCGGCCGTTGAAGGTTGTGGAGCGGCGTGAGTCGCCGACACGACTTGCCGCTGCGCCCTAGCCGCCAGCTAGAGTCCGTTCGTGGCTGTATGGGATGAGGTCGATGATCGCGTCTTGCGATGGCTGCTCGATCGGGATGCCGACCCCGATTGGGCCGGGCGCACCGATAACCTCGTTTTTCGTCCTACGCCTGAGCCGCAGGCGGCGTTCGACGGCGACTTGGACGCGCACCAAGTCGATGAAGCGCTAGCGCGACTCTACGGTCACGGTCTGATTGCCGGGGACCGAGGCGCGACGACACACTATGCGTACTGGTCGCAGCTTCGTCTAACCGCCCAAGGACTCATCCTCTTGGGGGAGTGGCCTGACCTCGATCGAGTCGCGTCCGCTCAAGGTTTGGCCGTTCTGCTCGCGGAGCTTGCCGACGAGGCGAGTGACGCCGACGACAAGAAAGCGCTGCGACAGACAGCGGGCGCGATCGGTCGGCTCGGCGAGGGCATCGTGAACTCGACCGTCGCATCGCTCGGGAAAGAGTTGGCCTCCTAATGGGCGACTACTGGACGGACCGGGCTGTGCCCGTCCTTCGCGCTCTTGAGACACCGAACGACGCTCACGTCCGGGATGGGTTCCTTAGTCTCGGACGTGGACGGGCGGAAAAGAACCTCGGTATCGAGCTATCAGACGACGCCGCCCACGACACGATCTTGCAACTCAGCGACGCTGGCTACATCGAGTTCAAGAACCTCAGCTACGAGAGTGGCGGAGGTGCCCATATCTCGGGCCTGCACATCACCGGTCGTGGACTTCAGGTGCTTGGCGAGTGGCCTCGTTTCGAGGCCATCGTGTCGCCGCTCACGCTCGCCGCGCTGCTTGAGACGCTGGCCGAGTATGCACCTGCCGATGAGGCAAAGGAGATGAAGCGGTCTGCCAGCTTCGTCAGGGGCATCGCGGGCACCACCCTAAGAAGCCTTGCGATAGGCGCTGGAAGCCAGCTATTGAAAGGCGCGCTCGGAATTCCGTAGGCGCGCCGCGCTGGATGGATCCGATAGCTCTTCCGGCGTGGCGGTGCCATCGAGGATCGCCCTCATCGCACGTCTGCGCTCGGCGAAGAGCTTCTTTGGCTCGGGTGCCTGCGGCGGGCAGTACAGGGTCAGCGCAGACCAGTTATCTGCAATCTGCTGCATGATTTCGCGGCTTGCGCTCGCCGAAAACATATGCCCGGTCTGCAGGTCGTGTAGTTCCCAGCCTTCGTCGCCTTTGATCTGCTCATAACGGTTCGGATCGGGGCGCATCGTGAGTGTCCTCGTCCCATCAGGCAGGACATCCGTCTCCGTCTGGATATCGATCCGCAACAGATCGCTACGAAGCTTGGTTGCCATACAAGCATTATGCACCTCCGGCACGATCGAGTTGTGACATCGAGCACTTAGCCGACGATGCTTACGCGCATGCGCTTAGTGAGCGAGATCGTCCGGCTTCTGTGGCGTGCGAGTGCAACGGACTAGCCGACTGCGGCGTTGTCTCAGCGCGCCAATCTGCACATGCGTCACAGACGATCCGATGAGCCGAACCGGGTGCCTGCAACCTCGATCACCGCGCCGAGACCATCGGACGCTTCACCTTCCAGCTGCCATAACGAATATGTGACAAATGAGCAGCGTGTCCCGGAGATGGCCACGCTGCTCGAAGGCGCCGGCGAAGCGCTCGGGCAGCGAGGGCAATGCGGTGTCACAAGATGTGCGGTTGCGCAAACTTGGTTGTAGATGCCCGACATTGCTGAGGATCGAGACGCGTCGCCCGTAGTCCCCACCACCAAGCCGCGCCGCCTGGCCGCAATCCAGTTCCCTCAGCTCTCCCGGGCTGCACCACCGGCAGCCGACGGCGCGACCGGTGTGCCTCGACCTCGAGGGGAAAGCCCGAGCGTAGATAGTCGCTTCCACCAACCTGCATGCTCTGACGGCCGGGCCCCCTGGATGCAGGCCGCAACGTGAGCAACGCGCTCCGGGCTCATCTTCGGCTTCTGCTCTCCGAGCCAATCGACAAGGCGCTCACCGTGCACGAAGACCACGTTCTCGCCTTTGACCACACCAGCCTCGAACCTGTTCCAGAACACCACCATGGGCTGTACCCATCGAACACCGGTCTGTTGCGCGATGTCCTCTTGCAAGTGCGCTGCGCGCCTACCCATCCCGCCGGCAAGCCACCGTAGGTCATAGGAGTCATCATCGTCATCGGGGCGCTGCACATGGATGACGTCACCGTCGATCGAGACTTCGCCGCCGAGCCACTTGCTATCCAGTAGGAACACACCGCCGGGAGAGATGACTACGTGGTCGATGTTGCCCTTGCCGTCTTGCCCACCAATCCGACGGTCCGGAAGGTCGTGGAGGAGCACACAGCCATCCCGCCTGAGGGGCGCCAACGTCCGTGCGGTTCGGCGCTCACCTTCGAACCCTGTCCGCCAGTTCTCGATGTATCCAGGAGGCGACTCGCGTAGAGTTGCATACATAGCCACCAGCGCTCCGAGCGCTAGCCCGAAGAACCATATCCAGAGGCGATGCTGGGCCAGTCCAGTGCCTACAGCGAGCGGGACCGCGAGCCCCACGAAAATCCACCGCACTCGCGGCAACACGCGCTTGCGCCAGCGTCCGGAGACTTCGTCGTACTTCGCGCGAGCGCCATGGCCCGCGCCACAGTAATACGGATATAGCCAGTCACGCACATCATGCTTATCGGCAGCAGCATCTCACTCGTTGACTCAGCTCCCCTCGAGTCAACGACCATGCGCCGGCGTCGGAAGCGCTCGTTCGCGCGCCCCGGTAATTCCGTGGCTCTTGCGCTGCCCCTTGGCCCGCTCAAGGTTGGCAAACGGGATCGGTAGGTCCGGGGCTTGCAGCACCGATCGCAGATGTAGGAGTACGTCGCGCCCTCGTGACTCGTTAGGACCGCAAATGCCCGGCTCTGATATGACCTGCTCGTGTCGTTGACTGATGCGGACCCGCACGAGCACATCCAGGCCGTCGTCGGCGCGTGGAGGGATCGGTGTCTACTCAAGGACGGCTCGCTTCTCTACGACGACGAGTCGCTGTGGGTCTCAGACAATCTTGCCCAGGCGTATCGCAACATTGCTGAGCAGCCGCTTCTTGATGGAGGCTCATTTATCGAGAAGCTCGAGCGGCAACTCGCAAGCGACCGTCGGCTGGTCCTTCTTGGGGCTGAGGTCTTGGTCGTCTACTACTTGTTCGCGTGGGACGGAAGCGTTGGGGCAGCGACAAAGCGAGCCCGTATCAAAGAGGTCCTCGGGTGGGCGGATACAGAGCTAACGGAAGACAATGAGGTGTGGCGAGCATTGGGTGAAGCCGGCATCGGCCATCCTGGGCAGTACTTTCTGTTGCGCCCGGATGTCCAACTCGGCTTTCTCCTTGACTTCTCCCGCCGCCTGAAGCAGAAGGAGCCGCCCGAGCGAAGCGAGATTCTCAGTGATCCGTGGCGGCTACGCGATTTCGCGGATGCCGGGGAGGATCAAGGGGCATCGGGGATGCGCCATATCTTGCTGCATCTGCTGCACCCCGACGTGTTTGAGCCGATCTCAAGTGGCCAGGACAAGCAGAGCATCGCTTCGACCTACGCGGGCTTGGTCGCCGAGGGGACCGGAGACATCGACGAGCAGCTCGTCGTTATCCGTAAGCAACTTGCGGAGCTACTTGGCAAGCCTTCTGGGGAGGTGGAGTTCTACCGGGAGCCACTTGCGAGTACCTGGGGTGGCCACCGTGTGAAGGACGATGCCAATCTGGTCGACGCTCTGGAGCTGAAGAAGCAACTGGTGTTGTTCGGGCCACCCGGGACAAGCAAGACCTACGAGGCCAAGCAGCTCGCCGGTCAGATCATTCGGCGCCACGCTATGCGCCAGTGGGGACCCGTCGAGTACTTTCAACGCCAGGATCGGATTGAGGAGCTAATCGGCAACCACATACGCCGACTTCAGCTTCATCCCGCGTATTCATATGAGGAGTTCATCCGTGGTCTGAGGCTGCGCGGCGGCAACGTCGTATATGAGGATGGGTATCTGCTGCGCCTCATCGACGAGATGAACAGCGAGCAGATCGCAGAGCCCGAGACTCCGCTGCCTTGGGTCCTAATACTCGATGAGCTCAATCGCGCGGACCTCAGCCGTGTGTTCGGCGAGGCCTTCTCGGTTCTGGAGGACCGCAACCAGCCAGTTGCACTGCCCGGCACCGAGCCGGGTCAGCCACCGCGCGAGATTGTATTGCCCGACCGGCTGTACGTGATCGGCACGATGAACCTGATCGACCAGTCACTTGAGCAGATCGATTTCGCACTGAGACGCCGTTTTCTATGGTCACGCTCAGGCTTCGACCGTGCTCGACTCGCCGCCGTCCTACCAGAGCTGTGGGAGCGCACAGGCACGGCATCCCGCTATCCATGGACGCGCATCAACGCCGAGATGGACACGTTCACCTCTAGAGCCGAGCTCCTGAATGGGCAGATTGGCGCATCGAGTCTGCTGGGGCGTGACTACGAGCTAGGACACACCTACTTCTTCGACGTGATTGGCCTGCTAGCCGAGTCGGAGCGACTGCACCGCAAGACACGGGCCAGCCAGTTCCTCTGGAACAAGAAGGGTGAAGCACACCCGCCTGTGCGCGATCTCTGGCGGATGTCGCTCGAACCCCTCATCGACCAGTACCTCCAAGGAGTCGACGCCGACTCACGCAAGACAGCTCTTACAGACCTCTCAAACGCGTTCCTACTGGGCAAGACGTGACCAACCTGGTTCTCTGGCGCGATCTATCACCGTATCCAGGTGAGCTCACCCCAGAGGATCACGACTGGCTTCAGCGGCTCTCACGCCGCGACATACAAGACTTCGTGATCCCTGTCGGATCAGACGGCGAGGCAGACGAGTGGTCGCCGCTCGTCGAGCGGCGCCCCGACGGGCGCTGGTGGGCAGGTCGCTACATTGGCGCACTGACATTCGAGGGGCGCAGACTCGTCATCGAGCCAAGGCTTGGTGTCACGGTCATCGAGGCTTGGCTTGACCAGATATTCGGACTGATGGCCACCCCGGCGAGCGCACAACACGCCCAGACCGAGTCGTTCATCGTACGGCTGCTCGCACGGCTGTGGTGTCGCACGGTCGATGCAGCCACCCGTCACGGGCTGCCCCTACTACGTCTACCCAGAAACCACGAGGGGCTGTTCGTGCGCGGCCGCTTCGACATCGCCCGCACCGCGACCCTCATGGGCGAAGGTCGCCAGACCATAGCGTCTATAACCCACGACCGATCACTCTCGCACCCCGTCACACGCACAATCGTGTGCGCAGATCGAGCGCTCGGCACGCTTCTCACCGACTCAGCGGAGTGGCGCACTGAGCGCGTGAGGCAGACCCTTCCTTCGCTGCGTGGTGCCGTGGGGGCGCGACCAAGACTCCCGTCGCTTTACGAACTCTCGCGCGTACGCTACACCCCCATCACGCTTCCGTTCAAGCGTGCCGCGATGCTCTCTCATCGCATTGCGTCACGGCTGGGATACGGCGCCACCGACGATGAGGGAAACGAGGAGGGGGTCCTTATCGATGTCGCAGAGCTGTGGGAGCTCTTCGTTCTCAACTGTGTTCGGCAGACCGCTCCTGACGGACTGCGGGTCGAACACGGCACCCACGCTCGGTGCCGTGACTTCTTCCTACGCAGCGCGGATGGCGAGCACGAGATAGGGCGCCTGAAGCCCGACATCCTCGTGCTCGACGAAGAGGACGTCATCACCGTCATCGATGCCAAGTACAAGCTGCTCGCGAACTCGCGAGAGAGACCCACTGGCGTCGACCCAGCAGACCTCTACCAAATCGTCGCCTACTCCATGCGGTTTAAACCAGCCAGCCTCGCCGTGCTTGTCTATCCAAGGCCCACCGAGACAGACCAGCTCGAACGAAGCTACGCCGAGCGCTACGGCCCATGGCACAGCGAAGGACACGAGATCGGCTTTGCGCGGCTGCCAACCGACGTCAACGGCTGCCGCGAAGCACTCCTGATGCAAGGGCTTCTCGCACGACCCACTGCAACACAGATCGGTTGCGGCCTCAGCGCCGCATGAACAGCGAGGGTGGCCCACTCAGTTCGGGCCACCCTATCGCTGACGAGTTTCTTACTCTGTTCGATCGGTGGCGATTCGCGGGCGCAAACCGATCACGAGGTTCTTCCGCGGATACTCGTGAGCCAGGGTTACAGCTCGATCCACCACGGCGACTACCGGAATCCTCGTCTCGGTCCCCCGGCTGACGGCACGCCGGATCTTGGATTCCAACACAGGCCACAAGGCCTCTGCCAGACCGACCTTGGAGCCTTTCATCAACTTCTTGAGGTTGCCGCGACGGGCCCGGTGCTGGCGCACGCTCTCCGTCATCTCTGAAAGTGTCCTTCCACGTCCGCGCCCAGACACTCGCAAGATTCCTGCGGCCAACTGTCGATCGGTGAAGTGGGCGTACTCAAAGCTTTCCCCGAGGGTGTTCCACGTGACCACCTCCACAAGGCGATCGAGTTGTTCGCGCACCGTGTCGCTGCGGTACTCGCTTGGCAGAGTGAAGAGGATGCGCTCAACCCAAGTAGCTCGGCGCTTTTCCCGTCCTGACGTGTCGGCAACCGGTCCCTCAGGGTCATACACCACCAGCGCCGGGGTTGGTGGTCGAGTCAGCGCGAGGTATCGACGGTCCTCGTTGGGCTTAACTCGGGGGGCGATATAGCTAAAGAGGCTGTTCAGATTCGTGGTCACCCCCTCCGCGCTTTGGATGGAGATGAAGTCCTCGTCGGTGCTTAGATCGAGCATCTCTATCACGCGCGGGACGAGAAGCAGCTCGGTTTGGCCCTCGACGATCAGAACAAGTCTTGGATGCGGCGAGAGGCCGAACTCCGTCAGCACCTCGTCTAGCGGTCGACTTCGCTTTAGCCGCCGTGCGAACGGGCCGTGTGTCCGCAGGCGTGGCTGCTCGATCTTCGTCGCTTTACCTTTCTCGACGAGTTCATCGTGGTAAGCAAGGAACAGCTCGGCCGTGATGCGCAGGTCCATTGCGTTGCGCGCTGGGCCGTGAAGCAGCTTCCACTTCTCTTGGTCAGCGTGCCCGATGACCTCACACCAGTCACGTAGTGGGTCTATGCGATCCGCGTCACGGAGTAGGCTCGCCCCGGAGTTCTTCAGCCAGTCAGCGGTGATGCCTAGCCACTTCAGCATGTAGGTAGGCGAGAGCTCGCTGCGCCACTTATCGAACTCGTCAACGTCGCTCAAGCCTGGAGTCGTGAGACGGCCAACGATATAGGGATAGAACGCCGGCTCCAGCGCAGCGGCGGCGATCGCAAGTTCCCTTAGCTGACTTGCGCTCTTCACCCAACTGTTCTTCCATCCCGTGGGAGCCTTGACCCGCAGTGGCTGACCCTCCCTGCGGGGCTTGTGGTCAAAGCACGACGCCGCATTGCCAATCAGTGGCAAGCTAGTCATCTGGTGCTGTGAGTAGACGTACACGCTCGTCTCGTAAGCCCATTGGTCGAGGCCACGAGTTCTTTGCTTGCGGGAGATGAACCGCTCAACAGCCGGATCGTGCAGTAGGCCCGAGTTACGCGCCTCGACAAGGTCGGCCCGCGATGTGGTCTGCCAATGGGCCAACTGCCGACCCAGTACCCAGTCATGTTTTGCTGCCTGTCTGATCGCGCGCCCATCTCGGGCCACTCGGAATAGCGGCACCAACACTCGGGCCCTATGCAGGCCCTCAAGTTCCTCTTCTGTGAGCCCGACACCACGACCGCTGGCCTCGCGTCGAAACTGCTCCGCAGTCAGCAAGGGCAACTGCGAGAAGGAGTACGACAACTCGAGGAGGTCCAGCGGTGATCTCATCACATCATCATCGCTGCTCCGGAGGCCAGCCCGTAAGCCCTCGCCAGGAAGTTGTCATCGATCCACCGCGCGATCGCCACGCGCAGTCCAGGCCGCGTCGCCGTGCCCATCGCACGCCGCCTGGAAGAGCGCGTCGATGGCGTAGGTCTGGAGCGTTTTGATCCGCCCGAAGTGGACCACGAGGGCCTTGGGTTGTCCTGAGTTAGGCTCCCCGTTTATGCCTGCGGATTCCGATGCGCAGACCACCGGGCCAGAACAGGCTTGGCTGGTTCCCAAGGCGGTTCGGCCGCTCACCGGCCAGGAGCGCTTCTCGGGTGACTCTTCATCGGTGCTCGATTTCTGGCGCTGGGCGTTCTCGGATCTACGAACCAACATCGTGCGCGGTGTGCTCGCGGAGTACCTCGTAGCCCAAGTTGTCGGTGACCCCTCACCGCTCAGAGAGGCATGGGACAACTGGGACGTAACGACCGCGACCGGTATCACGGTCGAGGTCAAGTCGAGCGCATACCTGCAGTCGTGGAACCAGCGCAAACTGTCCTCGATCGTATTCTCCGGGTTGACCGGCCGTGAGTGGTCTGCCGAGACCAACGAGCTCGCTACTGACCGAACCCTTCGCGCGCAGGTGTATGTGTTCGCGGTCCACACCTGCCGAGAGCCCGACCAGTATGACCCCCTGAAGATCGAGGATTGGCAGTTCCGTGTGATGAGCGCCGTCCAGCTCGCCGAGCACGGCTACCGCACCGTCACACTTGGCTTTCTCGACCGGCACGCACCGACTGTGTACCGGCTCGACGAGCTGCGACAAGCGGTCCAGGACGCCTACGAGGCGTCGTAGACGCCAGGCTCATGGACCACCTGGCACCTCGCGGTTAGCGAAGAAGAAGCCGATCCCGTGACGCGAACGCAGAAGGATGAGCACTCATGTTGGCAGGGACCTGCCAACGACGAGCATGATGGGCTGGGTAGAGGGATCGGCGCCGCGGCGTCAAGTCCGTGAAGGGGCCGCGAGGCCAAGCCTGCGGGTCACTTGACCCCGCTAACCGGTCGTCCGCAAGCGCACCGCCTGTGACGCCCCAAAACGGTGCTGTGGCGATCTGAGTCGGGATTGAGCCCGTGCAAGGCCGACGGACAGTATTATCGGTGGCTCGCAGTAAGGGTGGACGGGTCATACTGGGCGCCACCGTGGCGGATCGCGGGGAAGACCACCTTCAGCTGAATCCACCGACCGCCGTAGCGGGGCAGGGGGATGCGAAAGGTGGTTGTAGTCAAACGAACGGCTCTCGTCGTGTCCAAGCCCACGCGCCACCGGCATCGCACGGACGGCTTGCACACGCGGCGGGAGATCTTGATTTTGACGAGGATGCGATGTCCCAGAGTCCAGCGAGGGACGATCAGCAGGGCGCTCCGGCCGTGGATCCGAAGCGTGGCAGGAATCTGTCGCGGGACCAGCTTGGCTGGGTTTGGCGCACTCATAGGCCCATCGACCACTGGTGCGAACAGATTTGCTGTCGCGACAGGCACCGGAGCTGAGACCGCGGACGCACCCGCGCCCGATTCGTTTTCTCCGGCAACCATAAGCCGGATGGTAGACCCGACATCTGCGGGCGTTGGGGAGTAGGAGGACGTAGCATTGGAGCTGCTGCTGTTGGCGACGGCGGAGCACGCGAGGCCAGCGCTGTCACACCTCAGCCAGGTGTAGCTGTAGCTCGTCGCTTCGTTGCTCCAGGTGCCTGCGTAGCCGAAGAGGAATCCGCCTACTGTCGCTAAGCCACTTAGCGTCGGTGCTACCGTGTTTTCAGGGAGAGCCATGTGCTCAGTGAACGACCAGCTGAGGGGTTCGAAGCCACTCCCTGTAACGGATACCGCATATGGCCCGTTTACCAACGGATGCGGCGACAACAGGACGACGGCGTGGTCCTCTTCAAGGATCGCCTTACCGGTTGGGCCGTAAACAGGGTCGCTGGAAACGTACGTCTGCTCGTCGACGAGGCACAGGTCTCCGCTACCGGTGCTCAGAGTCCCGGCCGGGCCTTTGAGTTCAGCCGAGAGCCCAGGTGGCGGCGCGGTGGGCAGGAGCGCGATCAGCGGAAGGCCTAGGGGCGGGTAGGGGCGCCAGCCACACGTCTCGAGCGGGCTAGGAAACTCGCCCGAGAAGGTGGTGAGCGCTGAGGTGCTGCCGGGACCGGGGAACAGAACGGCCGCTTCCGGAGGGGCGAAGCTTGTTATGCCGTTAAGTACATCCAGGGCGGCGAAATGGGCGGGCGAGTCGGCGTAAGCAACCCGCGTTAGGTGCGGCCGCAGTATCCCGATCGCGTGGAACGGCGCCGCGAGCCAGCCGTCAATCGCGGCAATTCCGGTCAAACCGAAGTACAGGTTGCTGGCACCGCCCTCGCTCGCGCCGGACGGCGTGTAGTAAGGGCTCGCTGGATTCTCGGTATGGACGGATGCGTAGGCCCCGGTGAAGTATTCGGCTGGGGTGAGTTCCAGGTAACGAAGGTGGTTGCCCAACCCAGCGTCCCATGCTGGTTCGTCGGCAACTTCCCCGAGGCCCGCCGCGGCACGGTAGTGGTTGATCTCGGCAAGCCACTCAGGTTCGCCGGCCACACTTGCTCGAGCCGGTCTGATACCGCCGGAGTTACTCGACGTCACGCCGACGACGCCGGCTAGGGTAGGTGCTCTCGCGACTGTCGGAGTCGCGGCTGCCGATGGCGCGGCCGGCAACA
>CAAGKR010137100.1_pt1 | contig 11469 bp, 8 predicted proteins | sample 2556971 | NCBI WGS metagenome assembly CAAGKR01 (sample SAMEA5207829, study PRJEB30636) | soil metagenome | biome: forest; feature: boreal; material: soil | place: USA | collected 2011-09 | depth 1 m
CCGCAGGCCAAGGTTGCGCTTGAGGCTGCGATAGGCGCAGCTTATGCGGCAAACTACCTCGGCGATGGGCTATTGGGCAGCGCCAAGACCTTTGACTTGGAAGTGCGAATGGGGGCTGGTGCCTATATCTGCGGTGAGGAAACATCGTTGTTGGAGTCTCTCGAGGGCAAGCGCGGTCAGGTACGCTTCAAGCCGCCTCTGCCAGCCATTCAGGGTCTGTTCGAAAAGCCCACGGTCATCAATAATGTGATCACTTTTGCGTCGGTCCCCGTTATCCTCGACCGTGGCGCCGAGTACTACCAAAACTTCGGTATGGGTCGCTCGCGCGGCACGCTTCCGATGCAGCTTGCCGGCAACATCAAGTACGGCGGCTTGGTTGAGATCGCATTTGGAATGACCCTGCGCGAGTTGATGTACGACTTCGGCGGCGGCAGTTTGAGCGGGCGGCCGATCCGTGCGGTGCAGGTAGGCGGTCCCTTGGGCGCGTATTTGCCCGAATCGCAGTTCGATACCCCTCTCGATTATGAGGCGTTCGCCGCGATCAAAGGTATGCTCGGCCACGGCGGAATTGTCGTGTTTGATGACACCGTCGACATGGCGGCCCAGGCGCGCTACGCGATGGAGTTCTGCGCGATCGAGTCGTGCGGCAAATGCACTCCCTGCCGCATCGGATCCACCCGCGGGGTCGAGGTCATCGATCGCCTGGTCGCGGGGGAAAATGCGACGCAGCAGGAGACGATTTTGCGCGATTTATGCGAGACTTTGACCTACGGCTCGCTCTGCGCGCTCGGTGGGTTGACGCCCTACCCCGTGCTCTCCGCGCTGAACCACTTTGCTGAAGATTTTGTCAAACCTATACGGGCGAAAGCACCCGGTTCAGGCTAGCGCCACAGGCAAGTCGAGGATTTATCTTATGTTATCCATCGTCGAAAAAGATTACGGCACACCGCAGCGCGAGAGCGCGAAGCTGGTGACTCTGACCATCGACGGTCGCGAAGTGACGGTGCCCGAGGGCATATCTGTAATGCGCGCTGCGGCGCTCTCGGACGTGAAGATTCCGAAGCTCTGCGCCACCGAGCAGCTGGAAGCCTTCGGCTCTTGCCGCCTGTGCCTCGTGCAAATCGAGGGAATGAAGGGGCTCCCCGCCTCTTGCACCACGCCCGTGACGCAAGGCATGAAAGTCACCACGCAGAACAAGCAAATTGCGGACATTCGTCGCGGCGTGATGGAACTGTATATCTCCGATCACCCTTTGGACTGCTTGACCTGTCCGGCCAACGGCCACTGCGAACTGCAGGACATGGCGGGCGTCGTCGGCCTTCGCGAAGTGCGCTACGGCTACGAGGGAGCGAACCATCTCAGTACCGAGAAGGACACGAGCAACCCCTATTTCACCTTCGATGCCAGCAAATGCATCGTCTGCTCGCGCTGTGTGCGCGCCTGCGACGAACAGCAGGGAACCTTCGCACTGACGATCCAAGGAAGAGGGTTTGATTCGACCGTATCGGCGAGCCAAAACGTCCCCTTCATGGATTCGGAGTGCGTCTCCTGCGGTGCGTGCGTGCAAGCTTGCCCGACTGCCACGCTCTCGGAGAACACGCTGATTGAAAAAGGCCAGGCCGAGCACAGCGTGGTGACCACCTGCGCGTATTGCGGCGTCGGCTGCTCGTTCCGGGCCGAGATGCAGGGCGAGGAAGTGGTGCGCATGGTGCCGAACAAGGACGGACATGCCAACCACGGGCATTCCTGCGTGAAGGGACGCTTTGCCATAGGCTACGCCACGCATTCGGACCGCATCGTCAAGCCGATGATCCGCTCCAAGATCTCGGACCCCTGGCGCGAGGTGTCATGGGAGGAAGCGATCGGCTACGCAGCCTCCGAGCTCAAGCGCATTCAGGCGAAGTTCGGCCGCGACTCGATCGGTGCCATTACCTCCTCACGGTGCTCGAATGAGGAGACCTACCTCGTGCAGAAGCTGGTGCGCGCGGGCTTTGGCAACAATAACGTCGACACCTGCGCCCGCGTGTGCCACTCCCCGACCGGCTACGGACTCAAGAACACCATAGGCGAATCGGCCGGCACGCAGAATTTCGACTCGGTGATGAAGGCGGATGTCATCTTCGTAATCGGCGCGAACCCCACCGACGGGCATCCGGTGTTTGCCTCGCAAATGAAGCGGCGCCTGCGTCAGGGGGCAAAGCTCATTGTCGCCGATCCGCGGCGCATCGACCTCGTGCGCACTCCGCACATTGCGGCCGAGCAGCACCTAAAGCTCAAGCCCGGAACCAATGTCGCGCTGATCAACTCCTTGGCCCACGTCGTCGTTACCGAGGGCTTGGTCAAAGAGGACTACGTGCGCGAGCGCTGCGAAATGCCTTCCTTTGAGAAGTGGCGAAACTTCGTCGCCCAAGAGAAAAATTCTCCCGAGGCCATGGAAGCGGTCACCGGGGTCCCCGCCGCCGACGTACGCGCGGCTGCGCGTCTCTATGCGACCGGAGGCAACGGGGCAATCTATTACGGTCTCGGTGTAACCGAGCATAGCCAGGGCTCCACTATGGTGATGGGCATCGCGAACCTCGCCATGGCCACGGGCAACGTCGGTCGCGAAGGGGTGGGGATTAACCCATTGCGCGGTCAGAATAACGTTCAGGGCTCCTGCGACATGGGCTCCTTCCCGCACGAATTCCCGGGCTACCGGCATGTCTCGGATGATACGGTGCGCAAGATGTTCGAGGATGCCTGGGGCTTGAAGTTGCTGAGCGAACCGGGCCTGCGTATTCCGAATATGTTCGAAGCAGCCCTGGATGGGGAGTTCAAGGCCCTCTACATCGAGGGCGAGGACATCGCGCAATCGGATCCGAACACGCAGCATGTCACGGCGGCGTTGACGTCCATGGAGTGCATCATCGTGCAGGATCTATTCCTGAACGAGTCGGCGAAATTCGCCCACGTGTTTCTGCCCGGGTCGTCCTTCCTCGAAAAGGACGGTACCTTCACCAACGCCGAGCGGCGCATTTCGCGGGTACGTAAAGTGATGCAGCCGAAATCAGGCTACGCGGATTGGGAGATCACCCAGCTGCTATCCAACGCGATCGGCTTCCCGATGAACTACGGTCACCCATCCGAGATCATGGATGAGATCGCACGCCTGACTCCGACCTTCACGGGCGTGAGCTTCGCCCGCATCGATGAGCTCGGCAGCATCCAATGGCCTTGCAACGCGGCACACCCCGACGGTACGCCGACCATGCACGTGGGTGAGTTCGTGCGCGGCAAGGGCAAGTTCCTGGTGACGGAATATGTTCCCACGAGTGAGAAGGTCAATGCCCGCTATCCGCTGATTTTGACTACCGGGCGCATCTTGAGCCAGTACAACGTCGGCGCGCAGACGCGCCGTACCGAGAATAACCGGTGGCACGATGAAGATCGCCTGGAGATCCACCCGCATGATGCCGAGGAGCGCGGCATCAACGAGGGCGATTGGGTGGGCATCGCGAGCCGCGCTGGCGATACCGTCTTGCGGGCGCGAGTCACCGAGCGGGTGCAGCCGGGGGTGGTTTACACGACCTTCCACTTCCCCGAGTCCGGCGCCAATGTGATCACGACCGATAACTCGGACTGGGCGACCAATTGCCCCGAGTATAAGGTCACCGCCGTGCAGGCGACGCGTGTGAGCCAACCTTCCGAGTGGCAGAAGCGCTTCCGCGAGTTCACGGACGAGCAGGAATCGCTGCTCAAGAGCGCCGATGTGTTCGTCGCGAAATAGACCGGTCCCATGAGCGGCTACTTCGTATGAACATCCAAGCGCACGTCGGGCCGGAGCATGCGGGCGGCGAACACGGCGGTGCCGAGCACTTGGTGCAGATGGCGAACGACATCGGCAACTTCTTTCGCGCGGAACCGGAGCGCGAGGACGCCATTGCCGGCATCGCGAATCACATCGCGAAATTCTGGACCAAACGCATGCGTCAGAAGCTCGCCGCGCACGGCGAGGTCGGCCTCGACGAGCTGCCGCGTGACGCGCTGCGCCGCCTCGCGAACCAAACGCACCGGGCAATCAAAGAGGAACCCGGCGGCGACGCGGGTTAGCCACGCGACTTCGGGACCCCGTCTCCTCGGGCCGGGACGGTTTTTCGTAATCCTTTCGGGTAACAGGCGTGCTCAACCTCCGCTCAACGTCCTCACGTGCGCTACGGCGCTGCGGCCGAGGGCCGCCAGATTGTAGCCGCCCTCGAGCATCGAGATCACGCGCCGCTGTGAATGCCGCGCCGCCACGGCCATCATTTCGCGGGTCATCCACGCATAATCTTCCTCGACCAGCGCCATGCCGCCCAGCAAATCCTCGCGGTGCGCGTCGAACCCGGCGGAGATCAATATCATCTCCGGCTTGAACTCCTCCAGTGCCGGCAGCCATTGTGCTTCGATGGCCTGCTTGGCAGCGGCGCCGCCGCTGCCGGCGGCCAGCGGCACGTTGATCATGTTGGGCGCGGGATTGACGGTGCCGCTGTAGGGATAAAACGGGTGCTGGAAAAAACTCGCCATGAGCACGCGGCCCTGCCACGGCGCCGGGCTGAACATGTCCTCGGTGCCGTTGCCGTGGTGGACGTCGAAATCGATGATGGCAACCCGGCCGAGGCCATGTTTCTCGAGCGCGTAGGCCGCCGCCACCCCGATATTATTGAATATGCAAAAACCCATCGATCGCGCCTGAGTCGCGTGGTGACCGCACGGCCGCACCGCGCAGAACGCGTTCTGTGAGCGTCCGCTCATCACCTCATCGACCGCCAATATTCCCGCGCCGGCGGCGCGCCGCGCCGCGTTCAAGCTATGAGGATTCATCGCGGTATCGGGGTCGAGCTGCACATAGCCTTCGGTCGGCGCATTCTCGAAGATCAAATCCACATACCCCGGACGATGCACTCGTTTGAGATCGCCGGCATCCGCGAGCGGCGCTTCGAGGCAGCGCAGTTCGTCCAGCATTCCGGATGAGCGCATCTGCTCATTGATGGCATTCAGGCGGGCGGGAGATTCCGGATGTCCCGAGCCCATCTCGTGGCGCAGACAATCGGGGTGGGTGATATAGGCCGTGGTCATAGGGTCCGATGATACATCCGATTCGGCGGCGCGCCAGGGCGTCACTGTTCGCTAGGGCATCACTGTTCGAGCGCCAGCCAGACCGCCTTGGGCTCCGTGAAATTCTCGATGGCGGTCGCACCGTGTTCGCGGCCGAATCCCGATTCCCCGGATCCGCCCCACGGCAAGCGCACGTCGGTATATCCGTAAGTGTTGATCCACACGGTACCGGCTTTCAATCCGGCGGCCATGCGATGCACGCGGCTCGTGTCCGCGCTCCACACGCCCGCCGCAAGGCTGTACGCCGTGCCGTTGGCAATGCGCAGCGCGTCCGCTTCGTCATCGAAGGGGATCACGGCCAGCACCGGTCCGAAGATTTCTTCCTGCGAAATGCGCATGTCGTGCCCGACGCCGGCAAATACCGTGGGCTCGATGAAGTAGCCCGTATCGCCCAGGCGCGCGCCTCCCGTCACCGCCGAGGCCCCTTCCGCTTTGCCGATCTCGATGTAGTCGAGCACCGACTTCATCTGCCCGGCCGATATCACCGGACCCATCGTGGTTTTAGGATCGCTCGGGTCGCCGACGCGGATCTTCTGCGCGCGCTCCGTCAAACGCTGCACCACTTCATCGTAGGCCGGCCGCTGCACCAAAACGCGCGAGCCGGCGGAGCACACCTGCCCGGCGTTGAAGAATATTCCCGACGCCGCAGCACGCGACGCCCGTTCTAGATTGGCGTCCGCAAAAATCACGTTGGCGGATTTACCGCCGAGTTCGAGGGTGACTTTCTTGAAATTGCCGGCGGCGCCCTGCAGTATTCCGCGGCCGACCCGCGGCGAGCCCGTGAAGGTCACCTTGTCGACGCCGGGATGTCGCACCAGTGCCTCGCCGACCACGCTGCCCTTGCCGCACACCACGTTGAGCGCGCCCGGCGGCAATCCCGCTTCGAGAAATAGTTTGGCGACCCGCAACATGGAAAGCGGCGTCAGCTCCGCTGGCTTGACCACGAGCGTGCAGCCGCAGGCGAGCGCCGGTGCAATTTTCCACATGCCGATCATCAGCGGAAAATTCCACGGCACGATGGCCGCGACCACGCCCACCGGTTCGCGCACCGTGTACGTCAACGCATCCGGGCGCGCCGGTATCACCTGTCCGGTGATCTTGTCGCACCAGCCTGCGTAGTAGCGCACGGTGTCGATGACCGCAGCCATATCCTGCCGCCGCACCGCCGCCAGAGGTTTGCCGGCATCCAGGCTTTCCAGCTCGATGAGTTCGTCCTGATGCTCCTCGAGAAGCGACGCCGCGCGCTGCAAGATGCGGCCGCGGTCGGCTGCGCGCATCCCGCTCCAAACCTTGAGCGCCGACCGCGCCGCGGCGACCGCCAGATCGACATCGGCCGCGCCGGCTTGGGCCACCTCCGCAATCGGCTCCTCGGTGGCAGGATTCAGATCGATGGAATACTCGCCGCTGGTGGGCGCAACGTGTTTGCCGCCGATGAATAATTCGTGATGCGCAAGATCGACTTTGCAATCCATAGACTTCTCCTCGCTTGAAGGCCCGTCGAATGCGGCGAGCCCTGACACCGGCATGGCGTGAAGTCAGTGTGGGGTCAAGCGAGGCAATCTTCTAATCGTTTGCGCGGATCGGGTGATAAGCACAATGAATCACCGGCGTTTGCCGACTAGCCGCCCGCGCAGCATCAGGCGAGCGCCTGATCGAACCGGGATTGCAAGTCGAGGCTGCGCGCAATCTCCCACACCGCGCCCGTGATGGGCGCCAGGGACGGTTGGTTGCGGGCGATCAAACCGATTGCGCGGGTGAGCTGCGGCAGCAGCGGCCGCGCCTGCACGCGATTCTTGAGATCGAAGAAATTGAGCAAGCTGTGCGGCACAACGCTGAACAGACCGGACTCGCTCACGTGTGCATATAGCGAAAAGAGCGAATCGGTCTCCAGAATCACCGTTGGCTGAACGCCGGCGCGCCGAAACGCGGCCTCGATGACCTGCCGATTGCGCATCTTCCCGGTGAGCAGGCACAGCGGCAGCCGCGCCGCTTGTTCCCACGTCAGGCTGGAGTCGAGCGCGGCCTTGCGGTCGGCCAGCAGAACGTAGCGCTCGTCATACAGAGGCAGCTTTTCGAATCCCTCGATCACCTTGTCATCCAGATAGGTGAGGCCGAGATCGAGTTCGAAGTGATCCAACTGATTGACGATGGCGTCGGCGGTCAAGGACGACAGGGTGTAGCGGATGTTCGGGTAGGCGGCAAAACACTCCCGTGTCAGGAAGGCAACCACCGTCATGGTGGTCGGGATCGCGCCGATGCGCAGCGTTCCGCTCATGTCCGACCTAGCGGTCGATGCATCCTCGCGCATGTGCGACAGGGACGCCAAGGTCTGCTGCGCCCACGCTAGAACTCGCTCGCCCTCGAGGGTGAACCCCATGTAGCGGCGGCCGCGCTGCACGATCATGACGTCGAGTTCCTTCTCCAAGCCGCGGATTGCCGACGACAGAGCCGGTTGCGACACGTGGCAAGCCTCGGCGGCCTTGGCGAAGTGCTTTTCGCGGGCGAGGGTGACGAGATATTCGAGCTGGCGGATGAACATCCGCTACGACCACTCGAGAAGCTCCCATCGGAAGCCGTTTTCGTTGTACGGCTGATCCACGACGGAGTCATCCACATAGTAGCTGCCCGTGCTTTCGCGGGCGACCCACCGGCCCACTTCGGGCGCGAACCACAGCGTTTCGTGCCGCACCGAATCCGTCTTCTCCGGGTCGCTGTTCCCAAAGCTGATCGAGTTGCTGAACCGCAGCGCCTTGAATTGCCCCGCAGGCACGGTGACGGTCTCCCATGCATGGGCCTTCATCGTCTGTTCCCACCGCAACGCGTTCTGGTTGGCAGGCGTCTTGTACTTGGTGCTCACGTGAGTCTGCCAGCCGGCCCGCAATTGCCGCGGCCACAGGGGAACCGGCGTCTCGTAGACCTGGACCAGGCCCCAGTGCGGATCCACCAGAACCATGCCCCACGGGCCCTGTATCTCGCTCGGCAGCGGGCCCGAGGGCTTCTCGCGATGGCCCATGTACTTGCGCAGGAATTCCGTGCCCCACTTTGCCTTCGCGTTGTCGTCCTTGTCCGGTTCGCTGTTCGATGCAATCTCCACGGTGCGATCGATGGCGGTCACACGGTCGACTTGATCATCGACGAGCGCACGGCTGAACAGGTCATGCTGCGCGTAGCGCCACGATTGGCCGATGACCGGTGCGCGAACGCCCGGCGTGGACGGCGGCGCCGCATCCTGACGGCCCATCGTGCACCCCACCGACACTGCAGCGGACGACAACAAGAAAAAACGTCGAGTCACCTGAGCCATATCGTCCCCCGATAGAATGTGATTCCGACTTTCCGCCAGCCGATTGTCCGGAAGTCCGGTACCCGCTTGCTGTAGAATAGGACTACGAATCGCCGCGATGATTCCTCACTCCGCGGCAAATTTAACATTATTGGACGCGCCCTCGCAGTGAAAGATGCGACGGCGGAAAGTAGGAGCGACCCATGTCCCTGCCTGTTGAGATGACCGTGGTGGAGATCGCTGCACCGGGCGGACCGGAGCAGCTGAAGCCCGCGAAACGCGCCGTGCCGCAGCCGGGCGATCAAGAAGTGCTGGTGCGCGTCGCGGCTGCCGGAGTGAATCGGCCGGATGTGATGCAGCGTCAGGGCCGTTATCCGCCGCCGGCCGGGGCCAGCGATTTGCCCGGGCTCGAGGTCGCCGGCGAAATCGTCGCGCTCGGCGCGAAAGTGTCCGGATTGTCGCTCGGCGACAATGTCACTGCGCTGTTGGCGGGAGGCGGCTATGCCGAGTACGCGGTCGCGGCGGCGCCGTTGTGTCTGCCGGTGCCGAGCGGGATCAGCATGGTGGAAGCGGCCGCCATTCCGGAAACTTTCTTTACCGTGTGGACCAATCTATTCGATCGCGGGCGCTGCAAGGCGGGAGACAATGTGCTGGTCCACGGCGGCACCAGCGGCATCGGTACTACCGCCATCCAGCTGGCCGCAGCATGGGGAGCGCGCGTATTCGCAACCGCGGGGTCGGAGGACAAGGCGCGTGCCTGCGAACGGCTTGGCGCCGCGCGCGGCATCAATTACCGCACCGAGGACTTCGTCGAAGTGATTCGTACGGCCACCGCAGGCGCCGGCATCGATGTCACCTTGGACATGGTTGCCGGCAGCTATGTCGCGCGCAATCTCGAAATTGCCGCGCTCGAGGGCCGAGTGGTGACGATTTCGCTGCTGGGCGGGTCGCGGGCGGAGGTTAACATGGGCTTGATCCTCACCAAGCGTCTGACGCTCACTGGATCGACGCTGCGCTCGCGCACGGTCGCACAGAAGGCCGAGGTGGCCGAGGCGGTCCGCAAAAACGTCTGGCCGCTGCTCGCCGCAGGCCGCGTGCGGCCCGTCATTCACGCCACCTTTCCGCTGGCCGAAGCCAGCGAAGCGCACCGCCTCATGGAGACGTCGAATCACATCGGGAAAATCGTGCTGACCGTCTGAACTAAGCGGCGCGCATCCGTTTCGGGCGGGCATATTTTGCGATATTCTTGCCACGAGAAATGCATCGGCCGGTCTTTGTCGGTCCGACTTCCATCAATGCGGCCATCGGCCGCGACAACACTGGAGAAATTGTGAGTTCCGACATCGAGATCGCGCAGAAAGCCACCCTCAAGCCCATCGGCGAGATCGCCGCGCGCCTGGGGATTCCGGCGGCAAGCATCGAGAATTACGGCCATTACAAGGCAAAAATCGCGCTCGACTACATCGAGAGCTTGAAGGGCAAGCCCGACGGCAAGCTGATTCTGGTCACCGCCTTGAGCCCTACGCCCGCGGGCGAGGGCAAGACGACGACCACGGTGGGACTCGGCGACGCGCTCAACAAGATCGGCAAGAAAGCGGTGATCTGCCTGCGCGAGCCGAGCTTGGGGCCGGTATTCGGCATGAAGGGCGGCGCGGCCGGCGGCGGCTACGCCCAGGTCGTCCCGATGGAAGACATCAACCTGCATTTCACGGGCGATTTCAGCGCGATTGGCCTCGCCCACAATTTGCTTTCGGCGTTGATCGACAACCACGTCTACCACGGCAACGAGCTGGGATTCGATGTGCGGCGCATCGCCTGGAAGCGTGTCGTCGACATGAATGATCGCGCGCTGCGCGACATCACCGTGGGGCTGGGCGGTCCCGGCAACGGCTACCCGCGCCAGGACGGATTCGACATCGTCGTGGCATCCGAAGTCATGGCCATCTTTTGCCTCGCGAACAGCCTGGTCGATCTGAAGGAGCGGCTCGGCAACATCGTGGTCGGCTACCGCCGGGATTTGACGCCGATCCACGCCAGGGATCTCAAGGCTGCCGGCGCGATGACGGTGCTGCTCAAGGAAGCGTTGAAACCAAACCTGGTGCAGACTCTGGAGAACAACCCGGCCTTCATCCATGGCGGTCCGTTTGCCAACATCGCGCATGGCTGCAACTCGGTGCTCGCAACCTCGACGGCGCTGAAACTGGCCGACTACGTGGTGACGGAGGCGGGATTCGGCGCCGACCTCGGCGCGGAGAAATTCATCGACATCAAGTGCCGCAAGTCCGGATTGCGGCCGGCCGCCGTGGTGATCGTCGCCACCGTGCGCGCCCTCAAATTTCACGGCGGCGCGGATCTCAAGGAGATCAACAAGGAAAACCTCGCGGCGCTGGAGAAAGGCATTGCGAATCTGGAGCGGCACGTCAGCAACGTGCGCAATCAATACGGCTTGCCCTGCGTGGTCTCGGTGAATCACTTCACCGCCGACACCGACACGGAACACGCCCTGCTCGCGAAGAAAATGGCGAGCTTGGAAGTACCTCTAGTGCTCGCGCGCCATTGGGCCGAAGGCGGCGCCGGCGCGACCGACCTCGCCCGCAAAGTGGTGGAAATTGCCGACAAGGGCGCACCGAACTTTCGCTTCGTCTACGATGAGAAACAGACGCTGTGGGACAAGGTCAAAACCATCGCCACGAAAATCTACGGCGCCTCCGACATCTCGGGCGATTCCAAGATCCGCGCCCGCTTCGAGGAGCTGCAGAAAAACTACGGGCATTACCCGGTGTGCATCGCGAAGACGCAGTATTCGTTTTCCACCGATCCAAGCTTGCGCGGTGCGCCGAACGGACACATGGTCAATATCCGCGAAGTACGCCTGGCGGCCGGCGCGGAATTCATCGTCGTGGTATGCGGTGACGTGATGACCATGCCGGGCCTGCCGAAGATTCCCTCCGCCGACAAGATCGACATCGATGCGCAGGGACGCGTGGTGGGTCTGTTCTGACGGGAGCCCCGCATTACCCGCCGAGAACGGCGCCGAGGGACAGCCCCACCTC
>CAAGKR010498402.1_pt1 | contig 11466 bp, 15 predicted proteins | sample 2556971 | NCBI WGS metagenome assembly CAAGKR01 (sample SAMEA5207829, study PRJEB30636) | soil metagenome | biome: forest; feature: boreal; material: soil | place: USA | collected 2011-09 | depth 1 m
ACCGACCGACGCGGCACCGAAGGCCGGCTAGTTGATGTTCCCGTACAGATCTGAGACGGGAGCCAAGGCGACATTCAAGCGGCACGCATCATGCCCTCCAACCAGGGTTGTAGGTGTTCGAGATCGGGGATGTGGCTGAAGCCGCGATCGGTGAAAGGCGTCCCGTCGTATCGCTCGGCCGGAGTGATCCATCCCAGCACTCCGCTGAGGCGGTGGTAGTTGTAGTAGCCGACGTAGCGGGCCAGGGCGGATTCGGCGTCGGCCAAACTGCTAAAGAGCTGCCGGTCCAAGACCTCCGCCTGGAGGACCTGCCAGAAGGCTTCAATCTTGCCGTTGGTCCAAGGGGAGTTGATCTGGGTTCGGAGGTGGTTGATGTGCAGCTCCTGGAGCCGCTTCCCAAAGCGGGTGAGGACGTAAGGCATCCAGGTGACAAAAGGCTGGCCGTTGTCGCTCATGAGTTCCAGTGGCTGGCCGCAAAGCTCGAAGCAGTCTTCCAGCCATTTGAGGATGGGCGCCGCCTTGGCGTCGGAGTGGATCCGAAGGCCGATGACGAACCGGGAGTGATCGTCGACCAAGCCCACGATCCAGGTCTTGATGTAGCCACGGCCTGCCAAGCGGATGAAGAAGGGGCCCTTGACGTCGACGTGCCAGAGCTCGTTGGGCTGGCTCCTTTCGTAGCGCGGACCGGGCTGTGGCGAGACGCTGCCACGAGCGCATCCTCGCTCTTTGAGGAGCCGGTCGATGTAGTTGTGACCGACTCGGTAGATGTGACGCCGCTCCATCTCAGCTGCGATCCGCTTGGAGTTCCAATACGTCAGCAGTCGGATGGTGATGACCACCTGCTCGACCCAGTCTGGTACGGCCGGCCGAAGGCGATGTGGTCGCCGGGACCGGTCTACCAAACCCTCGATACCCAAGTTCTCGAATGCTGTCAGCCACCGGTACAGCGAGGCCTTCGAGCAACCCAGCTGCTGGCAAGCCTGGTTGACGCCCAGCTCGCGTGCGGCGTGGACAGCTCGCATCCGCTCTCGGAGGTACGCGACGTCAGCTCGGGTTACGGGTCCGGCTGGTCGTCCTCCCTGAGTGGCCACGAAGAGGAATCCCGGTCCTTCCTGGTAGTGATTGCGACGGACTCGTCGCTTCGGATCCCATTGGTGCCCCTGAACTCCATCCATCCAGCCAAGGTAGCCCCGGATGTCTCATATGTATCCGGGAACTTCAGCTAGTCGCTGAGCAGCGGCGGTCCCAGGCGCTCTTCGACCAGCCGAACGACCTCCCCCGGCTCCGCGTGGCGCTTCAATGCCGCCTTGCTGTAGATGAGCTCACCGTCGAGGGTCACCTCGTAGCGTCCGCCCGAGCTTGGGATCAGCTGGATTTCAGCGATCACCGGCGCCCAGTTGGTCAGGAGGTCGTCCGTCAGACCGACGGCCCTAGGAACGTAGTTTCAAGGGACGCAGAACTCGATCGAGATGCGGTGCTCCGGGTTCATCGCCATACGTCCCCACTGTACTCTCAGGCCATGCCCCGCCGCCGCCCCCGCCCGTGGCAACCCGAGCGCGGTGGTCGCGGGCGGCCGGCCCCTCGGTCAGACGGCGCCCGGGTCCGCCGCCTCGACCTCCACGGCTACGACGTGGCGGCGGCCATCGACCTCACGATGCGAGTTCTCCGCGAGGCATACGACAACGGCTACCCCGCGGTCGAGGTGCTCCACGGGGCACGCGATGTCACCGACCCCGTCCACCCTGGCGAGGGACGTGGCGGGATCAAGTGGGAGCTGAGGCGCATGGTTGATCGCGGCCAGTTCGACACCTGGGTGACCGGTGCCGAGGCACTGGAGGCGAGCATTCGCTTCCAGGTTCGCAACAATCCGCGGCAGCGCCCGGAGCGCTGGAGCGACCTGCCTCCACCGCGCCGCGGCTAGGCTGGGCCTCGGGGGAGCTACCTAGCGGGGCTGGTTTCGACGCTGCGGTCGGGCTCGGCGTCCGCGGCGTCCGCCGGTAGGCGGCGAATCCGCGGCGCGCTGGTGCCACCGGGATCGGCCCGAGTGATCAGCTTTTGCCGCCATTCCAGCAGCAGGTCGCAGAACTCGGACAACCCGTACTCGTGGCGCTCCAGCCGCTCGGTGCGGTCGTTGAGGAGGTCGAGGGTGACCAGGTTCTTGTCCACCTCGACCAGGCGGCCGGGGAGGCCGCAGTCCTTGATCGCCTTTTCCAATGCCCGGTTATCCATGTCTACATTTTTCAACTGACCTGGTCGTCAATTTCTTTCCTCATTACGGACAATCTCCCGGTGGCAATATCGAAACGAAAGTCCCAGGCGCGGCCCAAGCGCGGCACCAGGGCGGAGATCCGCGAGCGCACCCTCGAGGTGGCTCGGCGCCTTGCCCAGGCCTATCCCGATGCAAAGACGGCGCTGGTGCAAGAGAATCCCTTCCAGCTCCTGATCGCCACCATCCTCAGCGCCCAGACCACCGACGAGAGCGTCAACGCCGTGACCCCGATCCTGTTCGCGCGCTACCCCGATGCCCGGGCGCTGGCCGATGCCAACCCCGCCGAGGTCGAGAAGCTGATCCAGCCCACCGGATTCTTCCGCAACAAGACCCGGTCGATTATCGCCTGCGCCCGGGCGCTGGCGGAGCGTTTCGACGGCGAGGTGCCGCCCCGCATGGAGGACCTGGTCACCCTGCCCGGGGTCGGCCGCAAGACCGCCAACGTCGTCCTTGGGGTGGCCTTCAAGGTCCCCGGGTTGGCCGTCGACACCCACGTCACCCGCCTGACCTGGCGGCTTGGCCTGACCCGGTACACCGACCCGGTCAAGATCGAGGCCGAGGTCTGCAAGAACCTGCCCCCCGAGGAGTGGAGCAACTTCGGGCTGCGCCTGATCCTCCATGGCCGCCAGGTCTGCACCGCCCGCAAGCCCAACTGCCCGGGGTGCGTGCTCAACGACATCTGTCCGTCGGCGCCCCTGTTCCTGGGCCGCTGATAGAATCCCTGGTCGTTGCCTTTCCGGCCGTCCCCGCCGAGCCCGGCGAGAGGCGGTCAACCCCACTGGAAGGAGGTCCCATTGGCGTCCTATGAAGTGATGTTCATCGTCAAGCCCGAGCTCGACGAGGAACAGGTGACCACCGCCACCGATCGCGTCCACCAGTTGATCGTGGCCAATGACGGCAACGTCACCAAGACCGCCTCCTGGGGCAAGCGACGCCTGGCCTACCGCGTCGGGCAATACCGCGAGGGCTACTACGTGGTCTCCAACTTCGACGTGGAGCCCGTCAAGATCGCCGAGCTCGAGCGAGTCCTCAAGATCTCGGACACAGTCTTCCGGCACCTGCTGGTCAAGCGCGACGCGCCCGCGATCGGGCAGACCGAGGTTGTCGTTCCGGAGGCCACCCCCGAAGACCTGGCGGCGCTCTACGAGCCCGCGGTCACCGAGGAGGAGACCGAGGATGCCCCCGAGGCGATAGTCGCCGAGGACGAGATCAGCGCGCCCGAGCCGGTAAGCGCCGAGGCGGCGCCGGAAGCCAGCGAGGAGACGGCGCCCGACGCGGGGGCCGAGTCGGAGTCGGAGTCAGAATCGGCGTCAGGCTCGACCGAGGCGCCGGCAGCGGAAGCAGAGACGGCGGAGCCCGCCGAAGCTCAGTCAGAGGAGGCAGCTCATGACCCTAAATAAGGCGATGCTCATCGGACGCCTCACCCGCGACCCGGAGATGCGATACACCCAGAGCGGCACTGCCGTTACCAGCTTCAGCATTGCCACCAACCGGTACGGGACTGGACCTGATGGCGAGCGCAAGGAGTACACGGAGTTCCACAACATCGTGGCCTGGAACCAGGGCCGCCGAAACCTGGCGGAAATCTGTGCCCAATACCTGCACAAAGGCTCGATGGTCTACGTCGAGGGTCGCCTCCAGACCCGCTCCTGGGAGGGTAAGGACGGCAACAAGCGCACCACCACCGAGATCAACGCCAACGACGTCGAGTTCCTCGAGTCGCGCGGCGCCGGTGGCGGGGGCGATCGCTCGGAGGCGCCGGTTTCCGATGACGAGTTCGCCCCGACCGGCGGTGCACCGGCCAGCGCGCCGGCTGGCGCTCCCAGTGCCGACGCGCCCGCGGCAGCCCCCGCGGGTGGTGCGCCGGCCGGTGGCGGCAGCGAGGAGATCGACCCTGATGACATTCCCTTCTGAGGTAACCCTTGGCTGACATGGATCGCGGCTCCCGCCGCCCGCATCGCAAGGTCTGCGCCTTCTGCGTCGAGAAGATCGACGACATCGACTACAAGGAGGTGGCGCGGCTGCGCCGCTACATCTCCGAGCGCGGCAAGATCCTGCCCCGCCGTGTCACCGGGACCTGCGCCCGGCACCAGCGCCGGCTGACCGTGGCCCTGAAGCGTGCCCGCCACATCGCGCTCCTGCCCTACACGAGCTAGGGGCGCCTGATGGCCGGCGCCCGGACCCCGGTCCTCGACCACCTCGCCCTGGGCGCGCACGACATGGACGCGGTGGCCGAGCGCTTCCAACGCGAGCTCGGCGGCCGGGAGGTTGCGCGCTTCCGTGAGGCCAGCTGGGACGGGATGCAGCTGGCATTCGCCGGCGGAATCCGGCTCGAGATCCTGCAGCCGCTCGACGATCCCCGGGACGACTTCCTGGACCGTTTCCTGGAGCACACGGGCCCCGGGCCGCACCACGTCACCTTCAAGGTGCCCGACATCGAGGCTCTGCTCCGCGAGCTGGCGGGGATGACCATCGAACCGGTCAAGGTGGACCTCAGCGACCCCAACTGGAAGGAGGCATTCCTGCACCCCAAGCTCGGACTCGGAACCGTCGTGCAGCTGGCCGAGGCCGGCGGCGTGTGGGCGGCGGAGCGGGAACCGGACCCGGTTGTCGCCGGGTCGATCTCGGCCGCCTTCCTCGGCGCCCAGGTGCGGGGCGACCCCGACATGGCGCGCCGCATCTTCGGCGAGCTGCTCGAGGGTCAGGTCAGGGAGCTGGCGGACGGCCGACTTGCCTTCTCCTGGGATGGCGGTGGCACCCTCGTGGTGGAACCCACCGAGGGCGGGCGGCCCGGGGTGGTGGCGCTCGTCTTCCGCGGTGCCGATGACTCCATTGGCCCCGGCGAAGACCCGGTTTTCGACGGACCGGCGACGCTGGTGCGCCTGGGTCCGCACGTCGCGTGGCCGCGATAGGCCGTCCGATAGAATCGCCAGCATTATGAGCTTCCAGTTGCGCGTCCCCGGGCCGACCCCGGTACCGCAGCGCGTGCGGGACGCCATGTCGGTACCGATGATCAACCACCGCGGCCCGGCGTTCGCGGCCCTGATCAACGAGATCCGTGAAGGCCTGCAGTGGGCCTTCCAGACCCAGAACCCGATGCTGCTGTTCGCCTGCTCGGGCACGGGCGGCCTCGAGGCCGCGGTCCAAAACATGACCAGTCCCGGGGAGAAGGCGATCTTTGTCACGATCGGCTCGTTCGGCGACCGATTTGCCAAGATCGCCGACGCCTACCGGGTCGACGTCGTCCGGGTCGAGTACGAGTGGGGCCACGGCGCCATTGCCGCAGACGTCGGGCGCGCCATCGACGAGAACCCCGAGGCTCGCGTCGTCTGCATCACCCACAACGAGACCTCCACCGCGGTCACCAACGACATCGCCGACATCGCCCGGCTGGTCAAGGAGCGCGGCCTGCTGATCGTCGCCGACGGGGTCAGCTCGGTCGGCTCCATCGACCTGCCGGTCGACGAACTCGGCCTCGACGTGGTCATCAGCGGGTCGCAGAAGGGCTGGATGCTACCACCCGGCGCCGCCTTCATCAGCGTCAGCCAGGCCGCGCTCGACTTCGCCGCCACCACCAAGACCCCGCGCTTCTACTTCGACTTCGCCAAGGAGCTCGGCTTCGAGGAGAAGGGCCAGACGTTCACGACGCCACCGGTGTCGCTCTTCTTCGGGCTGCGGGAGTCGCTCGCGATGCTCCGGGAAGAGGGGTTGCCGGAGGTCTTCGCGCGCCACGCGCGCATCGCCCGCGGCATCCGTGCGGCGGTGACCGCGATGGAGCTCGAGCTCTTCGCCGACCCCATGTTCTTCTCGAACACGGTCACCGCGGTGCGAGCGCCCCGTGGCGACGCTGACCTCAACAAGCAGCTGGTCGCCACCCTTCGCGACAAGCACGCGCTGGAGCTCGCGGGGGGCCAGGGCCCGCTCGCGGGCAAGATCTTCCGGATCGGCCACCTCGGTGACATCTCCAACGAGGACGCCCGGGAGATCGTGGGACGGCTCGAGACCGGGCTGATCGAGGTCGGCTACATCGACGCGCCGGTAGGCGCTGTCGACGCGTTGACAGCGGCCATGAGGGAGCCCGCTGCCGCGACCCCCGGCTAGCGGGAACGACGTGAGCGCGGAGACCTCGCGCCCGCGCGTCCTGGTCGCGGACTCCATCGCCGACGACGGCGTGGAGCGGCTCCGCGAGCGCTTCGATGTCGACGTCTTCACCGGCCAGAAGCCGGATGAGCTGCTGGCGCGGATCGGCGACTACGACGCCATGGTGGTGCGCTCCGAGACCAAGGTCGGCGCCGACCACGTCGCCGCGGCTAAGCGGATGCGCATCATCGGTCGCGCCGGCGTGGGCGTGGACAACATCGACGTCGATGCCGCCAGCCATGCCGGCATCCTGGTCGTCAACGCCCCCGCGGGCAACACCATCGCCGCCGCGGAGCACACCGTGGCGATGATGATGGCCCTCGCCCGCAACATCCCGCAGGCCAATCGCTCGCTGCTCGGCGGCAAGTGGGACCGCAAGTCCTACATGGGCTTCCAGCTCCGCGGCAAGACGCTCGGTGTGGTCGGGTTGGGCGCCATCGGCAGCGAGGTTGCCAAGCGGGCGCAGGGCCTGGAGATGGAGGTGATGGCCTTCGACCCGATGGTGTCGCGGGAGCGGGCCGAGATGATCAACGTCGAGATCATGGAGCTGGACGAGCTCTGTCGCCGCAGCGACGTCATCACCGTGCACGTTCCGCTGATGGCGGCGACCAAGCACCTCTTTGACGCCAAGCGGCTCGGCACCTGCAAGACGGGTGTTTTCCTGGTCAACGTCGCGCGCGGCGGCATTTACGACGAGGCGGCGGTGCTCGAGGGCCTGGATTCGGGGAAGGTGGCGGGCTTCGCGCTCGACGTCTTCGAGTCCGAGCCGCCACCCGCCGACTCGGCGCTGCTCAACCATCCCCGCGTGGTCGCGACCCCGCACCTCGGGGCCTCCACCGAGGAGGCCCAGGTGGGCGTGGCGGCCGATGTCGTCGACCAGATCATCACCGTCCTCGGCGGAGGCCCGGCTCGTTGGGCCGTCAATGCGCCCACCGTGCTGCCTGAGGACATGCAGGCGCTGCAGCCATTCGTGGCCCTGGGCGAGAAGCTCGGCAGCCTCTACGCCCAGGCCGGCGCCGACGGTGTCGAGACCGTGGAGCTGGAGTTCACGGGCGAGCTCTCGCGGCACGACGTCTCCTACGTGACGGCGGCGGTCCTCCGCGGCCTGCTCATCCCCTACACCGAGGACCGGGTCAACGTCGTCAACGCGCGCCTGATCGCCACCGCGCGAGGGATTGCGGTCGAGGAGCTCCGGACCAGCGGCCGCGGCGAGTTCGCGGACCTGCTGACGATGACGGTCAAGGGCAAGGGCGCGCCGTTTACGGCGGCGGCGACGGTTCTGCCCCAGGGCCCGCGGCTGGTCCGGCTGGGCGACTTCCGCATCGATGTGCAGCCCGAAGGTCGCTTCCTGCTGACCTACCACGACGATCGGCCCGGGGTCATCGGCAAGGTCGGCTCGGCGCTGGGCGAGGCCAACATCAACATTGCGGCGCTGCAGCTCGGCCGCGATGCGCCGCGGGGCAGCGCGGTGATGATCGTGCAGGTCGATGAAGAGGTGCCCGAGGACGTACGCGCACGCCTCAACCAGATCGAGGGCATGTCCGAGATCCGCTACGTCGAGCTCTGACGGCACCGGGTTAAGTGGCTGACGTCCAGCCCTTCCTCGGCATCACCTACGACCCGGAGCGGGTCGACCTGGGCTCGGTGCTGTCGGCGCCGTACGACGTCATCAACCCGGAGCAGCAGGCTGCTTACTACGACCGCGATCCCCACAACGCGGTCCGGATCGTCCTCAACCGCGCCGAGGGCGACGGGCGCTACGAGGCCGCGGCGTCCGACCTGCGGGCCTGGTTGGCTGATGGCGTCCTGAGGCGCGATGCTGCGCCGGCGCTCTATGTCCACCGCCACACCTTCGCCGCGCCCGACGGCGCCGGCCGGCTGGCGCGCCTTGGCCTGATCGCGGCGGTGCGGCTGGAGCCGTGGGCGACGGGCGCGGTCAAGCCCCACGAGCACACCATGCCGGGGCCCAAGGAGGACCGGCTGAAGCTGCTCCAGGCCACCGCCGCTGACACCGAACCGATCTGGGTCTTCCACCCCGACCTCGGCGACGCGATGACGTCCCGATTGAAGCGCATCGTCAAGACGGAGCCGACGCTGGCCGCCGACTTCTCACCAGTCCCCGGCGCCGGCGAGCAGCCGGAGACCGAGCGGCACGAGTTATGGCGGATCGACGAGCCGCGCGAGGTCAAAGAGCTGGCCACGGTGGCCTCGGAGATGCAGCTGTACATCGCCGACGGCCACCACCGCTACGAGACCGCGCTCCACCACGCCGAGCTGGTTGGCGGCGGTCCCGACGACCCGTCGCGCTTCAAGCTGATGCTGCTTAGCCCGCTCGAGGACCCCGGGCTGCTGGTGCTCCCCACCCATCGCCTGGTCCGCCCGGCCGACGGCTACAACCTCGGTACCGCTCTGGAGACGCTGGCCCAGCGCGGCTGGAAATGGGTGCCGGCGTCGGACACCGCCGGGCTGCTGGACATGCTGCGCGCCACGCCGGCGCCGAACCACATCGGCTTCGGCCTCTACGCCAATGGACGGCGCAGCTACCACGAAGGCATCGTCGCCGGCCCCGAGGTCGAGCTTCTGCCCAAGGCTGTGGCCGCCCTCGATGTCGCGCTGATCCACCACGGCATCCTGGCGCCGCTACTCGGTGTCGGCGAGGCTGAGCTCGCCGCGGGCAGCCACGTGGCCTACGCGCGCGACGCCGGCGAGGTCATCGGCCGGGTAGACAGCGGCGAGCTCGACTTCGGCCTGCTGCTCCGGCCGCCGACGCTGGCTCAGATCCAGGCGGTTGCCGACGCCGGTGAGAGCATGCCGCAGAAGTCGACGTACTTCTGGCCCAAGCCCGCGTCCGGGTTGGTGATGGCGTTGCAGTCAGGATTGAGCGAAGCAGGCCGCGGGTAAAATCCGTCCCGACATGCCGACATACGGATATCGATGCGAGAAGAACGGACACGAGTTCGAAGTCGTGCAGGGGATCAATGACGAGCCTCTGACGCGCTGCCAGGTCTGTGGCTCGAAGGTGCGGCGGATCTTCTACCCGGTCGGCATCGTCTTCAAGGGGCCGGGCTTCTACAAGACCGACAGCCGCAGTGGCTCTGCCATCACCGGTGGCGACAGCGACAGCAAGGGCTCGAGCACGGACAAGGCCGGCGGCGACAAGTCGACCAGCGACAAGTCCAGCGGCGACTCGACGGAGAAGGCCGGCGCCGCCAAGAAGGCAGAGCTCAAGAAGACCAAGGGCGATTCCAAGGCCGGCAAGAGCGCCTAGCCTAGCCGCGGTCGCGGCGCATCGCCAGCACCAGCATCATCGCGCCCGACACCGCCGCCAGTCCCGCCCCGACGTAGAAGGGCGCCGCGGGCGAGATGCTGCTGTAGAGGGCGCCGGCGATGAGGCTGCCGAAGAGCGCGCTGGCCCCCAGCGCGCCGTTGAAGATGCCGAACGCGGCGCCGCGGCTGCCTGACGGCACGACGTCGGCCACCAGCGCCCGGGTAACGCCTTCGGTGGCGGCATAGTAGACGCCGTACGGGACCAGCAGCAGCGCCAACCAGAAGAAGCTGCTGGTGACGCCGAAGCCGAAGTATGTCCCGGCGTAGAGCAGCCAGCCGCCGGCGATCACCCAGTGCTTGCCGATGCGGTCGGACAGACCGCCCAGGGGTCGCGACAGGGCCGCGTACACGAAGTTGAACCCGGCGAACAGGGCGACGATCAGGAGCGTGCTGCCGCCCACGTTCTGCGCCCGCAGGATGATGAAGGCGTCGGAGGAGTTGGCCAGGGTGAACACCGCGGCGATCGCGGTGTAGCCGAAGAAGCTGCGAGGGAGCCCTTGCCGGGCCGCGAGGTCGAGGCCGACCCGGGTGCGGGCCGGCACGTCACGGATCGCGACCAGGATGGTGACCAGCGCCAAAAGGCCGGGAACGGTTGCCACCAGCACCAGCGTGCGGAAGGTCTCCGACCGGAGCTGCCCCGCGTTGCCCTGGACCATGTAGATCACGAGCAGCCCGACCAGCATGCTGCCGAAGGCGCCCAGGGTGTCGCCGGTGCGGAGCCAGCCGAAGGCGCGGCCGGTCTCGCCCTCCGGGGTGGAATCGGCGAGGAGGGCGTCGCGCGGGGAGGTCCGGATGCCCTTGCCCAGCCGCTCCGTGAACCGGATGACGAGGGCGCCCTGCCAGAAGGTCACGAAGTAGAGCAGCGGCCGCGACAGGCCAGCCAGCAGGTAGCCCGCCGCGGTCAATCGCTTGCGACTGCCCGTGCGGTCGGCGAGGATGCCGGAGACCAGCTTGGCCACCGTGGACGTGGCGTCGCCGACGCCCTCCACCACGCCGACCGCCAGGGCGCTGGCTCCCAGCACGTTAACGATGAAGAGCGGCAACAGCATTACCACCGTCTCCCAGGCGAAGTCGTTGAGGAAACTGGCGACGGGTAGGAACAGGCGGTTGCGTCGTCCGACGCCGCTGGGGTCCGACGGCACGGCTTGATCTGGGAATGTCATCGCTTACACCTGAGTTTCCAAACCTATACGTGATAATGCTGCTGAGGCGATCCGTCAAACGCAGCAGAACCAAGAGCTTCGGAGGAAAACATGTCTGAACTACTGCACCTCACTGACCAGAACTTTGAATCAGAGGTGCTCCAATCCTCCACGCCGGTCCTGGTGGACTTCTGGGCCGAGTGGTGCGCGCCTTGCCGCATGGTGGCCCCAGTGGTCGAGCAGATCAACGAGGACTACGCCGGCGAGATCAAGGTGGGCAAGCTCGACGTTGATGCATCGCCAGTGATCTCAGCGCAGCTCGGGGTTCTGAGCATCCCAACGATCATCCTGTTTAAGGACGGCAAGCCGGTCCAGCGGATGGTTGGCTTCCAGCCAAAGCCCTCCCTCAAGAGCAAGATCGACGCGGCCCTAGCCCCGGTCTAAACCCGGAGCTAGCGCGGGGAACGAAGCCGGCCAAACGCGACCGCGGATTGCGGTCGGTGCCTCATCGATCCATGGGCGCGGGATATTCGCGACGGACGCCATTGCCGCCGGGGACATCATCGAGGTGTGCCCGGTAATCCGCAT
>CAAGKR010177359.1_pt1 | contig 11464 bp, 12 predicted proteins | sample 2556971 | NCBI WGS metagenome assembly CAAGKR01 (sample SAMEA5207829, study PRJEB30636) | soil metagenome | biome: forest; feature: boreal; material: soil | place: USA | collected 2011-09 | depth 1 m
CACCACCGCGACGGTGTTCCCGTCCCCGACCACCTGCACGACCGTCGTGCAGCCCGGCTCAGCCAACAACCCCAACGGCTCGGCCAACAACCCCAACGGCCAGGCCGGCCCGCCCAGCTCCATCCCGGCCGGCCCACCGAGTTCCACCCCGGCGTCCCCGAACGCCCCGGTGACCACGCCCAACCAGGGCTCCCACGACTCCACTGGATCCACCGCCAGCTCCGCCGGTTCGGGTAACTCCTCGAATCGCGGCCGGCCGTAACCGCTAACCCCAACGCGCCAGCCCACGCACGACAGGAGGGGAGGGATGATGCCTCTCTCCCCTCCCGGCGGGTCCGTAAACCGCCGCGGCCGGCCGAGCGAAGCGGCGATGGCCAGACCGTGCGCCGCCACGCCGCGGCGGAGACCATGCCGTGCTTGTGCCCGTCCAACGGCGGGTACTGGGTGGCCCGCTGCGGCGAATTCCTCGCTGGCCGGCTAACCGGCTTTTCCCTCGTCGCGTCAGCGAATCCGTCCACGGGCTCGGAGCCCTCCCGACGCGAGCGGCCGAGCGCAGCGAACGCTGAGCCCGCGGTGTGCTCAGAGGCCGCGCCACAACTGCGCGGAGTTCGTCGCGCCGTTCGGGTACTCGATGATCTCGATCGGGGTCCCGTCCGGATCCTGGACGAAGAACATTCGCACCCCGCCGATCTCCACCTCCGGGCCGGGGTTCGCGCTGCGCCCGGCAAGCTCGAGATGGGCCGCGTCGAGGTTGTCGACCGAAAGCGAGATGTTCGTGTAGCCGAGGACCGGTCCTTCGGTCCGCGCTGGTGGTGGGCCGCTGCTGTGGATCTCTAGGAGCTCCACGCATGTGCGCCCGAGCAGGCCCCCGACCATTCGGCCAGCCGCGTCGGGTTCGCCGGTGACCTGCTCCAGCGACGGGCCGGACAACTCGACGTCGAAGACGATGTCGAAGCCGAGCACGTCGCGATAGAAGCCCAGACTGGACTCCATCTCCGAGACGCGTACGCAGATGTGCGAGAAGCCCTTGACGGGCAGTGGTTCGCCCACGTGACGCAGCCTAGGGGCCGGGGTCGCCGCCGACCGCGACGGCGACATCACCAGCCGGTTCCAAGTCCGTGAAGAGTCCGTGCTCTGCCAGTTAGCGCGGCCGCAGGCAGCGAGAAGCAACTGCTTCGACTGCTGCTACACCTGCCTGCGCAACCTCCCCGCTTGCAGTGCGAAGGTCGGCGCCCGACCGAGTGGGGACCTGCACGGATGCATACATCGGGTGGTAGCGGCGATGAGAGCTGCAGTTGTTCGGCGATTCAGGCGGGGGTGGCCTCTTCGTGCTCGGACCAGATTGACTTCCGTTTGGATGTGGAGCGTATGGGCGACTCGCATGCGTGGTGGCTCAAGGAGGTTGAGAAACGCGGGCGGGGTGGCCAACTGTCGGTGGGCCACGACCACGGGATCATGACGGTCCCCAGCACACGAACACTGGGTTCTCGGCTGCGAGCCGCACGCCGGTCTCGCTGACTGAGATACCCCGCGAGATCGCGAGCTGCGCCATGCTGCCAAGCCGTTGCCACCCGAGCACCGCTCGGTCGAGCAGGGCGTAGTTCGCGACCACGACGCCGCCGGGGCGAAGGCGATGGAGCGCAGCGTCGAGTACAGCGATACCACCGCCGCCGATGAAGACACGATCGGGGTCAGGAAGGTCGGCTGTCACGTTCGGAGCGGTGCCATGAACCACGTCGACGGCAACGGAATGCAGTTCGGCATTCGCATCGATGCGCGCGATGCTCTCGGCGTCGCGCTCGATCGCGAGCACTCGGAGTCCCGGGCAGAGACGAGCCGCTTCGATCGCGACCGATCCGCTTCCTGCTCCGACGTCCCAGAGCACCCCGGTGGGGGGAAGATCGAGCTTGCCGAGCACAACCGCCCGGACCTCCGACTTCGTGATCATTCCGCCGCGGTGCTGGAACTCGTCCTCGCGGAGCCCCCAGGCGATACCCAGACTGGTTGCGTCCGCGTCGGGAACTCGCAGGATCACGATGGACATGGGATCGAAGGTGCCAGCGGCGAGCGCGTGGAGGCCGCCTTCGAAGATCGCCTCGTCGTCTTCTCCGATCCTCGTTACCACGGTCGCGTCCCGTGGCCCACAGCCGCGCGCAATGAGGGCCGCACCGATGGCTTGGGGCGGGTTGTCGGGCGAGGTCAACACAGCTGCCTTTTCCGCGGATATCAAACGCGCGACGGCAGGCTCGAGTGGGCGGCCGTGCGCTGACGTGACGACGGCGTCATCCCATGAGCGGCCTAAGCGGGCGAACGCGAGTGCGATCGACGAGGGTGCGGGGTGCACGGCGAGGTCGGCGTGCCCGAACCGCGCGCCGAGGACGCGCACGATCCCGAAGAAGCCGGGATCGCCGGACGCGAGGACACAGATCTGTGCCCCTTGGCCTCGGCGGCGCTCGATCAGGTCGAGGACGTCATCGAGCGCCGCCCCGAGTACGATCTGCTCGACCGTCGGTCCGATGTGGTATGCGTGCTGCGCTAGTGCGAGCTGTCGGTCGGATCCCACGATCACGCTGGCGCGCTCGATGGAATCGCGGGCGGGGGAACCGAAGCACTCGCCACCGATCAGGCCGACGATGGAGATCGGCGAAGCCAGATCAGCCATCAGCCCGTTCGGACCGGAACGAGTGTGCATAGTCCGGTGCGTACACGTGGCTACGGGCTGGAACTTGGCTGAGACCGACGGCTTCGCCAACGAGTACAAGCACGGTGGTGGTGGTGCCGAGGGCGTGGAGGTCGTCGGCGAGCCGGCCGACCGTCGTCGGCACGATTCGCTCGTCGGGCCAGGAGACCCGTGATGCGATCACCGCCGGGGTTTCCTCCGAGAACGCGGACTCGGTGGTCAGGAGTTCGGCTTGGAGCGCGTCTGGACGGGCAGCAGACAGGAACACGGCCATCGTCCCACCGACCCGGGCGAACTCGGCTACGCCTTCATTGGCGGGCATCGAAGTAGCAGTGCGGTGTGCCAACCGCGTGAGTACCACGCTCTGCGCGACTGCGGGCACGGTCAGCTCGCGCCCGACTGCGGCCGCGGCCGCAGCTACGGAGCTCACTCCCGGCACGATCTCGAAGGCGCGTTCGTTGGCGACGCACCAGTCGATCTGCTCTGCGATCGCCGAGTACACCGTGGGGTCACCGGAGTGCAGGCGCGCGATCGCGGCATCGGGATGGTTGTTGTAGACCGCGATCACCTCTTGCAGCGTCATTGTCTTTGAGTCATGCAGTTCGGCGCCGGCGCGGCAGTGCGAGAGCACCGCCTCGGGGACGAGTGACGCGGCCCAGATCACGACATCGGCTTCGGCGAGCCGTTCTGCGCCCCGGAGCGTGATCAGATCGGCCGCCCCGGGTCCGGCCCCGACGAACGAGATCACGGTGCTGTCACACGCGTCGCGGGGATGACGATGGTGGCGAGGTATGAGGCCGGCCGATCGGCGGCCGAAGCGACCGAGACCCACCGACCGCCGGGCAGCCCGAGCATCTCGCCGACCACGGCACCGTCGAGGCGATCGTGTGTCTGGAGGGCCTGGGCGACCGATGGAAGATGGCGCCCACCCTTGTAGAGGACGACCGTGCAATGCCGATCGGCGAGCATCGCGTCGATCGAGGCCGACTCACCGTCAGCCACAACGAGTGTGAGGTGCTCGCCATCCTCGGCGAGCACAGTTCCCGCCTCGGCGGCGAGTTCCTGAAAGGCCATGATCCCGGGGATGGTCGCGACGGGCACGGATGGACGTCGATCGGCGATCAGCCGGGCGAGGGCCGGGAATGTGGAATAGATGTTGGGATCACCCAGCGTGACGAAGACCACCACTGCGCCGGCGTCGAGCGCGGCGAGGAGCGTGTCGGCTGCTCGGTACAACGATTCGGCTCGTGCGGGAACGTCGTCACCAATGTCGAACACCAGTCGGTCGACGTTGATCTCGGGTGCCGCCGCGCGCACGATGGCTTCGGCGCGCCCGATCGCGTCGGCGCCGGTTGAGGCCGCGAACACTCGATCGGCGGTCCGCAACATTGCGAGCGCGCGCGCAGTGACGAGGCCAGGATCGCTCGGTCCGACGCCCACGCCGATGAGGCGCGGCCCGGGATCGCGGGGCGGGGTGGGCTCGCCGGGCGCGGCGTCGTCGCGGGCGCCTCGTACCAGCCGCTCCACTGCCAACCGCAGCAGCTCGGCCTCAGAACGCTGCCAGCGGCGCGCCAGCGCGGCGAGCTCGGCTTTCAGTTCTTCGGGCAGGTAGACCGACGTCTTGCGCATCGACGTAGGGTACGCATAGGGCATGACCTCCGTCAGGGCCGGTCGTCCGGTTCCGCCGGTCGCCGGAGGAGGTAGGTGTCCATGATCCAGCCCTTGCGGCTCCTGGCCTCACGACGGGTGCGCTCGATGCCCTCCGCCCGATCCTTCAACTGGCCTGACTCGAGGATTTCGTCGTCGGTGCCCAGGTACGCGCCCCAGTAGATCTCGAGGTCATCGTCGTCGAGGTGCGTGAACGAGCTGTCGGCGTCGAGCATCACGACGACGTTCTCGACACCATCGGGAAGTCCCTCGACCAACCGACGGCCGGTCGTGATCTGTATCGACTCGCCGATTCGGCTCAGCGAGATCCTGTGCCTCGCAGCCAGGGCCTGGACGCTGGTGATGCCGGGGACGACCTCGTACTCGAACGTCGTGTTCCCTCTCGCAATGATCTGCTCCAGGATTCGAAGCGTGCCGTCGTACAGCGACGGATCACCCCAAACCAAGAACGCTCCACAACTCTCCGCGTCGAGCTCATCACTGATCAGGCTCTCGTAGACATCCGCCCGCTGTTCGTACCAGTCCTCGACCGCGGACTGGTATGTAGGCGAGGAGCGATTTCGCTCGGGATCGCGGACTTCGACCACCCGGTAGGAGCTGTTCTCGATGTATCGCTCACAGATCTCCTTTCGGATTTGTACGAGCTCAGCCGTGGCGCCGCCCTTGTCCATCACGAAGAACACGTCGACTTCATTCATCGCGTTGATGGCCTGAACCGTGATGTGGTCCGGGTTACCGGCGCCGATTCCGATGACCAGCACTCTTTTCATCTTGGGGAATCCTCCTCCCGCGATCCGCAGGCTGCGCCGAGGAACGCGGTGGCGAGCTCGGGTGCCGCACCCAGATGGAGATGCAAGTACGAGGCCAGCAGGTCGGGGCGGGCCCATCCACTGGCGGCCACGTCGCTGGTGCCCACAAGCTCGAGGCCGTGACCGGATGGTGCGACCGTGGAGTAGTGGAACTCGTGGCCGCGCAGTTCGAGGCCAGGGGGGCCGAGTGGCGTCGCCGTCATCGTGTGGGCGCGGCGATAGCCGAGCGTCAGTCGATCCGTCATGCGTGCGGCGGTCGGGATCACGCCGGCCATTGATCTGGAGCCGAGCTTGTCGGCGAGCCACAGCAGCCCACCGCATTCGGCCCACACGATCAGGCCCTCACCGACACGGCGGCGCACATCGGCGAGCAGCTCGGTGTTGTCGGCGAGCTCGTCTCCATAGATCTCGGGGAATCCGCCGCCAGCCACGAGCGCCCGACAGTCCGGCGGGAGCCGGCGATCCTGGCACGGGTCAAACGGGACGAGCTCGGCACCGGCTGCGGTGAGGGCCTCGACGTTGTCGGCGTACATGAAGCTGAACGGTCGACCGGCGGCGAGCGCCACGCGCGCGGGTGCTCCCGGCTGCGGGAGCACAGGCTCGCCGACCTTAAGACCCGCAGCGCCGGCGGCGACCCGAGCGATCGCGTCGAGGTCACAGTCGCGCTCGATCGCGTCCGCGAGGTGGTCGAGCGCGGCGCGCACGGCGCCGGGTTGCTCGACCACTGGCACCAGACCGAGGTGGCGGTCGCGCCACGAGAACGTGTCATCACGAGCGAGCGCACCGAGCAGCGGCACCTGGACGTGCGCGAGTGCGGTGCGGAGGATTTCGACGTGGCGGGCCGAGCCCACCCGGTTGCAGATGACACCGGCCACTCGCACACGCGGGTCGAGCGTTGTAAAGCCATGCACAACCGCGGCGATGGATTGGCTCAGACCCGCAGAATCGACGACGAGGACGATCGGTGCGTCGAGAAGTGCTGCAACGTCGGCGGTCGAGGACGGGGTGCCGTCGAGTGCCCCGTCGAACATACCCATCACCCCCTCGACGAGAAAGAGGTCGGCGTCGCGAGCTGCTCGGCCAGCAAGAGAGCCAATTGCTCCCGGCCCGCAGATCCACGGGTCGAGGTTGCGTCCCGGTCGTCCGGTCGCCAGGGCGTGATAGCTGGGGTCGATGAAGTCAGGCCCGACCTTCGCGGACCCAACGCGTGCTCCGCGTCGTGCGAACGCGGCCATGAGTCCCGTCGCGATGGTTGTCTTGCCCGCGCCCGAGTGTGTCCCCGCGATCACTAAACGCGGACCGAGAATCACCGCGCTGAGCGCTTAGTACTCGATGCCCTTGCGCGCTCCGATTCCGTTGTCGAACGCGTGCTTCACCTTCACCATTTCGGTGACGGTATCGGCAATCGCGATGACTTCGTCAGGCGCGTAACGGCCGGTCACGACGACGCTGGTACGTGCAGGTCGCTCGTGCAGGGTCCGCACGATCTCGTCCACCGCCACCCAGCCGTACTTCACCGTGTAGGTGACCTCGTCGAGGATCACGAGGTCATAGTCCCCACTACTGATCTTTTCGGCGGCGACGGCCCAGGCGTGGCGACCCTTGGCGACGGTCTCGTCCATGTCCGTCGACTCCCATGTGAAGCTGTCGCCGAGCGTGTGCCACTCGATCCCGAGGTGGTCGGCAAGCTTGCGCTCGCCCGCTTTCCACTTCTCACTCTTGACGAACTGCACGACGCACACCGACCATCCCCGCGCCCAGGCGCGCCCCATGACACCGAACGCGGCGGAACTCTTGCCCTTCCCCGTGCCGGTGTTCACCAAGAGGCGTGACGTCTGAGCCATGACCGACCTTTTCGAGAGCTGGGACGTAGGGCAGTATGCCCTACGTTGCGGCTACGGTGACCCGGCGTGAGGTCGACGGCGGCGCCCCAGCACGATCCCGGCCTCGCACGAGGCGCCTGCCCGAGCGTGCACGCGCCCTTCGTGGAGCTCGATGGGGCGCTGGTTCGGATGCGCCTTCCTGGGGGCAGGCTGCCGGCAGCCGCGGCACGCGAGCTTGCTGCGATGGCCGTCGGGGTCGGAGCGGGACCATTCGAGCTCACCAATCGGGGCAACCTCCAGCTGCGCGGGATCCCACTCGACGCGGTGCCGCTTGTGCGCGACCTATCCGTGGCCTGCGGGATGGCGCTCGCCGATCCCGGTGCCGACGAGCGCAGGGATGTAATGGCGAGCCCCACGGCGGGCGTCGACGCCCTCGAGCTGATCGACACGCGACCGTTGGTGTCGGCGATTGCTGACCGCCTCGGCTCGGTCCGCGCGGTCGGCCTGTCGCCCAAGTTCGGTGTGCTCGTCGACGGTGCGGGCGCGGTGCACGTCCGCGGTCGCAACCACGATGTCGCGCTGGGTGCGCTCCGTTGCCCCGACGGGTCGGTGCAGTACGAGGTTCGCTTGGCGGACTCGCTGCCGCTCGTACATGCGCCCGACGACGCGGTCTGGCTCGTGAACCCGGAGCGCGCGCTCGACGTCGTCGACGCTGCCATTGATGTCTGCGCGCCGCTCGGTCGCGCCGGCGCGGTCGCGGACGCCACTGGACAAGAGCGGGTTTGGGACGATTTGGTCCGCCGCTCATCGGGCGCGCTCACCATGCGGCACGGGCGCGACGTTCGCCTGACGGTCGGACCGTCGGAACCGGCCGTCGGCGTGCATCGCCAGCGACAGGCGGAACGGGTCTGGGTCGGCTGTGTGCCGGTGCTTGGACGGCTCGATGCGGTCACGCTTGCGGCGCTCGCCGAGCTTGCGGCTCGCGCGGCCGTAGGCGATTTGCGAGTCACCCCGTGGCGGAGCGTCGTCTTCACCGACGTGGCGGAACGGGACGCCGAGACGGTTGTGGTCGCCTGCGACGAGCTCGGGTTGGTCTGCGACCCGCTGCACCCCGCGAATCTGGTCGTGGCCTGCGCCGGGAGCCGGGGCTGCGCGGGGGGATTGGCTGACACCCAGGCCGACGCTCGTGTGCTCGTCGACCGACTGGCGAGTGTTCCTGCTGCTCGACGCCCCGGTTCGGTCCACGTGTCGGGGTGCGAGAAGGGCTGCGCTCGACCCCAGCCCGCGGAGTTCTCGATCGTGGCGGGCCCGGCCGAGAGCACCTACGACCTCTATGCCGCAGGCACCACCGGGTCGGGAGGGCGCTTCGGTGACCGCGTCGAGACTGAACTCGATCCGCACCGCGCCATCGAGGTGGTCCTCGCCCGGGGGCGGCACCGATGACCGTTGGCGGATATTTGCGCGATGGCGCCGACATCTACCGGCAGTCATTCGCGACCATCCGGGCTGAGACGGACTTGTCGCGGGTGCCGCCGAGCCTCGAGGCCGCGGCGGTACGGATGGTGCACGCGTGTGGGATGGTCGACCTCGTCGCCGACCTTGACTGGTCACCTGACGACGTGGGGGACACGATCCGGGTCGCCCTGGGGGGCGGAGCGGTGATCTTCACCGACTCGACGATGCTGGCGAGCGGCATTACCCGTGGCCGTTTGCCGGCCGACAACGAGGTCCTGTGCACACTCGCCGACGAGGGCGTCTTGGAGCGAGCAGCCCGGACGGGCACGACCCGGTCGGCGGCCGCGGTTGACGCCTGGGTGCCACGCCTTGCCGGCGCTGTCGTCGCGATCGGCAACGCACCAACCGCATTGTTTCGCCTGCTCGAGTTGCTCGATGCCGGCTCCCCACACCCCGCGGCGGTCATCGGGATGCCGGTCGGGTTCGTGGGGGCGGCGGAGTCCAAGCGCGCACTTGCCGAGCAAGACCATGGTGTGCCGTGGCTCACTTTGCATGGCCGGCGAGGTGGGAGCGCGATCGCGGCATCTGCGATCAACGCGCTGGCGAGTGAGCGCGAATGAGTATTGGCCGTTGCTTCGGTGTGGGCGTCGGACCCGGGGATCCCGAGCTGATGACGGTCAAGGCGGTGCGCGTCATCGACACGTGTCCAGTGATTGCCTACTTCTGTGCCGCCCGACGCGAGAGCAACGCCCGCCGCGTTGTACAGCACCATCTGCGTCCCGAGCACACGGAGATGCGCCTCGTGTATCCAGTTACAACGGAAGCGGTGCCGCCCGGGACGTACGAGACGCTCCTCGTTGACTTTTACGACGAGTCTGCGAAGCGGCTCGCCGAGGTGCTCGACGAAGGCAATGACGTGGCGGTGCTGTGCGAGGGCGATCCGTTCTTCTTCGGGTCCTACATGTATTTGCACAACCGACTCTCCGGCCCATACGTAGCCGAGGTGGTGCCTGGCGTATCGTCACCGCTCGCCGGGGCGGCGGTGGTCGGCGCGCCGCTCGCGTGCCGCAACGAGGTCTTCAGCGTGCTCTCCGGGGTGCTGGATGCCGACGAGCTCGCGGTGCGCATCGCCGCGGCCGACTCGGTCGTCGTGATGAAGGTCGGCCGCAATTTGGAGAAGGTACGCACCGCCGTCACTCGTGCAGGCGTACTCGACCGCGCGATCTACGTCGAGTGGGCGACGATGCCGAACGAACGCGTGCTGCCCCTGGCCGACGCCGATCCCGCGACCGCACCGTACTTCTCAATGGTGGTGATCCCGAGCGTCGTGGCCCCCCGGCGATGACCGCGGGTCGTCTGGCAGTCGTGGGCCTCGGACCGGGTGGGGCTGCATGGCGTACCCCCGAGGCCTCGGAACGGCTGGCCGGCGCCACTGACCTGATCGGCTATGGCCCCTACCTTCGGCTCGTCGGTGATCTCGAGCCGCCGCCGGTCCGTCACGAGTTCGACAATCGCGAGGAGGCCCAGCGGGCACAGTTCGCCCTCGAACTCGCGGCCGATGGTCGCGACGTGGTTGTGGTGTCATCGGGCGACCCGGGCGTGTTCGCTATGGCGACAGCCGTGGTCGAGGAGCTGCACCGGTCGGCCCCAGGTCACTACGACATGGTCGAGTTGACCATCATCCCTGGGGTCACCGCCGCGTCGGCCGCCGCGGCACGGGTGGGTGCGCCGCTCGGTCACGACTTCTGCTGCATCTCGCTTTCGGACGTCCTCAAGCCGTGGCCGGTGGTCGAGCAGCGCCTCGCGGCCGTCGGGGGGGCCGACCTCGTCGTCGCGCTCTACAACCCGGTGTCAACCCACCGGCCGTGGCAGCTCGGCCGAGCCATCGAGATCCTCCGGGGTCACCGTCCGCGGACGACGCCGGTCGTGCTGGCACGGAACGTGGGCCGTGACGGTGAGGAGACGTGGGTGACCACGCTGGACGCCTTCGACGAGGGGCCGGTCGACATGAGCACCGTGGTGATCGTCGGCTCGTCCACGACCCGCTCGTTTCGCGACGGGCGCGGCCGCACCTGGGTGTACACACCGCGGACCTACCCGGCTGCTTCGCCCTAGGCGCCGGACCGGCCGAGTGCGGCCAGCCACGCCAGCGCCCCCTCGACCGTTGACACCCAGGGTCCGTCGGGCCCGCGCGGGCGGGTGACCATCACCACCGGGACATTCAGCCGACGAGCCGCGTGGAGCTTGGCTGCTGCGGCAGCTCCGCCGCTGTTCTTCGTCACCAGCGTGTCGATCTTGTTCTCGGTCATGAGCGCAAGCTCGGACCCCTCGTCGAATGGACCCCGTGCGAGCACGACGGAGACGTTCACGAGCGGCATCGTTGCCGGCGACTCGATTGCTCGTACCAGAAACCAGGCGTCACGCACCTGCGCGAACGGGGATAGCTCCTGGCGACCAGTGGTGAGGAAAACGCGCCGCGCACCCAGTTCGCCGAGGAGACCAGCCGCGGCGTCGAGGTCGTCCACCTCGAGCCAACAGTCCCCCTCACCCGTGGTCCACGGCGGCCGACAAACGCGAAGACGCGGAACCCCGCTCATCCGGCAGGCCTCGGCCGCGTGATGGGGCATCTGCGCGGCGAAAGGATGGGTGGCGTCAAGTAGGACGTCGACCTGCTCGGACCCCAGGTAGCGGGCGAGCCCCTCCGCGCCTCCGAAACCACCCACGCGGACCGTCCCCGGGGTGCGGACACGGTCTCGGGTCCGTCCCGCGTACGAGACGGTCACCTCGCAGTCGTCTCGTGGCCCAAGGTGACGGGCGAGCGCGGATGCCTCCGTCGAGCCGCCCAGGATCAGGATCCGTCGAGGCGAGGCCACCGGCGCGCACGCTACCGAAACCTGTTACCTTCCTGCCTCAGCGCAGGGAACGCCGGTGTAAATCCGGGGCTGTCCCGCAACTGTCACCGGGGAGTGATCCTCCACCACCGCGAGGTGGTGAACGCCACGGCCTCTCGGGGCTGGAAGGCCGGGGGA
>CAAGKR010468850.1_pt1 | contig 11464 bp, 14 predicted proteins | sample 2556971 | NCBI WGS metagenome assembly CAAGKR01 (sample SAMEA5207829, study PRJEB30636) | soil metagenome | biome: forest; feature: boreal; material: soil | place: USA | collected 2011-09 | depth 1 m
CCGCTGTTGTTCATGCCTCCTGCAAGCCCGGCTCGGTCTTGGAGGCAGCTTCGGCGCCACTCAACGCCATCAGCAGGCGTGGCAGGCGCCCGCTGTCGAGTACCGGTGGCGTCTTCATGTGGCCGATGAGATCTAGGGTCCGGACCTGCTTTAACCTATTCGTGTAACATGTAGACATGAAGAGCAGGACTGTCCCCATCGCTCAAGCACGACCACGGCTGACCGAGATCCTGGAAACGGTGCAGCGCGAGCCAGTGACGATCACCAAAGACGGCGTGCCTGCGGCCGTGGTCCTGTCACCCGTCGACTACGAGAGCCTAGTGGCCACCATTGAGCTGCTTCGGAATCCGGAAGCCAGAGAAAGGTTGCGAGAGCTTGACGAGCAGCGCGCCAAGGGAACTCTAGAGTTCGTAACGGGCGAGGAGGCGGAGCGAAAGCTGCTTGCCTGAGCTCAAGTGGAGCCGGAACGCGCTCGGCTACGCCCTTGAGCTCAGCCCCAGAAACCGCCAAAGAATCGCGACCGCCGTCCGCCAGCTTCAGCGGTTTCCGCGCCTCGGTACGGTGCTGTTGGGCCCTTTCGAAGGACAGCGAAGGCTAGTCGTCGGTCCGTTCAGCGTTGTCTACGAGTACAAAGAGGAAGAGCAGGAGGTCCTAGTTCTCTTCATCGTCTACGGCGCGCCCGGGACCTGAGACCCGCCACGGCCGAGACCCCTCCCGCTCCGCTGCTATTCATGCTCGCGGCCCCGTCTGCGAAGGCGGAATCCAGAAACTTGGTGACCTCCCCAGCAACATCGTGTCGAGGCGTCCAGCCCTCGATTCGCCCATCCTTCACTAGAAGCTCGTCGAAAAGGTTGAGCAACAAGGCCCTTTGGGTCGCAGGCTTGCCGCTTTGCCAACCGGCCAACAGAGTGCCGAGCGGAACGATGGCTTTGGGAGCCTGCCGGTTCTGGATATAGAGGAAGTTGAAATTCGCCGTGGCGTGCGAGCTGGAGACGACGTTGAACGGGATGCCATACGGAGGTCCACCGAAGTCGGGATGCAGCAACCTCCCGGACGTGGCGCCGGTGGACGCCAGCCACGCCGCCGAATGGCTGTTGACCGGCAGGTTGGAGATGTCGGTGTTCCAAACGTTGTCGGCAGGAAACACCGGGCACGAGGTGCCCGGAGGCGCCGACGCACGCACTGCAGCGGACGGTGCCATAACTCCGAGCAGTGCAACCGCGGCCAGCAAGCCAGCAAAGGAACGGCGCGCCACAACGGTTGTGACGCGCCGAAAAGGGGCTTTATTGCTGGACCAGGCCAGGGTGCCTTACATGGTGGTTGCCCGCACCAGCCCGAGGTGCTCTCGTACTCAGTGAAACCGTTGTGATCCCTGCGGCGGCAGCAAGGTTGCCACCATAGTGTCGAGTTTGAGCACAGGTACGCAGCCAGGTGACCGCGTCAGCAGCGAGCCAACAGGGTGGGGTTCTCAAGCAACCACGAATAGGTTGCGGGCTCTTACCCCAGTCCTATGGGTGAGTTTCCTGACGCTGGTCGTGGTGGGACCATGGCTGAGCTCAGGCTATATCTTCGGCACGGACTTCGCCGGTCCTAGGCACTACGCTTTTCCGAACTTCCCCACGAGTTACGCCGCGTTCCAGGCCGCGCTGGCGCTGGCTGCCGTAGCTCTTCCGGCTGAAGTAGTCGGAAAGCTTCTCATCGTCTCAATATTTCTGACTGCGGGGCTGGGCGCCTACTACGCCGTACCTGGCGGGCCGTTCATGTCGCGCGCTGCAGCCACTCTCGTCTACATGATCAATCCGTTTGTCTACGGCCGTTTGGCTTACGGCCAGCTCACCGTTCTTGCCGGCTACGCAGTCTTGCCCTTCGTGGTGCTGGCGCTGCGCCGCCTGATTCTCGCGCCGGACGTGCGACGGGCCGTGTTCGCTGCCGGGACATTGGCGCTGGTGGGCATTCTGGACATCCACATGGCGCTGATCGCGGGCGTTCTGAGTGGCGTGCTCGTGGGGACCTTCGTCGCCCTCGAAAAGGAGATCCGTGATCGCATGGCTCGGCTCGGGGGCTATGTGCTCCTGGCCGTAGTGGCAGCCCTCGTCGCGAGCTTGTACTGGCTCATTCCAATGTTGAGCGGCAAGGGTCCCGAGTCGCAAACGCTCGCGCAGATCGGAGACGCCGATCTCAGCGCATTCAGCACGACGGCAGACCCAAGCCTCGGCGTGCTTGGAAACGTTCTCGGGCTTTATGGCTTTTGGGCGGAAGACACCGACCGCTTTGCTTCCATGAAGGAATTCGTCGTCGCGTGGCCGGTGATACTCGCCATTGTCCTCGTGTTCGCCTGCGCCGGAGTTGTCGGTGGCTGGAGGCGAATCGACTCGGTCGATTCCGACCACACCCGCGCATGGGTGGCCGGCATGGTTGTCGCGCTGGTTGTCGCCGTAATTCTGGAGATCGGCATAGCCGATGTTCACATTGCGCCGCTTATCCATTGGCTGGATGCGGTGTTCCCCCCTTATCGAGGGATGCGCGATGCCGGAAAGTGGGGCGCCATCGTCGCGCTCGCGTACTCCCAGCTCATCGCATTGGGTTTCGTCGCCATCAGACGAGCCATCAGGGTCTGGCTTCAGGCGCCTGGGAGCCGAGAGGTTGCGGGCAGTCTTCTCGTGGCTGTGGTGCTCGCGTTTCCGCTCTATTACGGCAACGGGCTCTTATACGGAATGCACGGCCAGATCCACCCATCCGCATATCCAGCTGGGTGGTACGCGGCCGATCGCGCTCTGTTGGCCGACCCGCACCCAGGACGCGCTGTCTTCCTACCATGGCATGGCGACCTCGCCCTGTCATTCGTTCAAAATTCCAATCGGGTCGTTGCCAGCCCCGCGCCGCAATTCTTTTCGATAAACGTTGTCGCCAGCCAGGACCTCGAGATCCCTGGTATCAGGGCACCGACGGATGACGATCAGGTCATGGTGTCAGACTTGATCGCTAAAGCAGGCGGAGGAAACTGGAGTTCGCAGCTCGCAGCTCGCGGATTCAAATACGTTCTCCTTGCCCGCGAGGTCGACTGGCAAAGCTACGACTACCTCAATCGCCAACCAGATCTTGTCTTGGTGAAGGACTATGGATCAATTGTGCTGTACCGCAACATGCTGTGGCATTCGTGAGGGCGAAGTCCTGCGGGCCAACGTGACCCTCGTTGCGTGCGGATAGTATCGACTTGGCGCACCCTGTCAATGCGGACTCTGCCGAGCGAGCATTTCGCCGAGCAGTCGAGGCGCTGAGAGCAGGATCAGGCCCTTCTCGCAGAGCTGTCGAAGCGCTGAGAGCGGGAGCCACACGTGTCCCCCTCCCGATGGGCCCCTTGATCATTGGTCTCGTTGTCCGCTTGGTCCTGGCTCCTTACACCGCAGTGAGTTACGACGTGGCGGTCTGGTTTCACACTGCACTGTCCGGGTACTACGGCGTGGCTCTGTACCAGCGCCCGGGCTTCTCGTACCCTCCCGTTTGGGGCTACCTACTTCAGAGCTTTGGAACCGCGGTTCACATCACGGGCTTTGGACCGAACTTCATTGGAGTAATCAACCCGAGCTTTATTTCGGCCAGCGACGTCACCGGTGATTTCACGGACGTTGTCACTTCCCCTGGCTTCAACTTGCTGTTCAAGTGTGCTTTGTTCGCATTCGACTTGCTGACAGCCGTGGTCGTTTACCGATTTGTGAACCAATTGACCGGGAAGTCAAAGCAAGCTCGGTTGGCTTTTATGGCGTGGTTCTTGAATCCTTTTGTGATTTACGAAAGTGCCGTCCACGGCGCTTTTGATGTCATTGTCGGATTCGCGGTTCTAGCGACGCTGGTTTTGATCTTGATCGGTCGGGAGTATTGGGCCGGAGCCGCCTGGGCTATTGGAATCATGACCAAACTGTCTCCGGTGACTTTGGGCCTCGAGTTAGTGCTGGCGATTGCAGTCATGGAGAACTCGATCCAACAGTCGACCAGATTTACCTTTCGGCGGCTGGCCGGGTTTGGGCTTGGAGCCGGCGTGGCGATGGGCTGCCTGGTTGCGCCTCTGCTGTTGCAGGGGTCCGTTCCGGCGATGCTGCACAATGTGTTTACCCGCGCGCAAACGCCAGTAACGATTGGTGGAATGTCGTTAAGTGGGGTCAGATACCTGAAACCGTTTTCGGGGCTTCTGGAATGGGCGTTTCAGAACAGTGGGACCGTCATTCAAGCTACGACAACTGCCCAAATCGTTGCGATCGCTTTGTGGGCGATTTGGACCGTCATCATGGTCCGGAAAGACCGGGTGTTCGCATTGCTCACCGGGTCAGTAGGAACGCTCGCGAGCTTCATGCTGCTGTCCCCGGTCGCAAATCCCCAGTACATCCTTTGGTGGCTGCCGGCACTGACGGTCCTCGTATTTGCCAGCGGACGAGGGTACTGGCAATTCGCATTGATTTCTCTCGCACCGGTGGTCTTCTCCCTTGCGATCCTCGGTCCGACAGCTGTTCTCGGGCCTCTGGCTACCTATACGCATCTGATTCCAGTCAGTGTTGTGAATGACCAAGTAGTAGGGTGGTACACGGCACCGGCCCGGCTGTGGGGCACCACTTTGGCGGACGACTTCTTCGCGCCGGCGTCGCTCGTGACGGTGGCAGCCATCATTTCCCTCTTTGGCGTTTGGATACGAATCGCGCGAGACGAGTTTTCATAGATGGACATCCGTGGCGGCGCGAAGTGGACGTGGCTCGAAACTGCAGTCGGTGCTTTGCTGATTGGAGTGGTCGTTGCGGAAATCGTCATTTCCAGCTCGCCGGTTCAGCGAGCTGAGCAAGGCCTGACGGTTGATGTGAAGTCGGCATCTCTGACTGATCAGGCAAGCACGGTCGACCTTACGATTTCGCATGGATCGCCTCATCAAGCCCTCGATGTAGCGGCTTTCGCGTTGGGGGACAAGCTGGTCCGCCAGTCGTCCGTGTACGTCTATGACGATTCTCGCTTTCCGGCTGCCGATGTAGCACCCACTGTTCCGCAAGGCATCTTCGACCACCTCAGCGGCGAGCTGGTGGCGCGGCAGTACGCGCTTCCGGTTGTGGCTGTTTCAGCGGAAGGACTGGCCCATGTGCTGCAGAACACCGCCATCGCGCCCGGCAGGGTCGTGGTCATGATGACCGGCGTATTGCCGGCAAATGTTTTCTCAAACAACACAGACCTGCTCTCTCCATGGGTCCAGGCCGGGGGAGTTGCGGTCTGGGGCGGAGGAACGATTGGGTTTTGGAGCGGGCGGAATGGCCAGGCGCTATCGACCAACGATGCGCTTGGGGAGACTGGCACTCAACGCTTGCTCGGCAGTAATGTCGTCCAGTATCCGACCGCGTTTAGTCGGCAAGGCGATGTGCAGAGTGCCTTTGCTTCGGCCCTAGGCGTGACGTACAACTTCACAGGCGCTGGGGTCTTGCTCGACTCCGTCACATCCCACGGCGGTCTCGACCTGGGTTGGAACTCCCGTAAGTTCACGTCAGTCGCGTATTTGCCGCGCGGGTCGGGAGGCTTCCTCATTTTTGGCGGGGAAATCCCGGATGAAGCGTCGGTGTCTGTCGATCTTGCGCGGATCCTGATGTCTGGAGCCATATACGGCACGGGCCAGGTCGCCTCGAAACACCTCACCTTGGCCGGTTCCGCGACTGATGAGACGGTCGACTGGGGTCTTCCGTTCCCTGCGCCAAACGGTGGCATCATGCTCGTGGCGTTTGATCCGAGCCCCGACGCCCTCTACTTCTTCAAGCGTCAAATCAAGCGCTGATGCGCTCAGGATCAACTCGCGATCATTGGAAACTTCAGCGGTGCGCCACGAAGTTCCAACGATCGTTGCGGCGATAGACGGCCTCCAGCTGCGGAAGGCTGTAGGGACCATAACCGTCTAGGTCGAAGATTCGAAGCCCGGCGGTGTCGCACAGGAGCCTGTAGGTGTCAGACGGGCTGGTCCCGTAGTAGTCCGATGCGCCCATGCCGTGTTCGAAAAGAACGATCGGGCGATGACGCTTGAGCGTCTCCATCGCGCCCTCGATCACCAGTTGTTCAGCTCCTTCGACATCGATCTTGATCAACGAGGGTATGTAGTCACGCGGGAGGTCATCATCAAGACGCACAGTCCGCACGGTGATCGTCTCGATGGTTGGCTTGCTCGGGTATCTGCGTCGACGCAGCCCGCTGTAAGAAGGCAGGTTTCTGACGTGCGCGAAGTCGCTCGTGCCATTCACATTCGAAAGAGCTGCGCAGCGAACGTCAACACCCGGAAAGTCTTTGCTCAGTTTGGCGAAGAAAGACGGCAAAGGCTCGTAGGCGATGTGACGTCCGAGCGGCGCGATGCGCACCATTTCTGACAGAACCCGGCCCTCATGGCTGCCGACATCGATGCAGTTCGAATCCGCTGCGAGACTGAAGGCCAGCAGCAGCCGCATGTTCAACTCATCTTGATATGCCCGTCGAGCCCAGGCGGGACCCACACCTGCAGCCACCGCCACGCGCCTCAACCACATCATGGCGGTCATGAGCGGACTTGACCGTACGGGCCCATGCGCCCGCGAAAAGCGTCCTTGATTCCTCTGAGGTAAGCCCTGGCGACGTTAGGCCGCCTGAGCTGCAGTAGTCGCCATGCGTGGTAAGCGTTCCAGACCACCACCACGCCAAGGATCCTCGTCAGGCGCCGGCCTAACGCCCTGGTTTCGAGGGCGAAACGCAATGGGTTCCGAGCCTTGTAGTACGCGGTCGTCTCTGAAAGACTGAGACTGCCTCGCTCTAACGACGAGGCGCTTACCGCGTGAGCACACAGGACCTCGCCGACGTATCGGCACCGCCACCCGCCAGCTCTGACACGCTGACACCACTCGGCATCTTCGTAGTACGCAAAGAAGTCGGCGCGAAACGGACCCATTTCTCGCCAGGCCGCTGCCGAAACCAGCATGCAGCAGCCGGTGATGAACCCGGTGTCCGCGCTGCGAGGCGGCTCAGCAGAAGAAGCCATCAGGCCGCGATGCCGAGAGAAGGCAAACCAATCGCTAACCTCGCCCCCACCGAACCAGAGGCGGTCGGGTCGGTCAGCAAAGGAAATTGCGGGGCCGGCGGCCGCCACGCGCGGATATCCGACTGCTTCTTCGAGAAGCCGGCCAAGGCAATTGCGCTCGACTTTGGCATCGTTGTTCAGAAGCAGAATCCAGTTGGCCCCGGCGCCAAGGGCTTCGGCTACTCCGATATTCACGGCGCCGGCAAAGCCGATGTTTTCGTGCAACTCAACGACCTTCGTGGCGGGCGGTGCCGCGCCCCGCACTAGCGCCACTTCTTCAGGCGAGCATCCATTCTCGACGCAAACCATGACGTCTGGTTGCGGAACCATGGCCGCCAGGCTGCTAAGAGCGCCCAGCGTGTCGTCGGGCCGGCGCCAATCGACGACTACAGCGGCTGTCTGAACCATTCGGAGGAGCCTAGCAAGCTCGTGGATCCCCAGCTCAGCTACGGCGCGGGAAGCTGAACTGGCCTACGGCTCGACTGCAGCTTCTTCGGGGACGGCCATGAAATCAGTCAGGGCTGGTCGCTTCGCCTTCGACGTGCACTTTATTCAGGAACCCAGGGACCTCCGCCAGCAGGCGGTTCGCGAGCGTGCGGGCACCCCGTTCATCACCACGCATGGTTACCGTCAGCCCGCGTCGACTGACCGTGATCTGGTCATCAAGCCTGACCAGCTTCCTCAGCTGCGGCAAAAGTGCTCGGAGACTGCGAGCTTGAGAGTTCGGTTCCGCGTGGAAGAGCTGGAGGCGTTGAGTGGCTTCGTGATGCGTCCGAAGCACGTGGCCATGAATGAGTACGCGCTTCGATGTGAGGATCGGATGCCAGATCCCATTCTCATGTCGTCGGCGACTGAACCGTTCGAGGCGTGCCGCTACCCTGGCGCTCGCCTCGAGAGCCATTGTCATGAGGATGTACCGTGCTGGCGTACCACCGCGGCGCCAAAGTCTCCAACCTGCCGCCAACGGTGACGCCAGGCTCATGGATGAAACCCGGTAGCCGGTTGTAGACGCCAGGCTTATGTGACCCCGATAAATACGAGTCCGTTGAGCTATGAAGTCCCGCAGTGTTTCCGGTCCATGATTTCGAACGATCGCACTCGGGACGTATCTGAGCTGGAGACCCTGGCCGATGATCTGGTGCTCCAGCGTCGCTTCGTCAACCAACGTGCCACTGTCGATGGAGTGCAGCACGCGCCGGAACGCAACAGCTTCGCCCAGCTTCGGTTTGCGAAGCGAAAGCTCGTGATGTACATCCCAAAGGATGTTCACGGCGTGGCCGACGATGCCATAGCGCGGATTGGTTGGAACTGGTCTGGCTCCAGTCATGCCAACGGACGCGTCGGCAAGCGGCTCAACGAGGCGGGCCAACGAACCGGAAGTGAGAACCACGTCGCCACCCAGAATCACGACGAAAGGTTCGGAGGAGTGGCGCAGCAACATGTTGAGAGCGCTTGCCTTTCCTGAGCGCTCTGACTCCACCACCAACCTGAGGCGAGGGTCCTCGGCCGCAACAGACCGGACGATCTCTTCGGTTTTATCCGTGCAACCGCTTGCGATCACCAATACCGACCGGACCCTCGTCGGCCCGTCCTGGTCGGCGAGAATGGCCCGGAGGCACGCCTCTACCGTCGGCGCTTCGTTATGGACCAGAACCCCCACCACCGTGGATTCGAGCGGGTGATATCTAGGCTGATCACGACCATCGACCAGGTCAACAACCGCAGCCATGGCGTTCAAGCGACCACGTCAGATGCGCGGATGAAAGAAACGGGTATCAGTGGCGAGCACATATCATCGACTCCCTCGGTAGCATCGATCGTTGTCGGGTCGCCTGCGTCCCTACAGCCTGGCTAAGAGTTCTTGCCTCGTGAGTTGCCCTGCCCATGCCCGTGGGCCTTGCCCGACGACGCATCTCCGTCCCCTTGGGACGGTACGGAGTTGTCGCTTTCTGACGAAGAGGCGGTGCTATTGCCTTGAGATGTGGTCTCGTCCTCACCAGATGTCGTGATGTTGATCCCGAATTTGGCGAGGCCTTCGCCCTTGCCCGGGAATGGTCGATTCGGGCAGGGCTTGCCATGATCGTGGTAGCCATAACCCTTCACACCGCAGTTGTAGCCGAAGCCGCCGACACCATTTGAAGCATCCGCCGGCAAAGGCCCCAAGTACGAAAGCGCTAGAACTGCTGCAACCGCTCCCGCGGGTATTAGGCGGCGCCATTTCGCCGCGCCGATGAAACTCACGGTTCCCTCCTGTCGGAGATTCCTCGCCAACGGACCCTAACACACCCTGCGCAGGGGCTGTCAAGTGCCTTGGCTTCTCACGAGCAAACGCTGGTGAAACTGCCGTTATTCGGGATCAAACAAGGCCCAGCATTCACGTTCGGAATCGAAGGAACCTCGAGATCAACCTGATCGTGGGCACCGCGAAGGACCCGAGATCAATCTGCTCGTGCGCGGCGAACGTGCACGGATGCGTGGCCTACCCAAGCACAGATCAACGCTAGGTCAGCGTATAGGTCGCGACTCCGTACATCTCCCAGGTGGCGTAGGACGACCCCTGGTTGTTGGCCCAGACGTGGATGACGTAGTTGCCCTTGGGGAATCCGGCCGAATTCCACGTCCAGGTGTTGCTCGTCCAGAACGCCTGCTCCAGGTGCCAGGTCCCGTCCGGGTATTCGAGCCAGAACTCGTACACAGGGTTCGGGCAGCCCGATGAGGTGGCCGTGAACGTCGCCTGGGTACCGACAGCTGCCGAGCCGGATGTCGGGCTCAACTCTGCCGACGTGCAGCCGGTGAGCGTGACCGTGTCCGACCCGTACGCCTCCCACGTCGCGGTCGAGTCGCCCTGGTTGTTGGCCCACACGTGCACGGTGTATGTGCCGGGAGCCAGGCCCGTCGTGTCCCAGGTATATGCGGCGCCGCCCAACCGCGTTTCAGATACCAGGTTCCGTTTGGATACTGGATCCAGAACTCGTACTGCGGATTGGCGCAGCCGGTTGAGCTTGCCGTCAGGCTGATGGTCCCTCCGGCCGTCTGAGTTGGATTGACGGGGCTCAGGCTCGCGGATGTGCAAACGCTCAACGCGACCGTGCTCGAGCCGTATGCCTCCCACCTCGCTGTGGAGTCGCCGGCCTGGTTCGCCCACACGTGCCCCGAGTACGTGCCCAGCGTGTAGCCGGTCGTGTTCCAGTTGAACGCCGGTCCGCCCCAGCCTTACTTCAGCACCCACGCTCCGTTCGGGTATCCGACCCAGAACTGGTAGCGCGGCACTGGACAGCCGGTTGAGCTGGCGGTCAGGCTGACGGTCGTTCCGGCCGGCTGGCTCACGCCGGCGTGAGGTCCTTCGGTCGTACTGCTAGTTTGGGGGCGGCTTCCCGGCAGACTGAGGAACTGCGGAAAGTAGTCGGTCAGATCAAACGACCGTCGTGGCATTTCCCTGAAGAACTGGAACTCGTTCAGACTCGCTTGCTGCACATCGTGGAGCGGAGCTATCGCCGCATCCAGCGTCTCAATCAGAGGCACTCGCCCCTGCTGGCCTATCCAATTGACGGCTTCGTAGTACCGCGCCTCATCGGCTCTCTGTTGAACCACATCGGCCCGGTTCGCGTAAGCCCGCGCAAGTTCGATCGCATTCGGTTGAACCGGCACCCTGAGGGCTGGCTGCCCCGTGATCGCAGTCTCGACCGCCTGAAGTTCTGAAAGCACAGCTTGCCATTCGGTGTTCTGACGCGTGCGGACATCGGAGTTCGAAAAGTAGTGTGCCCAGACGAAGGGCCAATCGACCCGCGGGTGTGAGTCCCACCCCGGCAAGCCGCCAGAGGAGCTGGGAAGCGAATTCTCCGGCGTCGATTTGTGAGACGCCAGCGGTTCATCGTACAGGCATGCCTGCGGGTCAATTCACTGATTCGTCGGACCTGATCGCAGGCTTCGTCGCAATCGATACCTGAAAGGCCCTGTCTTCCTGTTCCTTGCCACCAAGACTGGATGGCTGCCCGAGAAAGCGCTTAAGCCGCGGTCAGCTGGCCCGATTTGGGTTACCCGCGCCAGGCCATTGGAGTCAGGCACTGGTACGCGACGTGCGAAATCCCTCCCGCTCCGCCACCCAGCGTCGACTCTGGCCGCGCTAACTACAAGCGAACGATATTCACGGCGCCGAACGTGGTGAAGTCTTTGTCCTGGGTCCAAACCTCGGCGCCGTGCGTCAGCGCCGTCGCGGCGATCCAGGTGTCATGAATTCGCGGCTTCCGGCCCGCGTGAAGCTCCGAGGCGGCCAACCGTGCGTAGGCTGATGCCACGCGGTCGTCGGCTGGAAGGCCCGAGGTTTGCTCTCGGACCCGGGTCAGCGTGGCGAGTCGCATTGCCCGGGCCTCGCTGTCCTTGGCCATCAGGACGCCAAGCTCCAACTCA
>CAAGKR010230102.1_pt1 | contig 11462 bp, 5 predicted proteins | sample 2556971 | NCBI WGS metagenome assembly CAAGKR01 (sample SAMEA5207829, study PRJEB30636) | soil metagenome | biome: forest; feature: boreal; material: soil | place: USA | collected 2011-09 | depth 1 m
AAAAGATTGAGCGCCATCAGAATATCCTGTACATCAGTTACAAGGTGTGCTCCATCTTGAATAAGCTTGTTCACACCAACGCTTCCCGCTGCAAAAATGCCATTGGGGACAGCAAATACCTCACGCCCATGTTCAAGCGCAAAATTGGCCGTTATCAAGGCTCCACTCTGCTTGGGCGCTTCCGTAACCAATATGCCCTGGGAAAGTCCTGAGATAATGCGATTGCGCGCTGGAAAATTCCTGCTATCAGGTTTTACACCCAGAGGGAATTCTGTCACCAGCGCTCCTTGTCCAGATTCAACGATGCGCCGAGCCAGGCCAACATTTTCAAGCGGGTAGATGATATCAAGCCCGCTCGCCATGACTGCGATAGTGCGCCCACCCGCATCTAACGCGGTTGTATGCGCGATGGTATCTATCCCGTGTGCGAGGCCACTTACCACCGTTACATGGCCCTGTGCCAGCTCTCGCGCAAATTGCTCGGTCGCCTGGCGACCATAAGTCGATACTTTACGTGTACCGACAACGCCAATTGCAAATTGGTCTTCTTCCTTCTTTAAGGTCCCGGCGACATACAGAACTGACGGAGCATTGTATATCTCCTTCAGCAAGGGTGGATACTCTTTATCTTTAATAGTAATGACTTGAACCCGTAATCGCTGCAGCTTCTCAAGCTCTTGCTGCGGATTACTGCTAGCGCGCTGTTTGATGAAACTTTCGATAATTTTCTGATCAAGTCCGGCGCGTGCTAGTTCTTTACTATCTGCTTTCCAGGCTGTAGAGACATCCTCGTGAAAATAATCGAGCAGCAATTTGAAGCGTACAGGCCCAATGCCAAGAATACGGGTAAAAGCGACCCAGTATGCCAGCTCATCCAACGATAAACTGTCGGATGGATAATAGCGACTTGGTGCGTCAAACACTTCCAACTCAGACCTCCTTAGTAGATAAAAGAGCGCATAAAACGATGCCTGTAATTACTCCTGCGGAGCTTTTTTCTGTGTTTGTTGATTCACATTCTCCTTGAAAGGCCCAAATGGAACCTGCATTGAGCCAGTATTCTCACTACCCACTTCCTTACTCAATATTGAAGCTTCAGGTTGCCACTGAGCAAATGATTGAGTTGGTGAACTTGCAGGAGGTACACCAAAGGCTTGTTCTGGCGCAAAGGATGGAAACTGCATGTATGTTTGCAAGGGATAGGAAGAAGCTGGATTTTGCCAGGACAGATCTGGTTGCTGTGGCTGGGCCGACTGTGCTGGATACACCGATTGGTGCGGCGTTGGAAAGGCATTGACAGGCATCGATGGCCTATACTGTGAGGGGACTGCGAAGTATGCGTTGTTGTGTGCTTGTATCATCCCCTGGCCAGGAGATAGAAAAGGCTGTGCTGTCCCTACGAATAATGCCTGTTGGCGTTTGCGTCTCTGGTAGACCAGAATTACCACGATGCCTATAATTGGCAGAAAAATGAGCAACGAGCCAGCCGTAATAAATACCGGGGCTGTGCTATCTGTTGTGCTGCTTTGGGGTTGACGTGTTTGTACAAGCGCTTGTGGAGTGGGTGTAAGCTGGTCTGGACGTAGTATACTCGGTTGGCCAAGGTGAAGGAGCCATTGATTTTCCAGGTGATCCTGGTCTTGCCCAAGTACCAGCGTCAGATCTTCGTTAAAATCTGACTCGGGATCATTCATCTTCTTAATGAACAGTTTCATTTTGTCCTGGCCAAAGGTAGTATACATATAGGCAACCAGGTCCCAACTTTGGGCATAGGCCAGATAAGCCTGGTCTCCATCTGAGGGAAAACCATCGGAGATATCGTTGAGATGTAGCAACAACTTTTTGGAAAGCGCCTGCTCGAAACGAAATCTCATCTCCGGCTCATGAAACAACTGGTTATAAACTGCTAACCCTTCATCAAACCACGTAGGAGCCTGCTGTCCCTGGGCGATGAGCTGATGGAAAACGAGATGTGTCAGTTCGTGCGGCATATCACGCAAAAGAGTATCGTCATTTTCATCAATCACGCTGATGAAAGCTTCTTCTAATGCTGGGTGAGCTTCACCTCCCACCCATTCATAAGAGCCTGGAGCGAGCGCCCCGTGAAAATCCTGGTTGCTAGCGTAAACCCAAAGATTGATAGGGTGGAGAAGGCCGCCTCCCAGCTTCTGACTGATTTGGTTGATGCTATCGTTGGCTCGCTTCAGCAAGGCCTGGCCAAAATTGGGCGGTCGATTATACCAACCGACCTGTAATAAACCCTGAGACAGGTGCTGCCAGGAATAGCGCGTATCGATTGTTTTGAAATCCTTCGACGACTCTGTATGATAGTTATTCGCACTATCATGCAAAACCCAGTTGTATTCAACAGGCGTCCCTGGAGTATGAAAATTATTACCGCTTGTATCTTCATGCCAATTGACTTTGACAATCCGCGCAGGTCTGTTTATGATCACAGAATGTTCTTTCTCAAATGAAGATGGCGAATCTTTATATGAGATATAAATGGTGGCCTCAGTGATAGAGCCAGCAGTATCTCTAGCTGACATTGCGAAATCGATAGAACCGGGAAAATGAACTACGTCAGACTGAGAAGTCACGGCAATGGGATCAGAAGCTGCAAATGCTTTCGCTGAAAAGGCCACAGGTAAAAAAAAGAAGCCACAGAGGAAGAGCAGCAAGAGTCCAAGTAAATAAACTGACCGCAGAGACATTGATGAGGCTCCTCTCAAGAAAACAGTCGTGTTTTCTTGTCCGTTTTTCCTATTGTACATGATTTGTCATGACCTGAACAGGTAGTTTTGTTAAAGGACTTAGTCTTATCCGTTAAGATAAATAACCAGGACACCATGTGGATACACATTAATTTTGCATAGCGCCTGCAATCCCCATGAAAAGTATCTCTATATATCGTTCTTTCTGGATAAAGGACGGCTAGTACTGAACGGGATATGAAAAGGTACACAAGATAAGTAACCCGCTTAGTAAATATGAGGATGTACGATATACATATGAACAATGACTTTTGGAATCAGCAACATCCCAAAGGATATAAACCCTCTCAAAATAATGAGGCTCCTCGCTCAGGAAGCCTGTTACGTGATTATCGACAGCAACACCAACAAAAGGAACAGGGATTCCAGCAGCATTCTCCTCTTTCAACGCCTTCTCAGACACAAGGACCACCAGTATATTCGCCTTTACCTGGAGAACCGTATGGGAACGGTCAACAGCCGCAACAACAACCATGGCCTACACCCCAGGGTTGGCCAACAGGGAATGATAGCTCGAAACAGCAAGGACAAGGCTGGGTAGTCAATACGATGCAGATGGTACGCCGCTGGTCCGGTCGTATGGCAGCGGTCCCTTCCGTTGATCAGAATCCATTAGTACTGTATCGTCCCAACCCCAACAGCCCATTGATGCCAGAATTGCCAAAATCGAAACCGTGGAAAAGATCACATTCCGTGCGTGTTGCCATGATGATGAAACATCGTCGCGCTCGTTGGCACCAGCATCATCCAAAGATACAGACTATCGCCAGCAGTATATTGATAGTCTTCTTGCTCTTGCTGGTCATCATTGCCTCGTCCGGCAGCGCCTATGCCTATAAGTACTACCAGGACCAGTTGCCGCGCCTACAAGGACTGGCAAACCAGCAGATTTCACAAACGTCTCGTATTTATGACCGTAATGGCGTACTGCTCTACGAGGCGTATGACAATAGTCACATTGGCGGTGGAAGACGTACACCTGTCACCTATACGTATTTACCGCAGGTCTTGAAAGATGCTCAAACCTCGGCAGAAGATCCTACCTTCTGGACAAATTCTGGTATTGATCCTCAAGCTATCCTACGCGCCGGCGGTCAATACCTGCAGGCTGGCGGGGTAGTTAGTGGCGCCAGCACCATTACCCAACAATTGATCAAAAATCTGACCAACGATTCAGAGGTGACGCTCAATCGTAAAATTTCTGAAGCCGCGCTGGCCATTGGACTGACCCAACAATATCCCAAAGAGAAAATCCTTGAGATGTATTTCAATGTCTCTCCTTTTGGCGCGGAGAACCTTGGCGTCGAAGCGGCTGTAGAAGACTATTTCCATCTCAATTCTCAGTGTGATAAGAACTTCAAGTGTATTCCAGGTGTCTACTACCTTAACTGCGACGCGACGCATATACAACAATGCAAACCGGATCAGTGTGATCAATCAAAATATTGCGATCCTTTGCTAGGATTGGCCCGTGCCTCCCTATTAGCAGGTATACCCCAAAGCCCCCCGACCTACGACCCGACCTTTGGACTTGTTAATTCAGTCACAGGTCAGAAGTATTACCTGGAACGCCAGCAATACGTCCTTGGCCAGATGTTGCGCTGGAATATAGTAGTGCCGGGGCTGGGAACGATCAACCAGAATATGGTGAATCAGGCGGAAGCCTTGACAATCAAAATGAAGTTTCCAAGCTATACCCATCCCTACTACCATGGCTGCCAACATTTTGTCAACTGGGTTATCTCACAGTTAACAGCTAAATTGGGCGAGGCCTTCTTCACTGGCGGCTTCAATATCTACACAACCATCGATTACAAGCTGGAAGCCTATGTCGAACAATCCGTTCGTCACCATCTACGTGACCCTGGCTTTCACTGGTTCCTCCCAAATCAGTTGCCACTCAATACAGGCTATAATATCAACAACTCGGCAGTCGTCGTGATGAGCGCGAAGAGCGGCGAAGTGCTGGCAATGGATGGCAGCGCGGACTATGGCTCTAGCGACCCCAGGATCAAAGGCAACTTCAACTCAGCTGTCGATGCCTTTCGACAGCCGGGATCATCATTCAAACCTATTGTTTATGCAACAGCGTTCCAGCAAGGCTGGTATCCAGGCATTGTACTACCAGATACCAAAACCTATTTCCCGGGAGGGATTTCTGGCGTGCCTGCTGCGTGTGCTCCTACCCCTGGTACTCTTTATTGTCCGCACGATTATGGCGGAAGCTATAATAATGTGATCTACCCAATTCAGAAGGACCTCGCCAATTCATTTAATGTTCCTGCCGTCAAAACACTTCAGTTCGCTGGCCTTGATAATGTCGTAAATATGGCGCGACGACTGGGTATTACCGCCATAGATCAAGACATGGCCGACTATAATGCAACCTATCATACTCACCTGACCGTAGCGCAACACTATGGACTCTCTTCGGCGCTTGGTACCATTGAGGTTCCCTTGATCCAGATGATGGGTGCTTATCAGGTTTTTGCAGACCAGGGGAAACGTGTTCCCCCTCAAAGTATATTAGACATCTGGGATAACTATGGACACCACCTCTATCACTATGACCCAACTCATCCACAGGGTGTCCAGGTTCTGAGTCCACAGCTTACGTATGTATTGACCAGTGTACTCTCAGATGAAGCGTCCCGTGCCTTTGAGTTTGAGAACGATCATGAACTTTCCATGTGGGACTGGCAGGGGGTTGATAATCAGAAACATGATGTCGCTGCGAAAACCGGAACGACAGAGAACTTCAAAGACAATTGGACTATTGGTTACACACCTGATGTCGTGGTAGGAGTATGGTCAGGCAATGCCGATGGAGCTGTCTTCAATCAAGGGGTTGTCGGTATCACTGGCGCTGCTCCTATCTGGCATGACGTGATCGAACATGTCAGCGGCAGGTGTGACTCAAGTTTCAATACTCCCTGTTTCAATTACCATTTCACGAATCACACCTTTATTCAACCTCCAGGTGTAGTACAGGCTTGCGTCTCGGCAGCGAACGGCCTGGCAGGCAATGGTCCTTGTGACTGGATGATCGACGGCGAACAGCCAAAAAGTAGTGGCATAAACCATTAAAGTGATGAACAAACATGTTTACGAACTATCTCATAGAGGTAGTTCGTAAACACCCCTTTCCCCATTGTTCCTCTTGACAATCACCCGGTTTGAGTGCTATTCTGTATTTGCAGTCTCTTCATGAGACTGCTAGCAATCATACTTGACAAAGGTTGTATCATGCCAACAAAGACGAAATTCCTGTTGGGAAGGGTGCACGAGTAAACACATGACACCACTGAGCCAACGTAAGCAGCAGATATTGCGGGCGCTTGTTGAGGAGTATATCTATACAGCCACACCGGTTGCCTCTGAGGCCCTGGTACGGAAGTACAGCCTCAGTTTCAGCTCCGCGACTGTACGCCATGAATTGGCTGGGCTTGAAGAGGCTGGGCTTATCAACCAACCGCATACATCTGCGGGGCGGATTCCTACCGATTTAGGTTACCGCTACTTTGTAGAGCATCTTATGCAAGAGTCAGCTCTCGCTCTGGATGAGCAGCGCCTCATCCGTCACCAGTTCTACCAGGTGCAGGATCAGCTTGATCAATGGGTACGCTTGACAGCTTCAGTGATGGCACGTCTACTTCATAGCGCAGCAGTGATGACGCCTCCGCGTTCGACTCAGGGGCAGCTCAAACATTTTGAGATACTCTCAGTGACCGAGCTATCGGCACACCTGGTACTGGTGCTTATGGATGGAACAGTGAAGCAGCAGCGACTGCTGTTGGAGGCTCCGTACCACCAGGAAGAACTGAGTGCCGTCGCTGCCCATTTGAACGAGCTTTTCCAGCATAAAAGTGCGGTAGAGGTCGACAGGATATTACGTCTGCAAGACCTTTCACCGGTTGCGCTCCTGGTAGGAGGTACCATTGCTCATATCCTTGAGCAGCACGGCGATCCGCTGGGCGACGTGTTTTATCGTGAAGGCGTGGTCAATATTCTTGAGCAGCCGGAATACAGTCGCATGGGGCCAGAAGAGGAACGCAATGAACGTGTACGCAAAGTAATGGAGGTATTGGAGCAGAACCGCTTCTTACCTGCCCTGGCCTCGCACCTGCGAGAGTCGGATGGCGTACAGGTGATTATAGGTGGCGAGAACGAATGGGATAAGATGAAAGACGTCAGCCTGGTAGTAGCCCGCTACGGCCAGGAGGGCGGAATAGGTGGATTGCTAGGAGTAGTTGGCCCAACACGCATGCAGTATAGTCGTGCCATTGCGGTGGTACGCTATATGACGCAGGTGATGAATGAACTACTAGCAGAAGTCTATGGCTATTAAAGTAATACGACAACGATTGATGAATGTACATGTATAGGAGGCAACTGTGCCAAAAGTTATTGGAATCGATCTAGGAACAACAAACTCGTGTGTTGCCGTCATGGAAGCAGGCGAGCCTGTCGTTATACCCAACGCGGAAGGCGCGCGCACAACACCCTCGATTGTGGCTATCAACAAGAGCGGGGAGCGCCTCGTCGGTGAGGTTGCGAAGCGGCAAGCCATCACTAATCCCGAAAATACGGTTTACTCTATCAAACGCTTCATGGGACGAAAGTATGAGGATACTGAAGTCGATCGTGATAAGCGCCTGGTACCTTACAAGGTTGTGAAAGCTTCTAACGGCGACGCCTGGGTAGAGGTGCAGGGGAAGGCGTATAGTCCGCCAGAAATCTCTGCAATGATTCTGCAGAAGCTCAAGGCCGACTCCGAAGCGTATCTGGGCGAGCGTGTCACCCAGGCCGTAATCACCGTTCCCGCGTACTTTAACGATGCTCAGCGTCAGGCAACGAAAGATGCTGGCCGCATCGCTGGTCTTGAAGTATTGCGTATCATCAACGAACCAACGGCTGCATCCCTGGCCTATGGCCTTGATAAGAAGAAAGATGAGCGTATCGCCGTTTATGACCTTGGTGGTGGTACCTTTGATATATCGATCCTCGAGTTGGGTGATGGCGTCTTTGAAGTGAAAAGCACCAACGGCGACACGCACCTGGGCGGCGACGACTTAGACCTGCGCGTCATCACCTGGTTGGCTGACGAGTTCCGTAAGGAGCAGGGCATAGACCTGCGCCAGGACCGCATGGCCCTCCAACGTTTGAAAGAAGCCGCAGAAAAGGCGAAGAAAGAACTGTCCAGTTCAATGCAGACAGAGATCAATTTGCCATTCATCACGGCTGATGCCAGCGGACCAAAGCACCTCACCATGACGCTGACGCGCTCCAAGCTGGAACAGTTGGTAGAAGATCTGATTGAGAAATCGCGTGGTCCCGTCATGAAGGCGCTTTCAGATGCAAGTGTACGCCCTGGCGATGTCAACGAGGTGGTACTCGTCGGCGGCCAGACTCGTATGCCAGCCGTGCAAACGATGGTACGACGCATCTTTGATCGCGAACCCAATCGTGGCGTGAACCCGGATGAGGTAGTAGCGATTGGCGCTGCTATCCAGGCAGGTGTTTTGACGGGTGATGTCAAAGATGTGCTCCTGTTGGATGTCACGCCTCTCTCATTGGGTATCGAGACGCTTGGTGGTGTCTTTACGCGCTTGATCGAGCGCAACTCCACCATTCCGATACAAAAGAGCCAGGTCTTCTCGACGGCCAGCGATAATCAGCCAAGTGTAGAGATCAATGTCCTGCAGGGTGAGCGCGAGTTTGCCAAGGATAACCGTTCCCTTGGTAGCTTTATTCTCGATGGTATTCCACCCGCTCCTCGCGGTGTACCTCAGGTCGAGGTCATGTTCGATATCGATGTCAATGGTATCGTGAACGTGTCCGCGAAGGACAAAGGTACCGGGCGCGAGCAGAAAATCACCATTGTCGCGTCAAGTGGTCTCTCAAAGGACCAGATCAACCGCATGGTGCAGGATGCCGAGTCGCATGCAGCCGAAGACAAGCGCCGTAAGGAAGAAGTTGAGGAGCGTAATCTGGCCGATAGCGCGGCCTACCGTTCGGAGAAGAGTATCGCTGACCTTGGTGACAAAATCACCCCTGAACAGAAGAGCGAGCTTGAGTCCAAAATAGCAGATGTACGCGCTGCTCTTTCAACTGACGACGTCTCACGTATCAAGTCATCTCGTGAGTCTCTCGAGCAGGCTTTCTATAAAGTCACCGAGTCGATCTACCGACCAGGCGCTGGTGATGCCACCAATGGCGCTAACCCCGACTTCGGCGGTGGTACAGGTCAGGCTGAGCAGGAAAGCCCTCGCGATGACACCATTGAGGGTGAATATAAAGAAATGTAGCAACAACCCTTATGGGTACCCGTCAATCGACGGGTACCCATAAGTAATCTATCTACCATTTCTTGGCTATCCTCTTGCATATACTACTAGAACATTGTAACATCAGATGAAGCATAGTAAATTAGCATTGAATGCGGTTGCGCGGAACGAAACGCGCCCTGTTTTCTCACGGTAAAGGACCAGTCGATGGCCACTAATAAACGAGATTATTATGAGATATTGGGTGTAACACGGAGCGCGTCTGACGATGAGTTGAAAAAAGCTTATCGTCGTCTTGCCAAACAGTATCACCCAGATGCCAACAAAGAGCAGGGAGCGGAAGCTCGTTTTATTGAAGTGAATGAAGCATATGAAATCCTGAGTGACTCGCAGAAGCGAGCCACCTATGATCGCTTCGGACATGCCGGCCTCAACAACGGCATGGGTGGCGCAAGCTCTTATGACTTCGGTGGGTTTAGCAGTATCAATGATATCTTTGAGACGTTCTTTGCCGGGACAGGCGCAAGTACACAGCGTCGCAGTGGTACACAGCGAGGCGCCGATCTTCGCTATGACCTGACTATTACCTTTGAAGAAGCTGTCTTTGGTTGCCAAAAGGAGATAGAACTTCCTCGCTGGGAAGCCTGTTCTGCCTGTCGTGGTAGTGGAGCGCAGCCCGGAACCTCTACTTCGCGCTGCTCAGCATGCCAGGGTTCTGGTGAGATACGCCGTGTACAGCAATCCATTTTCGGCCAATTCGTCAACGTCTCGATGTGTGAACGTTGTCGAGGCGAGGGACGCGTTATAACCACCCCTTGTGAGAAATGCCGTGGTCAGGGCCGTGTGCGGAACAATCGCCACGTGGTGGTGAACATCCCTGCCGGTGTAGACGATGGTATTAATGTTCGCGTCACCGGTGAAGGTGAGGTCAGCGCCCGTGGTGGCACGCCAGGCAACCTATATGTTATTCTCACTGTAAAGCCACACCAGTTCTTCAAGCGACAAGGGAACGACATCCTGTATGAATTGCCGATTAGCTTTACTCAGGCTACCCTCGGTGACGAGGTTGAAGTGCCAACGGTTGACAGCAAAACAACGATTCTTAAGATTCCTGCTGGTACGCAAAGCAATCGCTCGTTCCGTCTCAAAGGCATGGGCGTGCCTGTGGTGCACAGTAGTGCCCGCGGCGATCAACACGTCATTGTCAAAGTAGTGACTCCCACCAGTTTGACCGCTGAACAGAAGCGCTTACTCGAAGAGTTTGCTCGCCTTGAACGCGAACAAAGCGAACAGAACGACAAGAACATCTTCCGTAACCTCTTTGAGAAAACAAAAGATGTATTCCAGTAGTACAGATGAGAGAGGAGTTGCAGGCTCCTCTCTCATCTGTACTACTGGAATATTTATACCCTGGCCTCTTCCACATACTCGTGCTTAAAAACCGACGCCTCTCCTACCATAGCCCCAAATTCAGCAACGACCGGTAGATGATCACTTGCCTCTTCACCACGCACATTCTCACCTTCTGCCGATATGAAACAGGTTGAGAGGCTACGCGCCAATTCAGGGCTGGCGAATATATAATCAATACGGCCAGCAGGGGCAGCAGAGGGACAGGAGAAACCGGCGACATCCGAGTTTCTCACCCGAAAACAATCCACGTAACCAGCCTTGCGCAACAGGCTGATGCATCCTCTAGGAGCATACAGAGAGGCGGCCCCGTCAAAAAGTGTACAGAGCAACCTGCTGCGCGGGATAGCCCGTAGCAGTGGATTTAAGATGCGCAATGGCGGCGGTACCACAAAATTCAGGTGTGGGTGCCCCACCATCGCGTAAGGATTTTGCCGATAGCGTTGATCTGACTGTATAACATAGCGCAGAAGAGCGCTGGCTTTGAAGGGATCACCAGGGGCAAGCGAATTGAAATCCCCCATGATGAGATGCGGTGTTCCTTGCTTTGCAGCCATGATGCGAATGATCTCCCGCACCTCTCGACGTCGTATAGCATCGCCAGCCCAACCATGGCTGAAGGCGGCTGACAGGTGCGTCACAAAGATGGTAAGCTGCCTCCCACTTGACTCTTCTACAGCCACTTCTAAAACTGGTTTGGTCAGTGCATCGGAGCAGAAATGCGTTTTTGTATAAACTATGGGCAGGCGGCTCAGTAGGGCCATCTGCCAGTCCTGTACATGCCTGGGATACGCGCTCATCACATAGTGCATCTCCAGTCGTTGAGCCAGCTCCTCAACTACCCGAGGATTGGTGGCCTCGACCAATCCAACAATATCCGGCTGCGCTGTTTGGATCATACGTGTCAGGGGGTCAACGCGGCGGGTGGCGCCCACCAGGATGTTATATGAGAGTATACGAGTCATTCGTAATACATTTCCTTCTTTTATAA
>CAAGKR010241613.1_pt1 | contig 11462 bp, 12 predicted proteins | sample 2556971 | NCBI WGS metagenome assembly CAAGKR01 (sample SAMEA5207829, study PRJEB30636) | soil metagenome | biome: forest; feature: boreal; material: soil | place: USA | collected 2011-09 | depth 1 m
CCATAGTTCAGTCAAGTGCCGCCGAGTCGATCGCGTTCGACGACAGCGACCGTCTTCTTGAGGCCCAAGGCGACTGCGGCCGCCGCGCCGCCAGCGGGGCCTCCGCCCAGCACGACGAGATCGAAGACTGCTTCAGTGGTCATTTAACGAACGCTCTCATTTGGCTGCGGCCTTCCGGGTCGCTTGACGGTACCACCACACACGGACCCTTTCCATCAGGTCATCGTCGTGCATGCCGGCCTTTCGGCGGAAGGGCAGAAGGTCATGGGAAGTCAGGGTCTAACGACCGCGAGCCGGACATCCTGGTTGGCGAAAGGACCGTATTTCCTTGGGGCTGGCACCCAGCGGGACCGCGCCAGTGTGGCGCCGTTACGTGGCGCCAATGGGCATCTTCGCAATTGCGATCGAGGCGGCTGCTTTGGCACTGCGCGCTGCCCAGAGAGTGATCCTCATTCCGCACTTGGTGATCATGGCGGCTGAAGTCGCGGCATTGCTCAAGCTTCAGCTTCCCTTGTGACGCCCCGGGCTCCGGCGATAGCCTTGTTGGCGTGATCGTCGGCATCGACCTCGGCGGCACTCAGGTTCGCCTTGTGGTGGCTCGCTCGGACGGTCGTATCGCGGGCAGCCTGAAGCGCCCCACCTCCAGTTTGAACGGCCCGGAAGGACTGGCCGAGTGGGCGGCCGAAGCGGTCGAGCGACTGGTCGCCCATCACCGCCTGCAAAGTGTTGCCATCGGCGCTCCGGGACCCATCGACCACAAGCGCGGAGTGCTCGTGAACCCATGCAATCTTCCCGGCTGGCAAAACGCGCCGCTGGCCAAGATACTTGGACGCGCTCTCGGCTGCTCCGTGTACCTGGCCAACGATGCACAACTGGCCGGCCTGGGCGAGTACCACCATGGCGCCGGGCGCGGGACACGGAACATTGTCTACATCGCCTGGGGCACGGGCATCGGCGGAGGCTTAGTCCTGGATGGCAGGCTCTATACGGGCGCGCACGGGACCGCCGGCGAAATCGGCCACATGATCCTGGAGCCCGACGGCCCGCTTGATAGCTGCGGCCAGCGCGGCTGCTTGGAGGCGTTCGCCGGCGGCCACATGCTGGCCCAGCAGACCGGGCGTTTGGCCATCGATCTCTTCCAACAAGCAGCTCGAGGCGAGCAAAATGCACGGCTGGCCGTGAGCCGGGCCACGGGCTATATGGGGATCGCGCTCATCAACCTCACCAACCTGATCGATCCGGATGTGATCGTGATTGGGGGCGGAATCGCCCGCTCCTGGCGGCTGGTCCAGCCGATGCTGCTGGAAGAACTACGCTCCTCGCCATTCATCAAGGCGGCGCGCCGGCCCAAGCTCCGCCACGCCCGACTGGGCGACCGCGCGGGCCAAGTCGGCGCGGTGGAATGGGCTCGCACACATCTGTAGTCCACGCGTTGAGAGCCGAGGGCTCAGCGCCTCGATCATCTCTGGATGATCGTTTCTCCGCCCGTCCTGTATCTCGTCCCGCAATCCCTACCTGAGCGTCACAACAACCGGGGCGTGGTCGCTGGGCTTGCCCACTCCAAAGGTGGGCTTGCGCTCGTCGCGATCCACGATCACCTCCTCGCAGCGGTCAGCCAGTGTCCTGGTCGCCAATGCCAGGTCGATGCGAAGGCCCCAGCCACGGTGGAATGCGCCCTCCCGATAGTCCCACCAGCTGAAGGGACCAGGGCCAGGCGAGTGCAGGCGGAGGAGATCGATCAGTCCCCAGTCGAACAGGGCTCGAAGGCGTTCTCGCTCGGCCTGGCTGGTCATGTTCCTGCCTCGCCATCGCTCCGGGTCGTATACGTCTCGATCATCGGGGGCGATGTTGAAATCGCCGATCAACAGAAGTGGCTCTCCAGGGTCGCGTTGGACAATCCACGCGACCAGCGCGTCGAGCCAGCGGAGCTGTCGCTGCCCACGATATCGCGATCAGTTGGCAGTGATTCCAACCGCCTGGGAAGGTGGATGCGGTAGACCTGGTCACCCATACGGCTGGCGCTGCACTGTGGGAGGTTTGGATGCCGGTATCGGCCCAACCTTTCGACGCCGAGCGGCACATCGGGTATACATCGGCATGGGCCGGTCCCCCGCCATCCGGCGCTGGTGGCAGGCTTACGCGCCCTAGGGGGAGGCGGGCAACGCGACGGCTCTCCAGGTAGGCCTTGCCCAGCACCGCGAGCTCGACTTCGTGAACTTGAGCCATGCTGGCCTTGGCGTCGGCATCGGGGATGGGCTCGATCCCCTCGGGGATTCCGCCGAACCCAGCAAGGGATCTTTGCGCCCTGGTCGGGAACAACAGCACGAGCATGGTCTCGAGTGACACCGCCGGCGTCTCGATCGCCCGACTGACTTGCTCAGTCTTGAGCTGGCCGGTCACCATACGGCCCGGTCGCACCTCTCCAGGACATCGCCGAGCGCAGCGCTGACGCCCTCGGATTCGGTCGCAATTGCGCCAGGACTCGCCACCGATGCCGTCACTGGACCGCCACCGCGTCCGCTGATTGCGGGCGCCCAGGGGTCGAAGCTGGCCCCGAGGATCGAACCCCCACATGCATCAGGAGAACCTTGAGCAAGTCCGCCCCGATAAGGAAGACGAAAGCCAGACCGAGCACCGCGGCAACCAGACCGATCGAGATCGAGCTCATCAACCAGCCCTGCGTCGCGAGAACCGTGACGGCGAGTACATCGATGAGGCTCATCAGCAGCAACGCCTGTCCCGGGTGCGGCTTGATCCAGAACCAACTCCGCGCGCGCGTCAGGTAGAGGACTGCTTGGGCGCCGCCGAACACCAGCCAGACGAAAACCAGGGTCTGGGTCTGGGCCATTCCGAGCCCGAAGAGGTCTCTACCGCCCAGGTAGACGGCGCCACTCAGGGCGATCAGGAGGGTGCCCAGGACCAGTGCCGTCGCCAGCAGGGAAGGGACGGACCATCGGTCGGGAACGGGCGAGACGCTCACCCGATCGGTGGACACCGACATGGTTGCGACGTCGGTGGCGAACATGAGCAGGACCATCAGGGTGGGATTGATGACGAAGACCCCAGCCAGGATGACTCCTCCGGCGAGGAAAACCGGGATCCCGATCTTGCGGGTCATCATGGTCAGGACCCAGGTCTTCATTCGCTGGTAGATGCGGCGGCTCCCGTCGACCGCGGCGATGATCTCGCCGAGGCCAGACCGAGTCAGGACAAGGCTGGCCGCGGCTTTTGCGACGTCGGTGGAAGCCGCGACAGCAATCCCGACGTCGGCCTGTCGCAGTGCTGGTGCATCGTTCACGCCATCGCCAGTCATGCCGACCACGTGCCCGGCCTTCTGAAGGGCCTGAACCAGAAAGAACTTGTCCTGGGGCAGCACCCCGGCAAAGATCTCGAAGCGCGACGCTGTGGTCGGATCCATGGCCTCGTGCAGCGTCCCCGCCGGGGCGACCGCGCCCGTTATGCCGACCTTGGCCGCGATCGCGCGAGCGGTTTCCTCTCCGTCCCCGGTGACCAGCAGCACACGCACTCCGCGCCCGCGCAGGTCCCGGATCAACTCTGCTGATTCGGGGCGTGGCGGATCACCCAGCGCGACAAGGCCCGCGAGCGTGAGGCTCGAGTCGATGCCCGAAGCCACGGCGAGCACGCGAGCACCTCCTCCCGACAGCCGCGCGACGTCGGCGCTGATCTCCGACCACGGCCTGCCGGCCAACTCAGCGATAGCTGGCGGGGCCCCTTTGACCACGCGGAGAATCCGATCCCCCTGTCGGATCGATACCTCCGAGCGCTTGGTGTCCGGGTCAAAGGGCACGAAGCCCATGCGCTCAGCCGACGAGTCGGTCAGACCCCTCTCGCCCGCCGCCCTCAGGATGGCGAGATCGATCGGATCCTGGGTCGCCTCGTCGGACGCTGCTGCGGCCAACCGGAGCACATCGTCCGAGCTCGAAGCACCGAACGGCTGCAGCGTCTCGACACTCAGACGGTTCTCGGTGAGGGTCCCGGTTTTGTCGAGGCAGAGGACGTCCATCGCCGCGGCATCCTCGATTGCTGAAAGGCGCGTGACCAGGATCCCGTTTTGGGCCAGGCCGGCGGCTCCGAGCGCCGCGGACATCGTGAACATTGAGGGCAGCGCGATCGGAACCGCCGCCACCACAAGCATCAGGCCGAACGGGAGCATGTCCAGCAGCGACCTGCCGTGGATCAGCGTGGCCAGGAGCACCGCGACCGCTAGGACCAAAACCAGCGCGGCGAGGTACTTGGCGATCTTGACGATCAGCAGTTCGAGACGCCGGGGCGCCGCCGCCACCCGAACCAGTTCGGCAGTCTTCCCGTAGTACGTCCGGCCGGCGGTCGCGCTCACCTCCCCGGTCGCTTCGCCGCGACTGACCAGCGACCCCGCATAGGCGGTGCCCCCGGCGACCAGGTCGACGGGCAGGGATTCGCCGGTCAGCTGCGACTGATCGACCTGAACCCGGCCATCGCTCAGGGCGATATCCGCCGGAACGATGTCACCGACGCGCAGGTGGACCACGTCGCCCGGAACGATGCTCGCGGCCGGTAGTACGAGCCAGCTGCCATCCCGGCGCACCCGTGCGTTCACCGTGAGACGCTGGCGCAACAACCCAAGCGCCCGCATCGACCGGGTCTGCTGAAAGAAGCCGAGGAGCGCGTTGAATACCAGCAAGGCACCGATCACACCGGCTTCGAGCCAGCGGCCCAACACCAGGTCCAGGATGATCGCGACCTCGAGCATCCACGGCACCACGCCCCAGAACATGCGCGCCAGCGCCGCCAGTGTTCGCGGACGTGGCTGGGCGACCGTGTTGGGCCCGGACTTCTGGAGCCGTTCAGCCGCTTCCTGGCTTGTTAGCCCGTTTGGGGTTGCTGCCAACGCGGTCGGTGTCATCTCAGTTCTTACTCCTAATTCAATGAGTCTCGGTTCGGCGAGAGCGCCCACTATCCGCTTGATCGCCCCGTTCAGAGCAATTACCAAACGCCCCCTGGGGCATGATCTCCGGGGTTATTTTCTCCCGGGCCCGGCGTTGCCCGGCAGGGCCGGTCAGACTGCTCAACCCGGGTCTTTCGGGGGTGGAGTCCCTGGCGGAGCGCCTTGGCCGGTAATCGTGCGTTTGCGGACCAGCCGAGGACATGCCACGCTTTGCCTCAGCCTCTTCGGCAGGTGGTGCGGCCTGGAAGCTAATTCCGTGGGTCGCGGTCCCCATCACGCCGCCACGCTCGCTGCCAAGCTCAGTACCGACTCAATGAATCGGGCCTCCGGCAGCGCTCCCCGGTTGATGTCCAACCCGGTCGGCGAGGTGTCCACGATCGCGGCGGCCCCGGCCAGACACCATCCTTCTACGTCGCGACGAAGGCTTTGCGAGAAGTTCGCGATCGGACACACCACCGTCCAGGTCGAGTTCTGCCATCCCTGCGCCTGAGAGTGATCATCTTGCCGAACACAACCACCCTCATACGAAGTTGACCAGGATGGCCACCGCTGCCCGTCGCGCGACCCCCCTTTCAGTGGTCCGTCGCTAAAGGCGCGGCCTGAGCCAGCGTCGTTCCCTGGCTAGCTTTGCCAAGCCAGATTCGTCCAGGACGGCGCAGCTAGATTCACCAAGCGTCGACCAGTAGCCATCAGCCGCTCAGGATGGCTCGAGTCATCGCACAGGCTCCGCCGACGGAAGCTCAGTGGCGGCCATGGCGACAACGGTACGCGAACAAGCATTAGAATATTAGTGTGACGGGGAGAGAGGCGAAAGATCTGCTGTATGCCCAGTTCAGTCGGGTTGCCAAGGCCGCCTCCAACCCGAAGCGGATCGAGTTGCTCGAGCTTCTTGCGCAGACTGAGCGCAGCGTCGAGGAGCTGGCGGCGGCGAGCGCGATGGACTTCTCCAACACCTCGGCCCAGCTCCAGGTCCTGAGCCGGGCTCGGCTGGTGGAAAGCCGGCGCGAGGGCAAGCGCGCGCTCTACCGGCTGGCAGATGACAGCGTGAGCCGCTTCCTGAGCGCTCTGCGTGAGATCGCCAGCTCGCGGCTGGCGGAGGTGGAACAGGTGGCACGCGACTATTTCCAGGCTCGCGACGAGCTGGAACCGATCAGCTCGGCGGACCTGATGGAGCGCATTCGGCATCAGGAGGCGCTAGTCATCGACGTCAGGCCAGCGGAGGAGTTCACTGCCGGCCACATCCCGGGCGCGCTGTCGGTGCCCCTCGCAGAGCTCAAGAGTCGGCTGCCCGACCTGCCCCGTGAGAGCGAGATCGTGGCCTACTGCCGCGGGCCGTACTGCGTGCTGGCTCCGCAGGCGATCGAGATCCTGGGCCGCGCCGGCTACCGCGCTCGCCGCCTGGAGGAGGGCCTGCCGGAGTGGCGCCTGGCCAACCTGCCGGTCGAGGTGGGCTTCGCCAGCTGAGGCAGCCGATGAAGTACCTGCTGATCCTCAACGACCCCACCAACGTGAGCGAGCGCAGTTACAAGGGCTTTGGGTTGGCCAAGAGCCTGTCCGGCCAGGAGGGAAACCAGGTTCGCGTCTTCCGGATGGGAGACGGTGTGACCCGTGCGGTAGCTGGCCAGCCGGGAAGGGTTTGGCGTTGGAACAAAGTGGCGCTCGAGTAGTACTGGCTGCGGATTCGGCGTTAATGACCTCGGTCTCGGACGAAGAGGTCGGGATGCTGCAGGCAGCCGCCTACGATTCATGGTTCGACAGCGCCTGGGGGCGCTACGCCTTCGCGGTCGAAGCCCACACTCTCTTGCAGGACTTCGGAACTCTCGCGGGCCGCACCCTGCTCGATGTCGGCTGCGGCAGTGGGCGCTTTACAGCGCTCTTCGAAGCTTACGGAGCGCGTGCCACCGGTCTCGACCTCGACCCGTCCATGCTCGCCCTGGCAGGGCAACGTCTTGCTGGACGCCTGCTAAGGGGTGACGCACATAGGTTGCCCTTCCCCGACCGAAGCTTCGACATTTCGGTCGCGATCACCGTTCTGGAGTTCGTCGCCGACCCCGCGCTGGTCATCGCCGAGATGGCCCGCGTGACCCGCCCCGGCGGGCGGCTCGCGATCGGGGCGCTCAACCCCCTGAGTCCGTGGGGGCTCGCCCACCGACGCCGGCTCCGCGAGGGACCATGGTCGAGCGCTCATTTCATTCGCAGGGCCGAGCTGCGCCGCTTGGGCGCCCGTCACGGCCGTGCCGCTTTGCGCGCCGCACTCTATACGCCGGGTGCTTTCTCGGGCCTCGAGGTGGTAGGGCCGTTTCTGGAAGTCATCGGCAGAGCGTTTCCTGTATTGGGTGCCTTCCAGGTCTTGAGTGTTGATCTGCCTTGAGGAGTGAGGCGAGCCCGATGAGACGGCCTCTTTATCTGAACAAGGCGATTTCCAGGACGTGAGCAGCCAGCAGTCGAAGGACGAGTTCTATCAGCTTCACGCACATCTCTGTGAAGCCTTGGCCCACCCGACCCGACTGCTGATCATCGACGAATTGCGCGACGGTCCCCGCTCAGTAAGCGAGCTGGTCGAGCGTCTCGGCCTGCGCCAGAGCAATCTCTCCCAGCATTTAGGCATCCTGCGCGACCAGCGACTGGTCATCGCCCGACGAAGTGGGCAGACGGTTTACTACCGCCTGCGCGACGCGCGGGTAACTCAGGCCCTCGACCTGCTTAGGCAGGTCCTTCGCAGTGTTCTCAAGGAGGGTGAGCGGCTTACCGTCGCCAATTGAAATGAGCGAGCAACTGGCACCCCGCCCTGCGATCCTCGCCCCACGCGCTGATCACCCCGACGCGCAAGCTCAAGCCCGACGCGGCGACCGCTCCGACCGAGGACCTCGGCGAGGCGGCATTCGAGCTCAAGAAAGAGGGCGAGTGGCTCGTCTAGCGCGTGCCGGTGCCATACGTCGAGGTCAAAACCAAGTGCGGCCACACCAAGAAGATTCCGGTCCAGCACACGTGGCATCACAAGAGTTGCGGCCAGCGCGGACACATCTCAAGTTACTCGAACGCCGTCCGCCATCTTCTGGCTCAACCGACGCTGCGGGCCGTTTCTGGAAGTCATCGGTAGAGCGGTTTCCTGGATTGGGTGCCGTCCAGGTCTTGAGTGGTTATCTGCGTGGAGCAGTGAGGTGAGCCCAATGAGAATCACATGCCAGTTCGCGATCTACCCGCTCGGCGTTGAGCATCTCGGGCCTTCCCTGGAAGCGGCTCTGGCAGCCATCCGCAAACATCGACTCGAGCCCCAGGTTGGAGCCATGAGCAGCACTGTGTCTGGCGATCTGGAGACGGTGATGGCAGCCTTGGGAGATGCTTTCCAAGCAGCAGCCAGAGGAGACTGCGTCATGGTCGCGAGTGTGTCCAATGCCTGCTGAGGAAGGAGCGCCGAGCCCGAGCTTCGACGCTCTGGTGGTCGCCGCCCATCCCGACGATGCCGAGGTCCAGATGGGGGGAACGCTCGCCAAGCTCGCCCGTCGCGGCCAGCGGATCCTCCTCGTCGACCTCACCGACGGCGAGCCGACCGAGTTCGCCGAGCCGGGTGTCCGCGCGCGCCAGGCCACCGAAGCGGCGCGAATCCTCGGCGTGGAGCGGCTTACCTTGCAGCACCGCGACCGCCTGCTGGTAGACGAGCCCGGCATTCGTTTGGAGCTGGCTCGATTGATCCGCCAGCACCGGCCGCGCTGGGTCTACGGCACCGGCGAGGCGTGTGTCCACCCCGATCACGCGGCGGCCGCGGCCATCACCCGCGCCGCCGTGTTCCTGGCACGCCTGGGCCAGTGGGAGCGTGTGCCGGGTGGCGAGGGCTTGTCCGACCAGGAGCCATGGGCGCCAGATCGGCTCTTCTTTCCCCACTGCAAGATGGAGCCGGCGTGGTCCGAGATCGCGTTCGCGGTCGACGTCAGCGAGGTTTACGAGGTCAAGCGGCAGGCACTGGCCGCGTATGGCTCGATCTTCAAGCCGGCGGGTGATCAGCTGCTGATGCTCTATGAGGCTGAGGATGCCTACTTCGGCCGCATGCTGGGCGTCGCATTTGCAGAACCTTTCCGGGCGGCGAGCCCGCTCCTGCTCGACGATCCGACCGTGGTCTTGGCCAGTGTGCACGGCTGACATGTCGGGGTCGAAATGGGCTGCATGGCCATGGACGCCAACCGAGGCGCGCGCGGCCAAGGTCCTTTCGTTGTTGGTAAGACAATGAGGTCGTGACCGCAGCCTTGCCACCACCGGAGGGATCTGCGGAAGAAATTCTCCGGAGTCGATTCGCACGCGGCGTAATCGATGAGGTCAAATACCGAGAGGTCGCGGCCGTTCTGCGGGCGTCTGCGCCATCGCAAGTGCGGAAACTGACTCGGTTTTGGGCACTCGGACTGGTGGGCGTTCTCCTGTTGCTCGCTATCGGCTTGGTCGGGCCCATCATCGCGACCGGAACGGCGGGCGGCTTCCTGACAGGAAGGTCATGTGATGTACCAGCGCTCACCGGCAGTGTCGTAGACGTCAGGCTCTGGGACATGATGGGAGGCAGCATGATGGGAGGTGGTCCCATCGGGGGCGGCGGGATGATGGCAGGCGGCATGATGACGGTGAGCATCTCTCCCTCAGTCGCTCCAGCCGGTGAGGTGTCCTTCCGAGTCGTAAACGCAGGCGGCATGACCCACGAGCTCTTGGTGTTACCGCTACCCGCAGGGCAGGCGATCGGTGGCCGGCCCGTCGGCTTCGACGGAACGGTCAGCGAGACCGGAAGCCTCGGTGAAGCATCCAAGTCCTGCGGCGAGGGTGCTGGCGACGGGATCGTCCCTGGCGCCACGGGGTGGGTGACGCTTCAGCTGCCGCCCGGGCGCTATGAGCTGATCTGCAACCTGCCTGGGCATTACGCCATGGGCATGCACACAGAGTTGGACGTCGCCTGATCAAGTCAGTGATCGGATGAGGGTCTCGCTCCGAGCCGAACAAGGATTGCTCGTTGGGTTACGTGGGTGGCGTCGCCGGCACGCTTGGGACTGGCACGAGCACTACATCGGATTTGGCAATCAGGCTCGCACGCACTAATTGACTTAAGTGGATTGTTGGTGTGCCGACGCGCAGCTCAGGCCTGGTGGGCTGACCAGCACGCTTTCGGTCAGGACGTACTGGCTGCTGGCCTGGAATCGGCGAGTGCTGGCGGCTGCGGTAAGGCGGGCGGCCAGCGCAAGCGAGTGCGAAGCGCGAGCATCACGCGGCTTAGACCAAGAAGGGCGGGCAGCTCGATGACCGGCCCGATCAGGATGGCGACAAGCACAAGGGGGTGACCGGCGAAGGCGACGGCGGCCACGCCGATTACGGACTCGGAGTTGCGCGCGGTGGTGGTGAACACCAGGGTGGCGGTGTCGGCGTAGCCGAGGCGGAAACGCCGCCCGACGATCAAGCTCAGAAGGAACAGCCCAGTGAAGAACACGATGGTGGCCAGGATGATCAGGGCGATCCGGCCCAGGCCCAGGCCGCTGAAGCTGGGCTGGAAGCTGAAGATGGCGATGACCAGGGCCGCCAACGCCCACATCTTCACCTCACCGATTGCCCGCTTGTAGGGGCCGTATGTCCACGCCCGGCCGCGCGCCTTGATCAGCAGCAGCCGCACCCCGTAGGCGATGGCGAAGGGTGCCAGCAGATAGACCCCCACACTCATGAGCAACGTTCCGGTCGAGACCGGCACCACCTTACCCACCAGCAGCCATAGGTACAGCGGTAGAAGCACGATCTGCAGCACCAGGTTCCACGGCAACAGCGATACTCCCCAAGCCACGTCCCCCTGAGCCAGGTCGGTGAAGATCAGGTACCAGCCGATGCAGGGGGTGAGGGTGTACAGGATCACCCCAGCCCACAGGTCTGGGTATTGGCGCAGGATCACCCATCCCAAAGCCCAGGCGAAGGCCGGCGTGAAGACGAAGTTGGTTGCCAGCGCCAGCGCTGTTGGCTTCACTTTGCGGAACGCGACCGTGACCTCCTTGACCTCGACGAAAGCCATCACCGCGAACATCACCGCGAAGATGGCGATGTCAGATACCCAGGACAGCCCCACAAGGCGGCCGGCTGCGAGACCGTTGGCCATGATCCCAACCACGACCGCAGCGACCAGGATGAAGGGCTTGACCTCGTCACGGACCGACAGCCGCCTCCCCGCCATCACCGCGTCCTGCCAGCTAGTGCGAAGCGGCCGGTGAGCGCCGAAGCGGCGAGCCGGAAGCCGTTGCCGACGGCGAGGAAGCCGAGCGACGCAGCGAGCAGGGCGCCGATCCAGGCGAGCGAGATTGTGTCCATGAGCCAGCCCTGCGTGGCCATCACGGCGACGACCGCGACGTCAAAAAGGCTGGCCCACAGCAGCCACTTTCCGGGATAGGGCTTGGCCCAGAAGACACCGCGAGCCCGGGCCAGGTACAAGGCAGCCTGGCCGCCGGCGAAGACCAGCCAGAGGAAGGCCGCGGCCTGGGTCTGGCCGATGGTGAGGTGGAGCCCGTAG